>Ga0208156_1000267_pt1 | contig 23306 bp, 31 predicted proteins | sample 1_EtaG_FD_184073 | JGI IMG/M metagenome (GOLD analysis project Ga0208156, IMG submission 184073) | Marine viral communities from the Subarctic Pacific Ocean - 1_ETSP_OMZ_AT15124 metaG (SPAdes) (version 2) | ecosystem: Environmental > Aquatic > Marine > Oceanic | place: Pacific Ocean | collected...
CGGGAACAACGTCTGTCGCGTAGAATATCCCGCGCCTGAACCGTTAGTTCCTTCTGCTCCTGTCGGAGTAGATCGGACGTCACACAAAGCTTTGCTAGGGCTTGCGTCTGGTCTGAGGCTTCGCCGTCTGCCACGGCCCCAATAACAATGGATTTAATGTGTGCAATGTTCATGGTTCAAGCCTTTTGTAATGCTTTGAATTCAGCAGACAATTCAGTATGCCGTTTGCTGCCCTCTTTTAACGTGGACAACTCAATCGCCATTTTAATGATATCCTGATTGATTTGTTTCTGTTCGTCGAGTTTAGCACCAAGGCCCTTACTGTCTGCTGCGACTTTGATTAGGTTTTTGGCGCAGTAGTCTAGTACGCTTTGCTCACTCCAACCGGCCATATGCGGTTTGCTGATCTTCGCCGTATTGTAAGCATTGGCAAAGGCTGCCATTGCCTGTTCTGCAGGCGTTCCAAGCCCGCGACTATCCCCGACTTTTTTACCATCAGGAATATCCTTGTCCCCTTCCCGGTAAAACTCAGGGAAAGGATTTTTCTTGTCTGGCACGCTGGCCAGATAATCACTTATGCAGTCTATCCAATCAGCGAATAGAAGCACAATGCCCCAAACAAGGTTCTTACCCTTGTTCTCGTATTTACTTATTACTAGGTTTTTCATTTTCTTGATTCGCCCGATTCGGGCTGCCAAAAAACTAGCAGAATCCAAGCGGGAAGCAACATTTATTTTAACATTTATTTGTTGACAAAAAACCCCTAGCTTACTAATCAAACCCCCTACCCTACGTACACACGCGATTATAAAGTAAGCTGAGATTACTCAGTAAAGTAAGAGAAAATACTTTGTAAAGTAAGAGAAAATACTTTGTAAAAGTGCTTGACTATTGGGTAGAGTATGATATAATTATCTTGGCTTGGGATAGGAAAAACCCTCAGACCCTAGCCTAGGAAATATCAAGTAAATTACGCTATGAGAAAAGGAAAGCTAGACTACCTATTAGATGACAAGGCTACGATCTCTGTGTGGATAGAGTTGTGCCTATGCAAGGTTAACCCTATGTTCGAGGACTACTCTAGGAAAGAGTACCAGATCATAGACCACGAACACGCCCAGAAGATAGCGCAAGCTAACCTTCGGGACGTAGTCTTAGAGTGGCAGGGCGAAGAGTACGCTGTAGACTGGAACGGGAATAGCCTACCCGCTATCCCAGAAGGTAAAGCCAGACTATGGTGTGTCGTAGCATGGAAACTTACTGAGAACCACAATCGTAAATTACGCCTAGCCCACGCCGAGGATGATCGCAAGCGTGCGCTTGTGGTGAGTTACTTTACAGACACGCTTGGTCTAGACCTCGACGAAGCGCAGGACACAACAAATGAGCTACCCGTGGAAGCCGTCGAGTCCCTACTCACAATGGCCCAAGAAAATTTAGCCTAGGCCAGTAACCTACGGCTACACCAAGAAAATGAACAAAGAACTAAGAAACGCTAGTATAGATAATGTGGTAGAGCTATGCCGCGCACGTTTTGTTACGTTACCACCGTACCTAAACGAACTACGAAAAGAATACGTAGAGAACACAGCAAGGTGGTCTATTGATATAATGAGACCTACCCACGACATCGGAGACTACGAATCATTCGTAGTGGATATAACCAATAAGCTAAACGAAGGAGGTACGATAGTACGATGAGATCATATTACCTACACCGCAAGCTGACAACAGCGGAGCGTACGGACGAAAACAAAACCTGCCCTGAGTGTCGCAAGTCTACTCAGATGGGTTTTAGAGGTTGGGTAGGCCACCCGTCGTTTGATGAAGACCTAGGTTGGCCAGACGAAGAGCTAGGCTTTTCTGCTAGTGATGACCTCGGCACGTGTAGCCCAGAGATGATCGTCTTGTGCGCTATGATCGACGAGATCATGGAGGTACTCGGTCACTCGGCACGTAACCTAGACGATACACTCGCAAAGTACGTTCTCGATCAGTACCAAACAGAACTGAAGAAAACACAGGATGGACTACTGGAAGAGAAGGAGGATACGAAATGAACATGCAAGACAAGAAACTTTGGGATCTAGGCTCCTATAATCCCTACCCTAGCAAGGATCAGCTTAAGTATTCCATTAAACGTGGGAGTATTATGGAATACGAAGGCTACCATTGCGGAGAAGAAGAGTACAAAACCTTCTTAGAGGTAGGCTTAGACAGCCAGATAGATCCTAGACTGTTTGCCTTGTGCGTCCTCATCGACGACCTCGACGACCTGCTAGGGTACATCAAGAAGTATCCGTACCCTGTCAACGTGTTAGTCGAAGCGTTCCTATCCAAGTGGGCTACTCTAAAGAAAGAGGTAGACCAGTCCGTCAAGGATAGCGCAGAAAGGAAAACCGGCTACACTGAGGAACAACTCGCAGAGGAGGAATCTGTACTCGACGCACTAAAACCGGGTGAAGACCTTGTAACCTTACAAGAAGCCTTAGAAAGCGTAGACCAATGAGAAAAATAACCTACGATGCAGCACGGGCCTTTATAGAGGGCCGAAACTTTAGCAGCGGAAACACCTCTGTTAGAGTAGAGCAAAGGGCGCCAGAGGATAGCCACCCTAACAGGCAACTGTACCTACACGGCAACCTAATAGCAGAGTACACTAACGTCAAGGGACTACTCGTTACTCTAGCAACCTGGCCTACGGCCACGACCAGAGATAGACTAAACGGTTTGCTCACAGAGCTAGGCAAGCGCGAAGGCGTATGGCAACACAAGCATGAGCAACACTACGGTACGCATGAGGCTAACAGAATCATATCCAGTAGCGAATGGATGCCAGTAACATAGACCACAAACCACATGAGAGAAAATGACAATAACCACAAACACGGAGACTACCGTATCTAAGAGTACGGACATAGTCCAAGAAGCTATCGAGAAGATAGTCGATGAAGCAGGGGTAGAGAAGATGCCCTTCCAAATCAAGGCTGCCGTTGACGCAGTCTCTAAGCTACAGTCCCAACAGGGGATACTCCTACAGGCCCATGCTGGCCTAGGTAAAACCTATATGGTACTCCCTGTAATCAAGTACCTGCTAGACAACAAGCTCCTAGACCTGAAGTCTGACTGGCCGATGCCTATCCTATGGGTAGCCCCGGCTGCTGTCATACCCCAGACTCTAGAGGTTATAAACCAGTTCGGCCTCATCGGTACGATCTTCCCCATATCCTACGCTGCCTTTCGAGGCAACCTAGGGGAGAAGATATACTGGGACAAGACTAAGCACCCGTACTACGAGACCTACCTCTACAACTGGAAGCTTCGCGCAATGCCATCTATGGTAGTCTTCGACGAGTGCCAAGGCCTAAAGAACGATACCTCCTCGCAGACTCAACTATCGTGGTCTGTCCCACAAGGGATCAAGCGTATCTTTATCTCAGCTACGCCCTACCAGAAAGTCAGCGAGGCGCGTAGCGTAGTCCTTGGTGTAGGTATGACTATCTATGACGAACCCTGCACTACAGACACCGTACCCAATCTACTCCAAAGGATAGCCCGATGGGGTAGGCCGACTCAACTCTGCCAAGCGCAGATGGAAAGGCTACGTAAGGCAATGCAGCCTTACGCTGTGTTCGTACCCAAGGTACGCTACAAGCACAAGACCCACACACGCTGCCGTCTCATCGACTTCGAGACTGAGGCCGAGCGCGAACACTACGATGGCTATTTCCAAGCCTTCAAAAAGAAATGCGAAGAGCAGAACCGTAACGCTAACTTTGGCCGCAACGAAATGCTAGTCGCCATGCAGAAGTTCCGCGAAGGCGCCGAGGAAGTTAGGGCAGGACGCATGGCTAAGCGTGCGATAGACACAGTTGAGCAGGGGCGGCAGACGATAGTGGTCTGTAACTTTGTTGAACCCATGCGTATGGTCTACAGGGAACTCAAGAGGCTAGGCTTGGACGAGGATAGGATATCCCACATCGTCGGAGGCCAGACCCCTGCCAAGCGTGAGGCCCAGCGACAGAAGTTTCAGCAGGGCGAGGCCGATATCCTACTCTTCACCATGCGCTCAGGTGGCGTAGGTCTCAGCCTGCACCATGATCGCAAGGAGGCTAGGCCACGGCATATAATCATACCCCCAACGTGGTCGGCCATAGACTTAGTCCAAGCACTAGGCCGAGGCCACCGCATCACCTCTATCTCCGACACAACCCAAGAAGTCGTATGGTACAGAGACACCATCGAGGAAACAGTGTGTTCCAGAGTGGAGGCTAAGCTAGACTGCATCAACGCTTCCGTAGGCTCACGTGAGAACTGGGTCAACGTGTTCACTAATGGTACAGTACAGCAAGACATAGCTACCGATAAGGAGTACGAAGAACAAGAGGAAGAAAACCTAACCATCATAGAGAAAGACGAAACTAATGAATAGCCTAAAACATTGCGTAGAGTATACCGAAAGCAGCCGAGAGTTGGTACGCCTATCAAGTGTAGAATGTTTGCAAAGAACTGCAGGCCAAGGTACTTGGGGTGTAGTAGAAGAACCCTGTCCGGTTAACCTTAATTGGCTAGTGCTAGAGTACCTCTGGATTGAATCCCTAGAAACCCCCAAAGACAACACTATAAGGAGGGAAGATGACTAGAAAATACACAAACCTACTGTATGAAATGATAGAGGATGGACTACTGGACAAGGACACAGTAATCACAGCCTTCTGTAAATATCTATCCGAGGCAGATGTCGAGGATATGATGCACATAAATGAAATGATAGACCACTCCGACAAAGAGTACGAAATGGTACAACACCAAGAACAATGATAAACCCAATGAACCTATGGTTGGCAAAGGCTGTAAAGCTACTGATCCAGCCTAGAGGAGAAGTAAAAGAAAGCGAAGTGTACGAAGTCTACAAACACGGCAAGCAATTAACGCTAGTCGAGATTGAAAAGGAGATCGAACACTTAGAGGAAATGGATAGACGTTCAGCAACAGACTTAGAGAAAGGTATGGTAGGATGAACAAACACGAACGAAACATAGAGATAATGTACGCAATAATACGCTTCAACCTACGCAGACTACCTGTGTATTTGTTGATAGGGCTAGGCTGGCTCACGCTGTACGCTGTAAGCTGGCTCGTTGGCCTAGGCCTAGGTTACATACTGTTCTACTAGCATGAACCCCGGCGACTACACAGACTTGAACCATTGGTTCGTGCTAGAGACAGACAAGGAGGATATATTCGAGACCTATAAGCATAACCTGCCTATAATATTCGAATTCCTACAGGACAACAATGAAATCAAAGGCTACTCTCTGGATAACTGTGCTGCCCTAGGCAGCAAAAAAGATGGCTTCGTTAAGGGACGCATAGCGTTCAAGCTAGATAGATACATAGACGTAGGCTGGGTAATCTCCAGCTTACAAGACCAAGACCAAGAAGGAGAAAATAACAATGACAGAACATAACTGGATGAAAGGTATGACCGAGGAAATTATATCCTCCGTCAAGGACGAGTTCGCTACCAAGTTCAGCGAGCTAGACAAGCGCATCGCCGAGACTACACAACAGAACGTAGTCTTGGAGATCAAGCAGCACGTTAGCCATAACGTGATAAACTACACCGACATCAAGGGCCAGCACCAGCAGCTAAAGCCTTTGCTAGAGGTCATGGGGTCTGGAGAACCCGCAATGATTATTGGGCCTACGGGCAGCGGCAAGACTAGGGTAACTCACGCAGTCAAGAAAGCCTTGGATGCAAAGCACTACGCCATACGCGCAGTCAACAAGCAGACGGCAACCCACGACTTGATAGGCTTCAACAATGCCACGGGCAACTACGTCCCCGGTGTGTTCACCAAGATAATCCAAGAAGGTGGACTAGCCGTGATCGACGAGATAGACAACGGCAACTCGAATGTGCTTATGATTATCAAGGGCATACTCTCCGGTCATATCTATATGCCATACGGTATGCAGGAAGTCAACCCCAACTGCCACCTTATGTGTACCGCAAACACGTGGGGGCTAGGGCCAGACCGTGAGTATGTAGGCCGCAACGCCCTAGACGTAGCCCTCCTTAACGAGTTCGTATGTGTCGAGTGGCCGTACGATAAGAATGCAGAGAAGCTGTGGACTCTCTCCCTGTATAAGGTAGTCGATGAGCCAAAGATAACCGAGACTCAGTTCTATAAGTTTATCGAACGGTTCCAAGCGATGCGAGAGTACGCCGAGGCCAACAAGATACGGGTAATCTTTGCCACTCGTAACCTACGCCAGTGCATTAACCTAATGTCCAAGGCAGGTTGGGATGAGTTCGATGCCTTGGACGCTACGGTATTCAGGTCAGTCAAGGGAGAGCAACGCCGTAGGCTGCTCGAAGTCTACAGCGAGAAGCGTAAGCCGATAGCCCCTAAGAAGGAAGAGGCCGACAAGTCCTCTACTGTACCCGACGACATCAAGACTATCCTAGACAACGACGACGAGAAAACTCCATTCTAAGAAACATGAAAATAGCACACAAAACCATATACTCATGGGAAGAGTTCCGCTCTGCCTTAGACAAAGACCCGAAGCGTAGCGACATCAAAAAGCTACGAAGCTACGCCAGTCATAAGGACGTAGACAACGACGATTGGTACGGTACGAAGTCGTGGACGGAAGCTGTATTCTTGCTCGACGCTGGAGGCTGGGGTCTCAACAGGCTAGAGAAAACTGAGCTAGACGACAGCATCATGGAGTCTATAGCCCCGCTCGAACAGTACCTCACCGAGTACGTACCCACCATAGCAGGTGGTATAGTAAACATAGAGGCAGCAACGACAGACGCCAGCCCCGAACACTTCCTAGAGGAAGAGGAAACCGACACGATAATAGCTGCAGGCAAGCGTCTGCTTACGATCTACGTGAACTGTTGGAATCATAACGGTATACCAGAGGAGTGTTACTTCCATAGGGGAGCCTTGATATACAAGGCGGTAGACCGCTTGGAGTCTTTGGGCTACGGTTGCGAAGTCATCGCAGTCTTTCCCTGTCGGGGTAGCGGAGAAGCACACGCAACCTACGTTAAGATCAAGGACTTCCAAGAAATGATCGACGCAGATAGGCTGTGTATCTCCATGTGCGCTACGTTTATGATGCGCCGATTCCTATTCCACCTCCAAGAACTAGAGTCCGACAAGGTCAGGCTACAGTACGGTTACCATACTGACGGTGGCTATGGTACGCAGATCCTAATGGGTACTCTCGAGGACTCCGAGGTTATGATACAACAGGACAGTTCTGAGCTAGTGTTCTGGTATGATGTCTCTGGCCTTACCACCGTCGAGAGTATAGAGAAGTCCTTCAAGAAGCTAGTCAAGAGAAAGTTCAAGGAGGTGGACAGGGATGCCTGACGTAGACTTAAAGGAAGCGGCCGCTAAGCTACTCAAAGCATACGAGTTCCCAAAAGGGTACGAGTTCCTGACACAAGACGAGGATTGTATTCGTATGCTAAAGCAAGCCGATAAGCTTGCGCCGCTAGACGATGCTGTCCTAATCACAGGCGAGAGCGGTACGGGTAAGGAGCTTGTTGCGCGTAGGCTACATGGTAGACGGGATGGTAGATTCATTGCGCTTAACCTAGCGTCCATCCCTGACTCCATGATACAGGCGGAACTCTTCGGCCATGTAAGGGGAAGTTACAGCGGAGCCGTAAGCAATCGTATGGGGCTACTGATAGCCGCTGCCAAGGGTACGTTGTTCCTCGATGAGATCGGGGAGATATCCCCTTCTCTACAGGTTCTACTCTTGCGTCTTGTAGAGACACGCAGGTTTCGTAGGATAGGAGAGAACGAGGACACAGAGTTCACAGGTAGGTTTATCTTTGCCACGAACAGCATAGACTCTCAGTTTCGTAACGACTTATACCAAAGGGTAGCCGCCTTCAGGCTAAAGTTAAAGCCATTGAGGCAGCGTATGGATGATGCAAGGCTTATACTGGAGCATACCCTGACCGACGCAGAGTACGAAGACCTCATCAAGTTGCTGTATGACGCGGCGAAAGATAGCTCTTGGGCAAACCCCACCATACTGGCAGGCAATGTCCGTGAGCTACTCCGACTGGCCAAGCAATATAAAGTCCTAGGCCCGGACAGCCTAGACTTTCATTGGCAGGGAGACCACTAACCACAGGTACACATAACGTAGCGATTGGTTACAACCCTAGCATGACTTACAACTGGTAACTACAATGTGGCGATTGGTAAAGACGCAGGTCAAAACGGAATCCTTGTGTACTGTGCATCTTGTGCAACTCGCTCCGACTTGGTCTATAAGCAGACCTGTTACAGCCCAAAGTTAAAGTAAACGTGTCTTTCCCTGTAAGGAAATTCCTTAGAGCCTATAGGCTAAGAAAAAAACTTTTAACTGTTAACTGGGTTGGCACGATTCCTGCTCTATAGTAATCGTTAAGATTTTTTCCCTCTTAACACAGATAAAAATTTGCGCTAACAGTTACGTGGCGCGAAACTAACAGATAGATAATACAATGCAAACGATAGATACAACCTACGAGGTGGAGCATTTCCAGTCTGGTGATTGGAAAGACTTCAAGTTTAACGTACCAGAGTTCAAAGCTACGTCTGACGTAGTCTCTAGGTATGGAGAAGAGAAAACGCTTGGTCTACTGAATCAGCAGATCAGCGCACGGATAAGGTCTACGGTAAAGAACTCGTTGAAGCCTAACGGCAAAACGACTGAAGAGCTGAGGGCCGAGTTGACTGAGAAGTACCCTGACTTGGTAATCTACACCAAGGAGGATGCTGACAAGTGGACTCCAGAGAGCGGCGGAGGGGAGACTCCCGGCAAGCTCTTCAAGAGGGCCAAGGCAGCTTTTGCCGCTGGCGATATTGAGCAGGGTAAGGAATACCTCGCTCGTATGGAGGAACTGATGGCCGCCTAGTGTAGGCCATCCAAACACAAAGGTAGCGTAGCATGGTGTCGTGGGAGACCCACGAACAGAGTAGTTACTAGCGTTTATACTTTGGTGAAACACTACGCTATCTTTTTAATTTCTATGGATACAAAAATTATACAGAATCATTCGGAACTTTTGCGTAAGATGCGCTCAAAGAGTTCTATCAGTAGGTCTACTTACAGTCCTACCAATGCACACAAGGTCAAGCCTATCTTGGATAAGCTACTTGACGGACAGAACGATATCCTAGTTACCGCAGAGGAAACGGGATACACACCCAACACACTCCATGTAAAGTTATCTGACGGGTTTAAGTTTCTCGTTGACAACTCTACAGAGTACGGGCCAATCTATGCAGAGCTACGCACTCAGATTGCGCTGCGTAAGACAGACACGGGTGTCTTGATTTACTTCAAGGACACACTACGCAATCAGATTAAAGCCAAGGAACTACAGTATGAATTTGCAGACTCTAAAGTCTGGAAGGCAGAACTGCTTGCTTGGTTACAGGACGCAAAGGAAATGGATACCTTTAAGCGAGATCGTATTATAGTAAAGCACGAAGACATCAAGTGGCTGGAAGAACAGCAGAAACTTGTAGACTTCGAGTTCGACACAGCCAAAGACACGCTTAGTGTCGTAAGATAATGCCGCTGACAGTCATAGCCGCAACCTCTATATTTTTTACCTTGCTATTTATAGCCCTCATTATCATAGATCTAAATGACCATTGAGGAACTACTAGACTGCACGGTAGAACAACTAGAGTCCATGTCGGATGAGGAACTACTCCAACATTTCGACAGTTACTTAAAGCTAACCGAGCCGAAGGTAGAGTTAGCCAAGCCGAAGACGGCACGAAAGAAACGTGTGCCAAAGGAGAAACCAACGCTGTTAGATAAAGCAAAACTACTGAAGAAAACCTATGGAATTACTTAACCTAGAAAAAACTGAAGAGGGCAAGCTCATCATAAAGATAGACGCATCCTTAATAAAGGAGTCAGCTTGCGAACGTAGACTATGGTATATGTTATGCCGTGGCCTACGCAAACGGAACTCGAATCATAAGATGGAGTACGGCACGGCAGTACACAAAGCCTTGGAGTCGTACTACGCAGATGGTAACGAGGAGAAAGCTGTCAACGCAGCGATAGACCACTACGTGGATGTGCTTGTACCCGACAAGGACTTCCGTGACTTAGCTCATCTAGTCAACCTGCTCAACCAATACTTCAAGCAGGATACAGGGTTGGAGGTACGCAAAGACCCCGACCCCCTGCTGGAGATGCGCTTCGCCTACCCGTATCTGCAAACGCCAGAGCTGGACATACTTTTTTGCGGCACAATAGACTTTGTCGGAACCTACTTTGGCCGCCCTGTTATCGTAGACCACAAATCCACGGCAGCCTATAGTCCCGCTGCCTACTTCGCGTCCTACAAGGTCTCACCCCAGCTAATGTTCTACAACCTCATCTGGCATAGACTATTCCCAGACGAGGATGTAGGCTGTATGATTAACGGTCTGTTCCTTGGTCGCTCCAACAAGAACAAGTTTGAGCGTAGCGAGATATTCGAGTTCAGCAAGGATAGGCTGGCTAAATTCCAAGCCTACATAGATGACCTTGTCAATAGGATAACACACAAGCTTGAGTCTTACTTCGAGACATGGGACGAGAAAGGCGGCGAGGATATCTTCCTTAGCAACTTCGCCTGTTGCGAGACTCGCTTTGGTCTCTGCTCGTTCACGGCGCTATGCACGGCGAACTCAGGCAACGATAGAGAATCCATCGTCAACATGGACTACGTACGCAAGGTCTACGATCCCCTACAGTTTCAGCTATGATACATCTATGTAATTACACGAGCGCAGTAGATCAAGTGGTATACCTGAACCATAAATTGGAGGTAGAACACGAAACAGCGTATAGGTCGCTGGCTTTTGCGTGGGGCAGGATACACGAACTGGAAGAAAGACTAGAAGATTTGGAGAGAGAACAAAAAGAACATGGAAGTAACAGAAAAAACACTAAAGGCTAGGCGCGACGCCTACTTAGACGGCATGGATAACTTTACCATGCTACGATACACGGCAGCTATGGAGTCTCTCAACAAGACTCTTGAAGCTACGCTACAGGATAACGAGATGACAGGCATTTTGTCTGCTGACTCTGTTAGTCAGGCCTCAGCGATACTTGCGGCAGCAGATATGCTTGGAAGTAAGCTAACCGCAATAGATAAGTCTATACAGAATATGTCTGTATTAGTGGGGAGGGTAGCTGCAATTGACGATTCTGTACGGATTGCGGTTAACGTCTTAGATGAGGTCAGTGATCGCTTAGAGTCAATTGGTGTAAAACTCGACACATGAAAATACAACTAGATACAGTAGCAGGCAAGCGTGCGCTATTCTTGGCGGCGGAGTGTGTTAGCCTGCTGGATGCAAAGCAGAAAGACTACGGGCCGGGAAACATTAGCCGGTTTGGGGTCAAGGGTCTTAGCGTGCGCTTGTACGACAAAGTAGAACGACTCGCAAACTTGTTGATGGACAAGGAGGAGTCTCCCAAGAACGAATCGTTGGAGGATACCTTCAAGGACATAGCAAACTACGGACTCATTGGGCTTATGCTACTGCGTGACCAATGGCCTAACGAAGAACAGTTAGAATTCGACACCTTCTACGGTGTCATTGAACCAGAGACTAAGATAGAAATAACAACAGGAACAAAAACGGAAGAAGAAAAAGAAAATGTATAAACCACTAATAGCAATCGTAGGTCACAGCGGCAGCGGTAAGAGTACAGCGTTGCGTAACCTAGACCCGAAGACAACCTACATTCTAGACTTGGAGCGTAAGGGATTTCCTTTTCCCAAGGCTAGTAGGTTCAACATCATTCCCGTGGAGAACGCCAACGCTTTCCCTAGGGAACTTGAGAAGGTTCTAAAGAAAGATGACTGCGAGACCATAGTGGTCGAGTCGTTCACCAAGTACGTGGAACAGGTTCACACGTTGGCTACCAACTCGTTCAAGGGCTACGATATCTGGTCGTTCTACAACAGGACTATCCGTAATATGTTAGACTCCATCAAGAACGATAAGGCTACAATTATTTTCACCGCCGTAGACGACATCGTGAAGATTCCGCAGATTACAGGCGGCGAGTCCTCGCACCGCAGGGTCAAGGTGCAAGGTAAAGTTCACGAAGGCGCGATAGAGAAGGAGTTTCTCATGGTGTTGTTCACCGAGGTACGCAAGAACGAGAAGACCGAGGAGATGGAATACTTCTTCCAGACTAACACGGATGGGGTTACGTCAGCCAAGACTCCAATGGGTATGTTCGACGAACAGCTCATCCCCAATGACATCGTTACGGTGCTGAAGAAAGCGGAGGAATACTACAAATGATAACAGACATAGATGCACCTTGGGAAATAATAGAAGAAATTTCTGATGGTACATATACAGGAAAGCGTTGGCTGTTGGAGTGTCCACTCTGTAAAAAAGACCCTGTTTTACTTGTGGAAAACAACGGTCAAGATTGTTCTGTAGAGTGTCCAACCTGTAACCTTCTTATAAACAACCGCTCAAAGGTTGGCATAAAACAAATGGGGAAGCTTTGGAACAAGCTAACCACGCAAACGTGGCCAGCCGAAGAGTTTACATACTGTATGCGTGACGAGTGTAAGAAGGTTGGTGATAACACCGTCAAACCTACTCCATATATCGGCAGTAACAGAGATACTAATTACGGTTGGTATGCAATGTGTCCTAACTGTCATAACATTGTATCTGGAGACACGCGAGCGGAAACATTAAAGCTTTGGGATAGCGAGCATTTGATTGTTTAATGTTATGAAAAATAAACCTAGGGTAACATTGGGACGGTTGTTTGTAGTAGCGAACGACCGCAAGCACAAGGCAGCCAACAGGTCGTATATCTTTACGTACCTTGAGGGCAAACACAGACCTGTCCCACATCTATTCACGGACAGGCAGCTAAAGGAAGCCAGAGAACGGGCATTTAATAACCCAGAGGACTGCCTACCCCTGTCTAGGTGGTGGGAGTTTTGGAAATAATTTCCCTATGAGTGTAGGGGATACGTGTACGATACACTACAATAAACATAAACTACAATACATAATAACAAATGGCTAAGATAAGTCTAAAAGGTATTACGGAAAGTTCGGGTAGGCCTTACCTCCCGAATGGTACATACACGCTTCGCATTGTCGAGGCAGAGCGCAAGGTCAGTAGCAAGGGCAACGACATGGTTGCTATTGTAACTGAAGTTGTAGAACCCGCAGAAGTTAACGGGCCTAGTGGCTTTGTTGAGATCAGCGGTGTTCAAGTTAGGGACTACCCTCTGATTCCGTCTCGGAGTCTGAAGGAGTACCACAAAATCTTCGACCTGCCCGATGAGTTCGAGCTGGAAGAGTACGATGAGATCGCCGAGGGTCTCAAGGGTAAAGCATTTAAGGCTGTACTCTACACGAAGTCTGAGTCTAGAATGGACGAGATCACAGGTGACCCTATGATCGACCCCATAACTGGGCAACCGTTAGCGAGTTATCGCTACAACGTGGAACGCAGATTAGAAGCTGCTGAAGACCACGATATGTCTGGGTTCTAGTCTCTAACGAGGCTTGCGGTATGGTACGCAGAGAGATTCTGCGGCGGGTTTATGACATTCTGTCATTCCCCTCTGAAACAAACGCAAGCCTCACTTACAGAAAATGCTTATGAACAAAACTAAACCTAAGTCGGACAGCAGGGTGAAGCGGTATATCCCTCTGATGATACCCGAAACCCTACACCGCAAACTAAAGACAAGGGCCAGAGACAAGTGTATGCGACTCAATCAATACGGGCCGCGCCTACTGGCCAAAGCACTACGAAACGACAATGACAGTTATTGAACAAGTAAAGCAGGAGCTAGAGAGCTTGGCTCCCAAAAAAGTACAGGACTGTGAGGCGGTAGCCCACAGGTTTAAGGAACTAATGGCTAAGGTTTTGGTCGTCGGGTATAAGTCCGGCTTCCAAGACGCGGCAAACTTGGTTGTATCCTACGTTGACGGTCACTTCAAGGACAACAAGGAGTTCGCCGAGGAATCCGAGGAGATCGCAACGGCGAAACTTATGGACTTAGAGTTTCCAACCGATGCGTCATAAGCCTACCGAGACATACTCAGGCTTAACTGTTGTAATAGACACGCCCTCGCGGTTCGACCGACACGTTCTTTTGAGCGGTTACGCGGGGGCGTTTTTTGACTCTACAGTTGCAGTTGGTCGGGACTCTTGCGATCTGCGTACCCTGCCTACATTGGGTGCTGGGCTACTGCCGGGGACGAAGGTAGTCTTGTTGCTTGGTCGTAAGTCTTTGCGCCAACATAAACCCGGAGTAGGCCTTGATGAACAGAGGGGAAATCCGTGGGTAGAGGATGGCGTAACCTACCTTGCGTCGTATATGCCGCAGGATGCCTTTGATCGTAAGAACTATTTCAACCCTAACGAAGAATACGCAGGGGGTAGCGATGACGACAAGGTAACACACGGGAGAACCAAGCGACAGAACTGGAGATTCTGGTTGCGTAAGGATATCCGCAAGGCCTGTCGGTATCTGTTGGTAAAGCCAAGGATGCGGGAGATAGGTGAGGTAATCTATCCTAAGCTTGAGGATGTGGTCGGAGACCTCACGGAGACCAAGGGTAAAGACCTGTTCTTCGATGTCGAGACCATGAGCGATTTGACGCTCACTTGCCTAGGTTATGGGTGGTCAGATGCGGAGGCTATCTGTGTTCCTATGTATGAGATACCGCGTCAGGCATACTACTATGGTGGTCAGGGTACAGCGGAAGTTTTAAGAGCCTTGGCGGTGGCATTTCGGGACAATACGGTGGTAATCCACAACGCTATGTTCGACCTCTTTGTCATGGCCTACAAGTACGGGATTCCCTTCCCCCGCAAAGTCTATGACACTATGCTTTCGCACCATCGACTGTACCCCGAAGTCGAGAAATCCCTAGGCCACTGCATCTCCCTCTACATAGACCGGGAGTACCACAAGAACGAGGGTGTCTTTGAACCCCGCAACCAGCAGCAAATCCTCTCCCTCTACCACTACAACGCCAAGGATGTCATCAGCCTAGCCCTGCTCAAACCCAAGCTCGAACTACACGCAGCCCAGCTCTACGCCAAGGAAAGTGTCCAGCAGGTAAACGACAGCATCATACCGTACCTGACTGCCATGTGCCAAGGCATCAACTACGACAAGAAAACCCTAGAGGACAAGATAGTCTACAACAACCGCTACTGCGCCCAACTCTCCCGTATGCTGCGGCTGCTCGTCGGCTACGAACTCAACCCGAACAGTCCCAAGCAGGTTTCCAACTACCTCTACAACTGTATGCTGTACAAGAAACCAGCCAAAGACCTAACGAATGAGAAGACCTTGTTGCAGCTACGACTTAAGCATCCGAACCCTGTGCTTACGCTTATACTAAAGTACAGGGGAGTAGCGAAGCAGTCTGGCCAGTTGAAGTTCCCGCCCTATGTTCCACGTGGAACAACCAAGGAAAGGATAACCACAGCCTACAATCTGGCCGGTACTACCACTTTCCGACTGGCTTCCAAAAGATTGCTTGGCAGATGGGGTACGAACGTGCAAAACTTTCCCAAGGATTTACGTAAATTATTCCTTCCAGATGAAAACAGAATCTTTATCCAAGTTGACCAGTCGGGTGCAGAGGCACTCGTTGTTTCTTACCTCTGCACTAAAGGTAACTTTCGCAGTCTCTTTCTTCATGGGATTAAAAGTCATGTGTATGTTGCCCTTCGTTTGTTTGCCGAAGTGTGGTCTACAGAACTGGGCCGTTCAGTCGATGAGTTCTGTACTTCGCCAATTGCCCAAGTTAGCAGGCTGCGAGGATGGGACGAACTCGACCGCTTAATAAAGTCTAGCGACAACTGGAGCGCAGAGAAACGCTACTACTTCATTGCCAAGATGGTTTGCCATGCCAGCAACTACGGCATGAAGCCTCCCACCTTTAGGGTAAACCTACTCCAGAAATCAGAGGGCAAGGTCTCCATCTCAATGGCCGAGGCCAAGCGATTCCTCAACACTTACCACGATCTCTTTCCAGAAATACGCTTGTGGCACATGGAAACTATCAGTACATTACGGCGTGAGGGTATCCTAAGAAATCTGTTTGGCTACCCCCGTGTATTCACAGCCAACGTAGATGAATCCATGTACAAGGAAGCCTACGCCTTCGTGCCGCAATCAACTGTAGGCACGATAACGAATATTACATTTACCAAAATGCAACAGAAAATAGAGAATCCCCAAGATCCACTATCCTCCATGAATGTGGATATCCTACAGAACAATCACGACAGCGTTCTGATACAATGTCCACCCGAACACGCAGACCATGTGGCCAAGGAAACCATGACCATAATGAACTGTGATCTAGTTTCGCCACGCGGTGAGAAGTTCTCGATGAAGAGCGAAGCCTGCGTCGGTGATACATGGGGAGGTGTAGCGTGACGATCTTGGAGAAGTGGCGTTTCTATCTGGAAGACCTTGAGTCACCCGACCTCTACCTAGACTGGGGATTCTACTTTCTGATAAGCAGTTGTCTTCAGCGTAGGATATGGACTTCGCAGGGTATCAACGCAATCTACCCGAACCTGTTCATGCTGCTGGTTGGGCCACCCGCTTGTGGCAAGAGTCGTTTGATCTCCATGATCTCTGACATCATCGAGGACAACGAGCTAAAGATAATGAGCAAGGACAAGAAACAAACTGCTCCCCTCTTTCCCTACACCGCTGACAGCATAACAGCAGAAGCTCTCAGCAGATACTTGGCTGAAGAATGCACCAAGGTTTTTACCCTAGAGGATGGTAGCGACTACGTTCATGCGTCCTGTACCATGTTGATAGAGGAACTCGGAGTCTTCCTAAAGAAGCGTACCGAGGACACCGTGAATATGCTCAACCAACTCTACGATGCTCGCAACTACCGCTACTACACAAAGAAGCAGGGTAAAGACAACGTACAAAACGTGTGCGTGTCGATGATAGCAGGCACTACCCCGGCGTTCATCCGTGAGTGCTTCAACGAGAACCTCATATCCCAAGGCTTCACCTCCCGCTTCATTGTAGTCTACCAAGACGAACCTCGATTCCTCCGACAGTTCACCGGCTTCACGGACAAGCACATCCAAGCTAGGGCAGACGTTGTCCAGCACGTAAAGAAGCTGTCCAAACGCTGTGGCCCAGTACCCATGTCCGAAGAGTGCGCTGCCTACCACAAGAAACGCTACGAAAGCGGCTCATACATAAACAACAGAATCAACAGCAGTCCCAAGCTGGATCTATACTACGCCCGGAAGAACATCCACCTACAAAAGCTGGCCCTCGCGGTGCAAATGGGCAATTCAGCCGAATCTGAAGAGGTTACGCTGGAGGCATTTAAGTACGCAGAGAAATTCATTGCAGAGACCGAGCTTTTCATGCACCGTAGCTATGACCTAACGGGCAGAAATGTGATCCACGAGTTCACACGGAAGCTTGGTGAGTATGTGAATGGTAAAGAGGACGGTGTATCCCACAAAAAACTATGGCTAGACTGGCACAGCGACCTAAAAAAGGACGAGTTAGAAGCAGCACTAGAGTTTCTAATGCAAACCGATCAGATCGTAGCCGCAAAGAAGGGCGGCAAGTTAGTCTACCTGCCAAAATAAAGATAGCCAACCTCAACTTCAAGTTAAAGTTCATTAACTCTGACAGCAGGGAGATTTGTGACAGTCACGGGTGGGTAGATTTTAACAGAGAGCTTATCGCATTAAACCCGGAACAGTCAGCCGAGGCCTTGCATGATACATTTCTCCATGAGGTGATTCACGCTATCTGTTACGTCATGTCTGTTAAGATGGAAGAGGGTGACGAGCAGATGACACGTAGGCTCGCCACAGGTTTGTGCATGGTATGGAAAGATAATAAGAAAGTATTCGAGTGGTGGCAAAAACTAATCTAACATGGTGGGAGAAAGAACGAAAACTTATGGGGGGCGAGCTAGACGAACTACTAGTGGCCCTAGACGGGATGAAGTTGCCGAAAGTTAAATGTGCGCCCTTCAGTATAAAGCAAAAGCAGACCGAGGAGTTACGGAAGAAGCTGAAAATCTAGGCCTACCAGCTATCATTCCAGTACCAACCCCATGACTCGTACAGCTTATCGTTAATGTTTCTAGTGTTCCACTCTCTGTTGTAACGACCTATCCCACCCATTATGACGTACCAGTTGTGGTTGTTGGGGTCTTCTATGGTTGATCGGTAACGAAGCCATGCCAAGTCACGGTTGTTTTGCGAGACTAAGCGTGAGTTCATAGAAGTTGGGCTTCCCGCAGCCAGTGGGATGTTCTTGGTATCTTCCTCCAGCCAACGCTTGAATTCTACGTGGCCGTCGATGAAGGAGACTACAGACCCACCGTTATGGTAAACACCGGGCCAGTCTTGCGAGAAGATTTCCTTATCCCCTGACTTCAGAGGCACAACCCTGAAGTTACCGCTGTTTATAGAGGCGGCTGGCATCTCGATAAACGTGAATATCTGTGAGGGGGACGCCACATCTGCGTACTTATGGTACGTCTTATACTGTGTGTCGTGCATAAACGGCCAGCCTGACCACCCACCTACGAAGACATTCATAGAGTAACTGCGAGGGCGAAGCTGCTGCTGTACGTTCGTACCACCATCCCCACTAACAGCCTCCCAACGGCCTGTCCACCTAACTGTTGACTTGTCACCGGGACAGCGGAATATCCGCATCCCCGTGTAAGGTTTTAGCGGAGACCAGAACAAAGCCCTGTCTGTCTGCGCCCACGTTGTCCAACCTGACGAGCCGCTCATCGAGTCAGCAACCCACGCCCAACGTGCTGACGGCTCATTGTGCCACGCACTTGCGTAAGGGAAACGATCATCATGGTCGCCAGCAAACTCCTTAACAGCCATGTTCAACTGCTTATGGTTGGATAAACAAGCTGCCTGCCAACCTGTCTGCTTAGCAGAAGCCAGTGCCGGTAACAGTAAGGCGGCAAGTATCGCAATGATTGCAATTACAACCAGTAATTCAACCAGCGTAAAGCCGCGCTTTTTGCTAACAGACACATCAGCAAAGCTACGGAGTAAAAACCTACAGTCAAGAAGTTTTGTCCGTATCCAGTAAGTCCCAAGCGTTCTCGTAGACTGCGTACTTGCACTTTTTACCACCGTAAATCTTTGTGGTTATGCAGTTAACTGTGTCGAAGGGCATCACCCAGAACTTGAGGCAGTCCAAGGCACAGCAGATAAAGTAGTCTACTGTGGATTTGTCGTACTTGGATTTCGTCTTGCAACCGTGGTTGGTTTGAAATTGAAAGTTGGGGGTAGAGGAGTTTGCGTGTAAGACCAAACCCTGCGTGGTCTTTATTTGTATCCGCCAGATCTTATCACCCTTACTGGCTAGAAGATCGAAGGAAGAGCTGTCACTTAGTGGGTGAGCTATGCCCCAGCCATGTTCGAGAAGTTTTTCTGCAACCAGAAACTCCCCTCGCTGTCCAATGGTTCTGCGATTCTTTGTTGGATCTGATTCTGGCAAAGGCTAAGGTTTTGTCGTTTCATTCTTTTTCTACTTTAACTACTACTGTGTCAAGGTTTATCTCTCAGTAACCCTTGGTCGCCAGAAAGTCTCGAACACTATCTTGAATCAACTTCTTACGAACTTGCGAGAAGCCTTCGTCCCTATACTCACGTAGCATAATGTCACGCACGGCTTCTTCGCTCTTCGTCCGCGCAATAAAGTCTGCGAACCTACGGGCTTCCCTTAGTGAGTAGGCATCTGTTACGTTGGGAGAGAGCTTTTTGTGCTTGACGTAGCCCTGTTGGAGTAGGCGCTTGAACTTGTTCGGGTCTACGCCCTCCTTGGTTTGTGAACGTTTCCACGCACCCTCTAGGAACGGCTTTAAGGTATCTTGCAGTTGCTCCACAGTTTCAGAGTTACGGAAAGCAGACGCAGGTGTTTTTTCGTACCTGTCAAGGTTCGCCATAAACCGTGAGCCGTGATCTCCACGATAGAGGCGTTTAAAGACCTTGAGGTCACGATTCATTTTTTCGCGCTCAAATTCAGAAGCCCTACCCCTAAACGTGCCTGTACTCAAAGCCTTATCTAAGGTCTGCGCAACCTCTGTGTGGGCCAAAGCTTGATTACGGGCAATACGTAGCGTCTGGTTAAGATTGGTCATTATGTCTTCCAAATAACGCAGCGCGGAAGATGAGTCAGTTCCCGGAAGAGGCCATACATTTCCCGATCTCATGTAGGCCAGTGTTGACATCCCGAAACCCTTGTCAAAAACAAGAGCCTCCAAGGCTGGGAAAGTCACAAGAGAGAAGTCTTCCGCGCCGCTCTTGCCTGTATACATCCTGACAGCATCGTTGCCCAGCGCAGACAGTATACCAAAGTAACCACTCAGGTTAGCTAGGTGCATTGCGTGATAGATGAAGTCTTCCGCGCCAGACGGTGACTCCAGAACTTCTTCAAGCGATGGCTCGTAGCTTTCTTTGGCATTCATCATCTTGCCAACCTCGTTGAGCGCAACGCCGGTAACAGCACCACCAAGCGTAGCCTTGATGAGCGGTCTAAAATCTCTTTTGCCGTAGGTTTTCTTGTCAAGGATGGGGAGTATTATATCCTTCATATAACGGTTGTACTTCTCCACAGACCATCTAGACAAAGACAGGACATAGCTGCCCTTGCCTCGGATCATCGTAGACGGCACACCACGAACACCGTACGTCCCTTGATTGATCTCTACCCAAGCTGTCGCAAGTTTATGAAGATCGCCTTCCGTAACTTCCGTGGGATTCTTCCTAAGCTTAATGGTATCAACATCTGCAAACCGCCCCATCGTTGTAAGTATACGCTGCACATGGGGGTCTTTGGACGAGCTGTTAAGGTAGCTACGCATCAACAACTTTCCTAAGCTAAACTGTATTGCCCGTGTGCCTTTTTCGAACAGCTCGCGACCTGACCACTTCTGCGAGAAATCGGCCACGGTAGAAAAGGAATCTGCTACACGATCTGCGCTGTCCATTGCGAACTCGATAGAGGAAAACTTGTTACGGTTTGCACCGTGTCGATGGCTTTGTTTCCACGCATCCCCAAAGTGCGTTACCGCCTTGAGCATCAAAGGATAGTCCTGTAGCCTCATGTAATGGGAAGCTTTCTCGAAAGCGGTAACAAAATCACGCGCACCAGAATAAAGGCCAAGCCAGTTTGCAGTTACCATCCGGTTGGCTCTCATAACAAACAAATCCATATCGCTATGAAAACCGGCGTGAACCTCGTCCAAGTTGTTAAAGGTTTTCTGAGCGCGGTTGGCGTAGTCTACATCTACGTCATCACCAAAAATTTCCTTTAGCGTTGGTGTCGTTGCTTCCCTCTCTCCAACTTTACGGTGTGTATACGTACCCATCTGATCGGGAAGATCGCGTATCGCTCTTACGATGTTGTCACTCTCTATTTGGGTATACCACGCCATATCCTTGGCGAAACGCCCAGCATACCTTTGCGCCCGTATGAACGGGTCGGGGTCTACCAAGTCTAAAGGCATACTCAAACCCTCTGCCTTTCTTAACGCCTGGAATTTTGACGCACCAGCAAGGCTTTTAGTTTCTCCACCAACTGTCGTATAACTGTCCTTGTTGCTGATAACTGCGACATACTCAGAAAGCATATCACGCAATTCATTCTCGGTAGCCGTAGACTCTTCTCCCCAGTGTTTGATTATTTTTTCCTGTAAATCCTTCCCCTCTTTTGTGTGAGACTTTTTCCGAAGAATTGATGAGGCATCACGACTTAACATATACGGATCATAGTTCTTATTCACATGATCTGGGTCGTCACTAACTTTTACCCAACGCTTTTTTCTCCAGACTAACGGCCCGTTGGCCGCGTGTTCCAAGCGTGTCTCCGAGAAGAACCTATCAAGTGACTCGTTGGCTGCGTGAAGCTTGCCTGTGATTTGCGGCTCAAGCTTGTCGAGTTTTTCCTTTAACTTAGCAAACTCTGGAGTGTCGGAAAAGTCGCGCCTTTCTCGTCCTTTGACCATACGACGCAAAGTTCTGTATTCTCCAAGTAACAGCACATCTGCTTTGTTTAAACCTAAAGTCTGCATCTCCATAATCAGAGGCTCTGCGAATCTGCCGATATAACGCTTCTCCACCATTTCCAACCTGTTGTGCGCGTCCCTAATATACAAAGCCTGCTTCTTGGTGGCATCTGTAATATCAGCATTCACCAAACCTTTGAACGGCCTTACCAACAGTTGATCTGTCTCTGCTATGGAGTATTGAAGCTTCTGAAACCACCAACGGGGGTCAACAAGCATCGTATACTCTTTGCCCTCGAAGGGTGAAAGTATGCGCCGCTCAGGATCGAAAGCTCCTACGTCTGTGAGAAACTTGTCGAAGGTTTCCGCCATGTGCTTGGCTCGATCACGGCTGGAGGCGAAGAGTGCGGCCTCATCAGCAGAAAGCGTACGTTCACCACCACGGGCTGCTTGGAACTTTATGCTTTCCCTGCGGCTAAAGCGTTTGCTGAGCGGTATAACCTTGTTGGTCTCTGAGTCACGAACCACAGGATCAGCGGATTTAATCTGGTTACTTTTGTAGACAATGTAGGTATCACGAAGCTTGGGATTTTCTACCTCATGCCTATTCCGATACAAAATAGAATCAAATCCGTGTCGGTCTAGCAACAAGGCAATTTGTTGCGTTTGTTCTGTCTTAGTTAATACCCTCCATCTACCACCGGCCTCCAAACGCTTTAGGTCGTTTTTCAAGGCAGCTTGCCGATTCATGTGGTCGTGCCAACTTGCAGGTGCGGCTTCACCAGAAGGTAATCGGTTGACCTCTCCACGCTGAGTTAGCCAAGCATTGCTCTCAGCAGTTTGCCCTGAATGAAATTGCATCAACACATCTGTCCGCGCAGGGAAAGGTCGTCCAGTTTCGTGTGTTAAGTCCAGCGTTTGTATAAGACCCTTTATACCCCACGCGCCGGGATCATCACCAACAACGGCTGGGTTTTCAGCCTTAACGTAAACATTAAGTACGTTGCTATCAAGCGACTCCGCACGTGCAGCGATAGATTCTGGTGTGCTGGGTAGGTCGCCCATCATACTTGATACGTCCACACGCTTTCCTGAAATACCTTCAGCAACCTTGGGGTCTGCGGTAATGTGAAAGCCTAGTTCGGACGCGCCTTCTGCTACATACTTTTGAGTAACAGAGTCTAGGTGCGATTTGTCTTG
>Ga0208156_1000268_pt1 | contig 23289 bp, 21 predicted proteins | sample 1_EtaG_FD_184073 | JGI IMG/M metagenome (GOLD analysis project Ga0208156, IMG submission 184073) | Marine viral communities from the Subarctic Pacific Ocean - 1_ETSP_OMZ_AT15124 metaG (SPAdes) (version 2) | ecosystem: Environmental > Aquatic > Marine > Oceanic | place: Pacific Ocean | collected...
AATAGGTAGTGAATGGAAGATGATGTTTGGTACAGAAGAAATGTATATACGCAATAAAGATGGTATAACAAAATACGTGGTAACAATTAAAGACGAGTCATTAAGAGAAATTAAGGAGTTATAAATGGCAAGATACCCATTTGAAAGTACACTAACCGATCAGCAAGGTCATATATTATCTGGTGGTACTTGTACCGTGAAGCTTTCCGGCACAGATACGGCAGCTACTATTTATGAAGCATTGACCGGTGACGCAAAAAGCGATAATATTGTAACATCGGGCAGCGATGGTGTGTATAAGTTTTTTGTAAGTGATAGTGATTATAATTTGTCTCAAAAGTTTAGGCTTATATTAAAGGGAGGACCAGGATTTGATCCTAGGACTATAGATGATATATTAATGTTTAATCCTTTAACACCAATAGAGGGAACGGCAATTTCTTCTACAGGCGAAGCAGTAACAAAGTATTTGCGGGCAGACGGTGACGATACTAGTAGTTGGCAACCAGTTACACACACCCCAGAAGGCACGGCAGTATTAAGTACCGGAGAAGGCGGTGGGACGAAGTTTTTGCGGGAGGACGGCGATGGAACTTCCAGTTGGCAAACTGCCCCGGTTACAAGTGTTTCCGGTTCAACCGGTGCAGTTGCAGACGGTGACATAGACCACGATTCTCTGGCAAATTTTGCTGCCAATGAACATTATACACAGGCTAATATCACGGCAACAGGAACGGTAGCCTCTGGAACATGGCAGGGAACGGCAGTAGATGGTACTTATGTGGATTTAGAGGGTACAGAGTTAAAAAGCACAGGAGAGGCAGGGGGGACGAAATTTTTACGGGAAGATAGTGATGGAACTTGCTCTTGGCAGACACCACCGGTCACAAGCGTTTCAGGTTCAACCGGAGCAGTTGCGGATGGCGATATAGACCATGACTCTCTTGCGAACTTTGCCGCAAATGAACACTTCACGCAAGCTAATATTACTGCGACAGGAACTATTGCATCAGGAACATGGCAGGGTACAGCCGTAGATGGCACTTATGTGGATCTGGAAGGTACGGAACTTAAAAGTACGGGTGAAGGAGGGGGTACTAAATTTCTAAGAGAAGATGGTGACGGGTCCTGTTCTTGGCAAACGGGAGGAGCTGGCGGTACTACTGACAGTCTTGGTACTAATGATATACTTACAAACCAAAAAACAATAAACGAAAATATTGTGTTTGCAGGTTCTGAAAATGGATTTTGTGTAGGGCCTATTACTTTAGCTAATACTTATACCATTACACTTACCAACGGCTCAACATGGACGATAATATAAGGGAGAAATCATGGCATCAATTTTAAAAGTTACAGAGATAACAACGCCTGACGGTACTGGTAATATAACCGTAAGCAGACCTCTTACTGGTGGAACTGGAGTAAAAGGTGGAGACATAGCATCGGCATCGCCACTTGTAATTGATACTGATGGAGATTACTTTGATGTAACTGGCACGACTAACTTTGCAGCGATGACTGTTGCAGCCGATAGACAGTTTACATTACAATTTGACGGTGCGTTAACAATGACACACCATGCTACTAATCTGGATTTACCCGGAGAAGCCAATATTACAACAGCAGCTGGAGATGTAGCAACCTTTCAGTCAACAGGTTCTAATACGGTTCAATGTATTAACTATACAAAGGCAGATGGAACAGGCGTTGTTAGTAGTGGGGTTACTGCAAGTGGTTGTAGTGTATATAGAAATACAACACAATCTATTCCTAATGCCACACATACTAAGGTGGAATATAATACCGAAATTTATGACCTTTTAGATGAATTTGATTCTACTACCAATTATAGATTTGTAGCAAATGCTACTGGAAACTATCTTGTAATAGCAAGTACTTACTTTACAGCTATGGGTGCTACTGATAATTATAATATGCACATATATAAAAATGGTGCTGATAATGTAGTACATTTAAAAATTTCTGGTAGGTCAAGCTCATCACTAACTGTTGTTGGGATTGTACAACTTGATGCTACTGAGTATGTAGAAGCCTTTGTATATCAGGATTCAGGCGGTGCTATAAATACATACGGTAGTGCTACTGGTACATTTATGCACATTCAAAGATTATCATAAACAAAACAAATTAACAAAGGAGGAAGGAGTTATTATGTATTACAATAAGATTTGTCATTTATATCCAACAGCACTTGAGTCAGATTTTAGACTAGAGCAACATAAAACTGGCGTAACAATCATAAAAGAATGGAATACAGCAAAGTTGGGATCGAAGCCAACACTTGTAAGTATTGATTCACAAATAAGTGATGAGGAAATTGAGGCAAAAATGATGTGGGAAAAGATAAGAAAAGAGAGAAATCAACTCTTAAAGGATAGTGATTACACAATGCTTAAAGATTATCCTACAACCGTTTCCGAACAGGAGTGGACAACCTACAGACAAAGTTTAAGGGATATACCACAGACTTTCAGTAACCCAGATGATGTTACATATCCAGATAAGCCTGAGTAAATAATTAATTTAAGGAGAGAGTAAATGGGACAGATAGATTTTGATGGTTCAAATAGTACGGTTAAAGCCGATATTATCAGGGGGCAAACTGGTACTACGGTTAAACTGGGTGGACTTCTTGATACGGATGGAAACTACATCCAGACAGAGAAGGGTGGAGATTTAACTTCAGCTTCTCCACTCGTAATTGATACTGATGGAGATTATTTTGATGTGACAGGTACAACAAATTTTGCAGCCATGACCGTAGCTGCTGACCGTCAATTTACTCTCCAGTTTGATGGAGTGTTGACAATGACACATCATGCTACTAATCTGGATTTACCAGGTGAGGCTAATATAACTACTGCTGCTGGTGATGTGGCAGTATTTCAATCAACAGGTGCCAATACAGTACAATGTATAAGTTATACAAAGGCAGATGGGACGGCAGTTGTGAGTGCTGGTGGTAATAAATCTATAACACTTCAACTTCTTCACGATCAAACATCAACATCCCAAGGTCATGGAACACCCCATGCTGTTCTTGTTCAATTTGAAGATGGTGTTACAGATACTTCTGGTACAGTAGCTTGGACAATTCCTGATGATTTTACATCTTTTGTAAGTCTTGATTTTATGTGGACTACAGATACTACAAGTGCTGTTGGTGTATGGACAGTCAGATCACAAGCATTGGCAGATGGTGAAGATACAACTAGTGGAGATACAGATGTTATTGCAGATGCGAGTTATACTTCTGGTGGTACTGCATGGGATAGAAATGAAGAAGATATATTATTAGCAGTAGATGGTCTTACTTTAACACCTGGACACCAATTAGCTTTTGCTGTAACAAGGAAAGGAGGTAGTGCGAGTGATGCACTTGGAAGTATTGCTAGATCACAAGGAATTAAATTAGTTTATACTTAATTAATAACAGGAGAATAAAATGACAAAATATGTTTCGTTTACCAGTAGTGGAAAGGTGCTACAATATGGCAACCTTGAGATAAGTTTAGCAGAGATAAGATTGATAAAAGAAAAGAATGGTGTAACTGCTTTTGGTATTACAGATAATCAATATAAAGAATTGGCAAGTGGAGCAGATGCAAGTGAATCTGGTGGTGTGGTTACTATTGGCGAACCTGTTCATGGATTACCACATTATAAAGGTGAAGTTGAAAGATTACAAAAGCTAACTAATAAAAGATTATTTATAAATTATAGAGATGATATTGATAATTCAGATGCAAATATCTCAACATATAAAACCAATTTAAAAAACTATTTTATAAGTGATGTTAAAGTTCCAATAAATGCAGCAGCAAATAAAGCAGAAGTAGATGCTGCTGTTGCAGCAATTGATTGGTCAAGTGTAGTTATACCTTAAACCTCACGGTGTCTAGATGAAGTCGTGTATCCAGACAAGCCTGAGTAAATAATTAATTTAATAGGAGGCAGGAAATGATGAAAGGTTATAAGACGTGGATAGCAGCAGGATTGGCAGGAGTAAATAAATAGTTTTATATTTTTAGTGAGAAAATTAGTGGGGGTTAAACAAGAAATGCCTTATACAATAGATCAAATAAAGAGTGATAAGGATTCACATTTTAGTGGCGCATTGGCCACTGGCGCGCAAGAGTATGAAGATTTAAGTTTTCCTGATGGATACAGTGAAGCACAAATACAGAAACTGAGAATACATAGGGCCGTAATAGTTGCAGACAACACAAATACAACTGCATTGGTTCCGTTCTATATTAATTTCTGGGGTAGTGATGCTGCTTCGCTTGCAACCGATCCTGATTTAGATTTGTTTCAGGGTAGGATGGAGTTTGCCGAAGGGGATCTTGAGCAGATAGGTGGTGGCGGTTTATATAGAGGTATCAGGGATTTGGGTGATAGTCCGATGTATTACATAGATGAAGATAATTCCAGTGAGTTGCATGTTAGTCTCCAGAATACAGACGGGTCAACTGCTTGGCATGCTAATGACGAGGTTAGGATTACTTTCTTTGTAGAACCTATACTGTAAGCCAAAACTATGCAATTAGAATTAACGAACAAACAAAAAAAAGAAGCTAATGATTTTGCGAATTTATATGCCTACAAACATACGCCTCATTCAGCAGCTTTCTTTAATGCGGATTATGATATAATCTTTGTGTGTAAAGGTAACCAAGCTGGTGGAACGGCTGTTATTGCTTATGGTTATGTTTTGCGCATTCTTGGTTGGCATCCTGTACCAAAGAAGAATATGGTATACTTTGAATGTCAGAAAGCCAGAGATTACAATGACAGGTTAAGAGCCAAAGAAGATATGGAGGGATATGAAGACGGCCACTACTTTTCGCCTAAAGTGTATTTTGAGAATCATAAAGACAAGCCATGTCCTTATTGTGGTACAGAGATACTTAGGCACGAAAGGGTAAACAAGATATATAGATTTGCTTCGCAGAGTTTGCCTATGGAAAAAAGTACTTCTACTGGTGACGAGAGTGATAGATCTGGCGAGGTAAAGAATACGCAATATCCTGAATTTACGCGATGGCTGCCACCATTTTTACTTAGAAAGGATATTACTGCGCGAAGACAGGTACAGGTAATAAGAGATCCATATGGTGGTAATGATATTATAATAGAGTATGTTAGTTATGCACAACCACCACAGAGAGTTGCTGGTTTCAAGCGTACAGCTACGTGGCTGGATGAGTTAGCACCAGAACCATTCTATGACGAACAACCAGCCCGTCTTATGGTGGAAGATGGTGATACTTGTATTTCGTATACACCAACAGTAGATAATGCCATTAGTTATTACTATGACAGGGTGTTTGAACGTGCTAAAGTATATTATAGAAGCAAGGCTATGCGTGATTATTATAAGCGCAAGCATAATATTAATTATCCAGAAGTAGAATTTACTGATAGCAAAGAATCAATAGCCGTTGTTCAGATGGCAACAGATGATAATCCTACGTTAATTACGGATGTTATTACAAAAAAATATGCAGGACTTGATGATGAACAGTTAATTGACATGCGTAGGTATGGCATCTTTGCTGCTGTTACCGGTAAAATATATAAACAGTTTACACCAAAGATACATGTAGTAAGGGGTTCCAAAGTATTTCCTGACGGCATACCAAATGATTGGGTATTTTTCAGGTCTGTAGATTGGCATCCTACAACTAAATTGGCTATTATATTTGTGGCATTATCGCCATACAATGAGGCTTTTGTGTATGCAGAATTAAACCCTGATCCAGAAAGGTATAATACATTGTCTGTGTGCAAGATGATTGTTGATGTCAGTGGTGAAACACGTAAGTTTGGTATGAATCTTATTGACCCACTTGCCAGTATTAAGCAGTCTAATACTACTAAAAGTGTAATAGATGATATGAATTATTATTTTAAGCAGATGGCCAAGAATGAAGAGTGTACCGGTGGTTGGTGGGAAAGTGCGAATACTAAGTCTACAGCATCTAAGACTGACCATAACCTAAGGGGAAGGGATGAAGTAAGACGAAGATTAGGCAATGCCTTGTTATGCAGGGAACCGTTTAATAACCAAATAACAGAAAGTGGATTGTTTAAGAGATTGCCGACATTATGGGTATTAAATGATTGTCCTCTTGTGGTTGATTCTCTTAAAGGCTGGAGAATAGAAAAGAGTAAGCCAACTGTTAGGTGGAGTCATTTTTGCACGGCCTTAGAGTTTTTAATGAAAGATATTAGATTCGCTCCAAGAAGTCAGGTGGCACGTAAACCAAGAAAATATATACATAAAAAGTACTATCAAACAAGTAGATAAGGAATGACATATGGCAAAACCAGTAAACGATGAGCAAGCTAATCAGCTAGCCAATACAATAATAGATGATGAATATCGGGTTGGTCGGGCAAATAACAATATTCCGGATAATGATTATTTAGATTATTTGGATATGTTTGATTGTGAGCGCACTGAAAAGAATTACGATTGGATGTCGGATATATACTTTCCGGAGTTCACATCACAGATGCTTACGCAATCAGCTATAGAAGCAGGTTTATATTTTAGGACACATGATTTTGTAGAAGTATATATTGGCAGTGAACAGGAAGTCCATAAGAACGCGGCTAAAGTAAATAAAGATTTAATAAACAAGACATTAAACAGAAGGCAATTGTGGTTTTATCAAAAGTATATGCGTGCTATTAATATGAAAAATATTAGTGGTGTTGCTTATTTTAGGTGTTGGTGGGAACAGGATACGCGTATGGAAAAGATAGGAACACGAAGGGTTCGTGAGCAAATAGGCACTGATATTAATGGTGGCCCGATAGAACAATTTACAGATCAGGATGTTGAAGTGGATGTTGTTCTTAAGGATCATTTTAACTTTGATGTTATTGATCCAAGGGATGTATTTACCGATCCATCGTATGTGTATAGTTTACAGGATAAACAATGGATAATACTAAGATTTGATACTACCGTTGATGAATTGGAAGCCAATGCCGATACTATGGAATATTTTAATCTTGACAAACTTCGTACAGATAGTGGTAATACACCTCGAGAGACAGATACAAAAGGAGATAAAACAACTCATCATGGTCTTGATAATAAAAGTAATGCTATCAAAACACCACTAAAATCGTTAATGGTATTACAAAGACTTGGTAAGCATTGGGTTATGGTTGGTAATGAAGAAGGAGATAGGGATCCCAATGGTAATCCTGTTAATGTTACAAGTGGTATAGGTAATGATGGACAGAAAAAGGAAGGTGCAGAATTACATGAGATGGTTATTACATTCGCAATGGATGGGTTCAATAGTAGCACTAGAACATTGATCGGTTATCATCCTGCGCGTGACATTGATTCCATGGGTAATCCGTATAGGCCTGTAACAAGGGGATTGTGTTATATGCATCCAGCCAAAGACGATGGTATGGGCGATGGCAAGTGTTTAAGGGAACTTCAGATTGGTATTAACGATACTATTAATATGGAGAATGACAGAACTAAGTTGGCTACAATACCAATTATGCAAGGTAATCAACATGATATCAGTGATAATGAAACACTGGTATGGCAACCCGGAGCATTTTGGCAAACTGAAACCGGGGATAAGCTTGACGAGGTGCAGATAGACAGTAACGTAGTGGGGGCCTTAAATCAGGTTAATTTATATCAGAATATGATGCAACAGGCATCTGGTGTGTCAGCTGAAACACAGAGTAAATTAGCGGCTCCAACAACAACGGCTACAGCTACTGTTAACCAAGTAAGGCGTAGTGATACGCGATCTGCATACAGAACGCTTACTATGGAGAATACGGGTCTTACAGATATTTTCTGGTTTATAACACAAATGTCGGCAAGGCATATGAGAGATGAGACAGCAGAAAAAATGTTGGGAGAGGAAGGGATGATAAGTTTTGATCCTACGCTCGACTTTACATATAAACCGGTATCCGCTTCAATAGATGATGATTCTTCTAAACAAACCAAAATACAGAATTGGATACAAGTATTAAGTTTTATAGCTAGTGATCCGGAAAGACGTGATGCCATTGATTATATATTAGGAGAGTTAGCATCACTAATGGGCAAAGAGTTTGAGGCTTTTGGCAATAAGTTCTTTGCAAATACAAAGGCTCCTCCTATGGCTGGTGGGGGTGGTAATATGCAACCACAGGGAGCTGCAGGAGCAGTCCCAAGTAATCAATCTGGAATGGAGCAATCACCAGAAGAGGTACAAGTGAGAGAGGCGGCTAATGCAATATAACTCAGGTGTTTATGGCAAAAAGCCAATAATAGATGTAGTTGAAGAAACTACTATTAGAAATCTTAGTGAAACTGCTGAATTTATGGAAGCACTCAATACCAAGACAGGACAGGTATTATTTAAAGATCTTATGTTATTATTGGATGAAAAGTTTAAATTAATATACGAGGAAAAATCCAATGAACAGGACAGGGCAATATTCTCGGCATGCAAACATATAGCTAAAAGGTGGAATGGTTTAATAGGGAAGCATAGTAAAAATGTAAGCACGCTAGAGAAAGTACGTGATGCAAAGAATAAAAAGAAGTTGGGATAATAATTTTTAAAGGAGAAAAAGATGGTTGATGAACTTGATGGACTTAACGATAGTGATGGTGTCGTTGACGAACCAGCAACGGAGTCTGGTGAAGATATGCTGGCTAGACTGGAAGCGGAGAATAAAAGTCTTAGAGATGGTAATAGCAAATTAGGTAGAGAGTTTAAGTCTTATAGGGGAGAGCAAGATGATAGATATAATGAGTTACTTGATAAGATTTCTGAACTTTCCAGTTCTCCTGCAACTACAGGAGAATCTGATAATTATTATAATGATCTTGATGATCCTACTTATGAAGACGATGATGTAAAGCGGCTTAGAAAGATTGCAAGAGAAGAGGCTAAAAAGGACAGGGAAGAAACATCTATTGCTGATAATAGGGCAAAAAATAAATACGTAGATGATTATGCTAGAACAATTCAAAGACTTGGAGTAAACGAAGATGCTGCTATTTATGAAGCCATTTTAAATGAACTAGAAGGGCTTCCCGGATATTCAACTAATGGGACATCGGATGCTGAAAGAAACTATGAAAAGGCTGAAAGGAATTATTATAGAAATATGTATAAATCGCCTAGAGCCACAACGGCATTCAAGGGAACTTCACCCTCTGGTAAAGTAGGTGGTTCTAGTACGATAGAATACAAAGAGGGTTCTGATGCCGAGATAAGTGCTGCACTGCAAGATGAGCACGTGCAGACATATATGAAGCGCAGAGGAAAAGATTTAGAATTTGTAAAGAAGGCAATGGCTAATAAATCGCCAATGTCTGGAACAGCGAAATTATAATGGGTAGATTAAGAAGGCGACAACCAAACGCACGGAAACCAAGAATACCACATGACAGTCGTACGATTCCTGTATGCGATGAGACTGATCAGGGTAATGGTACTTGGTATAACTGCTGGTGGTGCGGCTTCCCGAATAGTGATCAACGAAGTGCATTGGGCGATGAATCCACTCCTAATGGAGTTACGCATGCTAAATATGCCGCATCAGCACTCGGAGCTGAACCCGGAATACGAGGAGCTACCAAGTCAACAAGTAGTAGTGGTAGTGAATATCGTGAAGGGGGTTCACCATCCGCGAATTTAATGCTGGGCGGTATAACTATCAAGCAAAAAACTCCAGTAATAAGGTCTGATTCTGACGGAAATCCAATTACTGTTCTTCATTATTACACAGCATCTGCTGATAGCGGGTGCTCATTCTGCGGCAGTATGAACTGGCGTGGAGATTTTTAATTTTTTTAACTCCCTGATTAGAACGAAGAATACCAGCAACAAGGGATTTTTGGAGGAAGAACTATGGAAGTTGTAGATTTAAAAGACGAACAGTGTTCATGGTTTCCGGTTTCCGGAAGTGCAGATACGGTTTATGTTGGTCAATTAGTTAAATGGGGACATGATGGCGGTGTTGCCCCTGCTGGTCAGGCTAGTGGTGCTCTTGATACTACTGGTGAAGCTGTATTGGCTGGTATTATAGTTGGTGTGAATGATATTACGCAGACTAATGATACTACTTATAGTACAGTATCAATTTCTGGTCTTACAGATAATTCTGATACACAGGCAACACAAAAAGCCAGATCTTATTTTGGTGCAGGAGGTATGTGGAGTAAGGGCGATCCCCAACCTATGGTTGAGGTTGCTATGATTGATTCCGGTACTAGAATTAAAGCACCTATATATAGTGGTTCATTTGGGGCAGCACTTACTGTGCAGACAGTTACAACTGGATCAACTACTGGATTAGGGTTTACTGCAAATGCAGGTGATATGACAGGTATAGCTAATAACTGTACGTCTTATTGTCGTACCGGTGCTAATGCGGGATTGTACAGAGTATCTGATGATACAAGTACTACTACATTAACCTTTGATCATTCATGGCCTGAAGATATTGCTATTGGCGATACATTTGCTAGAATTGGTCTCGCTACTGGATATTGTACTATGCAGACCGGCAGTGAAAGTATTTATATTGAAAACGATGATGCGTCCGCTACTAATGGTTGGGGCGTTATATGCGAACATCTCGATGCTAGAGAAGCTAGTAAAGAGTTCGCAGTTTTCAGATTTATACCAAAGCATTTCGGAACACCGATAGCAGCGTAATAGTATAGTATTTTAGTATTGAATTAATAGTTTAGATTAGAAGGAGAGATTAACAATGGCTAATCCTTTGACCTCGCCAGCATTTGTAAAAATGTTACAAGAGGACTTACGTCAGGTTGATGAGGATTCAAAGAAGTATAATGATCTTCATAGTAAAAAGGAGCAGATATTTGATATTATTACCGACTCTACCAGAGCATGGGAAGAGTGGACATCTGTATCAGCTCTTACTGACATACCGCAGTTCAACGGTAGGTTGACAACCCTTGGTATTACACCGGGATATTCAACTAAAATTGAACCTGCTGAGTACGCTGGTAAAACAATGGCGAGCAGAAAATTGTTTGATGATTTACAGTACGACATCTTGATGGATTTAGCTGCGCAATTGAAAAACTCCGCTTACAGGGTTAGGGATAAAAATGCTGTTAAGATTTTTGCTAACGCAACATCTGCAGCATTTGATTTTATGCCTAGTCAGGAAGAGGGTTTGGCTCTTGCTAGTAACAGCCATACAACTAAGGTTCCCGGAGTTTCCACTTCTAGTGGATTTGATAATCTTGGAACATCTGCGTTGAATGCTGTTTCTGTTGCAGCTACAAGAATTTTGATGAGGAAGTTTAGAGCGGCTAATGGTGAAAGAATTGACATGGGCGATAGTTATTGCCTGTTAGTTCCTGATGACCTGTTCTTTAAGGCATCAGAAATCAATAAGACGGTTCTCGAAGTTGATAGTGCGAATAACAACGTGAATATGCAAAAAGGTTTATATGGTATTATAAACTGGTTGCGTCTTAGCGACACAAGTACTACTAGTTGGGGTATGCTGGATACAACTACTATGAAGAAAAACTTCAAGTGGATACAGCGTGCCGATGCGGAAACAAATAACACAATTGATTTCGACACGTTTTCGCTTCAAAATTCTGTATATGAAAGACATGCTGGTGGCTTTATTGACTGGAGAAGTTATTTCCACAATAACGTTACATAAGCATATTAATGGATATATGCTCCCCTTTTGGGGAGCATGTGTCTCTTTGCGTTAACGGGTAAGCCGTGGTTTGATTCCACGGGGCAGCGATGTTCCTGATTCTTAAGGAGAGTAATATGGGTTTTACTAATTTCCCAAACGGAGTTACAAGTTTTGGAGTTCCTCTGTTTGGCAGTTCGGGCAGTGGTATAGTTACTGGTAATGTATTTTTTGTTGATAGTGGCCATGATCTGGCTGCAGACGCAGGAAATGCCGGCCAGAGAAACCAGCCATTTGCCACTGTAGATTTCGCAGTTGGGCAGTGTACTGCAAATAACGGTGATGTGATATATGTACTACCGGGACATGCAGAAACTTTATCGGCGGCTGATGCTATTGATATAGACGTGGCTAGTGTTAGTGTTATAGGTATTGGTAACGGAACAGATAGACCGACTTTTACTTATGATAATGCAGCCGGTGAAATAGTAATCGGTGCAGATAATGTACTGGTTGAAAACATCGTATGTAATGCTAGTGTTACTACTGTACTAATTGGTATTTCTATTGAAGATGGTGTTGATTATGCTACAATCCGTAATTGTCAATTTGGTGTTGATGCTACAGGTACTGACGAGTTTAATGCAACAATACATATTGCCAATAACAACACAGGTACTGTTATTGAGAACTGTATAATTGACAATGGAATAGGCGCAGCTGTTGCAGGTATTCATATGGATGCTGATACGGCAATGACAACTATTAGGGGCAATATTATACGCGGAGATTATTCTACTGCTAATATTGTAGGTGATACGACATTATCAACAAATGTATTGATTCAAGGGAATATTCTCGAGAATGGCATTGGTGGTAATTTGAATGCACAACCTGGAATAGAGTTGCTTACAGCAACTACTGGAACTATAGCCAATAATTATATTGTATGTGACCTTTCTACTAAGGCTGCATCTGTAGTTGCTGATACATGTTTGTTATTTGAGAATTATTACAATGAGGATATTAGTGGAGCTGCTACTGGTGGTATTATAGGTGCTGCATCTGCTGATGATTAATAAGTAAGAAGTTTTTAATTCTAATGATTGGGCTGGGGCAGGGGTAACCTTGTCCCACCATCATTCATTACTATTTAGAGGAGAAGCTGGATGGTTATAAAGAAAACAAAGAAGAAACAGGCAGTAAAGAAAGAAGTTGAGGAAAAGATAGTTAAGGACAGTACAGAGAAACCGGGTATATTGGTGGACGAGTCTGAACTGGCAGAGCTTAAGAAGTATAAGGCTATTGTAGAAGAAGCCAATGCAAGGGTAGCACCGGCCGGTAAAGTCGTAGATGATGGCTATAAATATTTTGCTGACTTTGATAAGGGAAGTTCTGTACCTGCATGGGCATTACCAAGGCAAACCGAAACATTAGAGAGCGAAGTAAATAGAATTAGTAGTATGTTAAAAAAGAAAGAGGTTCCGATAGAAGAGATTCCTTATGCTGAAGCTGATCATAAACGAAGATCGGAACGGTTAGAACAGATTAAGAATTCTAAGCCGAAACTAACCGGTTTACAAAGAGATGAATTAAAAAAGAAGAGAGACAAGCTTGCTGATGAAATAACAAGAAGTAAGTTTACAAAGTTGGAAATGGAAAAGGGACTGGCTGATCCTCATGACGAAGCATTTAGAATGTCTGAGCCATGTATTAATATGGACACAGAAGAAGCTAGGCGTATGGGTATTTCGGTTTCTGCAAATGGCAAGGTAAGTCGCAGTGTTGCAGAGAATGCATGGAAAATGATGTCTACATTACTTGAAGACACCCCTGCCAATCCCAATTCAGAAATATTAAGAAATGACACTGGCAAGTCTAAGCGCAATATGATCACTGTTCCGGAAGGTTTTGATTATAATAAATTAGAAAAGAAAAAAGAGTTGGTTGGATAAAAGAAGAGAGGCAAAATGGACGGACAAGAGATGAAATATCGAGTGCAATTACTCCTCGATGAAGAAACTGGTGGCGACTTTCTGGATGAAAAAACAGTATATGATTTTCTGAACGAAGGTGCGCTGGAAGTTGCAAGGTTGACTAGTGCGCTAACAACCACACAGTCAATTACTACGGTAGCAGACCAGACTGGCTATACACTTAATGCTAATTACCTAAAAATGTATTTAAAAGATAGAAGTGGATACTTCTTTGTTAAATATAATGATGGTACGAATAATACATTTATCAAGTGGGTTCCGTACGAAGATATCATTATTAGTGACGATACTACTTCTGTTCTTGTACCTACTAGGTTTAGTATTACTGACGACCCGACACTAGATAGTCAGGAGGCTGGTACGGCAACAGGTTCTGGTTCATTGGGTGCTAGTAGCGGCGAAGCCACATTAACGGATAGTGCAGCCGATTTTAGTGATGTAAGCGCAGGTGATATCGTACACAATACCACAGATAGTTCTAGTGGTGTCGTTGTTTCTAAGACTTCATCTACCGTACTTGTAACTGCACTCTTTCCCAACGATCCTAGTGCAAGTGTTGATAAGGATTGGGATAGTTCTGATGCTTACGTGATACAACCACAGGGAAGGTTTAGACTAGTTCTAGACCCTCCCCCAAGTACGGCAGGTCATACGATAACGTTTTATTATGCAAGTAAGCCGGCCCCTGTGTGGTCAGCGTTTAGAACATTTAGGTATCCACCGCATTTAAGTTTAGCAACAATTAAATATGCGGTATGGTTATTGAAGTACAGGGATAGGGAACCTAGTTTTGGTGATAAATTATATTTGTCTGCCGATAATATATTGCGTAGAGGCAAGGTTGATATGGACAGGGCACTTAATCGAAATAGAATACGGGTTAATATGAAGGTTAGGAACTAATTCTCTTATGGCTATACCAAGAAGAAGAAGAGGAAGTATAGATAAAGAGTTGGAACCATTTCAGTTTGGACTGGATGGTAAACTGGTTACATCTGTTGATCCTACTCGTATCCTTACAGTATCTGATAGCGGTGAAACGAGGCAAGATAATTTTAAAAGCTTAAAGAATATTCGTTATACCGATAACGGTATACGCGGTGTTAGGGGGATGACCAAGATTAATTCTACGGCATTATCTAGTCATCCTAAAGTTAGAAATATACATCACTTTTCAAAGTCACAACCTGCTGAAAGTCATGTGCTTGTACATGCTTTCAATAGTGGACTTACACAATCTAAAGTGTTCAAGAATGATACTGCTATACCGAATACTGGTGATTTTAGCGGTACAGCATTACATACCGATGCTTCGGGGTCGGGTAAGGGTAGATTTGAAAATACACAGTTGGGTAGGATGTTATATTGTAATGGTGTAGAGACTATGATATGGGGCGGTGATGAATCTAGGTTGTCAAAGTTTGTTATCTTTGATCCCAATGGTACATTTCTTTATGATTATACGGAAAAAGTACAGAACACACTTACTGACGCTGATAATGTAGCTACGCTGAAACGCGTATCTGGTGTGGGTAGTGAAACTAAATTGTTATTACATTGTGATGGGAGCGATGCTTCGACTACGATAACGGATAATTCTCCGGTATCACCACATACAGTAACAGCCGTTGGTAATGCTCAGATAGATACTGCGATTAAAAAGTTTGGAACTGGAGGGCTCTTGCTGGACGGAACTGGGGACTGGGCTACGATCCCTGATGATTCTGATTTTGTATTAAGTGGGGGAGTTTGGACATTTGAATGCTGGGCTAAAGTTAGCCTTGCTGCTGATAGTGGATTATATGCACAAGCCAAAAGTAGTGCTACACAGGATTATATGTGGATATATATAGATACAGATGGTGCTGTTAATCTCGTTATCAATGAAGCTACTGATGCAGCAACAGGTACGGTAACTTTAGATACAGGTGCATCTGGTTCGGTTGATGGCATTACAGTAAATAGTGTTCAGGTGATGTCGGGAGCGGAATCATTTGATACAGATTTAAACACCACAGCAACTGCAGTGGCTGCTAATATAACATCACATACGAGTAGTCCTAATTATACCGCTGCAGCTGTTGGTGCTACAATCACTATAACGTCTGTTATAAAGGGTGCTGATGTTAATGGATTTGCTGTAGCAAGTTCATGTACTACTATTACAAGTACAGATGTTAATATGGCTAGTGGTGCCTCGAGTAATGAGGTTTTATTATCGACTCCCGATAGTGTAATTACTGCTAGTACATTTGCTCATATACGTGTAGTTGAAAATTCTAATAACTTTTATATATTTGTCAATGGTATACAAAAAGCCTTTACTAATAATACCAACAGAACAGAAGGTGCTATAGCATATAATTCTACAATATTTATAGGGGCTGTACATGACGGAACCACAACCTCGAAACCGCTTAATGGGACATTGGATGAAATCAGGTTAACAAATAGTGCATTATCAGTAACAAACTTTGATGTGCCGGCAGCTGCTTATACGGCTGCAACAACAAATGTTAATATGAGGGTTGGTAATATATTACCAATAGAGGGGGTAAGGTTTACGATATCTAATGCCAATACTTCAGCCGGAACATTAAGTGTGTATTACTTTAGTTCGACAGGAGAGTGGACGGCCGTGACTAATTTAACTGATAATACTGCTTCTGCCGGTGTGCCACTGGCGCAAACAGGTACTGTAACATTTGATTCTACTGCGGGTGTGGCTATACAACATGTTATAGATGGTATACTGGGTTATTGGTATAAAATAGAAATTACAAATGCTGATACTGCAACGGCTATATCTAGTGTTACAGTAAAAGAACCGTTTCAAGATATACAGGATTTTTGGGACGGTGATTTTAGGACAATTGCTTCAGTACAGTTATTTGAAGATGATATAGAAAAAGATAATACCGTTAATGTTTTTGAGGATGACTATCTATTTGATGAAGTTACTGACGGTGATATGTCAAGTTATATGATCATGTCTTCACTCACTGCTACTGCTGAATATTTAATGATAGGGTTCTTAGAAAGACAACAGGGTATGAGAATCAAAATGATACCCGATCGCGCAAATCAATCTACTTCTGCTACAGGTAAGGTGGCTTTTGGTGATGATGTTGCTGTAAATGATACAATAACAGGTATTACCGTGAATAGTGTCGAAATAATGTCTGGAACAGTAACTGCTGGATCAGGAAGCAGTACGCTTCTTGCCACAGATGTGGCAGCAAGTATTAATAATAAGACATCGATTCCTAATTATACAGCCGAAGAAGAAGATGCATCGGTTATTATTACATCTGTTACAACAGGGACCAGTGTTAATGGGTTTACTGTTACAAGCTCCGGCTCTGGTATTACTACAACTGATACTAATATGGCTAGTGCCAGAGATATCACAGCGGTTCTTACAGTTAGTTATTGGAATGGAGCTGAGTGGATAAGTGTTGGTTCTATACAAGATGGTACTATAAGTAATAACTCTTCATTTGGTAAATCTGGATTTATAACATGGGGTCCTCTAGGTGAGAATGTGGAATTTAGGAGAGAGGTTAGCAAAGAAGAGCCATTTTATTACTATAAACTAGAATGGAGTGAAAACTTTGCCGATGATGTATTGTGTTATTTTGTTAGTGGGATACCAGTACAAAAACAGATAGAGAAATACAATTTTGCATTAAATGCCCAGAACAGGACGTGGTTGTTTTCAAATCAATCAGATACAAAGAATACAGCGAGGGTTTCAGCCCTAGGGACTTTGAATGCCTTTAATGGTATAGATTCTAAAACGTTTAGGTTTGGAGATGAGACTGAAGTACTTGCTGCTGTTGAGATATTTACTAAACTAACTACTGGCGGTGAAAGCGATATATTGATTGCTAAAAATAATTCTATGTTTTTATTAACCGGAACCAATCCGGATAGTTGGACTGTTACACAGATTAGTGATGATGTTGGTTGTCCTGCACCATATACATTTAAAGCCAGTCCAATAGGTTTAGAATTTGCACAACTACAAAGTAAACAAGTAGTTGTATGGCAATCTGAAAATGGTATTATGTTATATGATTCTACGGCTATATTTCCAATATCAGATACTATAAGTAATTATTTTGACCAGTCCAAGAGTGAGTCTATTAATTTAGATAAGATAGCTGAGAGTTATGGATTCTGGGATAATTCAAGCGGTGTTTATGAATATCACTGGTTGTTTGCTTCTGGTAATTCTACGACCATAAATAAAGAATTGGTATTTGATTTACGAAGACAGAAATGGTGGGAAGCTGATAGAGAAAGTGCTAATTTATTACAATGTGGTACTAAGGTTGTTGATACTAATGGTGCTCACTATAACTATGCAATGATAGATTCCGGATATATGGAGAGATTAGAGAATGGCACGGCATGGACAGGCGATGGCAGTGCAATTGCTTATGAGTTTGAGTTGGGTGATTTATTATTTGATGGTAATTTAGGGGTGGAAACATTAATTCGGTATATTAGGTTGGTTATGAAAACAAAGTCTTCTACACCCAATTCGGTAACCATTGCTCATTATGGAGATACAAATCAAACGCCTAAAACGATAACTTTATCACCAGCTAAATCAGGATATGACGCAACAATGCCAATACATAGTATTGCAGGTTCTCAATGGGGACGGTCAGTATTTCATAGATTGAAGTTTACTATAAGTACAAACAATGAAACAATAGGATTTGAACCATTGTGGGTTAGTGGATTTTATGAAGAAGAAAGATTGAGGTTGAAAGATTAAAAATGAATGGTGCGACACCACCCGGTTCATTTGCAGGATTAGGAGGAAATCCTAACTTAGTTCCCTCAACATCGGGAACAACAACTATAAGTGGCATTAGTCCTTTGACTGGCTTTGGTATTGTTGCAAGTGCAGCAATGGGGGGCGGGCCGTGGCAGGACATCTCCAACTTTCTGGGAGGTTTTGGGAACCCGATAAAGCCGAGTACTTTCGAGGCATGGGGTGTGAGTCGTCACAATATACCAATGTCAGCTAGTGCTTCAGGGTTGAACTTTGAAATACCAGGGAAGGGTGCTGCTGGTAGTCAATATAATCAAATAGCCAATGTATTGAGGCCAGTGTTTGGAAGTGGCACAAAAGGAAGATGGAGAAATGCCCAACCTTTCTTTAATATGGTAGCAGCAAAAACAAAAGCACAAATTGATAGTGATAAAGAGATTTTAAAACAAGCTAAAAAGGGGAACACCTCTGCTGGTTCTTTACCTGGAGCAGCAGTTGCATATGGTAAGCTAACTGATACCTCTGGTGTTTTCCCTGCAGCATGGACATCAAGCCTAGAAAGACATTTTAAGAGCCTGCAAAGTAATACCCTCCAACCTCGTGCAAAGAATATGGCACGGTCAAGCTTGCAAAGGAGCTATACTTCCTATATAAGGAAGTTGCAAGATGTATCAAGGTCAACTGGAAGAAATGCATATATGACAAGGCAGAATATGGAGAGATCTATATCATCTCCTGCAGCTCAAAAGGCTTTATATTTTAAGATTCTTAAACAAGAAATTGCAAATCTACGAGGTTTTGATTTTGGAGGTGCATCACCCAATGCTCCGAGTCAATTTGCAGGATATGTAGGTGGACAACCAGAACAACTACAGGAACAACCGCCAGCACAGGAACAACCAACACGGGAACAGTCATTAGCAAAAAATGCATTTAAAGGTATTGGTATTGGCTCTGCTATTGTTAGAAACGTATTTAATCCAAAACGATTACCAAGACCAGATCTTGGTTTTGGACAGAAATTATTTTCACGACAATATTGGGGATAAAAAAAAAAGGGGGAAGTAATATGGCACAAAAATATACGACTTTACAAGGTGAATCAATAGATAGACTTAAGAAAGGGGAGGGGCAGCATATTTTCGGTACTCAGGTAGGTTCTGCTTACGATCCAGATTTTATGAACTATTTAACGTTAGCGCAGAGAGGGACGGAAAAAGCGCGCCTAACGGATGAGAAGTTGAAGTTTAACATTGCACAGAAGCAGCAAGAACTGGAGAGGGCTAAATTTGAAGAAACAGAAAGATCCAATCTAGTAACAGAACAAAGGCTTGCAAAATTAGATCAGGAAGAGGCTTCGCGAGCGGTAGTAAAACAACAAGAAGATTACAAAACAGCACACCAAGAAAGAAAAACGGAGAGCGCAGAGAGAACACAGAATTGGATATCAAAGATTGCTTCTTCAGTTGGAACCATTCTGGCAACGAGGTCTGATGAGCGATTAAAAGATATTAAAGGTAATTTTGTTAAAGGACTTAATGCAATACTTGGTTTGAAACCCATTAATTTCACTTGGAAAAAAGAAACTGGTATGGAATCCGAATCTATTAATTCCGGATTTTCTGCTCAACAGGTAAGGGAATTTATTCCCGAAGCAGTTAAGGAAGATGATGAAGGGATATTGTCTATTGCTGACAGAACGATTATAGCAACCTTAGTCAATGCAGTAAAAGAGTTGAACGATAAAGTAACGGAATTACAGAAAACACAATGAATAAATCTGATTACAGGGTAAATAGGATTGACAATAACAGTTTTTCTAATATTAATTATATTGGCTATATTGATGGTGAAGAAGCTGGTATGGTTACCGGATATAGTTGTGGTGAAGATACTATTGATATACGTTACTCGCTTCTTAAGGAACAGTTTAGGGGAGCTAAAATGGTTAGGGCCTTTAGGGAAATAATTGATGCAATACAAAAGGATTTCCCTAATATATTAATCAGAATACATGATCAGAATAATAGGTCAATTCAAATAGCATTGAGTCACGACTTTCATATTACAGGTGTATCACTTTATGGTGGTGAGGTTGTTGTTGAATTATTAAAAACAAAAGGAGAAATATAATGGGTGTACTTAGAGATATAGGATCGAAAGCAAAACAAATAGGGTCAGAGGCTTATAGGAGAATGAAAGCTGACGAGCCACTTTTTGGAAAAGCTGCTTTAAATGCTAGTGACACATTTACGGATCTTGGTACTATATGGGATCCACGAGAAAGTGGAGGTCCGGCAGCATACAGCAAACTGAAGGACGAACGTGGATTATCGAATGCATTACAAAACGAATCTTTGGCAAAGACACGGAAGCTCAATGCAGAGGCAGCAGCATTTGAAGAATCACAAGTAGATTTTGGTGAGTTTTTCAATCAAGTTAGGGATGGAGGTGGGGGCCATAATAATAAAGTCGTTACAGATCTCGAGGAAGCTACCAAAAAGCTACTGCCGTTAGCAGACCAAAACGGGGATAATATTACCACTCAAGCGGAATGGGCAAAGGCTCTCCGAGAAAACATTGTTCCTGTAGGAAAGATTAGTAAGGTTTTGGAGATAGCAATAACTAATACAGAACCTCTGCTTCAATCAGCACAGGACAATGCCTCTCAGCTTCTTAATGAGTTAAATGCTAGTAGTGGCAGAACTTCAGTTACCCGCGAAATGTTTATGAATAACCCGGGTCTGGCAAGTACTAGTTCTAAACATAGAAAGGCATATGAAGCCATTGTGAGATCTAACCAACTTGGGAACCAAATGAACGGGTTCCATACCACAAAGACAGAGTTGGCGAACATTACAAAAAACCTAGAATATGGCCAGACTCAGAACTATGCCATTAATAAGTTTCTTGACACACCAGGTGTTAAGGAGGATATGAAAGATGCAGAACAATGGATACGGGAAATCAGGAACAGTAAAAAAACAAACGAGAGTGGAGAAAAATATGTAACTGTGAGGGTAGAGGGTGCTACATCTTCTTCTACTCTTACCGAACAAGAGGTGATTGATGGTATTGAGAATAAGTATGATGTCAAAGGTGGTTTGGGACAATGGTTAAGGAGCCGTTTAGGTCAGGTTTCTGATGATCGAAGTTTAGCCCTATAATCGAGAAAACTCCTATAAAAGGATAATAAAAAAACTGAATAATATGGGATTACTAGAAGACATAATAGATAACAAGGAAAAGTTTAAGAGAAGGTTTAAAACGTTGGGCGAAAACGGTTTCTCAGTACCTTCTGGTGGCTTTATAGAAAGAATTATTCAGGAGAAACAAGAGCTTTCACGCGAGCAAGCCATTGGTAGAGAAGCAAGCGCAATTGTTGCAAGTGAACCAGACTCTATAACTGATGCACCTAGAGTTCAAGAATCTATCGTTCCAAGATTGGGGCGTATTGATGATAGTGGTATTAATGGTAGCGGTATTACCATCCCGAAACTTGTGCCTACAGAACCGGTACGCCCAGAGGAAGAGGCAGGGATTGATCCCGATGATCATTTTGGTCTCGGTGCTGTCTATTTCGAATCAGGCAAGTGGAAAGAAGCGATTGAGGCATACAAACAGGCAATAAGGAAGAATCCAGATGATGCAGATGCACATAGTAATCTCGGTCTTATCTATGGCAGGTTAGGCAAGCGCGAAGAGGCGATGAAGTTATACAGGGAGGCAGCAAAGATTAACCCTGATTCGGCAGAGGCACATTATAATCTCGGTCTTGCCTATTACGATTCAGGTAGGCACGAAGAGGAGATTGAGTCGTACAAACAGGCGATAAGGATAGATCCTGATTTAGTAGATGCACATTATAATCTCGGTCTTGCCTATAGCAAGTTAGGCAAACACGAAGAGGCGATGAAGTCATACAGGGAGGCAGCAAGGATTGACCCTTATTATCAGCAGGTTGTCGAACGAGTAATGGACGATCCAGATAGAGAAGAAAAAGTGGTGCCAGAACCGGTAAGTGATAGGCCTGACGATGCAGAGCTAAAAAGATTAGAAAAAGAAGAATTTTCATTATCAGAAAAAGGAAAAGTTTTTATTGGGCAAAGAACTTTACACTTTGGATCAGAAGAAGATTTAACAAATTTTTTTGATAATGAAATAATGGGTACGTATGCTAATATGACAGAAAAACAAAAAAAGAAATATGATGCAGCAAAGCTCCAAGCTAATAGGAATTACAAGCATGGGCGTGACCATCAAAAGTGGGCAGATGAGATGATTAGTATAGATCCATCCTCAGGTACCTTTATCGGATGGGATAACATGAGCAAAAAATATGCACCCTTAGTAGGAGAAGAGAGAGATGATTATTGGGATTCTGATGCAGAGCTAAAAAGATTAGAAAAAGAATTGGAAGTTCTAAAAGGGAAGGTGGCACATTTTAACCAAAGAGAATGGAGATCTTTTTATAAAAAACATGAAGTTGATATTAAAGAAGGTTCTTGGAGTACAAGGGAACTAGCAGAAAAAGAGGCCGAAATAAATCCTGCGTTTAAGAAAGCATGGGAAACTTTTCTACAAGATAGTGACTTACTGAATCGAACTGCCGAAAGTATAATACAATTAAGAGAGCAAAAGCCTACTGAAGACAAGGATATATCTGAAGAAAAACAGGAACCAGAACCAAAGGACCGTGTCCGTCAGCAAGTTTTGCCACCTGATGAAGCAGGGGAAGATACGACAAGTTTGCTGGATAGTATAATAGCTAAAAAAAGACAATCGGCGCAACAA
>Ga0208156_1000269_pt1 | contig 23277 bp, 14 predicted proteins | sample 1_EtaG_FD_184073 | JGI IMG/M metagenome (GOLD analysis project Ga0208156, IMG submission 184073) | Marine viral communities from the Subarctic Pacific Ocean - 1_ETSP_OMZ_AT15124 metaG (SPAdes) (version 2) | ecosystem: Environmental > Aquatic > Marine > Oceanic | place: Pacific Ocean | collected...
AGTAAGCCGTCGATAATACTAGACTTTCCTGAAAAATTCTTTCCAAAAATGCCGATGATTCCATTTAGTTTAGAGAAATCAACGCTATTATCGGCGCCATAATTAAACAAGTTATCCCACTCAAATCTGTTAAGGCTCCAATTAATGTTGCGGGCGACTTCTTCAGTCTCTTCAATCTGTGAGTTATACTTCCGATTAAGATCAAACACTCGTTCTAGCATCGCCTCAGATGGTGTGTAATCTGTAAGATATTCTCTTATAAGATTCTGCTGAACTCCTTTATCTCGTAGGTTTTCAACCTTGAAGGTCTTTCCAATTTCAACGGTTCCGCGCTCGCCGGCAGCACGATTTAAGAACGTAATGCTCTCTGGCTTAAACCGATGCTTTGCAACATCGACTGCTTTGCGCATCGCGTCTAGCGATAAATTATTATTACTAACAAGGCGCAGTCGCGCGTCGGCGGGAACGCTTGTCTTCCTGGGTATACGCCCCTTTGGCGTGAGTTCGATTGTTACGAACGGCCTAGGGTTGAGCAAAACATGATGACTCACGCGAAACTCATCTTTGTCTTCAATTTCCCAAATCAGAAATCCTTTATCATTTGTCTCACCATGGTTCTGCTGAACAGTTGAGCCGGCATATCTCACGCGGCCTTCAGTATCAAGAATTTGATTTGTCTTGTGAATGTCGCCAAGCAACGCATAATCGTGGCCACCAAAGATTCCCACATCATGATCGCCGTGAGTCATCACCCAGCCGGTGTCAGTTTTAACGCCAGATACAGATCCATGATAAAGTGCGATGTTGATTCTGTCAGGATCACTCGGCATCACCCAGTTATCCTCGTCAAAAACCGAGAGCACGTTGAAGGCAATGTGCGGCCCTACAAGGACTTCTCCTGCGTTCTTAAGCAGATGTAGGTCCGGCAAGTTTAAAGCCTTCACAATCGGTGTGAGGGCGTCCTGGCGCGTACTATTCTTTAAGTTGCCGTCGTGGTTGCCCAAGATGATGTATGTGGGCGCGATGCTAGCCAGGTTCGCGAAGAAGTCGGAGCAAAGCTCAACGAACTCTGGGGAAATCTGGGTCTTTGTGTGGGCGATGTCGCCGCAGTGTACGATGTAATCTACGTTTTCTTTTCGTAGTGTTTCATATAATTGATCGAATACGATCTTATACTCGTAATGAAACTTTAAATTCTTTATGTGCGTGTCCGCTATGTGTGCTATTTTATACAAACAGTTCTCCCCTAAACTCAGGCCCTATTCACAGTATACACTAATGATAGAGCGTGTCAAGTATTATTTTGTTATTTTTTGCCCTGTAATCGACGCCGGGCTGCATTGCCGGCCGGTGAGATATCAATAGGATCATGCTTTGGTCTGCTAAGACGCAGAGGCTTTTCCTCTGAAGGATCTTCCTCTTCCTCTGGCTCGTCACCGTCGTCATCGCGGTACCGCTCTTCTTCGATCTCGCCCTTTTTAATAGCTTGCTTGGCATCCTTGCGCGCCTTTTTATGAAATGTTTTTCGTGTCTCCTTCGTGGGGTCATAACTAACCTCGGAGTGCTGATCAGCCGGCTTCGATGGTTTGCCACCGGATTGGATGGCTTCTTCCATATTAGGATTATCGAGCATTGGATTACCCATCAGATTGGCGAGATAAGCAATAACCTCTTCATCATCGCCTAAGCCATACATTTCGGCAGCGCGCTGGGGATCACCTCCGGCTTTCTCGATCTTCGATCGAATTAGAAGTTTGTTAATAAGGCGCTCCTCTGGGGTGCGCCCTTCGTGGCGCGGTTCAGTCTGGTGGCCTATAAACCGCCCCTCGTTCATACGAGACAACTCTTCCCTGATGATCTCTTTTAGTCTTTGTTTGGTGATTTTCATTATTTATCTCCTCGGCGCACTGAGGCGCGCTGTCTTCGAGCTGGCAGAGAGTCACCAAGCGGATCGAACTGGGGCCCTTTGAGTACCAGGGGTTCTTCGTCAGACACCTCGTCTTCTGCTGCAGCAGCGAACTTTTCGTTTAGGCGCCTTTCCATAGCGTCGACGGCTTCGCGGAGTTTGCTAACGATTGCGGATGCAAGCACCGCTGGTTCGGCGTTGGAACTGTCCTCTAGATCCTGTGCAAGATACACTAAAGCCCTGAGGATCTTGTCAGCAGACTCCCACTCTGGAGGGTTGGAGATTTCGTTAAGCTCTTCCTTGATAATCTCTTTGAGTCTTTGCTTGGTGATTTTCATGGAATTATCTCGATACGTTGAAGCGGCGGTGTATGTCTTTAATTTGGGCTTCGAGTTCCTGGACCACCGGGTCGGGGCCCAATATCTTCAGCAAAATATCTATTGATTGATCAAGCGTTTCGATCGCCGCATTGAGTCCTTGGCCCTGAGTTCCTCCAGGAGTAGCCGATCCAAGTTCTTCCTTGATAATCTCTTTGAGTCTTTGTTTGGTGATTTTCATTTCTCGCTCCTAAAGCAGGGAACAGTGGCCAACAACGAGACCGACAACAAGAGCCGCCGCACTGTTCGCCGCCAAAAGCACATAGAGCTCGCGAGGAGCTCGGAGTAACAAAAGGTCCTTGCCTAAAGCCACGGTGTTTAATAATAATAGTTTCATTTTATGTTATTCCTTTATACTGACATCGCTAGTGTCAATAATAAATAGTTGTCCGGAGTGATAAGGGTCGCATTTTCCAGGCATTTCTGGAATTGCTCTTTACTCATGGACCCTACATCGTCGTTGTCGCCGACATCAACCTTCCAAACTTCAATGTCGAAATCTAATAAAGTCTTGATAATCTCGAGTTCTTTTTTCTTTGCGTCGGGATCGAGAGCAATATAGACTCCTGCATCTTCCTTAATAATTCTGCGGAGCAAAAGCGAGTGCTCGTTTAGAGTAGAACCGAGGATAGGGACCGCATTACGGCCAGCAATAATCGCATCAAATATCCCTTCGACCAGAACAATGTCCGAACTCCAATCTACAAATAAATCATTAAATATGATGTTCTTGCTCGCCGGAGGGTTCTTATACTTTGGGTAATAGGAGCGATCATATGATCGAGATATAAAGTAATTTAGATCACCTTCCTCGTCAAACGACGGAATAATGATTCTACCTTCATACTCACCGCCGCTGCAATAGCCCATCTTCCACCAAACAATATCCTGTCTGCTGATACCCCGATTACGTAGATAGTTCCGAGCAGCGAAGCCGGTAGGTGGGACATCGCGATTTGCTAAAGATACAAACCCTTCAGGCATCTCAAGTATTTGTTTTTCTTCTATTTTCTCTGCGAATAAATCTTCTAGTTGATCAAAATCAATCTCGGAAGTGAAATCTCGCCACTGCGACTTGTCGTGGTTCGTACCAAAGCGGCGAACGACACGATATAAGTTCTTGCCGCGAGTGTCGCACACCCAGCATTTGTAATAGCCTTTTTCAAGGTTAACGGAGAATTTGCGCTTATGATGTTCGCAGTAGGGGCACTTAAAGAGATGTTCGTTATTGGTCCGGTAGCCGGAGCCCAACACATTAGTCAGTATCTTTAACTTCTTCTCTTTCACGAATCCAGCCTGCCCTTGCGATCACATAGCTATCCGACCGGTCAGTATAACCGGCTTTGGGATTTCCATGCCTAGTATATTCTATCTCAAACCCGGGCACGTTGTCAACAACAAACTGCAAAGAAACTGCTTTTGCTTTCTGGCCGCGGGGAATCTTGATGCCGCATAGTTTGCGGGCGGATGTGGCGGCTAGATACTTGGGTTCGCCACTATAAAACATATTATAGCACAACCACGACACAATGCCATTAATTTTTGACAAAAGAGACAAAGTCTGTGCCGACGAAAAGCCAGAGCGGAATGACTGAAGAGATTGCTCGATATATACCTGCTCTATGTTATATTCGATTTCGAGAGTTTCCAAACACTTTCTCACGATTTGTATTTTCTTGAAGAAGTTCTTTTCTTTTCGCAAGTCAATATGATCGCAGGCAAGAATTTTACCGTTGCAATCTAATATAGTATATCCCGTTATGCTGGTTGATATGTCAAGACCAAGAATCATCAAATATCTAACTTAAGTTTAAATGTAAAATCCCTATTGATCGTTTTCTTAATTGGGGTTGCTACTTTGGCAATTCCAATAAGCTTTTTGTTTTTATCATAGACGCCTATGCTAGAAATATAGGTTGTCTTCTCAAACGATCCCGTGGGATCATTATACGCCGAACTAACAACATTTTTAATCTGAATTTGGTCATTTTCGATATATCCCGCTGAGCCGCTCGACGCAGAAGAGGTAGAACTATATTTTAAATACGTAGGATTATTAGAGTGGTTTAGTTCTCCTTTCGGCGCAGTTGCTAGCATGGTTACCACTTGCGTACTAGTGCTACCGCTCATAGACATAACGAACACGGTGCTTGCTGCACTCACCGATGCCGAGAGAGATTGCCCAAAATAAACCCATTTTGGATTATCATTGGCGCCATCATTATAATTATCTTGTGCGCCATTAAGGGCCGCGGCCCCCGTTAAAATAAGAAACCCCTCTTTATACAACGCAAGACCCACAACTCCTCCCGTTACATCTCCAACAGTTTGTATTAACTCGCCATTTCTTTTAGTGTCTTGGGCTGTTGCAACCAAAGACCCGGTATAGTAAATATCTAATTTGATGGTACCTTTTTTGATTTCGCTGCCATAAAAAATACTAGGTATTTTTACTAGACCAACAGATGCATATGATGCCTGAAGATCGGGCCTCCAGTCGCCGTTGGCGTTTTGCATATTCCACTCTCCCACTCCGCCAAAATCTCTATTATGTATGCCGGCGGACACCATATCAGCAGAAGATGAATATTGGAAATGAGGAGATAAATACCGATAATAATTAATTGTAGTTTCTAATGCAAGAAGATGACTTATAGAACCGCTATTGGTAATGCCGGTCGCAGAATTGATGGTTGCCATGGCATAGCGCGGGGTGTTGTTTGTATAATATTCTTGACCCACTGTGGCGGTTAGGGGGTACTTCCCCTTAATAATATCGCCGGGGTTTTTGCCGACAAAAGCTTCTGTTGTGGAGGTGCGAAAGTTCATTCTTGAACCGTCTTTTACAATCCACGGATAAATCAATCCCGTATCTGCGGCGCCGCTGGGACCAATATCTCGGCCAGTAACAACTTCGCCTCTATCAATATTTAATTCGTATAAACTAATGTTTGCTGGTGTCGTTAATCTAATTGGATTTGCGTACGCCCCAGAAATTGACGGCATATTATTATAATATGCTGCACCGTTATAAATTGTAAATTTTACTTCAGGATTTAGCCTTAGCGTATTAACGAATATATCGTTTCTGGTAAACTTATAAAGTTCCATAAAACCACCATATTAATAATCTAATCGAACGCGTATAGTAAATTCAGTTGTGGGATCCTTTTTGAGAGGCTCAGACAATTTAGCTACCGCTAATAGTTCATTGTCTGGTGAATATAGGCCGACCGTTGTCACATAGGCCACTGGTATATCGTCGGGATTGTTTTTGACCACCATCCGACTACCACTAATATAGCTCGGACTAGAAGAATAGTTAAACTCGGTATGATGTGCTCTACAAAAATAAACTGTGGAATTCAACTCGGTAGTGTTATTAAAAGATATGTTATAAATCCTATTACGGAAGTCGTTGCAGTTGGTTTGAATTGTAGATCCACTTAAAACCTCATCAACCCCGGAGCCGGCTCCATTGACGCCGCCGCCTGCGCTCATGCTCATTATCCCTGCACCGCCTTCCGAAGAAGATAGAAGCCCACTAAAGACGGAAGCAGTAACAATTGCAATGCCGGCCTGATAATAAATTAAGCCGGCTGGTTGTTCGGTAGAGCCAGTATATCCATTTAATGCTTGGCCAACGCTATTGGATGCATAAAGAATCCCGTATTCTCCAGCCGGAGAATTAACTTTAAACGCACTATTAGCATTCGTATCTCTGAGAGTTACTGTCTTCCCGAATGGATTTGTATATGAAGCGCTAACACCCAATTCTAGCGTAAAGCTCTGTTTCTTAATTTCGTCTTTTGTGAGAAGTCTGGTAAAATTTAGCATATATGCTTCGTTTATCTTTGTAGCAGTTGAAACAAAGTTTCCATCCTCGTCAAACTTTCGAACTAGAGAATTTTCATCATACCCAACAAGAATCTGAGACATTTGAGTATAGATATTACACTTTTTAGCATTTTGGTTTGACGTAGATGCTGAAAGGTCCGAGTTAGAAGAAAACCCGCACGTTAAATCGAAAATATGGTTTGCTGAAGAACTCAAAAAAGGATAATCAAATACGGACTGAAACATTCCGTGAGCATAATTTTTGATATTGTTCTCGCTATACGTACCGGAAACGATTGCGCCCGTAAGAGGAATTGCTTCGTGTAGCAAGTTTCTTGTTGAAGCAACATCTTTAGCTGTTAGTGTTTTAAATGTAGTAGCCATATCAAAATCCTTAGAATATTATCAACTTAATAAACCTTACTGGTATATCTAGTCTAAACCCCGTACTGACTCCGGTCACTCGTATCGTAGAGTCAATGTACCGCCAAGTCGAAGCGTCCAGGTTCGTACCGCCAGTATTTGTGAATGCTGAAGTACCGAGAGATCCTATTTCAGAAAATAAATAATTGCTTGTCTTTATATCTAAACTGCCCCCCAATCGAAAATTAAATTGCGTTCCGCGGGGGCCCTGGATTGTGTTGGCGTCACCTTCTGTGGCGCCCAAATTTGTAACATATCCTCCTCCCTCCTTAAGAGTGAAATAATAAGAAGCTATATTATCTTTATCAACGAAAGAGGGCGTTGCCGCGGCAATTTGAGTATCGGTGGTAAGGCGGGTATTTGACGCTTGAGGCGATTGTGGGGGGCATAAATCCTTCCTAGGCGATGATCTAATTCAACGATATATTGAGTTTCAATCAATTCGCGAGCTAAAACATCCTCTTTAGATAGCTGGTTTGTATCTAGCCCTTGATGTACTGAGATGTGTGATTTAGAATCATTTGGTTTGTAACCGTTTAAAACACCGTCGGCGAGGCTCCCAAGTTTATCAATTGTTGTTTTATCCGAGGGGACTACAAAAATGCCATCACTGTGTTTTACGCTGTTGCCGTCCGTATTTAATTTAAAAACTGGCAGATACAAAAGGCCGCCGCCGGGGGCCTGGACCGTCATGAGCTTAGACTTGAGAGAGCTGTTGTTGTTGGTGAAGGCTTCTAGAACGGGAGTTTGTAAAACTGTTAAATCATAGTATGCTGAGCCGCTAGTGTGATTCTTGTCATATAGACCATAATTTATTTCATCATCACCTAGAGCAAATTTCGAAATTTTAAAAGTTCCGTCGCCCTTTGCTAGCCTGCTCCGGCCCGAATCAGTCAAAACGGCATCTAGGATGATGTCGCCGTCATTAAATAGAAATCCCATAATTAAATTACCTCTCTATATAAGTAGTAAATAAAATATTATTATTCCTACGGATTATTAACTCCCGTATTCTTAAATGTAATATTTAAATCAAATTGCCTGTTTGTTTTTTTGCTGGTCACTCTTACTTTATATTTGTTGCCCCAAATCATGTTGCTCACGCCGGCCGGCATATGCGCGACGCTGTTGTCCGGACCCAGAAGATTGTTCGAGGGGGTAACTGATGATGGTAACGTCGACGGAGCGGTAGTGGCGACATTGTCTAGCGCGGTGGTGTCGAGGATACTCATCTCTGGTGACGGCTCAATAAGTATAAACCTTTTTCCTGCTTTAGAATATGCATCTATTTCTGTCGAGGTATCCGATGCAAGCCCAAATGTATGAACGCTATTATCAAAAAGCATCGGCTTCAATATTAAATATGTCTGTCCTTCATTATCTACCAATTCTGCTTCAAAAATATGTGTCGGATTAGAAACATTGTTATGTACATCAATGGCGCGCGCACAATAATAATATTTCATATTTGAAGAAATGCTGTCTATAAACGATGCAGCTGAGGCCTCTTTGCCAGGTGACAGTTTAGTAGTCACGGTCTCATGAAGACTCGTATCAAAGTCAGTATATGAGGTGGGCTTAACTGTGGTTCTAAAAATCTCGTACTTCGAGATCGGATCATCAGTTACATAAGATATTTTTAAATCATCTGAGGGATCAGCCAAACGTGTTCTTACTGCATCGACGGTGATGGGGTTCCCGGTTTGATTTAAATAAATGTTTGCTATGGACGCAGCATCTGCTTCTGTTATGAGAATTGGTCGCGCGTCATATTCTCCAATATTAGAATTTAATAGCAAGAGAAGACGATTATCGACTCCCAAATATGGAACAATCCTAAAATTGGGAGGTAATGGTGGGTCGTCCAACATTATTGTTGTTTGGTGTGAGGATGGTGCCACAACCATCGGCGCAGAGACATTATTATGGACCATGAGCGACGAATACGGAAAATTAATATCAAGCGTGCCTTCGTTGGCAATCCATGCCGGTGGAGTGTTGGCGCCGTGTGCGCCATTGAAGGATGCGAGCTTCAGGCCGTGTTGTGGACCGTCGTACTGCCAGCCTTGGTATGCGGCCTCGGTCGCGGTGATGCTGGCCGGTGTAGGCACTAGTGTGTATCTGATAATGAACTTATCTTGTGCGCATGCGTTTGAGGTGATGAGATTGATGAATTCTTGGCGCGCGGCCATCCACGAGGCGCCGGTGATTGCACCGCCACTGGACATGGCCGATGTATAATCTCCGGCGATATATAATTCTGGCGTTATGGTCCATAAAAGCGATGTTTTGCCCATCGAGCCGAAGGGCCATGGCGCGTACGCGGTGCTCGCGGGCTTGTGAGTGAGCACCTGAGCGGCAAAGAGCTTGGCGTTAATATCATCAACAAATTGTTGAATAGATATCGTGTTCGGATCCTTTTCGCCGGCGACGTGGAGATTATATTGAAACGGCCCAACAGAAAACTTATTCCACACGAGGTCGCCGTCGCCGCCGGCGTCGCCGGGTGTGCGCCAGCGTTCTTCGATATCAAGCCACCAGTCTGATGTACTCATTAATTCGGCCCCCCCCGGTTTCCGATGGCGGCTCCGAGCGAGAACACGAGGCCGGCAAAGGATTCGGAGCTGATCCCGCCGATATCTCGAAGGCCGGCGGCGAGGTCGATCCGGATGTCCAGCAGCTCGTTAACATTCAGGTCGGAGAGGAGGGCCCCGAAAGTGTAGATGGGCCCGTCTCCTCCTGTGGGATAGTCGCCAGGGCCTAGGCCGCCGTCGCTGCCCCCGTCGTCGTCGCCGTCGCTGTCTTTGCCGTCGCCTCCATCGTCGCCTCCATCGTCTTTACCGCCGTCGTCGTCACCGGTGCCGGTGCCGCCGCCGGTGCCGCCTCCCAGCCAGGGGGCACCATCGCCGCCGGCTTCCGGGTCATGAGTTCCTTCAAATGGTCCAGTTCCCGTGCCCATGCCGCCGATGACGGCGCCGACGCCGATGAGGACGTCGAGTATTCCATCTGGGAGGACATCCCCGACGTCGAGGTTGTTAAGCACCTCTTCGGCTATGTCCGCACCGAGGATCATTTCTATGGCTGCAATTGCGTCGGTGAGGCTCAGGCTGCCGCCGCCGGCATGGTCGCTGATGAGCCCGCCGGTGATGATTAACAGCGCGTCGGTTTCGGTTTGCTCCGTTTCGAGATCGCCGCCCGAAGTCCAGAAGTCGATGGTTCCCCCCCAGATCTCCCACGGCGCTGAGTCGAGTGTGTCCTCGGTTTCGCCGCCGCCGATTCCGAGCATTGGTGGGGCGCCGGGAGGGGCCCCGACTGCGCCGCCAGTTTCGTTTCCGCCAAATCCGAAGCCGGGTTCAGGAATTAGGTTTAACAAAGACCAATTTACATTAACCTCTATTACCTCGCTGCCCCAGGAGTTTGCGCCGCCGACGCCTTGATCCAACCATGCATTAATTATATAATCATTATCGTTATCTCCAAGGATATCATTAATAAATGTGCCTTCCGGTAATTTATATATATAATAACCCGTAATGGACGATCCAGCGTTATGTTCGTGAACTTCGTTGAGGACGTCAGCAGACTCAGCAGTATACGTGCCAAGTGGCCAAGAAGTGGCGCCGAAGATCCCGGCCCGGTCAGTTTTAAGCTTATCTTCTAGGCTGCTTTCCCACGCCCAGCCAGCTTCCTCTCTATAAAACCCCAAAGCATTTGCGATTGCTCTACCATAACCAACATCCTCAGTAATATATGTATTGATCTGATCATAATAATATTGATTTCCAACAACAAGTTTTACTTCCTTAAGATCATATTGATATTTAACACCATATTTTATTTGAGTGTCAATATACTCCAGTGTTGAATGGCCCTCGTTGTTGTAGTCTGGTGTAAAGTAAAACTTTTGGACGGGATCCACTGACATATTTGCAGAAAGCTGGCCCGCGGGGACTACTCTTTTTTCAACAACATACATAAAGGTTTCTGAATGTGCCTCCGTACCATCCCACACTTCTTGTAGGGTGCGAGCTTTGTCGCGCATGCGCATCGCCAGAGTTGTCGGGAAGGACCCGGGACTGATCTGTGACCACGACACGGCGGTACTGTCCGCGGGTAAAGAATTGGATCTAGGACAGAACTCCTCTCTTAAAGGAATAAAGTTGGGTTGAAAATTGGGATTGTCAGCCCACTCACCAAACATATATAGGCCCATTAACAATCGTACCAGATTTTCATCAGCGCCGCCGGCGGTGGAGAGCGATCGCGATGACTTGAGGATCAATTCTTCTAAATTAAGTACCGCCGGTAAATGCATAGATTGATCAGCATCACTTAAGATTGTCCCCCAACCGGGCGTGTCTCCATCAGCATCACTTAAATGAGACCTTACACAATGTATCGTGGCGTACTCGTCTGGAACCAGGATGGCGTCAGGATCTGGCGAACTTAAATTATTACATACTGCCAATTGTAAGAAATTTATATATCTTTTCACTGCGCCGACGGCGTTAAATTCGTCCGACCAGGTGTCGGGCATGGTGTTGTTGGTGCATACATAATGAAATATTCCGTCAGATGGGGTAAATCTTGGAACTGTTATTTTATTATAAAAAGGATAATAATCAATGGCCATTATATCATCTGTTGGGTCCGGGGTACCTCTGTCGTCTCTAACCAGATTAATCCCTTGTTGGGAGCCATTTAAAACACCTTCATCTCCGTATAACACAGCAATGTCACGATAGTTTTCGTTCATATTATCTCTGGTTCTGGGCAAGCGGCCGCTCTTGTTGAGAAGATCGACAAACTCCGTGTAATATTCATAAAACCCGCGGTGTTGTCCCAAACCGGTGGTGGGCTGTGCTAATTTAGCGTAATAATTACTAAAGGCTGGGATGAGTTTTTGTAGAAGAAACGCGTTGGAGGCTTGATCGGTGGAGGTGTTAATCGCGGTGTCCGTGTAATCAAAACCTAGACCCATGGGATTTCCTGCTGCTACTGTGGGGTCGGTCCGACCGCCTAGATAGGGGAAATCACGGTCTTCAGACGAACCCTCCGACGCAAAAGTACTTTCTAGCATATAAAAATTTGGGAGCTGAGCTTCTGCAAGGTTCATTATAACAGCCTCATAATCTGGGTGAGTATCGAAAAAGTGATTATATACTCCTTCCACCAATATTGAACGGGGAGCGTTCGGCATGGCGGCAACGTCGTGGTCTGGAAGATTGCGATCGGTCTTAATCGTGGGGGCACCACCTCCCGACGCGGTGTCGTCATAAGCATACCCGGTCTTCATTGTAAATGTGTGATCATACGCCGGCGCAGAGACGTAGGGATAATCTGGATCCCCAGTGGAAGAATTAAAGATTCCCGCATACGCCGAGTCCGGGCAATTGGCGTCAATTCGGCCACCGTCGGGGCAGGGGATGCCAGCCTCGGTATAATCCACAAAATATGGTTGTCCTGAAAATATTGTTCCTGCTCCCTCTTGACTAAGAAAATATTGCATATTGCTGCCGCTATCGAGAACACTATTCCAAGATGTTGAATTCGGCCTTAGTTTAACCGCCACCTCGTCGAGGACGATCTGCTGATCACACTGGAAGCTCAGCTCCGTGGCGGCGAGATCCCGGCCCCTGGAGTCGAGATGGGACATAATTTCTAAATTATATGGTACCGGAGAGTCGCTATTATAAGTCGAAAAGACACCATCCCAGTTCGCGGTGGCGGCGATGTCGGCCGCTATCGCGTTCCGGTTGTGGTGTTGAACAGTATTTGTCCCCGAATTCACATAATATCCCATCGATTGAACGTCTCGAAATATATCCGTAGCCCAGGATCCGCGAGGCTTCAAAAGAGGGTGATGTGTAGAATTTACATTGAGTTTATCGAATCTATTCTGTACTAACGATTCCCTATTAACATATCGATATGTCAGCCTTGAAAACGTCATCTTGAATAACCTATTGCATCTTCTGGCACATATAGCATATCATGAGAGCAAGTGTAGCGTGCTCGAAGGGCTGAGTTCTTCCCCTTTGGATTTAGCCATGGTCCGGTTAAGGCCGTTTTTGTTGCTTTTAATAGTTGCGTGTATTTTTGAAAATAATTTGATCGTGACTGAAGGTTCATTGGGTCAGCGTCTCCAATGATAAATAATTTATCAAAACTAGGAAGCTTAAATTTATTTTCAACACTCAAGACCTGCCCCGGATCTGTCAAGCGGCACAGTAATAAGCTGTTTTGCTTTTTCGCTGTAGCTACAACGCTGGGCGATAAGGTAACCCACTGAGGGTTGTTCAGGCCTCTGCCGAAGCCCGCTAAGAATTGCACTCTCATAACTGAATTAAAATTGATATTCAGTTCGAACAAATTTATACTTTGCAAGTTCGAGTTTGCACTTTGAAGCAGTCTATGGGCTGGGGATCCAAATATTGCGCCGGCATTATTAACTTTAACATCCTTGTAAGAAGCCATTGATTCTTCTAATATAGAAACAAGAATTTTGTTATCCATTAATTTTGAATCTTGAGCCCACCAATATTTATCTTTGTATCTCGGAATAGAACTTCCCTTTGTTTCGTCTTTAATATATGTGTTATCAGACACGAAAACGCTCCCAGTTGTAAAATATAAAGACGAATCCAAAGTGGCCATGGTTGAAGCGGCACACTCTTTAGCTATATCTTTTAAAGAAGTGTCAGTATATTTAAACGTCACCGCCTCCGAACTTAAAATTCGACCAATTTCTGCATATCTATTTTTTCTATTTTTGAAAGAATTCCCCATAAAATCCTTTTCCTTTGAGAGTGCTGTTGTGTTGGCCTGATAGAGATCATATGCTTTTGCCAATTGCAAGCCAGTAGAAGTATCTATAAAGTTTTCTGGGGTTTTAACTATACGCGGCGACAAAAAACCATAACTGTTGATGCCGGCTGTGTCCATTTTCGTATATTTTCCATATTTAGCTATCTCTTTGTCGGCTCTAGCGGCATACTTGTCAGTTGAAACTCTAGAAATCCGATCTAGATTTCCAGTACTAAATGCGCCCAAATAATCAAACCCAGTCAAGTGGTTCAATTCATTATAATATCTTGGTTTTAACACGTGGGTACATATCAAATTTCTAGCGGTGGCGGGCTTGTCGATCATTGTTGAGCGCACAGTAAAAGATGCGTCAGAATTACTAACTTCTGGTTTAAAGCCCACCCTATTCAATATATTTATTAAATCGTATGCGATTTTTTCTAGCTGTAAAACGGATACATTAGTAGCTGAGTATGGATTGGCCAACGGGAGCAGTGTGCGAAGCCACTCATTGCGAGGCACACCAATATTACCCCATATGTATATTATAGAAGCAACGATTTCAGCAATCAAACGTTCCCATGCTGGATCTGAAATTAAAATATTTATTTTCGCATCCACAAAAGACTGAGAGTCAAAATTCTTGTTGCCGCGCCCGGTGAAATTAAATAAATATGATTGGTATTGGTATAATCTTTTGATTAACCGAGTCCTAATATTGTTTATGGCTAATCCTGATTTATCGACGATATCGACTTCTAAAGAATATTCATAATAACTTTGCTTGGAATCGGCCATATACTTATCATTAATAAAAATATTATAAACGTTTTCAAGACCAGGAATGCTCAATAATCGAACATCCCCCGTACGCAAAGTGCCAATCAAAGTTGCTGGTGTTCCACAATCAGCTAACACGTTAGTGTCGTCAGGGTGGTCAGATGTGACCTTGTCGGTTGTTAGTCTGTTCCCCTCTTCGATGAAAGAAACTCTTCTTCGAAAAACCTTAATGTCGAGAACTGCGGCCGTTGAAAGTAATGTAGCCCTATTCCTTATTATATTTGAGAATTCTGAATTTTCAATAACATATCCGGCGAAATTAAAAGGAATATATATTTTTACAGAATTATTGGCAGATCTAGAATACAAAGGTGTTCCAAAATAATTTTGTATCCCGGGGGGCGGAGCCTGTAATCTGTTGATATGCTTATAAAGGCGTTGTATCGGGCGTATGTCTTTAATTTTTTGGTTTATTATAATATGTCGTTCTAGTGTGGGATGATCCTCCGGTAGGTGTTTGTTCCCGGCCATTAAGGCCTTTCGCGTGAGATGCACGGGGCCAGTCCAAACTTCTCCAACAGAACCATACTCCTTCATATCCTGCGTTAATTTAAAAACATTTGTAGTCGCCGGAATTTTACCTTCAAATAAAACCCGTTCTACCGTTGTTTTGCCAACCTCAAGGTTTGCGGCCGGAGAATCATCCTCCGGAGCAAGGTCTCGATATGCCACCACTAATACTGCTAGGTTTCTCAAGCCTCCTGTGGCGCCATCGACTACTATGTCAAATGGAATTTCTATATTTTTTGATTTTACGAGGATACGTTCTTTTTCGTTAAAAACAGAGAGATTTTGACCTTTTGACGCCGGAGATATACTAACAATTTTTGTTATTACTTGCGTTTCGTCGGCCGAGGGACCTGTTATAAGCCTCCTTAAATACGCGTCGTTTGACTTTATGGCTTTTAAATAATTCATGTCTTTGAATGCGGCCACAAATAAACTAACCGGCTCAGTATCAGAGTTATTAATTGATTGTAAAGCCACATTAACTACCATACTAAATGTTCCAGAGATGCCGGGGGTGGGCGAAGAAGGCAAAATATTAATTTCTTCCACCAAGGGCACTGGCAGGGAGCTTCTATAAACACCTCTGGCTATATTAATCATCGCAAGGCTCTGCCTCTACAGCATCGTATAGATCGCGGCCCAAATTAAGGCGCGCGCCAGACTTTGTGCCAACAAGTTCGAGAATTCTCGCTTCCTTTAGAATGCTTTGAGGAATTTCATTATCTACAGCAACATTCATAAACTTATCTACAGGGGATATATTAGTGGCCCCCGGGAAAGGCTTGAAGGGTATTTGGTGCAAAGATGTTTCGGTCCCATGTTCATCAGCCGCATACACTTCAATATCAAAATTTTCCTTCTCACTAAGAACGTTCTTTTCTTGTATTTCTAAAAGTAAATAGTTTTCCTTCACATATAATGCAACACCGTTAATATTAAGATCCTGTGTAATTTTATTAATTTTTTGACCAAGCCCAACAGGACTGTCTGCAATACCATAAAAAGTTTGATAATCTATCTCTATATCAAGTTGTGGTATGTTAGATACAAATCCATCTGCTAAATTAACGTTGCTAGCTGTCAAATTATTAACATAATAATTTTGACTTGACGAAAGCGTATTGCTCAAGCAACCAATGTGCCATGCCGGGGCGAAGTCCGTCTTCAAGTCACTAGTACCAATTGGGGCTATAGATATGTCGTTAGTCTGATCCGCGAAAGGGAATGGAGCAAGCTGAAATGCTTCTAGAAACGCGGCAGAATTTTCTGAGACGGTGGCTGCAGAGTTGTTGGCAATTACCTGCCCCAAAAATTTATTCGTACGTGTTGCTGCCCCACTTCGATTAGCTTGGGCCTTGTGGGACGGGGTTTCATACTTTATTCTTCGGTCTGTGGCAGATTGCACCTCAGTGGCCGCAGAACCTCCTTGTTGCGCGCGGTCGCGATCATATAAAATATCATCATCATAAAAGGCATAATAAGCAGGCTTAAGTCGACCCTGACTCAACAAATACTTGCCATAAGCCGTAAGCTGAAAATCTAATACATCTTCTTTCTTATCAAAAAAGCTCATACTCTAATTACTTCCTTTTAATTTTCTTTTTCACAGAAATTTTCGATGATTGCCTTCGACCGGAGCGATTTCCGGAGATGTCGCCCGTAGGAACAGTATCCGGATCGATCAGGGGCCCTTGGTATATATCGCCTTGTTGTGCGTCGAGTACTTCCATACCGCCGGGGAGCAATTTGGTGCCGCCGGGGAGCAATTTGGTGCCGCCGGCGCTTCTACCTCCGCCGGCGCGCGGGGTCGGGGTCGGATCAAAGGAGGTGGTTGTAGTTCCAACTATATCTAGGATCGGCACATCGGTGGGTATTATGGCAGAACCTTCTAGCTGTGGATCCTCGGGGCAAGGAGGCTCTATTGAGGGCATATTAATATCCTCTGTTGAATATTGTACTGTTTCATCAATTTTGATCAATTCTACTAAAGAGAAATAGTCATACGGCCAGTTGTATGTATACTCACCAATTGTAGGCACCATATAATCAACATCCTGTCCTGCTATTTGTAGTTTTCTCAAAATTTCAAAATCTTTCGTGGCGCGGGCCTTAACTTTAAAAACCATCCAATGTAAGTCTTTGTCTCTTGATATTATTTTATCTATTAAGGCCTTTTCTTCTACCACAACTTCTTTCATTTCAAATTTTGATGCTTTTTCACCAGGGGGCAAATTCTGCCAAATATCGGTTATATCTTGTTGATCCAAGTCCATATCAAATTCGAATACATACATTATAATTGGTTTTACAGACTTAAACTTTGTAAAATCAAATTTTGGAGGAAATATATATTTATCCATCGCCACTAAAGCACTCTTGTAGGTTATAGAGTTTTTCCGAGCTCTTGGAAAACTCAAAAACTTTCTTCTATTTTTCTCTATTACAAACGGCACCACCACGACAGCTTCCCTTATTTTCTTAGTAAGACGAGTTTTGCCAATTCTCTTTTTAACTCCTTCTTCGAAGCCCACAAGCGTAGCCAATGAGCGAGGATTTCGTACGGGACCAAATTTAGGAGAATTAACCAAACTAGGTGTGGTTATGCTGGCATATATTCCATCTCCTGAATCGGGGGAGGTACCATATTGATGCCACATGCCTTTGCTGGTTAACTGCGTGTCGCAACCAGTATCCATCGCTGTAGATGCTGCGGCTGCTGCCGTACGACTAGCGTTAGCAAAATTAAGTACGGGCGTCTCAAACTTGCTTTGTATTACCCAACGCGAATCGGCTGTAATCTCTGTTAAATTAACGCTTTCTGTAATTGTTTGGGCCAGCCAATGACCTATCGCTTCTGTGCTGTATTCAGAGGTCTCCATACTTCTATCATAAATAAACTCCGCATTTGATAAAAGGTCCGCAATTGATATTGGTGCGTCATAAGATGCTGTTGTTAAGATTGTGACTGAACTGGTGCCATAATAGTAAGATGGCAAATTTGGCGCCAACGACGCCCCGTATTCAGTGTATGTTTTGCCGAGGATGCCACTAGACATTCCTGCATATGTATAATAAGAAGCTGACAAAAGGTTGGCGGTGATGGCTACATTCCCAGCGGAGCCAGTATTATCGTTTGTAAGAATTAGCCGAGCATTGGTACTACTCGCGGCCGCAGAACCAGAAGCAGTTACTGTAAATGCCCCGTAGGCATTGATTTTCTGAGTCAAGGCCAGCGCTGATGAACTTGCATTGGCAGCATAAAGCTGGCACTGTGACGCGCCGGAAGGACTATTTTCAATAAAAGTAAAAGTGGCTGCGCCGCCGCCGTCGCCGTCGTCGATAGTAAAACTATCATTATTTGCTAACGAATAAATGGGTTCCAGGCCGCCGGACATGCCGGCAGCAGACCAATAAGATGCGCTAGCCACGGATAACGTAATATCCGTATTTCCTGCGCTCCCGGTGCCTTCATTTGTAAATGAAATTGCGGCAGACCCGGTGGATGCTCCAGCACCCATGGAAGCCGTCATCGCCATAGCGCTAAAGGCATTAACCAATGTAAGAAGTTTTGCAGCTGAGGCGCTAGCATCATTCGGAACCAACAGCGCTTCGTAAGTTGCATTGGTAACAGTACCTGTAAGATAGAAATTCTGACTAGTGGTGGTACCATCAGTTCCTCCGTCACTAATTGTAAAATAATCTCCATCCGATAAAGAATATACCTGGTCGACTCCGCCGGACATTCCAGCAACAGCCCACTCAGAATCTCCACCCACGGATAACGTAATATCCGTATTTCCTGCGCTGCCGGTGTATTCATTTGTAAATGAAATCGTGGCATAAGACGTGGATGCCCCAGCAGACATAGAAGCCGTCACCGCTAGACCACTAAAGGCATTAACTAATGCAAGAAGATTTGCAGCGGAGGCACTAGCATCACTAGCAACCAGTTGTGCTTCGTAGGACGGCGATTCAATCGACGATTCAAGAATGAAATTTTGACTAGTGGTGGCACCATCAGTTCCTCCATCACTAATTGTAAAATAATCCCCGTCCGCCAAAGTATATGTAGGGTTAGTGCCGCCGAGCAATCCGTCAATCTCCTGATAACCATTGCCGCCAGACGACGTGGTGGCAGTTATTGCCACATTTCCTGCGGAACCCGTTGTGCCGTTTGTCAGCGTTATTAAGGCGTGTGTGGCCGATTTCGAGGGCAACGTGGCCGCTATATTAAATTCGTCTTGGCCATTAATTAAATTGACCAGATCTGTGGCTGTGGCCTGAATATTTGACAGATTTAGTAAGACACACCCCGCAGCTCCTCCGACGCAGGCCCCTCCGGATTCCGTCAGAGCAAAAGTTAACGATGTTGCGCCGCCGCCGTCTGTGCCTCCGTCGCTGATGGTCCATCGATCATCCTTTTGGATTGAGTAAGTGTCGTCGACGCCGCCGGACATACCAAGAACCGTAACCTCCCCAATACCGGTATCGAAGAGGGGGAAATTTCCAGCGGTGCCAGTAACGGCGGAGTGCATTTTTACGGCCGAGGAGACGGCATAGGCCCTGGCGCCATCCGTGACGACAAAAGCGGAGGCCGTCATAGCATTAGTCAACTGTACTGCGGTATCGTTAGGATTACTGCCGGTATTAAAATACCAAACGTTGTTATTCTCAGAATGTGATGGATGGACCATGGTGGCGCCTGTAGAAGGCCAGAACTGGTAGGTTGTCCCTGAAGATCCCGTAAAGTACAAGGCCTTTCCTGGGGTTCCGACGCTGGTCCAGTCTACCGACCCTGTGGCTACCACGCCGCCATACGCGCTAGCAGTCAGCTGGATGTGACCTACGGCGGCGGAGCCAGACTGGCTGATACTGCTCGTGAGCGTAACTGAGCCGGTGGCATAAGCCCCGGCTTGAAGCAACGACGAAGTCAGTTGTATGCTGCCGGTGGCGTAGGCGGAAGCTCGAAGGACACTGCTCGTAAGGTCGATATATCCAGTGGCGTAGGCGCCGGGCTCCGAAACGACGGAGCCCGTATCCAGGACAAAGGGAGGGCCGAACGCAGATGCACGACTATACATCTCAAATGTCCCTCGATTGGCTGCTGAGCTATCTTTGCTAAGGGTCCTGTCAATATTTAATTTTAATGCAAATTTATCACCCTTTTTAACTTTCTGGCCAAAATTACTCTCTTGATTGGAAACAAAATTCATTGAATCATCCATAAAGAAATTCATTGTTTCACATAAGAAATTATCTATAGCATACCTATATTGTTTATGACCAGATCCTCGCCAAATAACTTTATTAAATTCCTGACTGCCGCCCGAACTGGCGCTTAAACTCGCGGATCCGACGCCACTATCATAGATATAGGACCCCGTAACCACCTTAGAACTAAGATATGCTTCTGGACGATAAAGGGCTTCAAACGGTAACCTATCAAAGTAATAGTTATTCTGAGATCTATCGGCAGATGCAGAGAGGAGACTCCCAGAGCCAAAATTGACTGTTCCTTCGGGCAAGCTAGTTATGGCACTATTGCAGCCTATACTAGAAACATCAACTGTCACGTCACGAGGTGCAGTTGTGAGCCAACTACCCACTGCGATGCCGGATTTAATCGTATTATAAAGAATTCCAGGAGCCATCAAGGGCTCTAAAATGGCTCGATAAGCCGGCGAAGATGTCGAGCTAATGTACTGCCCATATGATTGAGAAAAGAGGGATGCTAACTCTAGAGTTCTTTCGGCCGGGTAGAAGCCCTTATATGGTAAAAACTTAAGCAGAGCCGAGGCCTTAAGACAAATCTTATCACGAGATATTTTTAGATTTTCAGTACGCTGATTTTGAATCATTTCATCAACTACCTCAAAATATTTCATAAAATCAGCATTAGTATAGGTTGTATAGAATTCTTCTGTCGTATTCCCATAAGCTGACCCGGTTAAATCAAAGATTCCTTCTATGTCTGCTAAGAAATTTTCTTTTCCGGTACTTGATAAATAAGTGTCTAAGTGCTCGCTTATTCTAAATTCAGGTATGATTGAATGGTCCTTGCCAATAAGCCGCAGCTCATGAACCCAGTTTTTATATGTTTGATACGGATTCTTATTAGCTTGGGTCGGCGCCTCCCATAATGTTGCGCCGCCATAAACTATATCTGCACCGTTATAGCCGGTAGGCACCCTCATGGCGTACAAAGCACTAGCTGAAATACTGTTTGCGGCCGCTGTATCGTAACGACTGTAAATATTTTGTAATTCACCAGCGCCATCAAAGCGAACATTTAGTAAGGGCGCGGTTGTTGTAAAATTCGAATTAGGATCCAGAGGCCATACGCTTTGACTATTGGCTGTAGAGTTCTGACTATTTAAGCCGCTGGTCGCGCTTCGGGTGGTGCGAGTGTCGTCCCATATATTCGTTATTGTAAAGGTGGTTCTATTCCGAACATCATTTTTGTATGCATTAATTTCGGCCGGATATATTCTCTCAGAATAGTTTATGACTGTACTATAATCATTATTTAAAACATTCTCTAATACCGTAATCAGTGGTCCGCCGTAGATGTCTGGTGGCGGAAGGTTTAACCTATTTTCAAGACCCACATTTGAAAATAGGTCTAATTTGTTGCCATAAGTAATATTAATGGCAAGATTATTAATCAAATCGGTATGAAGCGTATTGCTTTCTATAGCTATAAATACTGGGTAATGACGGCTACTTATCGGCTGCTCGGTATAATCTACGAAACCTGCTGGGCGCTTGCCACTCACCCAAGAGTCCCGAACACTATCATAAATCTTCGGGGGCGGCAACAGGACACCAAGTTTGTTTGTATCTCTTAATTTCCGGGTTAGGGGGGTGTGGTGTGTTCTTATTTGTTTCCACGTGGGAAAGCCGTACGGCCCTCGACGATTCAGCATTAAAATATTAAAATAATCAGGAGAAGACATCGCCGTTGAAGTTGGGTTGTCAGAGTTGGTATATGCTGTGGTATTCGTATTTAACGAAAAGCCTTGCATGTGCAATGAAGCTGATATCGGATCAATTACCAATGATCTTAGCCCGTTAAAGTCGCCGGCGACATAGTCTGACGACGAGCTAATCAGTTTATCTAGACTAGACGCGCTCACATAATTTGGAGCTTGATGCCCGAAAATTGTCTCGCCGGCGCCCAAGGAGGCGGTCACCCAAGCATATTGCTGGGTAGATCTTGGAATAGCATGCTGTATAAACCAATTATCATATAGAGTGCCCGTTAAATATCCCGTTGTGGTCTCCTCCATGCGTTTCCTGGCGTTTCTATTGATCTTATGGTAAGATGGAACAGTAACATAGGTGGAAGCCGGCACAGAACCGTACGCGGCGTCGGAACCAAAGGGCCCACAATGGAGTGAATGCCTTTGATTGAGGCCCCGACTCTTACTGATGTGGTCTGTGACAACGAGCGTCTCCGTTGGGTCAATTGACGCAGAACCCGACAATCCGTAATCAATTACTCCTCGATTTCGATACGGAAGAGCGTTATAAACCGACTGTTCTTCATGAGCAGGGTCTAAATAACCCCGAGATGATACCTCATGAGAACCTGGCGCGCTGAACCGGCTGACGAACACGGTTTTGTTCGAGTTGGTCCCCGTACGATCGGGCAACTGATAATCCAAGTTGCCGCTTGTGTTAGCGGTACTGTTTATAACCAAGGGGTGGAGGCCGCGGGTTGCTAGGGTTTCTGGGTAACGGGCAAAATCAAAAGACTGGTCTTGAAAAAATGGATCGTTGGTTGTGCGCCCCGTTGTTTGAACTACCTGATAGTTCTTTTGATAATTACCGATAGGACCATGAACCAACACCCCAGAGAGAGCCGTGTCCGCAGACGCAGTGGTCATTAAAATATTTTTGATATTGACTGGCCGCTTGGCGGTTTCGTCTCTGAACTTATAAGCTGTTGGAATACTGGATATTGATGAAGCGCCTCGGGAATCTGGAGGAACCATTGCTAGGGAACTAGTGAAGGTCCCCCCAGCAGAAGAGGATACCCCCCCAAATTGAATGCGCCAACCCTCGGCGCGGGTATAAATTCCGTCGGATCCCTGGTTTATTGGAGTATGACGATGTTTTCGGCCACCGACGAATCTTTCTGTAAAGGGCCCCTGCGCAGGAAGCGTATTGTCATATACCAAATCGTGGTGTAGATTTGTAATTGTGACGCCAGATTTGAACAAATTGCCAAGTTCTTCGTTGTAGCCTGTGGTCACAGAAGAACTATATAGACTAAACGGCGCTATTATGGTGCCATTCGTCTTGGCATCGGAGCTGTTGTTTTTATTAATATCGGGATCAGCCTGGAATCCAAGTCTCTGTTTATAAGAAGGATAAAATTCATCCATAGTATCCAAAAGTGTTTCCACTTCTGACGCTTTCGCCACCATTAAATTTTGAATTGCATTGGTGCCTGGCAATCCAGTGCCCCCCGTAAAATCCGTTACATCAACTATAGTAGGGCCGGTGACGTTTGCAAGAGCGCCGGCGATATTACCATCAGGCCCAGCAGCGTCCATAGTAAGTGTAAGTTGA
>Ga0208156_1000271_pt1 | contig 23190 bp, 28 predicted proteins | sample 1_EtaG_FD_184073 | JGI IMG/M metagenome (GOLD analysis project Ga0208156, IMG submission 184073) | Marine viral communities from the Subarctic Pacific Ocean - 1_ETSP_OMZ_AT15124 metaG (SPAdes) (version 2) | ecosystem: Environmental > Aquatic > Marine > Oceanic | place: Pacific Ocean | collected...
ATAGGTCGGCGCAGGTATGGCGGCTGCCCACAGAACGTCGAAGGCGTCTTGCGTAACAATTTTTTCTTCTACATCTTCGGCGTCATATCCTGCTCCAATCGCATTTCCAAGTAGCGCCCCATACGCAGCGTGGTCGCCGCTTTGGCTCTCAATTAATTTCCCTGTAGATCGTTCAATACAAACCCGCATAATCTATGTCTCCCTCAAATCCTTGATACAAAATAACCGACGGTGGCGGACCCAGTCGGTGTTCCAGATTTGGTCCATGTGAGTGTGAATCCATCTGTGTCGTAGCTGCCAAGGACGATAGTGGACGTTGTCCAACCGCCCGAACCGTTTTGGATCCAGTTTCCAAGTATTGTCGTGACGGCGTTCCACGTCAGGGCATAAGAGGCGTTAGCGTCTTGGGCGTTGTCCAAATAACGAAGGGCCATGTCTAAGTCAGTGCTTGAAGCATGAGCACCCATCGACACTTCGTCATCAATGTTCGATCCACAAAAGGCAAAAATTGATGTGGGCTTAAATAGCACTCCAGTAACAGCTAGATCACCGGCTGCGGTTTCCAGATCACGAGTGATGGCCCCAACATTGTACAGCGCAGATTGAGCAGTCGTCACCCAGTTGGTGGCGTCATAAGCAATATATTCACGCCAGCCGCCAGCAAATATGACATTACCATCCTGCGCATTGGCAGAGGCTCCATCTATGGCATCGCTGGTATTCGGCCAGACACGAAGGTACTGTGCGGAATCGTTGTTATAAATTCGCACTTTCAGGCCAGCAGCGGCGGTGGGCAACTTTACTCCATCACCATTCGTACCAACAACTGTAACTGTGTTGAACTCTTTTGTTAGCGCCGTTGCACCTGCTTGGGTTTGCGTTGTTCCAGCGGTGATGCCGGTTTCATTGGAAGACGTTTCGTCCGTCGGCACCGTGGCAGCCGAGCGGGCCAAGTTGGCCATGTCTCTATTGATGGTCATTGCAGCATAGCCTCTACTGAATATTGTGCTTCAACGTGCGCCGCCTTCATATCCAAGGCTTCTTGGCGCTTGGTTTCTACTGTAGCTTTCAGGCCGCCGCCAACTTCGGCAATAGACGCACGAAGCACATCTAACTCTTCTTGGACTGTGAGTGTCGCCGTTTCTGTCACCCGCTTTCCGGCTTCAACCATAACATCCATAAGACTATTATATTTCGGCGCATCACTTTCTATGGTGACGAAGATATTGCCCTCCTCTTTGGACATCCTCTCAACTTTAGTACCCGAATCATTAAATCCAAAGACAAGGATCTTGCCTTCGTCGTTAATTACAAAACCTCTGCCGTCGGTCATACTGGATTACTCCTTGCTAACATCAAAAATCCGATTGTGCGTACCTCCACCGTCGTAGTCCCGCTGGATTCCCACCCCATATACTCGACCTGAGAACTACCGTTGGTCAGAACTTGCCCCTGTTGCGCAGTGCCCAGCCATACCGCACCGCTCATGCCAATGAACGCCCAAGTCTCTTGATCACCGCTGGCATCTGCAGCGCCCGGATAACGAATGCATAGACTACCGTACAAGCTGCTGCCACCTGAATTGGTGGCATACCCATAAACATCGACTATTGACCACGGTGGTGCGCTCACAGTTGCGGTTTCAAAAGAGAGGCTGGTGATCGTGTTATCGACAATATCTTGAACCGGATCATCATAACGAACATAGTCACCAATCTGGATGTACTCCAAAATATTTGAAGACCCGTCGGTCAGTACAGAGCCGATCAGCCGGTATCCTGAATAACCGCTGGCGTCCGAAAGCAAGTTGGCGGCGGTAGCCGACGTATCATAACCAGCATCGATTGTTCCATCGGAAGTCTTATGAATTACAAAGACATTGTAGCGTGTATCAGCGGCAAGAGAGAGGCCAGAAGGGAACCCGCCCGCATCGTCGCCTTCCGCCCAGTTAACGTCGATCTGTTTAGTAATTGTTGTGCTAAGTGTCATGTCAACGCCATCTGCATAATCTCGACAAGACCCAACTGAAATATTTGTGTCGTGGTCCGTATCTGTATCTCTTGAGCAGATTAACCCGCCGATATGTGATTTAGGGAAGGCACCAAACCCTGTCGCAGTCCCGCTATTCGCGATGGTCGCGCCTGATGCAATGGTCAGCGTCTGCCCAGATGGAACCGTCGCACCCGCCCCCGCGACTACCGCGCCATCGAAGGTGCCGCCCGCCGTCTTTGGAACTACATCAGCCGGGATGAAAGCCTGGGTCGCCTGGATGTGGACGATGTCACCCGTCGTGCAAGCAGCCAGCACCACGCTCGTTCCATCAGCCGCCGTCACGTCGGAGCGGTCAAGGCGTATGCCGTTCAGCCAGACTTGGCAGCTACCATTGCCAATATCGTAGGCCAGCGTGGCTCCGTCAGCATCGGCACCCGTGAAGGTCGTCTGTGAGCTAGTCGCGACATACTTGAAGATTGACAGAGTGTCGGACGCTGTTGGCTGCTTTCCCAGGTAAGGCATCTGCTACACCATCTGCTCCGCTTGATGCGCCGCATAGGCAGCGATGATTTCGTCAGTCCAGACCGCATTGGCGATTGCCGCTACATCATCGGGCTGATCAGATAGATCGTCGCCGGGGCTTAGAACGTATCGGTGGAAATTACCTCGTGATTTAATTTCATCGGTGTCGTCATCAACAATTAAGTTGTCCTGACGCACTTGAACATGCTTGAAATCACCGACGACTTCGATTTTGTCTACGATTGTTTTTTCAACTAAAGCCATTGTTTTTTCTCCTATACCCGGTACGACCCGGAAAGATAAATTTGGTCCGTCGAGGCGATGGCTGCTGCTGACTCGACGTAGGCCCATGCGGCATCGTCGGTGACTTCCATAATTCCGACAACGGTGTCAGAAGCCCAGAGATTCCCCATCAAATAATCTGCGCCGCCCTCCACATTCGTCCAAGCCACCGTGTCAGTCAGCAGGGGGCATAAAGTACCGACCGAATTTGAGTTTGAGGTGTAGGGTAATCCGCCAATACAAAGAGCGCCTGCTGCACTGGTCAGCGAGTTCATTCGGATATAGCAGGTAAAGTGAACAAGCTGGCCGATCTTGGTGTAAGCGCCTCCCCTCGCATCATAATTCGGTGTGCCTGCTGTAGTGTCGCCATACATAGTTGGCGTGAAGGTGCCTTCTTCGTAGTCGTCAAGAAGTTCGCTTGAATCAGTACCTGTGCCGTCTGACGTGGCAGAGAAATCAACGCCGTTGCCGGATGCGACGATAAGATTTCCGCTGGTGATTGTGACATTGCCGCTGCCCGTGGTGACGCCAGTAAGTCCAGCAGACGCGAAGGAATTATCTCCGCGCAAAAAAGTCGAGGACGAGGCAGTCCCAGTCGCGCTGAGATGCGCTATATCCACTGCACCACTAGCAAGTTCAGAGCTATCGACAGCCCCCGCTTCGATGTCGGCTGCGCTGGCTAATCTATTCGACGGGGCCGGTCCTACATAAGGCATCAGGTGATCTCCATTACACCAACGGTAATGTCCAGAGATGCTGAATCATCAGACGAGAGGCATTTGAGTAGATCACCCGCCTCCAGGACATATTTCTGGCCGCTCAGCACTTCCAGACTCGAATCTCCAGGTACGGGAACCTCGTTCAGCAGGGACGTGACGTTGTCGCTATCGCTGCTGTCGGTCCAGGTCACGGTCACATCACGAGACGCGGCATTTTTATTGCAGATCATCGCACCCAAAATGATGGTCTTGGTTGCGGCGGGTGTAGTGTAGACCGTATCAGCAGAACTGTTGCTGACACTGATGGTCTTTGCGTTTTTGAAAACATTCGCCATTTATCTATCCTTTATATCAGCCCAAAGCAATCGCTAAAGCAGTGGCATCTCCACTAGTGTATGCAGTAATATCAGAAGCAGGAATTTGTTTTGTAGTTGAACCATCAATTACAATAAGCGCATCAGTGTCTGCTAGCGTAATTGAAGATGTAGATTTCGCAGAACCATCTAATAGGTTTAATTCGGCAGTTGTAACCCCTGCGCCGTCAAGTATTTCTAATTCTGCTTCGGTAATTGCCGCTGAACCGATGGTGAAGCCAGTAGCAGTTACAGTACCAGTAGAAGTGATGGCACCAGAACCAATCGTACCAGCAGCGGTTACGTTAGCACCACTAAAAGTAAGAGCAGTAGTCGTACCGGATTTAATAATCAAATCACCGCTGGTATTTGTAGCCGAACCAAAGGTGGTGCTGTCGGCCTTGAAAAATACATCCCCCCCGGCAGCATTAAGGTCGATATCACCAGAAGAATCCAATGTTATCGTTGTACCATCTGCTTCAAACGTACCATCAGCAGTTATCGTAATATTCGCGGCGGCAGCTGCGTCATCGGTTGTAACAATGGACAGAGTTCCATCAGTACCCACAGTAAACACGGCTGTGTCACTGGTAGACCCTGTCATGGTAATAACTTTACCATCAACGGCTACATCATCGACGGTAAGTGCAGTTAGCGTACCTAAAGATGTGATATTAGTTTGGGCTGCGCCTGTGACAGTAGCTGCGGTGCCACTAGTATTACCTGTTACATCACCAGTTATGTCCCCAACAAATGCTGTAGATGTAATTGATGTAGCGCCTGTCACAACGCCAGCATCTATACTAATTGTACCATCCAGTAAAATTGCAGAACCAGAAGCAGGTTCAATATTAATTGCCGCACCAGAATCTAAAGTTAAGACTCCTACCGAATCAATATCTACTGTACCGTCTGCTGTAATTTGAATATTAGCAGCGGCAGCGGCAGCGTCAGTTGTAACGATGGACAGAGTTCCATCAGTACCTGCAGTAAACACAGCGGTATCACTGGCGGAACCGGTCATGGTAATAACTTTACCGTTGATGGCTACATCATCCGCCGTTAAAGACCCGCCAGTAATAGCCCCTGTTGTAGTAATGGTACTAGATCCAGTATCAATGCTACCAAACCCACTGGTAATTGACCCCGAATCCAGCGCACCAACAGATGTTACACTAAGGGTATCTAGGACACTTTCAAAATAAGTTTCAAAGTCTGTGAGCGCCACCTGCTTCATAGTGCCGTCGTCATTAACAACTATACGATCAGCATCAGCAAGTGTGACACTACTGGCGACAGTACCGCCGTCCATTATATTAAGTTCTGCGGCTGTGCTAGCTACGAGCGTACCACCTAGTTTTAGCCCGTTGCTTCCATCATGAGAGGCAATATCAAAATCATTCGTGCCGTCAGCAATAGTTACATCACCAGTGATGAGGAGCGTATCCGTCCCATCCTCGTCATACTCCATACTGACATCTTGACCACTACCGAACTTAATCTTCTTATCGTCTGCGATGAAGATATCACCCCATTCCAGACTCGTAGTTCCAAGATCCGCGCCCCCGGAAGCGTCGGGCACAACCGCCGTAGTAGCTGTGATCGTCGTACCTTGTAGAGTGGAAGAGCCTGTAATAGCGCCAGCTACGGTTAACGCTCCTGCAACATGATTAACGCCCTCTACAACATTTGTACCATCACAATACAACCACATGGATTTACCGGTAGGAACAGCGATACCCGTCCCACCGGATGTCTTTAACGTGACCGTTTGAGCAGTCCCGTTTTTTACGAGGTAGGTTTTAGTTAGTGTGGGGCAGACAAGATTAGCTGCACCCGAAAGAGAGGTTCCAGTATCAGTAAGGTTCAGTATGGCTGCTCGGGCTTCTGCGGTGGTACCGTCAGCCGTAGACAAGGTAGCCGCATCACCACTCCAAGTATTTATGGTTTTAAGACCCGCAACGGCCTCCTCGACCATATTAGTGATGTTCTCATTAATCACAGTTCCCCAAGTACCACTTAACTCGCCCTGAGTGGGGAGTGCCAGTTTTAGAAGTGTGCTATATGCTGTTGACATTTATAAAACCTCACGAATAACTAAGCCACGATAACTATAGCGTTTGTTGCAGAGGGGGCGGGCCAACTAATTGTAAAATCCCCCGAACTAGACTGTACTTCCCCTCCAAAATCAATCACCGCTACAGCTGGATTACCTGACGCAGATTTATAGATCAACGCCCCTCTAGCAGTAATAGAAGATGAACTCCAAGTTACGTCTGTAAAATCTACATAAGCCACGGTACCAGAGGATGTAACTCCAGAGGCCACGGGAAGGGTAGCACCACCAGCAGTATACCCCGTACCAGAAGCTTCATTAGTTGTACTATATGCTGTAGTAGAAGCCCCCAAAGTAGCACTAGATGTATACAAAGCAATCTTAAATGTCTGAGACGTATCGCTACTAAAATCCATCTCCCCGCCTAGAAGAGCCGCTTTAAAAGATGTGCAAATGGTTTGGGTGATAGCCATGATCTATCCCTAAGACACAGGTGACCGTGCTTGCCCGGAACGGTAGGAATCCTGCCGTAATTTCCCGTCACCAACCCGCTGCAACAACTGCACTGACAATAAAAAATGTTTCTCGTACATAGCTACTACATCTGCTTCGCCCTTCATGAAGCGTATTGCTTCCATAAGAGCACCATTTAGCAACGCGGTATCAAAATTATCCCCCAGATAAGTCCCACCAGCAGATACTATAGACGTAGGGTACTTAACGTACACATGTTCTATTTCATAATTTTCGTCAGGGGTGGGTGCCAGCAGGAATCTTACGTTAGATCCTACAGTGCTGTGATACGCATAAAATTTAGGGAGGCCATATTTAGCACTAGTATTAACGGGGTAGGCTTCCCGCAAGAAGTTAACATCCTTATTCAATACATAATAAGTCGTACTATCACTGAGTATCGCTAAACTGTGAGTATACAGATAATCATCGGGGGTAGTGTACAGTTTATTAGTAGCAGTTAACGGCCCCGCATCCACATTACGCATAGCTGGCAATTCAACAGAATTATATATCTTCTGTTCTGCCTGTTGCGCAAACAAAGCATGTTGGGCTGCTGTAAACGTCTGTTCACAGATATCCTCGATGTTTGTTTTTAGGTCGGTGTAGTTCATAGCCTACGCCATAGGCCCTCGTGCCCATAACCCCTTCGTGGCTGCACCAGTACCACGAACCTTGATTTTGCGCTTCTTTACTTTGCCACCAGCGCGATATTCTACTTCAACGCCCTGTTTTTTGGCGGTTGCTTTAGCTCTAGCTACTCCAGCGGGACCATAACCAAAATGTTGATTTCCGACTTTAGGCATCTTATTTCTCCTATGAAGTTGTTACTGTAACCTGCCCTAAAAATACAGTGGCAACAAAAGATAACTTAGCAGCATTTGAACCCGAATACACTTGCTCTCTACTTTCCGCGTACCCTGCGTAATCTACTCTGGGGTCTCGTACTGCTTGCGGGTCATGAACAGGATACATCCCAAGCTTGTGTTGTGGGTGGTCTGGACTCCAACATTCAGAACATGCTTTTGTATTGGTATCTTTACCTTTTGCAAACACATTACGCAACTCTCGTAACTTATACCTAAACCCGCATATATCACACTCTGCTATGGCATTTTTGCCCGATGAAAATCGATCCGCCATCGTTAGATACTACCTATCCGCGGAACGAACCGGGCCGACACTTTCTCACGATCTTCATCAGCAGCCAAAGCATATTGTTCGTCGTACATTCCTTTTAACATCTCAACACGTTCTGCAAGTGCGGGAACTTTTACTGCAATATGAAATGCCAACCCTGCAACCAAGGCAGGTAAGAAACGGAAGCTCATATCGGCAGTTTCCACCCCATTACCAGCATCCTCTACACGCCGCATACGCCAGTAAACAAACGTATAAGAACCATCACTTGGAACAGGCCAGACATTAATTCGGGGTTGAGTTGCTAATCGTTCGACCCATACCTGTATCGGTCTGCCAGTCGTTAACTTGTTAGGGATTGATGCGTAAGTACTCACACTTATACGATTTATGGTAAGATCAGACTGCGTAGCTGTGTTACCAGCATTAGTGCGGATTACATGATCAAGGAGGTCTATCGTATCTGCAGGGAGATTATACTGCGCCGTATCAGCAGTGAGGGACACCGTTCCACTATCAATAGTCCACATGTTGATGCCACGGTTTTGCCACTCAATGGTCATCAAATTCATGGATCTGCGGGCAGTGGCCAGATCATACCCCGAACGCATTTCGCTCCCGGCACGTTCCCACGCCTCCTCCGCAATTTCCGCGAAGTCCAGATTAAATGCGGTAGTACCGGACGTGGCCATTTATTTTTCCCTTGTTAGCCCTTCATTTTACGAACGACGGCGACGAGCTAAACCAGCGCCATGGACTTTACCGCCGCCCTTCATGCCCCGTATCCTACCGCCGCCTTTCTTCTTAGGCTTCGTCTTGAGTTTGGCTGCGGTTTCAGCGTGTCTCCTACCCCGTGCCTTTTCTTCGGGGGAAAGGGCGGTCATAGCTTCATTAGTTGCATCCATAACCGCTGCTTTTGGAGAAAAGCTACCCAACGGACTATCTCTACGAAGCTCACTAATATGCATTTCAGAAGGAAGGGCCTCCTCAAAACCTTCATGCACCTCCGGGTTCCGCCTTCTCAAATCTTCCGGCGTTATCCTCGGCCTCTTCTTCCGCTTCTTCTTAGGTGGCTTTTGAATTGGTTGTCCCTTAGCCTTCTTCCTCTTCTCTTCCGCCTTCCTATCTCTCTCTTTCCAACCATGTAATGGAGTATGCGCCATTTTCTAGCCCTTCATTTTGACCATTTTGACCGGGCGAACACCCTTTCTAGCCTTACCGGCCCCACGAACCTTACCGCTGGCCTTTTTCTTTGCTACTTTGCCGCCTTTTTTATACCGCGGTCCCCAATCCGTATTGGTAGTGCCCCCCCTCACTTTACGGGCTGGGGTTCCAAGAGCTTGACCAGCCTCACCAAGAAAATCTTGAGCCGCTTGCCCTGCTGTTAGTACATCTCCTACGGCTCCTGTAGCTCCTCCAGGGCCAGATCCACCGGGGGAACGGGGGAACACGGGCGGTTGGAGAGAGCCTGGGCCTGGGCCTATTACCGGGCCGATGCCGGGGGACATCATACGTCTAGCGTCTCCACCAGCTTGAAACTTTTTAACCTTTTTCTTCGCCATTTTATAACTCCTCTAAGCGTAAAAGAACGTCATCATATCGATTGTGGCGACGGTATATTGCACAACCATACCATTCGGGAACAAAATGCCGTCTTCAGGAATTGTCCTGTCAATAGTGGTATTGTCGGTACCCAGAGTTCTAGCCTTAAACAATACCGAACCATCTTCAGGGGTATTATTATAGAACTGGATAACCCCCGCAGTCCCACCGGAAACAATAGAAAAGCCTTTTAACCGCATACGCTCGGTAAAGACAGCCTGAGCTGCACCTGCTTGACTACCCACAGTTATATTCGCCGCATATTGTGCGGAGCATTCTACCGAAGAAACTGTTTTGAAGTATTTACTACCATTAACAGCTTCAGCAGAACCCGTGGAAGTTATAACTTCACTTATACTATTCCCGTAGGTATCTGTCCCAGTGATAGTCGTTGTTTTACCACTGTCACCAGTACCAGCAGTTGTAACCGATAAAAGCCTAGCGCCACCCGAAGCAAAAGACGTGTTTGCTAATGTTGCTGTGGTATTAGGTCTTGCAGCTGTAACAATGAAATCTGCGTCCGCTACAACCTCATCACTAATAGTTATAGCCTTTACGTCTGAACGACCTGACATATTAATCTCCTATAGAAAGGAGAGACGAGGTTTTTACACCCCGTCTCACATAATTAACTACTCGAAGATCGTACGGCTGATTGCCTGATAATGGACATCAACAGCTTCAGCAGCAGAATCACCAGCCTCAATCCCAATGTACGGAATAAGATCAATATCATCAGTCAGCGCGGCGGTCTTTACAGTACCGGCAGTAACCGCGGTACCCCCAGTAGAACCAGAAGTAGTTGTGACATCATACTGAACACCATTAACAAAAATAGCCGCCTTCCTATCGCTATCAATAGCAATTTTGAGGTGGTAGATGGTGTTAGCAGCAACCGTAACAGGCAGCGCACTAATATAATCAGTGCCCCCAATGCTGTGAACAAAGTGCAGCAAGGTGTAGTCCGTGAATGCTTCACTATTGGTTGCGTCCGTCTGGAACTTAAAGAATGCCTGATCTGCATCCGTGGCAACCAACTGATCATTGGTGAGCTTCAAACCGGCCCAAAGCTTCTGGTTATCAATCGCGTTAGTGTTTATTGAACACTCCCACTCAACCTGATTCTCCGTGCCCCATTCGGTTACCTGCCAAGCAGTCTGGTTGGTGTCCAGATGAGGGGCTACGATAGCTTGATCTGCGTCTGCACCAGCCGTTGTTAGGATAATACCCGCTGCTGTCGCGTTGAAGGTACAAAGCGCCGTCGTCATGTTCGTACCAAGAACTTCGAAGTCACGGTTGGCAACTTTTTCAGCAAGCCGGATAGCCGTGTTTGCAGCCGCCGTGGCATCTGCATCAGAATAGGCTGTATTGAGAACAGCATTCAGAGCGGGGCGCTGCTTAAATGCCTCATAAAGATAGTATCTGCGCGTGTCATGGACGGCATCACCGCTAAGGGTACGGTCATGAACTACGCCCGTGTTAGCGTCCTTGCTTACAAGGTTAAAACCGTTTTCTGAACGGACGGGACCGCTGAAAGTTGTATTAGCCATGTTAATCTCCTGTCGTGGCTAGTGTCAGCTACTCAATGCAGCTGTCAGGGAATAATAATAAGATATAGTAAAAGAAGGGGGGTAGCAAGTACCCCCCCTCTAAAAGTTCGAATCGTCACTAAGCTCCGGGGGAACCGTAGATCCCAAGAGGATCAGACACCCCGAATGAATAACGTTCACGGGCTTTGTACCGGCTGTTGCCAGTATCAAAATCGGCATCCATGGACGTAGACATCGCGCTACGTACAAAATGCTTCAAGCCATTAGGAACGTCAGTCATAAGGAACCAAGCATCAGTATCGGTCAGATAATGATTAACGGCGTATCCCTCTGGGACAGAACCGTTATTGCGAAGTGCATTCAAATCATTGTCTGCCGTACCTACGCGCCCATCGGTCTCCAGCAAGCGAGTTGCAACGAATTGCAGTGCAGGCGGGATAACAAGTTTGCGAGGCTTGGCCGCAATCAAGAGACTGCGCTCATCGGTCCAACCAGCGATAGATATAACGGCGGCTTCAAGAGAAGTCTCGTTAAGATCCGCACCGGAAGTAGGACGGTTTGAGTTAGAGCCACCAGATACCAACGGGTGGGCGGTGGCGCATAGATATTGTCCATCACCATAAGTGCCTGAATCAAAAGCATTATTCAAGATAGAGGCAGCTTTTACCTGTTTGGTATACGCCATAGCGCGAGCCAATGCTTTAGTATAACGAGATGACAAGGAGTCATACAGGTTATCCTCAATAGCTTCCTCAGTAATTGAGAAACCCATTGCAATGGTCTCGTGAGTATAGCGAGCAGTCCATGCTTCCTGTGCACTGTCATACGAAATGGCAGAGCCTTCGTTTTTAACAGGGGCAGCAGAGAAGCCGGAAAGCTTGGTTTCTTCTTCAAAAGAACGATCAGAAGATTCTTTCTCAAAAATCTGAGCGTGCTCTTCGCCATATTTGGCATACTCCATTCCGAACAGAGCGTTCAGGCCGGGAAGGAGTTCTTTAAGTAGTTGTGCGCGTGAAATAGCCATTGTCTACTTCCTCCTTATACGCCAGCGGTTTGATGGTAGCGGTGATAGCCTTGAGTGAATTTAACGATAAATTCAACAAAGTTACCAGAGCTATTTTTAGTGTCTGGGACCACATCAACAACGGTCATTGGCAAGATGCTTGTCACGTTATTGATATAAATACCCATACGACTATTACCCGTGGTGGTAAGCCCCGTGTTCAAAACAAGTTCCGCATTGCAGGAAAGTGAATTGCCACGAGAAACAAACGCGGGTGTAAGACCAGTGGCAGCGCCATCAGCCGTGGAACCCGTGCAATTAGCCACCCGGAACAGTGCATTCGGATCGTCGCAAATGTATGCTTCGATATCGCTTGCAGTTGTACTCGCGGGGTAGTTCTGACTATGTACTTTGTAACTAAGGCTGGGGTCCGTATAAGTACATCCCAAAAACACGCCAACAACACCAGGAACCACAGAAGTGTCATTCTGTAGCGTGGTGATTATGAGTGTTCCATCGTTCTTGTACTGCACTACATCTCCGCAGAAGATGCCAGTACCGTAGCCAGAAGCGATAGGGATCATACGCGTAGCACCTGCGAAAGGTGTACCCCCAACCAAGTTAACTGGTTTTAGCCCGTAAGGGGCATCTACAGTGGGGTAAGCCATCGTATTTTATCTCCAGATAAAAAGGTTTAGGACTAAGTCCCCGTACCAAAAGTATTTTTGGACTGCCGCTCATGAAAAAGTGGCATACGAGGATCGTTTTCTCTCATAAGGTTGTTATCGACTGATTCCATCTGTGCCTGGGTCTGTTGCCGATAGTACCCATTGCGTTCTGAAATCAATTCCTCTGGAGCTTTGCAAAGCATCAACCCGCCAATCACAATGTTATCTTTGAATTTATCGACTTCAACGGTAACCATTGTAATTTCTGGATGGTCTTCTGCCTTTACAGGCTCCCAACCTTCACGAAGCTTTGAAGAAACATTAGTGGCGTCGATCTGTCCCTGCGTACTGACTCTTATCCAGCGAAATTCATAACCCGGCTCGGGATTCGGTGACGGCAAAATCTCTGGTCGTTGCCAAGCCTTTGTCTGGGTCGTTTGATCACGGGTGGTAAGTTCGCGGTCTATACGATTTTCAGCCATTTGATTTCCTCATCTCTTCTGCAACCTTTTGGGCGTATAAATCCAGGGGGACTCCAAGTTTCTTAGCGATATTCACCTGTGTTTGCGTGAGCCGAATTGTCTTCGGTGACGTACTCCGTGTTGCAGGAGCAACCACAGTTGTCTGTCGCTTAGGCTTGTTGTTTTCTGGTTTTTCAGCATCCTCGAAATTTTCGGGGAATACTTCGCGCATACGAGAATCTAATCTCTCGTAGTAATCATCGCTTTGCGGGTCTACACCCGATTTAACAAGTTTATTATGCAGCCCCAACGCAAAACTTGTCATCTCGTCATCTGGTCCGAACCAAGAATTAGCTTGCGCCCAATCTTCAGCTCGTGGGTCCACTGTTGAGGCGGATTCAGGTATTGTTACATCAGTATCATCTTCTTGTAAAGCAGGTAGTTTAAAATTATTTAACCTATCAGATTTGATCTTAGCAGTAGTTAGATCTTCTTGTGCAGTAACAACTGCATCTGAATCGCCTGCTTCGTATGCTTCTTTATATGCTTGTTTAGCCGTTGCAAGCTCATTTCCAGCAGTACGTTTGGCTTGCTCAAGCATAGCTGTCTGGTTTTTACCGACAGTGCCTTTTAATTCTTTATTCTCTTCAAGGATCTTCTGCGCGAAGGTTTCTAGTTCCTGCCGCTCACGAACTGCCTGTTCTTTTGAACGGCGCTCGTCATGATACCCCTTACTAAGATGCTTAATCCGGTTACGGACCTTACCAGAATACTCTTCAAGCTCTTCTTCAGTGACATCCGCTGGCGGTTCGGAAGCTTTACGCCCTTTGTCAGCCTCTGGTGTATCATCAACAACCTCAACCTTATATTCGCTTTCATCGGTTGTTTCTTCGCTTACAGGTTCTGCCTTATCTTTTTTAGCTTTAGCCTCCCCAGAAACATCAATTTCAACAGCACTGGAGCCTTCGACCTCAATTTCAGAACCCGTAGTTTCCTCATCAGCATCGGGAAATTCATAAGCTACTTTCTGAAAAGCCATATTCTGCTCCTATACTTTGCAAATGCCACGAGGGTCAGGAATAACCGCCTCGATGGAATCATCGTTCATCAAACGGAACTCTTTACCGTTAACTGTAAACCGTGTCCCTGTATTCATACGAAACATAACGTAATCTCCTACTTGGCACCAAGCACCATCAGGAAAACGATCTCCGTCCGTATACGCATCCTTCCCCATATCTATCACGATCCCCATAATAGAAGTGATGTACTCACGGTGTTTCTCGTTGTCAGTCTTGAGCAGTGAGCTACCTTCGTAATAATCACTAATATCGGGTAAAGCTACTAAGACACGGTACCCACAGGGTAGAGGTAGTTGTGCTTCCCAATTTTCATCGGGAGTTACCGCTTCAGCTGTTTCAATCATTATAATCATCTTCCAGTTGGTTGCGTGCAAGGTCTTTTACATGGGCCAAACAGGATTCGAGACCTCGGATCAAACCCGTAACCTCCTTGTACTGGGCGAAGTCTTGTGCTCCCCCCGACCCAAGAAACTGTATTGCGGAGGATTTATCCTCGTTTATTTTTTCTTCGAGCACGTCAAAGACGGTTTTTGCTGGTGGTATCATTAACTACTCTTTCTTAGTGTTAGCCGCTAATTTAGCCAGTTCTAAGTTTGTTTTATTGGCTTCTGACCGCCCATCAGCCCGTACCTTCACCCCGGCTTTCTTGGCGTCTATACCAACTTCAAGTTTTTCAAGCTCCAATCGCTGTTCTTCAAGCGTAATATCTGCTCTGTCCTTAGTGGCTTTGCGTTTCTGCTCTTCCTGCTTGATCTGCGTATCACTAGCGTCTTTCTGACTCTTACGCTGTACTTCTTGTGCTTTTATCTGCAGTTCTTGCTGTTGCATCTGAATTACAGGATCTTGAGCTTGCTGTTGCGCTTGCTGTTGCGCAGCTTCTTGCTGATGTTGCTGTGTGAGCTGTTTACCCGCCTCTGCGACAACTCGCGCCAGATTCACTTCTATCTCTTCTGGAAGTTCCTGATTTGGTGGCGGCAGCGGTGCCCCCAGTTTCTCTTCTATCTGTCTCCGGTACTTAAACCCTAGGTGCTCAGCTATATGCGCCTGTAAAGCAGCTCCTATCTGTTGTGCTTGCGGATTCTGCCCAATCATCTGTGCAACCTGCGGGTCTTGCATAAACGCCATATGTGCGCCGATGTGCGCCTCGTGGTCTTGATAGATGAACGCCTTCATCGGCTTGCCAATCAATGAACTCATGTTCTCACTGACTGGATCAGCAGGCTCCATATCTTCTTTGATGGGCACAAGTTTATCTGCGTTCTTGACCCCAAGAACCTCAATCATCTGTCTGTGTAGCTGCGGCAAATCATAAATTTGTGGCGCAGATTGGGACATCTGTAAAACTGCTTGATACTGCACAACTCGCTGGGCCATCGTGGAACTGTTAGGATCACTAACAGGAATAACTTCCACCATCGCGTAATCAGCTTGACGGGCCCCAACTTCCCCGCGCAAGGGCTGATAAGAATATTCCGCTGGCGCGTACTCAGCCAATAACGTCTTGAGGAGCTTGAACTCCTGTTTCATGGCATAATGAACGCGGGCCTGTACCGCAGCCATGGGCTTCAACGTGCGTTCCAGAAGTGCCAGCGTTGTGCCCACCGGGGCGTTAGCGGACATATCAGATATGTTCATATCACTGATTGCCCCCAACCGGCGGCCTTCAGTGGTGATCTGATTAAGCAATGCTAGAAGTGTCTGGCTGGGCTCTTTATACGGAAGTGGCATAATATTGTCGCGGATACTGCCGGAAGGTACGTCCACATCCTTCCACTCCCCCGGTTCAATCGGAGTATCATCACCTTTAATACGCAGCCCGCGGGATTTCAAACCCCCAGGTAAATTAGCAAGCGTACCGGCATCAACAAGTTGCCGAATCAGGGAAGTTCCTGCGCGGGCGTACCCACCAATAATGTGAATAAGCCCAAGGCCATAAAAACCAAACCCTGGTACATAGGGGTAGTGTACAAAGTGCTGCCGCTTGAGCATGAGTTCGTCATCGGGATCCCAATTTCTGCGGATGGCAAGAACTTCACCCGAACTACGTTCGATAGTAACTACATAAGGCTTGGCGATTTCATCGTCGGAGTCGTCAAAACCCTCAATAACGAGATCGGCGTGCACCTCGTATATTGCGTACCGCTCGTCATCGGTGAGGGAATACCCACCTTCTTCCGCTTTACGAATCTCTATATCGGAATGATATGGTTCCGGGTCTTCCAGTTCTATATCGCGGTAAAACTCGTTAACCTGTAATTTTTTAAGTTCGTTCTTTGTTTTCCGCATAACGTGCGTGACACGCTCTGCCGTTTCAATATGAGAAGCCCCATAAGGTACGATACAATCTTCCGCCGGTATGAACAGGGCAACTTGCCGTCCAAGATTAGAATCGTAATAAACTTTCTTAAACGCGGAACCGGCCAGACCCAGACTATATAACATACGCTCATGCTCGGGGCGGTACTCGATCATGTTTTCGGTCAATTCATAATTCATATCCGCCTTGACACGCGCCGCGGCTTCACTTTTCTCCTTGGTCTCTTCTCCGAGTACCTTACACTTGACAGGCCCCATGGCGGGGAAAGTTTCACTCATAGTCTCTGCCTGGAACCGGATAGCGGCTTCAGCTAAAACCGTGGAGTACACACCACAAGCCCCCTCCCAAGGGTCCGTGCGTTCTTCATACTTGAAACCGAGTACATCCAGACCCTTTACAAAGGTATCCGCCCATTCCTTGCGGCTATCTATATCTGCATCGATAAGCCCGATAAGTTCTTCGGAAAGGGTAGTACGCTCCGTATCCTCCATCTCCTCGGCTAGATTGCCGTCAAAAGACATATCCGAAGAACCATCACCGGGAACCAGCGTTATTTCTACGCTACCGTCATCCAGTGTAACCATGTCCGGGTTGACAATTTCAATTTCCAGTCCCCCTTCAGGCAGCGCCTCATCAGGCAACTCGTCGTCTATACTTTGGGGGGCAGAATACAGCCCTTTTTCAATCGCCATAAAATCAATCCCTAATAATACCCGCCAGTACGGCGTTTGAAGTATTGAACCTCGTCCGGTTCATCAGTAGGTAAACGTATGAAACCCCCTTGACGGAAACGCATGAGAGCCATAACTGTAGAATCAACCAAGTCATCATGACTCATAAACGGGAATCCTGCAATCTCTTCTACGACTTCTTCCGCCCACCGTGTTTCAGGAACCCAACACATCCCCGATGCCACAATATCCGCAACAGAATTCAAACGCGCCAATTTATCCCCTGTCCCCCGGTGGGGTGTATATTCCTGTACAGGTAGACCCATTCTACGCATTTCTTGGTACAACGCCGTACCCGCACTCTTTTTCTCAACAATAAACGCGTCGGGTTCCCACTCGCTATACTCCTCCATAGCAAGTTCTTTAAGTTCTGGGAATTCCATACGCTTTTTTATACTATTTAACAATATAATATTATATGCGTCCTCATCCTCATTAAAGAACACACCCCACGTTGTAAGCGCCGTGAAATCAGCCCGGTTATGCGTTTCCGCCGCCGCATCCAGAGACATTATAATATACTCACAGGATGGAGGCTGCGTTTCCTTCCACTGACCCCACCACTCGCGCTTGATTAGGGCAGCTTCCTCCGCTGTCGGCTCCTGCTGGTACTGCGCGTTCCACTGGAAGGCGGGCATGGACGCTTTGGTACGGAGCAGAGCATCCAAATCAAAAAATTCGGGCCATAAAGGCTTCTGTTCCGATTTTTCGGTCTTCTTATTCACTATATCTAGTATAGCGGGGAATTCGACCACATCATATTGATCGGCACGGGGGTTCTGCACCATATCTTTGGTCACCCGCCCCGTAAGATCGTCCATATGCCACCTTGTCTGGATAATGGCCACACGGCCCTGCGGCATCAGTCGTGTTCTGGCCCCGAAGGTGAACCACTCATAGGCTTTTTCAAACGTTTCAAAGTTTCCGTTAATGACATCCTGTTCAGAATGGGGGTCGTCAATAAGCAATAGATCAGCACCGCGGCCAGCAATAGATGAACCGATACCACATGCATAATACTCTCCTCCAGAATTGGTGTTCCACCTCCCCGCTGATTTAGAATCCACCGCAAGCTTCACAGTGGGGAAAATAGCTCTATATTCGTCCGTAGATATCAAATTTCGTACCTTACGACCAAAATCTACCGCCAAATCGGTAGTATGGGACACCATCATGACCTTTTTATTGGGGTTGCGCCCTAAAAACCACGCCGGAAAGAAAATAGACACTAATTGTGACTTACCGTGGCGTGGGGGGATGTTAACACAGATACGGTCCTTGTCCCCCGCCTCGATTTCCATGAGCATATTGCCCAACATGCGGTGATGTTTACCTACAATGTAATCAGACTGCATACGCTTGCAGAACTCTATCAGGTCGTCATATGCTTCTGTGTTATCTCTGCGGGTGGCCAGCTCATCCACCATGCGATCTATCTCGGCAACCTCATCGGAGGTATACTTATCCAGATTATCCAGCATCAACTGGATTTCATCCCCGTTGAAAGCAATATCTGTGAAGGCTTTATCCGTCATTAGGCTCATCTACGGGCTGTTTTTCTTCTTTGAGGCCCAATTCAGCGTCTACATCCATGAATTCCCCATCTATAACCACCGCATCTTGCACAACCCTTATCGGGGCGGACAGTTTACGCAATTTTTCACGTAATTTATCCCTTAAATCGTCCGTAGACTGGTGAGTTATGGTCACTTCGGACTTTTCAGCGAACAATCCAACGTCAGATATCTTACCTAACAGTTCCAATGCGCGTATACGCACGCGGGGGTCGGGGTTTTCGGTCTCTAATAACAGCTTATTGGTGACAAGATGGCGCACATGCAGAGAACTCTGCACCACAGACCGCCCAAATTCGGTCAATATGTCGTTAGTAAGCACTAAAGAGGCTGGTGTAAGCGTGGATATCTTCTTATTAGTGACCTTTTTAGAGGTCGAAGCGGGGTCATCCGCATAAGCCAAAGAAATTTTGGCTGCGGCATCCTCATCTTCCTTGGTGGGCTCTACATCAAGCCCATGCTCCGCGAGTTCCGCGGCAGTCTTACTAGCTGCAGCAGTGCGGGCTTTCAGGTCCAACGGAGGCAAGTCCTCCGGTACCCCAATACCCAGCTCTGGTTCTACCAATATAGCCATATATTTCTGTCGCAGGCGATTAACCGTGGTTAACAAACAAGGTCTATTTGTTAACCTATCCATAATATACAACATAATATTTTTTATGCAAGAAGTTTGGGACTCCTACCGGGGGGTGTCCCTGTGTGAGGGGGGTAGGGGCCCAAACTCAGAAAAATACGATTTATTCGTTTAAAGTAGTAATACTATAGAAGCCGGGACTCCTACTGACTCAAGTGGGTCATGGGGGGCAGGTGGGTCGCGCTATCCGACAAATCACCATTGCCTACCATAGGACAGCAATATTCGATACATTCCACAAAATATCCCTAGATTACTGTATCAATGTGTGCTTTAATACAATCATCGAAAGGCAAACACATCAACCAGGGGCTGGGCATTGTGTCCAGCCCCACTATCCCGGAAAGGGACACGTCATGTTGAAGAGAACGTTTTGGACAGTGATACTTGTTGTCGCCATCTTAGTAGATATCTGGTGGCTCGATAGAGCATTGGGAGACTATGCTGCACCAATCGAGTTAATAGTAATCTCAGTTCTGGCAATAATCATATTGTTTGCTGCAACGCAGGTTGTAGGACTAACCTTGATCAGTCAAAAATGGGTTGACGAGGTTGAAATAATAGAAGAAGAAGAAGAACAGGAACTGGACGATCTGCAAGCCCAGATAAACAATCTGCGAGAACTGGTTGATTGGAAAGCTAACCAGATGGCCTCAATAGAGACATATGCCATCGAAAGACTGGACGATCTGCAAGCCCAGATAAACAAACTGGGAGACTTAAAGAACTACGATTTCGCGGGACACGCCCAAACGATAAAAGAATTGCAAGCCCAGATAAACCTGCACGATAGTAGAATTAAGGAACTGCAGGATGACGCAGGGCTAGCAGAACTAAGTGAACAAGAGAAGTAACATCTCCTGAATAACGTGTCACGGGGGCTGGGCAGAGATGCTCGGCCCCCAATTTTTTTGTCCATTGAAGCCAGTTATCAAAGCCGCGGGGAGCCAATGCGTAACGAGCGCGGGGCTTTTGAAGCCGCGTTGAGCCAATGCCCTGCCATAATCTGATAATGTTAGTGAACCACTAACACAAAACAACATACTTTACAAAATAAACCTATGAAAACACGTTATTGTATGCTTTAATACAATCATCGAACGGCGGAACATATGTTCCTAGAGTTAACGTTCGGTGATAAGGAACGATACTACCATGAATAAGAACTTTTCGAAGTCCTTGAAAAAGGCAATGGTCGCGGACGTGAAAGCGAAAGTGGCCGCTGATAAGTCTGGCGTAAAAGCGACAGACATGTTGATCGCAGAAGGGTTTCAGTATACTGATTTCATCAGTCCTGGCACGGTCAATAAGCCCAACAAGAAGTCAACCGCAACAAAAGAGCTGCACGACAAGATCGGTGAAATCATCAAGCTTGGTTTCACTGATGCGGTACAGAAGCTTCTAAAAACGCCTACGAATGCTCTCACCGAGGCAGGAAAAGTCAACAAGCGATACTGGACGCAACAGGTGGGAGCGCGGCGCAGCGACTTCAGGAGAGCGCTGCAAAAACGCGTGACCCCGCCTAATCGCACTCGCCCTATCGCGGAACGTGTCGGTGAAGCGCTGGACGGTCTGATTAAATTGGTCTCGGAGGCAGAGAACGCGCCGTTCGACTTGGTTGACATGCTGGACGCGCTGAAAGACGCAAAAGGACGGCTTGTAATCGTAGCTGAGTAACATCTTCGGAGGAACTAGGGTAACACCTAGTTCCTCCATTTTTTTGTCTTTTTTTCGGCCATTGAAGCCAGTTATCTAAGCCGCGGGGAGCCAATGCGCCCGGCGTGGCGAAGCCAGTTATTGAAGCCGCGGCGAGCCAATGGTCTGCCAAGACCTACCATAATCTGATAATGTTAGCGCATACACTAACACAAAACGACATACTTTACAAAATAAACCTATGAAAACACGTTAACCTGTGCTTTAATACAATCATTGAAGGGCAAGCACTGCTGCTAGCCTAAGATAGAAGGGACTACATTATGAATACGTCTAATCGGAAGATGTCCACCGCGACGGTGGCACGTGTTACTAAAGCGGCTGGAAAAGGTCGTGAATATGCTGGCGCGAAAGTACTGGCGGTGGATGGGATGCACGCTGATGGCGTGTTACCGTCTGACTGCTACAGCCCGACCAAGAAGAACTTGGCGTCGGGTAAGAGCACCGCAACCGCTGAAGGTTACGCAGCGCTCAATGACGCCATCGTGGCGGGCTTCACTACGGCGCAACAGGATCTGCTGGCTCCCGCATCGTCTCGCGGTATGACAGAAAGTCAGAAGATCCGGCGCAGGATGGCGCAGCAGCAAATTGGCGCTATCCGCAACGATCTGAAATCTGCCCTGCAACGCAGGCAGACGAGTGGTGGAGCAAACAAAACTCGCACCGCAACAGAACGTGTTGTGGCCAATCTCGACAAGGTCGAAAAGATCGTGGAAGACAGCACGGTGGAATTCGATGTCGAGAATTTCAACAATGCGATGAAGCTGGTACGCGATGTCGTAGAAACGGGATTGTCTGAGTAACATCTTTGGAGGGACTAGGGTAACACCTAGTCCCTCTATTTTTTTGGCTTTTGAAGCCAGTTGTTGAAGCCGCGTTGAGCCAATGTTCGCTTTCCGAAAAGGGCGTCGGTAATGTAACACCCGATAACCTGTTAGTGTTACACTAACATTTTGAAGCCAGTTGTTGAAGCCGCGTTGAGCCGATGGGTTGTTAGTGCGTACACTAACACGTTTACATGTTATAGAGACCCCACACATTTTTGCCACACTGTTAGTGTTACACTAACACGTTTACACAAAGTATAGGTGGACGAGTTTCCGCCGGTAGTTACAAGCAGCAGCGCACCTTGGCACGTTTATATACATTCACACATGAAGCCAGTTCGCATTGAGCCGCATTGAGCAGCGTTGAGCCTAATGTTCCCTAATGTTCAGACAATGTTCGGCAATGTTCCGCAATGTTCGCTTTTCCGTGAGAGTTGTTGTTTTGTATTGTTTTGTGGCGGCGCGTTGTAAGCAGTGGAGTTTTTTACCAATCGAATTGTGTAGTTTAGTTAGTATATATATTATATTATATATTATATATATAATGTTCGCTTTTAGAAAAAACCTATGAACACTTTATGAACGGATAAAGGAATCACAACACGCAAATGAAATGTTCTCTTTCCGAGAGAGGGCGTAAGGCGGCCTTATAAAAACGCAAAAACCGCGAACAATAGAACATTCCTTTATTACCAACGGCTTACGGGATTTTTCAAAAGAACATTACCGAACATTGTAAGAACATCCCAAGTCTATATACAAAACATCACAGAATAGCACGTTTCCACATTACTTGACATCCATCGATATATGTGCTATACTATAGGTACAATCAGAGATTAACTCTGGTTGGGTAGAGGTTTTGAAAACCAAGGAGAACGACATGAACACCCTAGAAAACGTTAGTGCACCACTAACAATCGACCCCATAAGTATCGCATCGTCCGCGATGCTTTGTGAGTTGTCCATATCCGTATGGACAGGACGCAAGCTGGACAAGAGGGCATCAGCCGAAGTCACCGCCGACAACGGCGCGGCGCGGGGTGTGGCCAATGTCCATAAGAAGTTACTGGGTAATTGCCAAGAGCTTCAGGCGATACAGAAGTATTGCGCTAATGCACGGAACCTGCATTACGGCATGACAATGCCATGGTCGGATGTCGGGATGCGGTTATTGCCAACGGCGCAATACTTTAAGTACCACAAGGCAATGACCGACATCGAAAACGAATTCAACAAACTGTACGAGGTGTTTTGTAACGCCTACGATTGGGAGATCACCCAAGCACAGGCCAAGCTGGGGTCTTTGTTTAACCAAGCAGAGTACCCCACGGTGGATAGTATCCGACGCAAGTTCGGGTTCCGCCTAACGTATATACCGTTGCCCGACGCGGGTGACTTTCGCCTCGACATCCAGAATGAGGCGATGGAGGAGGTTCGGACCCAGT
>Ga0208156_1000272_pt1 | contig 23156 bp, 32 predicted proteins | sample 1_EtaG_FD_184073 | JGI IMG/M metagenome (GOLD analysis project Ga0208156, IMG submission 184073) | Marine viral communities from the Subarctic Pacific Ocean - 1_ETSP_OMZ_AT15124 metaG (SPAdes) (version 2) | ecosystem: Environmental > Aquatic > Marine > Oceanic | place: Pacific Ocean | collected...
CAGTGTTCAAATTCATACACGGGCCAGTAACGCGACACGGGTGCCGCCAGTCGTGTTACACTGTACAGATAGGCTCACCAGCATAGTCAGACGCTGGTAACGCATAGAAGCCCCACTACGGTGGGGTTTTCTTTTGCCTAGTGGTCAAGCGGCGCCACGGCTTAATCGTTCAGTGGCGGAGATTCTAGGGCGTCTGATAGGTCTATCGCTGGGTGTTTCTGTTTGCGCTGGGGCCTAGATCGATCACGGTGAACGCTGGATTTATTGTAGCTGTGGGCGTGCTTGGCGACCAGATTTCTCTGGCGCTTACGAGCACGGTCAATCTTTTCCTCTGCCGATCCTGGCACGCTCAACCCTCGGAGACTCACGCGTATTTTTCCTATGGAGACTTACGCGCAATTCGTAATTCATGGTACAAAATTGGTTCACTTTTCTTGGAACTGTCATTTAGACGTATGTGCCCCTCGATGGGCTCGATAGTTCCACTGCTGATCTTATCATCCCAGATTACTCGGCTCTGCCAGGCCGGCCCCGTTTGTAATGGGCACGTTGTCGATGTTTACAACCCCGTCTTGAGGGCGTCAGCAATGCAGCACCTTGGCGTACGATCGACCGAGCGCTAACGGTCATGTTTGAACTGTCGGACACAGTAGAAAGTTAAATCTCTCTACCTATGTTACACTTTAGGTTTAAGTCATTGATTTATAAGGGCGTAAAAAAAGATTGGCAACCAGGCCCCAACCTGTAGTACAATGAAGCCAGACAACGAGGAAATGAAAATGTACAAAACTGTTACAGTATCGATGTCACCAGCGGCGCGGGAGATGAAGCGCCAGCGAGCCCACAACCGAGAGGCGAATTTCGGCAGCGGTCGAGCCGACGGGCTTTCTAAGATGTTCGGTAAGCTGGCCGACGAGTACGCGATCTACGAAGCGTGCGCCCCGGCCCCCCATAAATCTTTTGACGAGTGGCTGAAAAGCTAGGAGATAGCTATGAAAAACGAGTGCGGTAAAACCAGAGACGTAGACAACCCATATGAAGTGTGGGTCAGCAATCATGCGGACGAGGCCGACTGTTGGACATGGCATGTCCTTAAAAAGTATCAGCGCCCTGACAAGGAAGCTATCAACCCCCATGCTCGCTGGTTTGTCGCAGCGAAATCCCCGTTCACCTACGGGAGCTGGGAATACGGCGACACCTATGTGTCGGACATCCAAACCTACGGGGTCCGCACAAAATGAAACGCCGAGGCCAGAAGGTGAGGTTAAAACACATCGACACCGGCGACGTTGCCGAGATCGTGGTGGTGCTGGCCGACAGCAAGCAGGGCTACCTTGGTGGCTCGATTAAAGATGTATCACCGATGGTGCTGCGCTCCCTAGAGAAACAGGAGTGGAGCTGGTATCACCCATCTGAATGGAGAGAATTGAAATGATGATCACTAAAAAGTCTATGTTTTCTGGCACCGCCAACACGATGGATCTGCCTGTGACGCGGGAGCAGCTGGACCGCTGGCAGGGCGGCGAACTAATTCAAAATGTGTTTCCCTTTTTGAGCCCATCGGAACGGGAGTTCCTGATGACGGGCTGCACAGATGAGGAGTGGGATGAGGTGATGCAAGCTGGGTGAGGTTGGATATTGCAGCCGGGGCTGGCGGCAACGCTGGCCCTGGTTTTTTTATTTATAATCAAGGAGTTAAAGCTAAAGTGTTATTAATATGAGCGCCCCAATTTCAAGAATACAGCGGGAGATCCGCCGTCTGGAGAGCCTGTTGAAGCAGGCCACTGCCACCAAAAAATCGAGCGGTCAGGTCGAGGTCGAGGGTTTGATGACCAAAGCTATGGACTCGATCGAAACCATAAAAAAGGCAGGAAAACACCATAAGCGTGAGACGGATCGCGCTATGATCAATGCGTTCGATCTGTACCAACGCTTGCAGCGACTGTCCCATGAGCCAGACTATTTCATAGGCACCGATCGCAACCATCCCCGGCGGGTGACCAACCTGCCCACCACAACCAGCAATATCTATTCCCACGTACGCTGGGATGCAGCCGCTATGATGGCGGTGCCCAAGCGTGAGGTGGAGCAGTGGAATCCTTACTGGCGTCCCCCTAAACAGGCCGCGCCGTGTTATAATTATACTAAGGAAGAGTTGGATAAATTAGACCCCAAAAGGAAAAAGAAATGCCAGAAATAACCACAGAAGAACTGCGTGAATACGAGGGTATCGGCGGGGTCCAGCGTCAGGTTGGAGCAGCCACCGAGTGGACTGATGAGGTGCTGCAATACTGCATGAGCGGAGAAAACCTCAGCGGTATCAAGCTGCCGTGGCCATGCCTCGATACCAAGTTTCGGTTGCAGGAGGGTAGCACCAGTTTGATGTGCGGTCAGTCAGGCAGCGGTAAGTCTATGCTGGCAGGTCAGTTCGCTCTGCACGCTATGGAGCAGGGGTTCAAATCCCTGATTGTCTCGCTCGAAATGACGGTGCCACACAGCCTCGCCCGCATGGTGACGCAATCTAGTTTAGTAGCCTCTCCTGACATGACTGAGGTGCTGGACTTTACGCGCTGGGCTAACGGCAAGCTATGGTTCTACCGGCAGCAGGGTAGCATCAATTTCAAGACGTTGCTGGCTGTTGTGCGCTACACCGTGGCCAAACTGAAGGTGAAGTTTATAGTGGTGGACAGCCTGATGACTATGGGCGACATCCCATCGGATGATTATCAGGGCCAGAAGCGCCTGATGTTGGCGCTGTCGATCGCAGCTAGGGATCTGGGGGTGCACATCCTCTTGATCACTCATGCCCGTAAGGGGCTCAGTGTGGACGACAGGCTGGACAAATTCAGCGTGGCTGGTAGTGCAGATCTGACCAATTTGGCTTGCTCAGTTCTGTTGCTACAGAAAACACCGGCATCTCGTCGAGAGCGGGACGCTACGGCACCAGATGCCACGTTCGAGATAGCCAAAGCTCGACACTTTGACACAGCAGAAACGACGCTGGACCTGTGGTTTGACTCGGCCAGCATGAACTATCAAACCAAATGGGACAGCCCCAGGATTGTAGGGGAAAAGGATGAAAACACAGTCAGCGAAAGCGAAGGGACGCCGGTTGCAACAGTGGGTGAGATCACTATTGTTGGGGGAACTACCAGTAAAGCCAGCGGACGTAGAGTCAAGGTCAATGGGGGCGGCGGGAGAGGATCTGATGCTGTCGCCAGCGGCTAGACGACTGTTCCCGTACAGTATAGAATGTAAGAACACCGAGTCGCTCAACGTGTGGGCAGCTTGGAAACAGGCGTGTGCTAACGCTGGTGAACATGAGCCGTTGCTGATTATCAAGCGCAACAGGGCTCAGCCACTGGCGGTAGTGGATGCAAAACACTTTGTTAAACTTTCAACAGGAGAAAAAGATGAGAAGCATGATGTTACGTCGTGATCCGTGGTCTATATTTGAGGAGCTGTTACAGCCCATGAAGTACGGACCCCGGATGTATGAGAATGATGTGGGTACTAAAGACAGCCCGTCCATCATAGTCCGCAGCCACATGGTCGAGCGCAAGTACAAAGCATGGCGCGACCCTGATGGCAGCTACCACGAGGAACTGGTAGAGGGGGATGATGTTGCGGAGTTGCCTGATAACTATGGAGGTAGTAAGTGAAACGCATTGAGATTGCTCTCAAGCGTCCGTTCCCCGTCGCCAAGCTGAAATGGCGGCGGGGGCAGGGCGGTAGCGGAGAGCTGGTGTACATCACAGCGCGTGATGTTATGGACCGTCTGGATGAGGTGTTTGGTCCGGGCGGATGGCAAACAAGGTATGAGTTCATAGGCGGTCGCATGATCTGCAATCTGTCATGTAGGATAGCGGGGGAGTGGGTGACAAAGGCTGATGGAGCTGATGACACCAACATAGAGGCGGCCAAGGGCGGAATAAGTGATAGCCTGAAGCGGGCTGGGGTCGTCTGGGGAATTTTTAGGTACGGATATCACCCAGCTGCGTTCAACTCCGCAAAGGTGCCGGCCAAGTGGGCCACACCAGAGGGGTACGATGAGATAATGGCTGCCCGTGAGGGTAAAGAGATAGAGCAATGGCGGGCTGATCTAGGCCCGGTCACATAGGATATAATGGGCAGGTGGCTGAACTGGTAAGGCTCCCGGCTGTAACCCGGCGGACTGTGCATACAGTGGTGGTTCGAATCCATCCCGGCCCACCATCCAACAACACAAGGAGAACAACATGGAGCAGCAGCAGCACAGCGGGTTAAGAACAGCGTATGGTGAAACAATCTTTAGGCAGAAGTATGCTCAGAACATGTTGGAAACATGGGACGATCGTGCCTCAATAGTTGTTGACTATATATGTGGTACCCGTGGTGGGACTGAGACTCCACTACTGTCGCGTGAGGATCGTGATGGGCTGCGTGAGGGCATCTCTACCTGCAAGATCATGCCAGGTGGTCGGCCGATCTACTACGCAGGTCGAGATCCCAGCACAGCGTTCTTAAACAACTGCTACCTGTTGCGTGCCCAGCATGACACGCGAGAGGAATGGGCAGACCTAGTGTGGCGAGCTGTTAGCTGCACTATGACAGGGGGTGGCATTGGTATGGACGTATCTGTGATACGCCCGTCCGGCCGGACGTTGTCCCGCACTGGCGGCATCTCGTCTGGTCCGCTGCCTCTGTTAGAAATGCTGAACGATTGCGGTCGTCATGTTATGCAGGGTGGCACGCGCCGCACCGCAGAGTATGGCAGCCTCAACTGGCAGCACGAGGATGTGTGGACCTTTCTACGGTCCAAGAACTGGCAGGATATGCCTATAGCTGGTGCGTTTAACGAAGATGGCACACCGTTTACTGTGGCCGACGCTAAGCGTAACGACTTTAACTATCGTGCCCCGCTGGATATGATGAACATATCTATTAACTATGATGATGCTTTTCTGCAACACAAGGGGATGCCGGAGCTGTTCGTAGAGAACTGTCGGCAAGCCATGCGTACAGGTGAGCCAGGATTCAGTTTTAACTTTGGAGAAAAGAGTAATGAAACATTGCGTAACGCTTGTACTGAGATTACGAGCGAGGATGATAGTGACCTATGCTGTCTTGGTAGTGTCAACATGGCGAACATACAGACGATTGATGAGTTCAAGGCTGCCGTCCGCCTTGCGGCAAAAATGCTGGTCTGTATTACGATTCGGGCGACGGTACCATACGGCAAAGTTCGTGAGGTACGAGCGCAAAACCGTAGACTCGGTCTAGGGCTTATGGGCGTCCACGAGTGGTTGCTAAAACGTGGATACAGATATGAAATGAATGATGAGCTAAAGCAATGGCTCAAGGTATACAAGGATGAATCAGAAAGATCAGCTAATGTACACTGCGATAGACTTTTTCTCAGTCGTCCAAAAGGATATAGAGCGATCGCCCCTACAGGCACGATTTCGATCCTTGCCGGGACAACAAGTGGGATTGAGCCTGTCTACTCTGTCGCATACCGCAGAAGGTATCTTGCAGGTGGGAACAAATGGAAGCATCAATTTGTCGTTGACGGCACAGCCCAAGCCCTCATCGACAGCGGGATCAGTCCAGACGATATTGAGTCAGCCGTAGATCTAGCGGCGGACCCTGAGCGCAGGATAAAGATGCAGTTTGATATGCAACGCTACGTTGATCACGCTATAAGCAGCACGATTAACCTACCTGAGTGGGGCAGTGAGCTAAACAATGAGTCTAAAGTAGAGGAGTTTGCAAAGATGGTACATAAGTACGCGCATGGATTGCGTGGCCTGACCTTTTATCCGTCAGGTGCTAGGGGTGGCCAGCCGTTGACGCCTGTGCCCTACGCTGAGGCACACGCTAAGCGTGGGGTGGTGTATGAGGACAACAGTGAGTCACAATGTTTGAGTGGTGTATGCAATATATGATACAATGGTAATGTAGTTAAACAACACGAGGAAAGTAAGATGGCTATGGAATTAGATGACAACACAATCGTAATGTTTCCCAACGGTAAGAAGACCGAGGGAGACAACCAGCCCAACTACAGGGGCGAGGGTATGTACAAGGGAGTAGCGTTCGAGGTTGGCGTGTGGAAGAACGTATCAAAGGCTGGCAAGACGTATATGAAGGGTCAGTTGCAGGCTCCATATGATGGCGGTAGTGCAGGAGCATCGGACTATCCCGCGAGGGACACCGTGTCTGATGACGTGCCGTTTTGAAGTATTCGATTGAATACTTTGATGGGGACTCTGTAGATCTTGAGTTCAGCGAGGGGCGGCATACTTACCGAGTTGGTGGTGAGTATGTCCCCAGCGTCACCACTATCTTAGGCGTGATCAACAAGCCTGCTCTGATGCCGTGGGCGGCAAAAGAGGGGGCTCGTTGGTTCATGGAAAACACATCCATGGTGCCTGATCAGGAGGACAAGGATGCACATCCTGTGTTTGCTGATGGGGTTACGCTAGATGATATGTACAATGGTATACGCGGTGCTTTTCGAGCCACATCTAAAGAGGCTAGGGACATTGGTACCATGGTGCATCAGTGGTGTGAGGAAGCTATCAACTGGAAGCTGGGCAACGGTGATGAGCCGACCATGCCGACAGATGAACGAGCTGTCTCAGCGATCGATGGTTTTCGTGATTGGATTGCTCAGAATAATATTGAGTGGGTATCGTCAGAGGAAAGAATCTACAACAGACAGTATAACTACGCCGGTACAGTGGATGCCGTGGCGTACGTTAATGATGAGTTCTGCGTGATAGATTTCAAAACCTCTACCGGTATATGGGACGAGTATTTCCTACAGGTTGCTGCTTACGCAGAGGCTGTGGCGCACGTACATGGTGATGCCATAGAGTCTGCCTGGATTCTGAGGTTCGATAAGAAAACGGGTGAGTTCGAGGCCGGTAAGTCTGAAGATATTAACGCAGACTTTCGGGCATTTCTAGGAGCGCAACAACTCCATGGGAGATTGCGTCAACTAAAAAACAAGAGGTGAGTTATGGCAGGTGAGAAAAGAGTGCGGTGCGTGGAAACCAACAGAGTATTTAAGTCACTGTCGGACGCTGGGAAATGGGCTGGTATGAAAGCTAGGCGCCTACCCGGCACTCCGGGTGGGTCCGAGGCTGGAGCCCATATTGGGCAGGCAGCGTCCGGGTACACGGAAACCTGTGGTGGATACCACTGGGAGTTTGTGGACAAGAAGGATCTTACTCCGGGCCCAAGTAAAGTGGCTAATGATTGGAGTGTGTACGCTCCGCCCGTTGTAAAGTCTAGCGATCCAACGTACAGATCAGGTCGTAGTAGGGTAGGGAGCGACCACCTGCGTAGGTGGGTTGTGATGTCCAAAGAGGTGGACGGTATGGTGCAGTGTTGCATAGATGAGAGGTGGTACCCCACCATGGTGGTGCAGGTAGCCCACATCAAGCCGTTTGCTGTGTGCAATGATGAGGATAAGTATCACAGGGACAGTAGCTTGCCAATGAGTATGGCAATGCACAAGCTCTATGATTTTTTCAAGTTTCTTATCCTTGCCGATGGAACCATCAGGGTGCTGGACAAAAATTGCTGGGACCAGTTGACTAAACTTGATGGTAAACAGGTGCTTGGTTGGAGAGAGGAAAATGCGAGATTCTGTCGCACCGAAAATATCCTATCAGCATCTATCAACAGAGCTGCGTGAGGAACAGCAACAGCAGCACCGACGCCTGTGTTTTGCTAGGCACTGCTGGCGGCTGCGACATCGGTTAGCGCCGTCTGGCCGAACATGGGCCGAGGTGTTTGCTCGGAACGAGGGTCTGACTCTCGATGAATATGCGCAGTTAAAAAGGAAAGAGAAGTAACACAGCCGGTAGGGAAGCAAGTGATTGCATACCCTATCGGCTTTTCTTTTTTCTTCTGCTCTTCTGTAAAATCGTCAAAGTCTAGGGTCGTAGCGATCTTTATCACCGCGTGGTCCTGATACTCTAGCCATCCCACCGTGTAAAAGGTAGGCAACTCACAATCTTCTGCTACCACCCAGCCATCGTCGGATATAATATCCTGCCATTCTACTACGACTAGGGGTTTTGCTTTCGCTTTTTCTCCAATGGTCCGGGCAATATCCACCCCAGCACCATCGGTGCGACCACTACTAATATTAGCAACCATCCACCCATCTCCACGAGCGAGCCCAGCAGGCTCCAAAAATTATCAGGTGCGCAGTTAGTCATGTCCTGCCCCGTCCGCGAACCCCCAATCGAGGTCGCCTCTGTCATCACATCTGCCACAAAGGCAGTTGTCGTGGCTCCCAGTATCGGTGCAGCAGCACCCCCCGATAAGACAGTCCCCGCAAGTGCACCGGTACCCCCGGCTAGGCCGACTATCCCTGCTTTCTTTAGTGTCGTGCATCCTACTGTACAGGCACATCCGGCGAGGACCACCAGCCAGTGACCCAACCTACTACGGCCACCGCTACTATGATCCCCACGGCTACCCAAAATCTTTTCTTTCCAGCGCTTAACTCTTTCCATTTTTCCATGTCATCTCCTGGGTTATTTGAAATCCTCATCCGCTAAATATATGTGTTTGTTTCCGCACCAAGGACAGTGCAATTCTTTATTCATTAAAACGTGTTCAGCTCCATGCTCCAGAGCTATCGACCAATGTCGATTACAAAAGATACAACTAAAGTTATGTATCGTTTCGCGTATCCAGGTCATGCGCTATCTTCTTTACTCCATCAGATGTGGTTGACAAAAACATAAAGGGTAACAGCCCATGTACCGCAGCACTCAACGACAAAAGAAATAATCTCCATGATAAAGACCAAGCTCCTTTGGCGTGTTGCCACCAGCTCATTTGCATAAAATACAAGTGGTTCATAATACTTTTGCCACTACAATGTTTCCATCTTTGTTTGTCTTTAATTCTACGGTACGTTGCTCGCAGGTAAACCGGGTCTTCCCCGATGCCGTGTCTTTCCAACCATTTCTTTTGAGTGTACGTTTCATACTCAAACATCCAGACATACCCATCTCAACCCACTCACCAGAGTCGTTCTCATAATGCCCCATCCATTCCTTTAGGTTATCGTTCATGTACAACAGTAGGACAAACATTACTTCCATTAGTGTTGCGCTCCATTGCCGAATTTAATTTGCGCCATCTTATCCTTTAGTATCTCTACCTTTTTCTCCAGCGCTTCTATTCGCTGACGGTAGAAATCGAGGGTAAGTGCCTGTTGCCTGTCAAACGGAGCATTGCCGTCCTCAATATTCTTTAGCAGCTTTTCAAACTCACCAGATAAATGTTCTATCAACATAAACTGCTCTGCATCAGCTGGCAGCGCCCCTAGCTCGCCTCTAGGCCACTTCTCGGTGAAGGTGCTGTTCTTTGTTACGTCAGCTTGCATAAGTATCTGATTTGTCTCAACTACATTCAGTCTCTCAAGTATCCCGAAGTAACCCCATGCCCCTACACAAACCGTACCGATTAAACCTATAAGGTTTCTTATAGGCATTCCCACATTTGTCTTGTCGCTTAATGCAACGACATCATCCGCCGCCACTTAGCCACCTTGTGAATAGTGAGCCACCAAGCCCACCCAATCCTACAGTAGCTAATACCACCCCGATTCCGATTCCACGGGTGCGTTCGAGTTGCTGGTCGAGCTTATCCAGCCTGTCGTTCTGCTCTCTAACCATAGTCTCAAGGCTATCGACCTTCTGAATTAACTTCCCAATCTCAAGATCGCTAACCTCGCTCATAATTCGTCCCCTAAAACATCTTCATGTCTGTCTGATCTGTTTGCTGGCCTGTCATCAGACCAGAGTACCGGGCCACCTGAGAATATGAGGCAAGCGGTGTTATCCTTTACCCCTATTAGGCTGAATGTTCCATCTTCTCCACTGTCTACAGTCAGGTAGATGTCTACCCCACCTCTGGTTTTAGTCAGGATTGCCCTGATAACTTCCCCATACTGATGCTCAAAGAAATGAAACATCCCCGCAGAATCACGGCTACAATACAACATGAACTGGGCGGGTACGGCTTGAGTTCCCGGTGGGGGCAGCACGTTCTGTCTCTGCTCTGCGTGAGCGATCGGCATAGCTAACGCTAGCAACAACAAAATCTTCTTCATTCCCCCATAACCCTCACTAGATTCTGTATCAATCTCCTGATGTCATCACCAGTGTCTATGTTTCCCTTACCCATTTCCTTACGCAGCACACCCATCAGGGATTTGTAGTCACTGTATAGCGACATCTTCTCCCACATCTTTGCATCCCCAGCGTTCTCGTAAGGGCGTAACCCAACAAGGTACTGCAACCAACGCATAGACACTGGCTGGTCCAGCCTCGACTCGCGTAGCGCCGCCTCGTCCTGCCAGGGTGGTTTGAATTTTGCTCTTGTCTGAGTAACCTCACCCTCATCACTTCTGGTTTTCTCCCCGAACATTCCCCTGGGGTTCAACCTGTCCAGCTCACTCAGCATCACCATGTTCTGTGCCAGCTTAGCCAGATGCACTGGCATACGGATGCCTAGAAAGTCTACCTTGCGCCCGCCTATGTCATCTATATCTCTACGCCTGTAGATGTCGTAGTTGCCGAAGAATTCCAGCACACTCTTTAGATACGGGTTGGTCATCTCTGCCAGCAACGTAGGGAAAGGCATACCACTACCCTTCAGTCGGCCACCTCTGATCGGCTTCCAATCCATCAGCCTGTCTGGGTCCACATACGGAATCCAGTTCATCAGAGTTATGGCGTTATTCACATCCTCTCCCCCGTCCATAAACTTATCTATCCACACCGGCTTGCGACCGCGCAGGAACTCGTTGGTTTCCTCTAGGGAGGGCGTGTCAACGCCGTACTGGATGTTGTCTATCAGGTGGTCTATCTTTACCGCACGTTGCGGGTTCTTTATAAGTGCTTCTATCTGAGCGGGTATGTTCTTACGCGACCATGTGTAGAAAGGTATAAACCTTTTCATCACGTTCTGCTCGAACGGTGACAGGTCTGCGTAATCGAACAGGGATTTCTTCACGTTAGCTCTAGCCGCACCACGGCTGCCAGTCCTAGCCAGTGTATCCAGATACAGAGCCAGCCTTGCATTGTTTTCTAGGGTGGTGCCTGTGGCAAAACCTTTGTGCAGCAGCCTGCTCTTTGTTGATGGGGTTATCCATTGTCCCAGTGCAGACAGTGGGGACTTAGGCGCCTCGTTTAGCGCGTACCTCTCCATGTTCTGGATCACATCAGCACCGTACTGACCGTGGTTCATAATCCCATCTTCCTGAGCCATGCGCCACAGATCTTCTCTGGCGTGGGCGTTGCCACCGGCCTCGTTCTTGAACTTGCCGAGCTGCACGCTACCAGAAAATCCAGATTTTCTTTTACCCTGCCGCTGGATAATCCCAGCCTGAGTAAACCTGCGCCCGCTTGCCGGGCTCATGCCACCTATGTTGTAGGCGTTCCACAGGTTACCAATCACGTTGCGTGCGTGGTACGCAGGACGCAGACCCAGTGACCACATCTTCCACCACCGAGTGGCGCTGTCTGTAAACTTGAGAAATGCTCCCAACTTCTTTGGATCAGAGATGGTCATGTGCATATCGTTTATGAACGGTGCCAGCTTAGGATCAAATCGCACACCCTCTATACCCTTGATGGTTACCCAGTGATCAGGCGCGTCATCAGCTCTGCGACCCAGTGTCTCCGCTGTTTCTTTTAGGAAGTTTCTGCTCGCTATCTGAGTAGCGTGGTTAGCCTGACGCACCGCCGATATGGTAGCTGCATCTGTTACAAAGAAATCCTTTCCGAACCGCAGGTTTATATCCTCAACGGTCCCCCCGATCTCTCTTCTTATGGCGTTGGGGTTGCTTTTCCAAGCATCACGCATGGTTTCTATGCTGCCGTACTTGTGCTTAGCAAGCCTCTGTAGTTCTTTCTCCCCCTCTGAGGACAGGATGTGTGGCAGATATGGACGCTCTGCTGCCTCTCCCACCAACTCTCTACCAAGACCAAGCTCAGTAGCTCTCACTGTTCCCAACGGGGGCGGGGCTCCTGGCACGCCACCACCTAAACCTATCTCTGTCATCTGGCTGCCGGGTACAAACGCCTCGTCACCCATGCCAGTTATCGGTGTGGCTGATTGTTCCTTGGTGATGATGTCACCGAACATCTCCCTCATATCTCCGGCTTCTTGCACAGCTTTCTCTCTGGCTGCGCCGGTCAGGTTGGCTGGCACATCCGCTGCCGCTGCCATGCCCTCTGTCTCACGCAGGATCTGTCTGTTAAGATCGTCAACACTAACGCCTAGAGACTTAGCGGCCTTGCGTAGAGCACGGGTTTTTATTTCATGCTCTCTACCTATGATGGCCTTTTGCCCGCGTATCTCGTCGAGCATTTTAAGGTAAACTTCCCTAGCTTTCTTCTTGTCACCAGTGTATACGTTGAGCCCACGCAACACTGGATTGTCAGCTATGTCTATGAGCTTCTTGCCTACAGATGTCCCCTCGATGAGCCTGCCGAGAACTCTAGCACCTACAGCTACCTGCCCAAACGGGATGTACATCAATGGATCAGTGAGGACATCACCGCCAAACCCTATTATGGTGGACAGGATGGGGTGAGCTGCAACCCATTCAGGATTAGCCTGCTCCATGAGATCTTGAAAATGCTTCTCATCTTCGTAGGTGACGCCTTTCTTCATCCCCTCTATGGTTTCATTGACGTACCGCTCCCACGCGCTGCGATCATCTTCAGGCTGATCGCCCTTCATTATCTCTTCTTGTATGTTGAACAAGCCACCGGCTACACTACTCTGTAGTCTTCCCAACTGATGTACCGCGCCCAGCATACCACCACCTACCCCCTTAGCTACATCTTTCACGGGCTCAGGGATATACTCCCCCGCGGCACCGGCTACATCTTTAGTTGTTTCCCACCATCCATCCCCAGTCTCCTCTTCCTCTATTTCTTCTTCCCCTGTCTCCCAAGGAGCCAGAAGTTTCTTCTTCTTTTTCTCTTCTTCCCACGGCGCAAGCTCAGCCATTACTTTTTACTCCACCAATCTTCCACCTCTTTTCTTAGCTGTGCATCAGACTTACCATTGTTTTTGGCTAGGGCTCTAGCTACACCGTAAGCCTCATCCACTGTTGTGGGCTGGGCCCCTGAGAGCTGTGGTTTATTGACCCCGCCTATGTTACGTGCCCGTATAATATTTTGGATCTGCTGATCTATGAGCTTCTCACCCTGTTGAGCAAATGCTATAGCCATCAGAGGTTCTTTATTCATCATTATCCTCAAAGCAGACTTAGCTCCCTCTATATTTCCAGCCTTTATCAGAGCCGCCGCTTCATCTACGGTCCTTTCAAACGCTGTCGAACCCTCTCTATCAGGCTTGGTCCAGCCCTGCTCCCCGACAACAGTTCTCTTATCAACATACTGAGCAGCTCCACCACCCGGCGGAACAGCCCATATGTACTCTGGAGATTTAGGCGCAGCGTGCAGTTGTGATGGTTCACTACCCATCTCCCACGCAGCTCCACTACCGGCAGCAGGTCTAGCCTTTTTACCTTTGGTGTACTTGGTTTCGTAACCACCCTTACCATCAGGACGCCACCACTGTTGCAGATCTTCTCCCTCCTCTGCCCAGCCGTAGATAGACTTAGTTTCCTCTGGGTTGGCACCCAACCTACGCGCTCTCTCTGCCGCTTCTTTCTTAGACTTAGGCGGATCATAGTTGCCGTCTTTGTCATAGTAGACATCACGCCATATGTTGTACAGCCGCTCCTCTTGGTCGAACTTCTGCATGGCATCCATCATGCCAACAGCCCGCTCGATGTACGATGAGGATCTGCTTTTGCCACCACTGATCGCAGCGATCGCGTCCAGCCATGCAGCTTTCTGGTAGATGTTCTTGAGCTGGGACATGTATTTCTTGCGACGCTGTGCAGGGTTGTACGTGTGCTTACCCCATACCCGCTCCAGACCTGCTCTCGTTGCAGAGTCGAGCTGGGTTTCAGATACCCCGCCAACCGTGGAGCCGCTGGCCGTGCCGGCACCCGCGTCTATAGCTTTCTTCTGATCGTCCTTGGTAAATCCCTTGGGTGTTACCTCACCTATATCCGCACCTGTCGCAGCCTCTACTGCCGGTCCTCTCTGACCTTTCTCGAAATCCCCCCCAAGTAGGCCATCACTAATGCCTGTTATCTCCTCCCCCTCAGCGAGCAATTCCCCAGGCTGGCGCCGTGGGTCTTCAGTAAGCAAGCCGGGATCATCTGGGCCACGCTCAATAGCTTCTTTACCCTCTTGCCGGAGAGCCCAGCGCCTGTCGAATTCTCTGCCTATCTGTTGTGTTTTAGGTTTCCAATACTCCTCGGCATCACTTAAGATCTTCGGTACCGCCGTAGCTGCGTCACCGATCTGATCACCCCAGAATTCAGTAGTGTCCTCTACGATTTGACCCGGTATCTGAGATACCTTGTCTACGCCTACCGCCTCTGCTGCGTCACCCAGTTGCTCACCCCAGAATTTAGTAGTATCGTCTACCACATCCCCAACAACCTCGGCTCCTTTTACTACTGCTGGGTATACGGTTTTAAGCGCGTCCTTTGCGTTCTGTACGGCGGCGGCACCACCTGTCTGGAAGTATTTAAGCAACCACTCTCGACCACCGACCGGATTCTTTATGACATCTTCTGGCGCTCCCAACACCTCAAGCAGTGGATTAAGACCAGCAGCGACAAGATCAACAGGAACGCCGAGAACCTGTGACAACGCTCGCTGAGTGAACGACGGCTGAGTTGGTTCCATCTGTTCAAACTCTGTAGCTTGAGCCCGCCGCGCATCCGCTAACGCATTTTCCTGTCTTATCTGGTTTCGTGTATGTTGTCTGCCAAGGGTGGGTATGCCAGCCATGTCGGGATGGGCGGATCTAGCCGCAGCTTGTTTGTATCTTTCTCTCTTTTGCGCTTCCAGCAACTCATCCAACTCACCCGGTGACCAGCCCTCGTAACCAGCGGGATCATCCTGACCATGGTCGGCTAATAGGCCAGAGCTAGCTAGCCTGGCTTGAGCCTCCCTTTTCTTACGCATTTCTTCCAGCATCTGGAAATATTCTGGTGGCCTATTTGTTCCTGCCGCCTCTGCTGGTAGCTGGTTGGGATCTCCCCCTACCATTCTACGCATCCATGGTTCTACCGTTGGCTGCCTGACAACCGGCTCATCCGGGCCCGGTACAAGATTTCTCCTGAGTTGTGCCGCTCTCTTCTTTATAAGATCCTGCGCAACCTCTTGCACGCCTATCTGGCTGGCGGATCCCGGTGAGAGGGATGAGATCAAACCCTCAGTGGGTGGCTGCATACGCATCAGTTCCTGATCAGCCTCTCTCCGACGCAGATCACGCGCTATGTTCTCTTGGTGTAGGGCTCTCCGCTTGTCTTCCGGTCTAACCCATTGCCTAGCCGTCATACCCCGCTCATTCATCTCCGCGCCGCTGCCAGGAAAATCACCCTGCCCATGATCTATGGGGTAAGCAGCGGGTGCGCGTGCTGGCTGTGGCATAACCGGCCCACGCCTGTCGAATTTCTGGAACTGTGCCAGCCTACGCCTTAGCATCTCTTTCTCTGCCTCTGCTCGCAACCTCTTCTCTCTCGCACTCATGGTGCGGCGTGGTGCTTTATGCCCCAGAGCTTGGCCGGGGTGAAAGGTTTCCATACTGAATGGACCACCACCTACGCTACCCATGCCGCTATAGCGCTCATAGTCACCAAACCTGTACGGGTCGTTAGAAAATAATTTTTTTCTGCGTGCCATATAGTTTTCCTACGCTAGTAGCCCTATTTCTTCTAATGTTTTCTTCTTTTTCCTGAACGGGGATGGTTCTGGTATCAGAGTTTCAAAGTCTCCCGGTCGTGGCTGCCCTGTGGTACCACCCCTAGTTGGGGCCGACGGCAACGTAGGCTCACCCGGCATAGCAGACGCTATGGCATCCTGTACCCAGCCACTGTCCAGCTCGCTGGTCATGGTTTCAAAATCCTGTGGCTTTCCAGCTAACTCCTGAGCCCCCTCTGCCGCAGCCATTCCTGTTGGCGACAATCTCTCGTTCCTGCGTCTTAGCTCAGCAGCCATACGTGCCCTATGCGGTGGGGCGTACCCACTAACATCAGGTGTAAAGTTGGGATCGTACCCAAGGTTTTTAGATGCTTGGATCTTCAACAACCTGTCAGCGTAAGGCTGGCTTCTCATGGTTTCAGTGGCAACAGTGCGCCAAGGCTGGTTAGCATGGCTGACTATATTGCCAAACAATTTCTTGAAAGGATTAAACCCGGTAGCCATTATACTTTTCCGTAGTCGATGTGTTTGATTCCACCAATCTCAACGACGGCATCGGGGATTTTCCGCTCAACTTCTTGCGCCATTAATCCTGTATACTGCTGGGGATTACCCTTGTATTTATAGTCGTAGATACCCATGCCTCTATATTGGCCAACTGGTTTTATATCCTCCTTAACCCTGATGTCAGACATCATCAACGGCGCTATGGCCCCTAGTATGGAGCCGATTCCGCCGCCCTGCTTAGGCGTTGTTTGAGTAGTAGTACCACCATAGTTCCCAGAGATGGTATTCATGTACTGGTTAAGCGCATTGTACGGAGCCATTGCCTCGTAGTTGTAGCGCTGCATATCCTGATCTATGGCTGATTGGCTCATGCCTCTGCGTTGTGCTCCAACTCTTCCCATAGCATCGTACATACTCATTGGAGCATTCATTATTGACGGGTACTGAGAAGTAGCACCAAGCCCTAGTTGACCACCGCCTTGAGCCGCCCCTAAACCCTGCAACCCATAACCCATACCAAACTGCTGGGCCCCAAGACCCATCTGAGCTGCCGGCAACCTCATGCCCTGCGCCTGCTGGTATGCACCGGAGTACATATCAGCGAGAGGCTTGGTTAGCCCCTGCTGCACAGCACTGGCTATGGCTTTGTTCTGAACAAGGTTGCCACGGCTGCCGCCACCTGGCTGGTAAGTCGTGGTCTGCTGACGTAGGCCGGGCAGTATGTTGCCCTTTAGCTGCCCCATCACCTGCTGTTGCAGGGCGTTTGCTGTACTGGCGAACGGGCTGCTCGGTCCAAGATCTACATTACCGGCCATCATATTAGCGTACTGGTTGCCAGAGAACGGGGTTAGCCCACCGAACTGGCCTTGGGAAAGAGGCCGGGCTAAACCTGCGCCGTACGCGCCGGCTTGCATACCCGCCCTACCAAGCTGATTAGCTAAGCCGTATGTGTTGGCTAACTGATTTTCAGCCCCCATCTGTTGGCGAGCTGCCCTCGGTCCCATTGCGTAGCCAAGCGTAGCCTGCTGCGCAGCGGTCTGAGCCGGGTCAAAACCGGCCATGGTTGGGCCTTGGTAATACTGTGGTAAGCCACCCTTCAGAAGCTCATCCGCTCCAGTCATACCCTTAATCAGGTACGGTTTCTGTTCCGCCCAAGGCTCGCTTGTCGCTGTTTGTACTGTTGTTCCGCCGCCTGCCATAATTTAATCCTCTAGTCTAAAAGCCCGCTCAATATGTCCATAACAGACGGTGTTCCAACGCCGGGTTTTGCAACGCGCCCCGCTGGATCACCGGGATAACTCCCGTATTCAGCATAGGCATCATCCCAGCCGTCACTCTGCTCTACATTATCTCGCGTACCACCCTCTGGCGCGTGTTGCTGTGTCGTTGTAGCTGTAGTTACCGGTGGTTTAGGAGCGTACTCAGATGCTGGCTTCGACGCCCAATCCCAGTTACGATCTATCTCCCACTCGTTCAACGTGGGTGCCTGATAGTTCCATAGGCTGTCGGGAATGTGGCTTGGTTGCAGCCACGGTTGAAACTCCAGCGGGATACCAGACATAGCTGATGGCTCCTGATAGTCAACAAGACCTATTGGGTAATTAGCTGATCCGGGTGCGCCACCGCCTGTAGCTGGGGCCCAGCCGCCAGTGTCACCGTTGCCAGCACCTGCTCCAGCACCTGCCCCAACCAGCCAATCCTCAAATGTAGTGTTGCCCTCCCACGGCTTTACATCTGTGCCTCCGCGGTAAGTGCCAGATTGTAGAGCCTCATCCTCTGCCGCATGAGCGCGGCCAAAAGCGGATTTTGTTGTAGCGCCCCGCTTTATCCAATAATCTGCTTGCTGTTCAGGAGTTAAACCAGGATTTCCCTGTCCATCAAATTGGCGCATGTCACCGCCCTTTTGAAAGGTGTCAATCATCTTCCAAGTTACGGAATCATCCCCGATATAATCCTCAAACTTAGAGTCTTCAATGCCGGGCTTGTACTTCGCATACTCCTTTGCGTAATCAAATTTTCCACCAAAGCTCATTATTGCATCCTCGTTCTTATGTCTTTTGTATACACGATGTAGCTATCTTTCCAATCCGGTAGCAATTTTTTCCATCCTTTTCTGCCCCACATCTCAAGAGCTGTGCAGTGGTTGTTTATTGCAAAAGCCTCTACCATGTCCAAGCAATCTTTGAACTTGTTGAACTCCTCTCCAGCAAGTGAGATCAGTCGCAGTATTTTTTTCTGTGGGTATGGGATAATCTGGGTTATCAGAGCGGCTAGGACTTTCTTGTCCTCCGTCGCTACCCATAACTGCATATCGCCATGGGTCAGCGGCTCGATGTAATCATCGGGCTCCATCTCTCCCTCGGTATGTCTGGATACTCTAGCCAGCAACGGGGCAACTTCCTCCCACATATAAGGAACATCCTCTGGTGATAGCAAGTGCGTTCTCATAACTTACTCCAGACCTCATTGAAGAAAGCGTATATACCTTCTCCACTACCGGGGTTCCAGTTGGTTCCATCAGCATATCTGATGTCACCATCCCTTGGCTTACCATCGTTATCACTTGGATCAATATTAGTCGGCTCAAGCCTGAAGGTATCAATATTAAATATTATATCCCCCAACCTGTTTAACTCGTTAAAGAGGTAGTCAGGAAGGTCTTCGGGGGTTACGGGGGCTGGGTTGGGTGACCACCTGTTTACGCTCTTGAAGTTTTTAGATGGGGCATTAGCCATTAGTATGCCCTCTTTCCCCTTCTACCCCTGGGGGTTACTTCAAATTCTACCCCATGGAGTTTCCAATCAATATCTGAAGTTGACTCAAACTTCACACCAAAGAACTTTCCAGTTGCCCGGCATGAAACTTTTGATTGACTATTAGGATTAAATAAATATGGAGTGCCACCAGTATCTGCATTCCAAGTAATACCCTCTTCCGTAGACATCTGGGTTCCAACATATACATTGATGTTATTATTTCCAGACACCTCTAACTTCGGCCATATAGCCGATACAAACTTCTGCGAGGAAGGGTCACCAAGATCATAACCAGTTCGTTCAATATAAGCGATCATGTTGGTGCCGTCTTCCTGATTGCCCCGATCATCCCTATACAGTTTAGGCATATCGACATAGCCACTACTTCCGTAAGCGGTATAACCGGAACCATCCACAGTAGCAGATAAGGCGGAATTACTATACAGGGCAAATGTCGTTGTAGAATAGCCGGTCACCTTTGCATAGTAGGTCTGGGCATTTATCTCAGTCATACCGACCACACCACTTATGGATACTAGATCACTATCAGCAAGACCATGAGCAGATGATGTGGTGATAACAACTGGGTTAGCAGCAGTTGCTCCGCTTATAGAGGCTTTATTATCTGGTTTGGCAAACACCATATTTTTCAGTACATTGTCGTAGTTGCCTGTTCCCCATATTCCTGCACCAAGATTCCATTCTTCAGTATGATCATTCCAAGTTGTGCCGGTTGTTATAGCAGCGATCCCAGAGTTTATGTGGTATAGATCGGGGATGCTACGCAACGAGAAAGTGTTGTCTTTCCAGTTCCATATCAATGCTTTGTTTGGTATTGAGGATATACCCGCTGGATAGCAAGCCAGCATCTCATTCCTTCCATAATCTGCGGCTACAAATACCTTCTCATAGTTATCCCCATTAAGATCGGAGAACATTTCCCTGCGTAGCTTATTAGGTAGAAGGGGTGTAACCTGTTGACCGTTAGTCACATAACAATCCGAGTTGCCTATAAAGAAATGACCACCCTCATATTCAGCTACGGCGTTTTTGGCCAGCAACCCTATGGTGGGAGATAGCAACTTAAACGAGAATATGTAGGGGGTTCCTACATAGTTCATAATGTAGATTGAATCTTCCTTGTAAATCAGGAACGAGTCTCCATACGGAAGACCGTCTATGATTTTTCCGGGTGTGTCAGTAAGCTGGTACTCACCAGCATCCAGCGTGGCATCAGACTCATCCCATGAAACCGGGGCGCTTAACGCAGTGGCCTCTGTTGACCACTTAACTAGGTTAGGATATTCAACACCACCTACTTGCCAATTCAAACCTACAAGAAAAGTTCTAAATGCAGAAATAGATTTACAATAGTCAGTTGATCCAGAATCTGTTCTGGAACCCCAGTTCTCCAGCCCCCTCATAGGGACAGTAGTGCTTGGAACCCCACTTGCTAAAGGCCACATCTGCGGAACATCATAGCCATTAGTAGCAACTAGAAGCCCATTCAATAGCGTTACACGCCAGTTCTGGGTGACGGTTGTATTATATAAGCTATCTCCGGTAGCAGTAGTGCTAATAGGAACTACTGGATATGCTGTTGTATGTTCGGCAGCGGTTGTAGTTCCTGTTCCTCTAGAGCAGCCGGTAAGATCATTAGTAGACTTACCCGAATAAGTAATTGTTTCATACCCATTTGATACCCCATCTGCTATAGCATTAGTACCCAAAGCTATGGTCCCACTTGCCGGGAAGTTACTTGCATCAGCTAGTGTTATTGTAGTAACACTGTTATTTATAGTTCCGCTTAATGCTCCTGTATTCTGTCTAGTAATGTCTAGCCACGCACTACCAGTCCATACTGCGATGTTGCTGATTCCAAATGCAAGCCAATGATATGTCCCACCATTGTCAAGGAACGGAAAAATATAATACGCACCAAATGGAAGCGTTGCAAAAACCTCCTCGTACCCAGCGCATTTCTTTACGCCGTTATCTAGGAACCTGACATTATTGCCATCGCTCCAAACATTAGGTGGTAGTTGATACGGGGGTGTATCCCGTATAATCCCCACCTTTCCAAGGTCATTGATGGGTATTAACTGCATTATTCAGGCGGTGTGGGCCAAGTGATATTGAATGGATCAGATTGCGTAGTAACATCACGCAAAGACTGTCTATAGGTTTCCCATTCTGTTCTCTTCGGGGCGTCCATTGGCACATCAGGAAGCACAGTCCAATCACATGACTGTAGTTTTTTATCCCTCTGGAACCTCACAATACTCCATTGCTCAGGGTCCATCTCCGCCTGGACGGCAGACCAAGATGGTTTCTTTGAGGGGTCCATGAATGTGACATTGCTGTTATATTCATCCTCGTTGTTCATGGGGGGTTGAATACAAAAGTCAGCACCACCAGAGGCTTTGCTAATAGTGTCACCCCAAAAATTCATGTTCATTCTTCAATCTCCATACAGGTCATAGTTCCGTAGTTGAAGATAGTTCCACCATCTGCAACAGGATCGCACTTAGTCCATATATCAAAGGTATAAGTAGTTCCAGAGTCTGGAGTTGGTCTGTTACCAGAGGTTACTTTCCAAGTTCTACTAACACCAACCGTGTTATCCCATGTCGGGTTTGCGGAGTGATCTACATCGGAAACTAGCAACCATCTAATATTATCTGTAGTACCACCTATTAATGTGCCGGAAGTATTTGCCAACCTTACATGAGCGCTAGAGTCACCAGCATCAAAGTTAAAGGCATAGTTTATAGAACCGTTATATGTTATATAAAGCGTGCTTGAGGTAGATAGTGCAGTATGGGTAATCGTTTGAGAACTATCAACATAAGTCGCTGATCTTAGATAGGAACTAGCCGCTGGTATATTATGGGTAACCGCTAACAGCCTACTCCCCTCAGAAGCCAGTAATATTATCCATCCATCATCAGCCTCATTGCGGATTTTAACCAGATTATCTGTGGTATCAAACCATAACTGACCAGCAGATGTAGATGAAGGAGCAGTAGCTTTCGTATGGATACCGTTTATTGCCTCATCAGCATTAGGTAGAGATGCCTTTAGAACAGTCTTTATAAGACGAATATGATCGTCCCCCTGACTGATAGCGTCAGTTCCCGGCGGGTTTGCGGATACGAGTCCGCTAATAAATGATGCGCTTTCTAATGCCATTACTCGTACCTCACATGATATGGATCAGCTTCTGCATCTGGTGCAACAGGCCAATCCCAATATGTTTTGTCTACTGTTCTGTTATTGTTTTCTGTTTCCGGGCCGATTGTTTCTACACCCTCCGCATCGTAAGTTGATGTATACCTTACCTCTACGACCGGATGATTCTGAAAGTTCTTAACGGCCTGTAAGCTGGCAAAGGCTTCAACCCCTGACTCAAGGCTATTACCATGCGTCCTTACTTCATTCCTGTAGGTCTTCCACGCGTCTGTCAGGGCAGTTCCACCATCAGCCTCTCGTATAACTCTCCAGTCCGAACTGGATAAAAGGCTGCCCACATTCTGTTTGATCTTGCTTACCAGTTGAGTCTTTAATCCTTCTACATCCTTCTCTGTAGTGGCGTAGCTTATTACTGTCTCACCATCTACCAGAGTAAGTGTCTCCGCCCCAGTATTATAATAACGATGATCTGGAACCTCTACTCTGGCTGGCGTAATACCAATTGCTGCCAGTTCTGCCTTACTCCATTTACGGAATATCTGGCGAGGATGAGTCACACCATTTACTGTTATTTCTTTTGGTGTCCGTATGACACCTAATGAGTCACTGTGCCACATAATTTACCTCGCGTTAGATGTTTTAAATGGATTTGAAGCGAATGCGATATATATGAAACTACCGTCATTATGGTAGCTATCACCAATGCGCCATTTGATTCCATTGCTGACGAAATCTAGCCTACCCTCTGATGTGTTAGCAGCAGCATTATCATTTGCAAGTAACTGGTGGTACATCTCGTTGTAGGTATCTCGTTTGTCATCATACATGACCCACGGTTTACCAGACGCACCATAGTTCTTGGCTATTAAAAATGCTGGGC
>Ga0208156_1000276_pt1 | contig 22850 bp, 31 predicted proteins | sample 1_EtaG_FD_184073 | JGI IMG/M metagenome (GOLD analysis project Ga0208156, IMG submission 184073) | Marine viral communities from the Subarctic Pacific Ocean - 1_ETSP_OMZ_AT15124 metaG (SPAdes) (version 2) | ecosystem: Environmental > Aquatic > Marine > Oceanic | place: Pacific Ocean | collected...
CAGACCAACCCATTAACACAACAGGAGACCAGGGTAGCACCCTGAACACGCGATAGCATCACCCAGGGGACCGCGTGGCCCCATCACAGGGATACCAGCGACATCGCTCGTGCACTGTTCAGTCCGAAACCCAACGACCCCTTAGGGGGTCATCGGGACTGCTAGCAGATAACGCCCAGCGATGAGCCATTCCCACAAAGCCCGGACACGTAATGCCAGCATCCTCGCCAGGGATGGTACGTGTCGATTGACGGGCGGAGCCGTAGTGTGACGAAAGGTCACGCTGACGGTTAGTTACAAGCACCGTGTACTGAAAAGAAAACCGTTGCCCAGTAGCGCCGGGCCTTCACAGGCTCGAATCAGCCTATCAACGTGCGGGAATGGCCCAGGGCTAGTGGCTCGCGTTGGCTGGTAGACTGATTCGATTCTGTGAAACCCAACCCAACCCTTAGGAGATGAATAATGGACCCTGAAACGACCAAACGCGTTCACACAGTCGAAGAACTCGAAGTGATGGAAACCCTATGCACGGGCCAGGCCGACGACCTGAAAATTGAGGCGGACGCCGAGCGCGTATGGCTTTGCCGGGTAACCGGCGCCATATCTCACGAAGAATACGACGGCAGCCGATGGACTGTCACGCGCGTATATTAAACCCAACCCAACCCAACCCAACCCAAATAGGGAGCCAGACCATGATGACGATAAACGTAGGCGTTGATTTTGTAGACGACGAGCCTGTGATTCGAAAGGTCTTGGGGCCAGACTTCAGGCCCGTAACAGTCGAGCTAACCGAAACACGAACCTATACCGGCAGCGTCCACCGATTCTACGAAGTGACCGCGTTGTCGGAGACCTATCGGAACGAGCTAACAGTCTGTGTCGCGGACACTCCAGGGTGCCCAAAAATCGCATGCCGTCTAGGCTCTGACTATCACTTGAGAACCCCCTAATCCAACCCAATAGGAGACAGACCGATGACCTACAAGCAAGCCCACACCATCATCATGGCGCACCTTGAAGATAACGGTTGGACAGTCAAACGACGGCACAACGGCCGTTTGATGAAGGTCCCGCACGCCACGAACGAGAGCATGCGCCGGCGCCTGTTTTTCAAGGGGCAAGCCATACACGAGGCCCTCGCGCCGCGTCTGGAGCTGAAGCATGCACGCACGCTGACCTACGATACCATTTCAATCAAAGAGTGGGCGCAGGCAATCCAGAGTCAGAGCGCCTAACCCAACCCAACCCAACCCAACGGGAGACAGACCGATGACATACCGCGAACTATTGGCTGAGTTACTCGGCCCAGACGTCACGCCCGACCAACTGGACAAGCCCGTTGTGATTCTGGACCCAGACGGGACCGCGCTCCGTGCCGCGGCGGTAGGCGTGGGAGACGACAACGGACTTGAGATAATCACGCGCGAAACAGACGCCTAACCCACAACCCAACCCATCAACCCAACAGCGGGAGTAGCTACCCAATGAACGCAACAGTAGAAAACCGGTGGTGCGCTGACCTTGGAATGTTCGCAGTGGACAGACCCATCTTCACCATCCGAGACGACAATGGCCGCGTCGCTGCCAAGGGCTCCTGCCTTTGGAAGACGTCAGCATGTGACGATTGTTTCAACCTCAAGTTCATGAAGATGTATCAGCGCGACATGGACGCGCGGGACGTGCGCAACGAGCAGTCATGGCAACGCCTGACAGGCAAGGGTTTGCGCGCCACGCTAGGCCGTAAGCGTAACCAGACCAACAGGGTGCGCCTAATGACACGGGGCGAACCCTTCCGAGACCCTACCGATGCCATTAGGATTCGAGACATACTGGCCGCCAACCCTGACACGCTCTTCTGGATTCCAAGTAGGGGGTGGCGTAGCAGGCGCATGCGGCCGCTGATTGTGGCAATCATGCGCGAGTTTCCGAACGCCAGAATCCAGGCGTCAACAGACGTGACGACGACGCGCGAGGAGCAAGCCAGCCTCGACGCTGAGGGATGGTCAACCATGTTCTTTGGAGACGACGAGGCCTTCGAGACCCTGACAGGTGAAGAGCGCCACCTATGCGCGAAGACATGGGAGAAAAGCAAGGGAGCATGCGCCACCCGATGCGGGAAGGGCGGGTGCTTTGACAAGGGACAGACACACGTACACCTGAAGCAGCACTAGAACCCACAACCCAAAGAGGACAGGACCATGACCGACACCAACACTCTATTGCGAGAGCTTGCTATCAACGTGGCACGCAAGGCGCGGATGTGGCAGCGCATTGACAGCGAGCGAGGCCTCGCCGAGGTCGCTGCGTCTATCGAGAATTGGCTTTATCACCGGGCGCCTATGCTGCCGGGGTATGACCCTGAGTGGCAGCAGATGCACACCGGCGAGAAGGTCTACGACTTCCCATGGGAAGAAGAGCGCGAATACCTCGACGCCGTAACGAACGGCGAAGAGGACGGAGCCTAGAACCCACAACCCAAAGAGGACAGGACCATGATGACACGCGAACAAGAGTTCTTGACCATTCGGCGCAGCGCTACGGCGCACAAAGCCAACGAGGCGCTCAAGGGTGCTGACTGTCGACATGCGGCGCCCAGGTTGTCGACGCATAGCGACCGCGAGACCCTTATCGGGTGGCTGTGCTGTGTCGACGGTAACGGCGTCTGGACCGATGACGACATGCGCGCGGAGGGCTTTGACCCGATGTCCATACAGGATGCCTGGGATCAGGTCGGCGCGGTGCTTGACCGGTCCAGGTAGGCCCCCACGGGCCCAGGGCATCACTCGGTGGTGCCTTGCCTCGTGCGATTCTGCACACAACCCATCAACCCAAAGAGGACACCACCATGCGAGCAATTGTCATCGCGCTCATGCTGACCCAGGGGTGCGCGGCCCTGCAACCCATCCCGGATAATTGCTGGGTCATCGACCGAATCGAGGGCGCCTACCTCGTGGTCGAAACGCTCGACAGTCACACCAACGACATCCCACTAGCATCGCTGCCACCTGCCAACGAGGGTGATCAGCTGTGTGTAATCACCAAAGCCGAGGAGGGCTAGACGATGACGAAGCAACACACACCGGGCCCGTGGACTACTGGCCATCCGTCACCGTGGGGCGCAGCCGACGAGAACAGGGGGTGCCTGTCGCGTGGGGAGTACATCGTCTTCCCGCTGCCTGAGGACGACGAGATTGAAGCCAACGCACGCCTGATAGCGGCTGCGCCTGACCTGCTGGAGGCACTGAGACTGCTGGTCGACGCATACGACGCCGTGGGCCCGGCCTGTCGAACCGCGCGCATGGCACGCGCAGCAATCACCAAAGCCGAGGAGGGCTAGACGATGAACGAAAGCCTGGACCTCCCAGTGCCGGACTATGACCGCGACCCACCGGAGCACGCACAGTGCGTCTGCTGCCGGCGCACGTTCGACAGGGTGGTGGTCGAGATGCACGAGGCCAGGGAAGACCTCGGGCTCCTGTGCGACGAGTGCAGCGAGGCCTACGAGGTGTGCCTGGTCGGAGCGAGCGAACTGTGCCAGTCCCATCCCGAGCACGCACCGGAGTGGAGCGACGAGGACAAATGGCTGGAGAAAACAGCCATGCTGAACGATGAGAACGGCGAGCCGCATTGCATCGAGTGCTTTAGACTCAACACTTGACCACCACGTTTAACCGTGTTAACGGTGCCCCACCCATTAGCGCAAAGGAGAGAGACATGGACACCGCTGAGATTATTCTCGCCGTCGAGGCGATTTACGAGGAGATGCGAGCGGGTAACGCCGTCGCAGCAGGCTGCCTCCTGGAGGTCTTGCTCGGTGAGCTACGCGAGCGAGCGCCTGAGGCAAAGGTAGGGGACGTCACCCGGTTTCGCGAGATGGCACGAGCGCTGAAGCACGAGGCGCCGTGATGACTGACAACGTATTCGGGCCGTGTGACCCACGCGCTAACCCACGGGACGAGTTCAACATGGGCATGGCCTACGCTGTCCACGTTGCTCACGGCCAGCTGATGCCACGGCTCCGGCGGTGCGTGCGGGTACTCAATGCCACCAAGCGCACCGGTCGGCTCGACCTCGTTCTCGACCTGCTCACCGAGGTGGTCGAGGAGATGCGGGCGCACGATGAGTGACCCATCCACCGACCGCAGCATCAGGGACCAAGCCTGGCGTGAGGGCTATGAGTTCGGACGCAAGGAGACTGTGCACCTGCTGAGCAACCGAGGCGTTGCGGGCGCTCCCATCACGCACACCGAGAAGTTCATCGGAGACAACGAGGCCTTCTGGGCCTACCACCTGAGACGAGTAGAGGAGGGGCACTATGAGTAGCTCTTACGAGATTTCAAGCGACGCCCGGCACCTGGCCGGGGAGTTGATGGACATGACTGACCAGACGACAGGGGAGGTCAACGAGGAGGCCTATGATGCGTGGTTCAAGCGTGTCGAGGCGGTCTGCGGGTCGATTGGCGAGAAGCTCCAGCGCCTGCGCGCCGTGCGTATCAGGCTGCTCAAGGAGTCGCTCACGCTCAACGAGGAGGCCATCCGCCTGGCGAGTAGTTCAAAGCGCCGCATCTCGGACGCCGAGAGGGTGCGCGGCTACATGGAGGAGTTGCTACGCGCACACCGGGGGCTAAACCCCGGGGTCAACAGGGTCGACACGCCTGACGGCTCCTTTGTGAGGCTGTCCAGGCGCACGTCCTACGAGATTGAGGCCGACAACCTGAGCGCGGTCGCCGGGGCCTTCCTGGTGCCACGAGAGCCTCGCCTGGACAGGGCTGCCATCATCAAGGTCTTCAGGGAGGACCCCAAGAGCAAGGCGCTCGCCGGTATCTCCGTCGCAGAGGTGGTCACCGAGCACGTCAGGGAGGGGAAGTGATGGCTGCCAAGATATGGGCAGAGGCCACCGACATGACTGCGGGCATCAGTCACAACGAGTGGGTGCGACTCACCCGAATCGACACTTGGATAGGCAAGGCCAAGCACTGGGCACTCCTGGTGCGCCAGGGGGCCAACGCACCGGAGCACCCGCTCCATGAGACCACCTACCTGCCGCTCTACAAGTGGCTCGTTAACCATCAGTCCCACACCCTCGGATTCCCCAAGGAGGAGAGCAGTGAGTAACCACAGAATGACGACCCCGGAGCGGAGGGCCAAGCGGGCCGGGCACGACCTCCGCGCATGGAAGGCGAGCCTCCTGCGGCTTCGCACCATTGTGCTCGGCCTTACGATGCGCGACTTCGCCAGCCGGCTTGGCGTCCATTGGCAGACAGTGCGGTCATGGGAGGAGTGTGGCTCATTCCCAACTGAGCGCCTGCTGGACCGCCTCAACGACTTTGCTTCACACGAGGCCGGGTGGTGCGTCGACAACTGGAGGGATGACCACGCTGGAGAGGTGTTTCCGTACAACGAGTCCGAGGAGGAGCCGCTGAGCCAGTGGCAAACACTCCAGATGATGTGGATGCAGCTTGTACACATGGGCGCTGCCGCCCCGAGGCATGACCTACACCGAGCGCTATTCCTGCCGCTTAGCGAGTGGCTTAACAGCAACCGACCAGAGGAAACCCATGAGTAACCCAGGACCAGAGCTATTCAAGGCCATGCTGGCCTTCCAATCAACGAACCCACGGGTGGACAAGGGAGGGAGCAACCCTCACTTCAGGTCGAAGTACATCACCCTTGAGGACCTGACCAGCGTGGCGCGGGCGTGTAACCAGCACGGCCTTGTCTTCTGGCACCATCAGGTCGACGAGGAGGGGACGAGCTACGAGGTGACCACCCTGGCGCACGCCGAGAGCGGCCAGTGCATCGAGACCAGGGTCAAGCTGCTCTTCGGCAAGAACGACAGCCAGGGGCAGGGCTCAGCCAAGACCTACGCCAGGCGCTACGGTCTCGCCGGCCTGCTCGCCCTGTGTGACACCAAGGACGACGACGGCGAAGCCGCCATGAAGTCCAGCGGGCACAGGCACGATGGCTCCGACCACTCCAGCAAGGAGGTGCACGACGACGTCCCTTTTGATTCTGGGGTGGAGGCACAGCCGCCCACCCCGCACCACCCCTCATGGGAGCAAAGCCGCAAGCTCTTCCATGAAATCCTCAACAGGCTCGATGTCGACTACTACGAGATTGCAGCCTGGATGGAGTCCAAAAACAACCCACGACCCAGCGGTATGAATGAACGCCAGCGACAAAAACTCACAGACCATCTGTGTACAGATAACGGTCTCAATCAATTTCTCAACTGGAAGGAGGAGCGATAATGCCACTGGCAAACAGGGGGAGGAAGCGAGTCCCCAGGCGAGGGGGAGACCTCCCGCCGATGGTGGGGTGTCACATCGGGATGCGGGCGCCGGCCTACATGAAGGAGGCGCTGGAGCGCTACACCGCCGAGTTCAATCGGCAGAACACGGGCGCCAAGATGTCGGTGAGCAGCCTCTGCGTGGCGCTCATCGGGAAGTTCCTGCGGGAGAACGGGGCGATAGAGGACCCGTAAGCCGGTGCTTTGACTGCGGTCGGTTCTGCAAGACCGGCGAGATGAGATGCGAGCCATGTGACGCTCGCGAACAACGGTTCCAACAACGGCGGCTGCGCGCCGCACAGAGGAGAAGAGCCAGTGGCGAACAATGTGATTTTAATGGGGCGCTTGGGTGCCAAGCCCGAGTTGCGTCGAGTGGGGGGAGAGAACACTCCGGTGGTGGACGTTTCCATCGCCACCAACAGGTTCAGCCGGGGTAAAAAGGCCACCGACTGGCACAACGTCACCCTATGGGATAAACAGGCCGAGCTAATCTGTACCCAGGACAAGGGTGACCAGGTCTACGTCGAGGGACGTCTCCAGACCGATGAGTGGGAGGACAAGGAGGGCAACAAGCGTCGCAAGGTCTACGTGCAGGCCTTTCGCTTCGAGTTCTGCGGTCCAAAGCGCAACGGCGGTCCTCAGACCGGAGCCGTGGGGCCATCGTCGAACCCCTACGGTGACGATGACCTCAACCTCTAGTGTAGACTGAGAGTTCTGGCCCCTGGTGGCACCACAATCCAACAACCGTGAGGTCTACAACCCTCATCGACCCGCCATCGGGGGCCATATTTATGCTCGCACTCACCGTCAGCCTGCTCATGACCGTCACGCTACCACCCCAGGACCGCCTCCTTGTCGAGAAGGCTGCTCATTGCGGCCTGGACCCCTACCTGGGGGCCCGTTTCCTGGAGATAGAGGACCTGGCCGGTCTACCCCCTCACTTGAGGGGCATGACGCTCGCAAAGGCCTGCACAGAGTCTCGTGGTAATCCCAAGGCCATCGGCGACGGCGGCAAGGCGGTGGGAATCATCCAGCTCTGGCCCTGGGCCGAGCAGTTCATTCATGACCGCACCGACCCCATCGCCAGCATCCACGTGTTCCTCGGGAGGCTCGTGGCCACCGAGAGGACGGTCCATCGGCGGTGCCCAGACGTGAAGAAGCGGTGGAAGCTCGCCTGGATACGTATCAACCGGGGCCCCTACTGGCGCAGGGCTGACCGGAAGGGTGAGCCCCGATGCTCGGGCACATCGCCGGCAGGGATGAAGCGCTTGCGCAGGTGGCGCAGGGGCTAGCTCTCGTTGAGCTTGTCGAGCACGGTGTCTAGCTTCCGGTCGGCGTCTCGGATGATGCCTGCCAGGTCGCTCTGCAGCTTGTCGCGCTGCACCACCACCTTGTCCTCGGCCTCACGGCACTCACGTCTGATGCCCTCGATGACCACCTCGTACTTTGCACGGATGGTTTCGACACGCTCATCAAACGAAGTGTTCATGGCCTCGCTGTCCTGGCGGAACGAGTCGACCAGCCCGTCGAGCCTCTTCTGCATACCGAGGTGCTGCCAAATGAGGAAGAGCACCATGATGCCGAGCGCGCCGTAGTCCGCGAGCGTAGCGAGGACCGCATCACTCACGGTGGCTCACTTGTCCTCCGTCTCCTCTTCAGCGGAGTCGACGGCGTCTTCGACCTTGGTGCCCACGGCCATGGCGACGCGCACTATGAGCATGGCAACGGGGGTGAGGCATGCGCCGATGGCCACGCCGTAGTCAACCGGGTCGAGGACGATGAAGCCGCCGAGGTGAAGCACGCAGGCCACCAGCGCGGATGCGACAACGGCCCCCTCGGGGGTGTCAAGTGGCTTGGAGTGAACGGTCTTGGGGAGCATGGCTATTCTTCCTCGTCGAAGATTTCAATCGGGACGCCGTCGCCTATCTCCATCGTGCCCGACTCGATGAAGACCTCGTCGGTCCTGAGCGCGCCGAGAGCCTCGGCAATCTGCTCAACTGGAACCATCTGGATGGCGGAGCTTGCCGAAGCGAAGGTGTCAAGGCCAGTGGTCCGGGCCAGCACGCCCAGAAAAGACGCAGTGACGAGGGGGATGCGCAAGAACTCCTTGTCCTGGTCAGTTAAGGCCATTGCAGTGCTCCTTGAGGACAGCGCTGCTGATGAGCAGGCGCTCGGCTGCTGCGATGCACACACGCACCACCTCGGGGTCCTCTGGGGAGTGGACCACCAGGCACGTACCCTCACCCTCTATCTTGCTGATTTTCCAGCCACCAGTGCGGAGGTGATAGGTGTTACCGCACCCGGCGAAGAGTATGAGTAGAATCCAAACAAGCAGCTGCTTCATGCCTCGTCCTTGGGCTGTGGCGTAACGCGGACGAAGCCTACCAGCCTCTTCCACGACTCGTCACCCTCTGTCATCACTTCCTTGGCCACTGCGCCGCCACCCCGAACGCGATTATGACCAAATCCACTGGAGTTCCCGGCCACCGCCGTCACGGTCCGGGCGCCATTGTCATCGACACCCCGACTAATCACAATTCCGGTATGGCCCTGGCGGTTGATGCCGTCGAGCACCTTCTGTCTCTCAGTCTCCGGCTTGGACATGCGAGTGCGGACAAAGATGAGGCCTCGGTGGGCCGGCTCATCCCAGATGTCATCTCGGTTTACTTGGCGCTCCGGTGGTGCCTTTATCCAGTGGCTCACGGCCCTGCCTGTGCGCACGTACTCGATGGCGAAGCCTGCTCGGGCGACCTGACGGCAGCAAGAGGAGACGAAGTAGGCGCACCAGGGTGGGCGCTTGGATGGGGTGCCGCCGCCATCGTGGATAAACCAGGAGACATCTGGCCCAGCGTTGGAGCCCTTACTCTCAGTGGCGCCCTGCTCCAGCCACGCCTCGGCCACTGACGCCAGTGCGTCTTGAGGCCTGAGCCTGGAGCGGATGGCGCGAATGAGGTGTTGCATGATTGTGATCATCGGTCCCACGGGGATATGCGAGTTTTTGGTGGGGCTGGTGGCCTGTACGTCCTGGGCCCTCGGCCCTTCTTTTTGGACGGCTTGTAGTGTGCGGTGCTGATGCCGAAGAAGCTCAGCGCGACGGGTATGGCCTGCTGGGCAAGCGTTTTCTCACCCTCGGTGGCAGAGGACGCCCAGTTGGATGCAACCTGCTGCACTGTGATGGGCGTTATGAGCCCCAGGGCCGGGAACACGGCCCTGTCCAGGAGCCACGCCATGACGGCCTCGGTCTTATCGCCCGCCTCCATGGTGGGCATCTGATATTTCTCGGCCACATCACGAGGGAGCCGGCCGAGCATCTGATAGGACTCTCGTTCCCGCCGCGGGAGGTCTGTGACAATCCGGCCACGGTAATCCATGCCGGGGTAGACCTTCAGGATTGAGCTAATGAGGGGGGCCAGCTTATTTCTTGCCAGCTGAAGATAGGCCCTCCCGTATGCCTTTCTTGGGCTGAAGATCTCAGTCAGGTCTCCCTTTTCAAAGGCGCGACCTGGAGAGAAGGCAAAGGGCCACACGTATCTCCACGTTGCACCAAGCCCTTGCAGCACATCGATGTGGTAGTCGCCTATCCTCATCTTCAGGAAGTCCGGGTTCTCGGGGTCAAAGAAGGCATCAATCGCATCCGATACATCTTCCCCGTTCGCGCCCGCGGCTATGGCGGACATGACCATCATCCCCATCGACCACGACATCTGCCTAGCAGCCCTCTTCATGAATAGGCTGCGGGCCTCCGGCGACACGTCGGAGAAGGCCCCCTTCCCGGCCGCAAGCTGAAGGCCCCTGATGGGCAACTCAAAACGAGACACCGTGTACCGCGGGGCGAACATGAGATGGCGAGCCACGCCGAGAGCCTTCTGGTTCCACGTTCCGCGACCGGTGCTTACGTTGATGAGCAGCCCGAGCCCCTTGATGTCGTTCGCAAACCGCTGCTCTGGCGAGCCATCCGGGGCTGCCTTCAGGTCAGCGTTGCGCACGGCATCAATGTCGAGCCCGTGAAGGTCTGCCACGAGACGTGCGCCCTCGTCAAAGGCATCCGCCCTTAGCTTGTTGAGCGTGAGGCCAAAGATGTTCTGGGACGGCTGCACAAGGACGTCGGCAATGAAGCCGGTCTCAAAAGACCTGAACATGAACGCCTCTTCGCGGGCGTTGACGGGGTCTGAGTCGTCCATGTTTGACAGGCCCTCGACCTGTGTCATCTCAACCCTGGCGAAGTCCCTGAGGGGCTGCATGGGCGAAGACAGTATCTCCTCCTGCATCTTGCGCGCGTATGCCCTGTGGCCCGGCGTCCACGGTGCCGCCCTGACCGCCATGGGTATCGTCTTGAAGGCGGACGCTGGCATTTGAATGGCTAGGCCGAGGGCTTGGCGCCCCAGCGCGGAGTTATCGCCCGATGCGTTGAGCACGAGCGCAGCGCCAAACGCTTTCCTGTACATGGCGAGCCACGGGTGGATGGCCTGGTCTGGCACGTTTGCCTTGGCGCGCTTTGCCTTGCGGGCCGCCGCCTGGGTCTTCTGGACCTTGTCCGCGTCTTGCCGCGCGGCCTTCTGTGCCTGCTTGAACTCTTTCTCCAGGGCCCTCTGCTGTGCGCTTTTCTTGAGGGGGGTGACCCGTATGGGGCCAGCCTCTTTCTCGGCGGCCTTTTGCCTGGGGGTTTTCTTCTTCTTCGGCTTACGCGTCTTCTTGGCGACCTCTTTCTTTACGTCCTCGGAGGCGCGCAGGGCATCCTCTGCCCGCCTGAGCCTGCGTGTGGCTTTCTTGAGTGATTTCTGTGCCTTTGCCTCAGACTCCACCGCCTGGGCCTCTGCCTTCTCGGCCGCGTCCCACAGCTTCTCGATGGTCTCAATCTCTTTGTCTGTGAGGGGCTTGCGCTTCTTGAGGGTCGCGCGGGCTTGAGCCTCCACCATGTTCATCACGGGATCGATCAGATACTGTCTGAACCTCATCGCTTGCGCAGCCGGGGTGCCTCCTCTCTTCTGCGCCAAGAGGGCGTTGAGTTCCTGGGTCCTGAGTTCCGAGTCTCGCGCAATGAGGCTATCAATCTCCGCCTTGGTCGTGGCGTCGTCAGTGGCGAGTAGGATGTTCTCACGCGCCTTCAGGGCGGTGCGGTACGTTGAGTGAATGGCAGCGGTCTCTACGTTTGTGGGCGTATGCCTGCCGTCATTTACGGCCTCGATTAGGTCCATCGTTGGCCGGGGGATGTCGACGCTCATGCCATCGCCTCCCAGGGTGGAGCGCATCCCGGCAGCGTCCATCGCGGCTATGACGTCTGCGAAGCTCATCTTCTGGTGGGAGAGCAGTGCGTCAATCTCCTCATCAGAGCGACCCATGCTCCGCGCCACCTCCTTGAGACGGTCTACGTTATCGATATTCCTGGGCGCTGAAATGCCCCTCTCATCCCTCATCTCCGCTGCGGCGACATCGTAGACCGCGTCAGTCATGTCGGCTTCGGTCGAGGTGGTCTCGTTAGCGACGAGGGCCAGCCGCCGGATGGCATCCTTTGCGGACATCGGCTCTGGAGGGGTCTCGATCTCCTCGACCCGCCTACGCTTGGCACCCTTGTCGACAACGGCTCTGATCTTGGCGCCTGACGGTCGCGGTGGCACCCCTGCGGCCTTGCGGGCCTCCTCTGCGGCCTTGCGGGCCTCCTTGATGCTATCGGCCAGCCTGTCCTTCTCCATCTGGACGCCAATGGCGTCGACCTCTGGGCCCGCCTCAATGGGCACCGGAGGAGGGGCAACTTGGTCGTAAAAACCTGTAACCGTCTCGGCCCTGGGGGCTGGCTCTTCAATCACCCCCTCAATAGTCGGCTCATCCGCAGACGGCTCGACCACCTCTTCGGCAACCTCCTCGGCAGTGGGGGTGACGACCTCTTCGGCAACCGCCTCTTGCTTCAGGTGCTCCATCGGATCGAGGCCCCCGTACCTCACCCACTCCAGCCACGCCGCGGAGCCAGGCTCCAGTGGAAGGGGCCCACGCTCCTCAACTACCACGGGCTCGGCAACCACCTCGGCAGTGGGGGTGACGACCTCTTCGGCAACCGCCTCGACGACCGGGGTGGGCTCCGCGGCGGCCGGGGTGGGCTCGATGGGGGGCCCTATCTCCCCAGCAAGCCACTCGTCAAAGTCCAGGCGTTGGCTTGGGATACCCGGCATTAAGTATTCGGTGGCGGGTGCGGCCTCCTCCTGGGGCTCGGGCCTCATGGCCTGGACCCTCTCAGCAAGCCGCTCTTCTCTTTGCTGCGGAGATGACTCAATGGCACGGCCAGCCCTGCGCAAGCCAGCGGCTCCTGCGGGGACCGCTCCCCCGGCAAACGGCGCTATCATGGCCGCAGAGCGGAGGCCCTCCACCATCGACCCGCCAGAGATGCCACCTGGACGAGCGCCGTACTGGCTTGCGGCTATTTCAATGGCCTGCTGGGGAAGTTCCGTTGCAGTCTCAGCGACGCCTGACACAACCGTCTTCCTGAGAAGCGAGTGCGCCTCATTTGAGTTAAGCCCGACCTTCAGGGCGGCCTGGTTAAGCCCAGCGATGGCTGCGGCAGCCGGAACCGCATAGGCGAGGTCCTCTTCGGTGACTGCGCCGCCACCGCGCTCTGCCACCCGCTGGTTTGCTATCTGTGGCACCATGCTGGCTGCGTACCGGAGGGGGCCAAACAGCACCATGCTGGCGACATCGCCCATCGCCCCAGCAACACCCTCCCCAATAAACGTAGCAGTCTTCTCTGCGCCGCTAAGGGCCTCTTCAGATGTTGACACAGACGGCGTGTAGAGGTCGGCAAGGTAGTCCTTTACGGATTCCTCGGCGGCTGCGAATCGCGGCCTAACGGCCTCCATGAGGGCCTCGACAGGCCTACCGCGCATGGCGGCCTCGTACATGCGCCCGGCGCCAAGGGGCTCATCGCGCGCCACCCCAGTGGCCACCTCTGACAGGGCTACCGGGAGGCCAATGGCTGCATCTGTGGCCACCTCTGCCAGTCGCGCGGCAGGCGCCCTGACCGCCTGCTCTGCAAATGACCTCCTGGACCGTGGGTCGTCCATGGCGGCAAACCGCTCTTCGAGCCCAAGCAATGGTTCGAGGGCAGCCTGCATGCTGGCGGTGGTGGGCCCCTCCCACTCAGGGGCAGCGGCGGTAACCCCCGCGCGACCACCGCGGCGCTCAATCTCAGCGAGCATGTTTTGGCGCTCTTCCTCGGTCGGAACATCGCCGGCTATCCTTACTTGGCCTAGACCCTTTACGGTGATGACTGGCATAACGCCCCGCTATTCAGTCTGGCCAGTCGAGGCGTTGTATACCCCCTCGGCGGGCAGTGTCGGCGTTTTCTTGGCGCGCTGCACATCCTTAAGGATAAGGTCCAGGCCATCGCGCTTGTCGGCAATCCACGCCTTATCAAGCGGGTCCTCCGCCCGCTTCTCGTCGGCGCGCAACGCGTTTATTTTCATGCGGATGCGAGTCTCTTGGGCGGAGGGGAACTCACCCTTGAGGCTCGACTTGAACCGGGCAAGGTCTTCTCTTAGCTTTGCCTTGAGCCTCACGATCTTCTCCGCCTGGGCGCTAGAGAGCCCCGCCCTCTTTTCAAGCTCGTCGAGCCTCAGGCCGGCTCTGAGCTTAATCTCCTCAGCCCTTTGCTGGCCTCTGAGTTTGATTTGCCCGGTCCTTATGGCCCCCTTTTCGCCAGCCACGTCAACCTGGCGGCCTCTCGTGATGTCAGACGTCTCCTGCGCCTTCCCTATTGCGATTTCGGCCTCTGCTCGCTTCTGGTCCAACGCCACGGCTTTTTTGACCATGGCCGCATTGGCCTTCCTGAGTCCCTTGTTTGTCCTGCGCTGCTTGCGGGTGCCCTCATCGGGCGCAATCTTGTATATCGCGCCAGAGATGGTGCCCGCGTCCTCTCCTGCCATCGGCCCGGCAAGGTTGCGCCACAGCGTCCTGCGCCCCTCGTCAACCCTGCGCCTGTCGGCCAGGACGATCCCCACTTCTCGCGGGTCGCCTGCGTCGCGCCCCGCTGCGCTAACGATACGCCTGGCAATCTCCTCATCAGAGAAGATGCCGGTTTTGGTGCTGTAGTCGCCCCAGTAATGAGCCCACTCACCGATGTAGTGCTGCTTGTCTGCACCGTCAGTGTCGCCCGTGTCACGCAGGGTCTTTGAGATTTTACGCGACTTCGAGACGCTCTTGTCGAGGTCTCCCTTCTCTTCCTTCAGGTCTTCCTGAATCTTGTTCAATTTCTCCGTGAGGATGTCACTCCTCAGCTCGGACTCGCGTGTCCTGGTGCGCACCCCCTCTAGGCGTGCCTCTTCCAGGGCTGTAGGCGGCGCTGGGGCGCGGGGCATATACTTCATCACGGCCATCTGGGCGCGCTTGATATGATTACCGGTGATGAGGTCTTCCAGGCTCGTCGGCTGCACATCTGGCGACTCGGCCACGGCCTTCATCACCAAGTCAGCGTCTTCACGGGTGCGAATGAATCGAGCGGCTGCGAAGATGCGGCCCAGGTCTTGAGGCATGCGCCCTGGTGCAGGCGCCCTGGCGGGTGTGGCTGCCATGGGCGCAGGGGTGCCCGGTCGCGCGAGTGCGGGCGGCATGGGCGGCGGCGTGGCAGTGCGCCCCTCGTCCAATCGCCTTTTTAGTAGTGCTTGCAGTCTCTCATTACTGGCACCCACTGGTGCGGGTGGCAGTCCTGCCTTGGCGAGAGCATCTGCCGGGATGGTGAACGGCGACCCAGCGGTGCGCCCGGTGAAGGCGCCCTGCTCGTAGAGGGCGGCGACCTTATCGGATGGAATGTTAAACCGTTCCGCCAACTCTCCGATGTACTGGGCCGGGTTCTGATACACCGGGATGTCGGCGGTGTAGCCAGTGGGCCGAGGGCCAAAGCCAAGGCGCCCCTCAAGCTCGGCCCTACCGCCCTGGTAGTGGCCTCCGGCGGCGATGCCCAGCTCGGCGCTACCGCGCTGCGACGACCTCAATTGGTCGAGGAGCTTCTGGTCGATGTACGTGGCCAGTGCGGGCGACTCGCGCAGCCTCTCCGGGGCCGCCTGCACGGGGGCGCCTCCCACCACTGCCGGGGCGGCTGTCGGTGTCTGTACTCGCGGCGTGGGAGGTGGTGCGGCAGGTCGTGGCGATGATGCCTGGGCCAAAAAGGCCGCTGGGCCTGCGCGGAGTGCAGTAGTGCCCTGCGCAGCCGCTTCGGCTCGGGGCGTGGCTGCCGGTGCAGCGGACGTGGGCGCCTCCTCGCCATCCCGTTGGAAAGCGCCTGCGATACGACCGCCGATGGCGACGGCCATATCGAGGGCCTTGCTGAGCAGTTGAAGCTCGGTGGCCCCGAGTCCGCTGCCGAAGACTCCAGACTCCTCGCCACGCCGGAAGCGTGACGCCTGGGGCGCTGCCCCGCGCGGCAGCGGTGACGGCATTGGTATGACGATTCTTCCCATTATTAGCTCGCGGCCTCATCAGCGAAGATGCCGATTTTCCCTGCCAGCGCGTGCTTGGAGGGGTCGCTTCTCAGCAGCCTCTCCCACTCCTGCAGGTAGACGGCCTGCACGTCGGGATCGTTGGCCGTCGCGGCAATCATCTGATTCAGCGCCGCAAACCACTCCTCCCAATCGTTGCCGTACCAGTGGTCATAGGCGTCAAAGAAGGAGGCCACCCTGTCCTGGGCGCCTGTGATCCGCGCCTGGGCAGCGGTATCCTCAGCCCTCGCGCCCACCGCCTTCTGTTTTTCGGCAGCCGATACGCCCAGTGCACCCTGCTGAAGCGTGCCAAACCAATCCTCCTGCTGCGTAAGGCGCCTTCTTTCGCGCTCTTCGTCAGCCGCAAGTCGGCGCGTTTCGAGGTCCGTCATGCGCTGTGACGCAGCCATCGCGTGGTCGGCAGCGGTCTCTCCAAAGGCGCGACCGGTCTGGCGTGCCGAGGCGACGGCGCCCCCACCCATGCCCATGCCCGCACCACCGAGGGCGCCAGCCATTGCGTGTCCCTGCGCTGCTGCTGCCCGGCGGAGGGCATTTCTTTCCTGGTCTTCGAGGTACTGCCGCTCCAGCCCGAAGGCCTCCTGTCCGCGGGCTACGCTCTCATCGTAGGCCATTTGCTGAAGACCCGGGATGGTCTCCTCGCCCTGCCGGACTCTGTCGATGTATTGCTGAAGGCCCTCTTGGCCCCACGAGCCTGACTGTAGCAGGGAGGGGAGATCTAGGGGCACATCCCCGCCCGGGGGCGGCGCGGTGCCATTACCATTTACGTTGGACACTGTTCCTCCCTACCTCGTCAGGTGCTTCTTGCAGATAAGATACACGTAACACCCGCCATATCCCACCAAGATAGACGGAGTGTCGCCAATGCCACCCCCACCGAATTGGTACGGGCATAGTGGGAGAGAGGTGCCACCCGTTGGCTTCAATAGCGCCCGGACTTCAAGCCATTGCTCGGCGCCGATGGTGTCTGGCGCTCCAGATGTTCCGATGGCGGTCCTGTCTTGCGTTGTTGTCCACCCTGGGCCGACAAATATCGGCTTCCCCTGGGTGTAGTAGCCAGCGCCCGATGAGGTACCAACCAGCGGAATCGAATGAAGCTCCCAATTCCACTTACGGCGCACAGCGAGGACGCTGGCTTTCCACAGAAATGTCGATGGCGGGGCCGTGGTAGATGTCAGCCGATCGATAAGGCCCGTGTCCCACGCCCCGGTAGTGTCTGGCGTAGTCCATGGTGGCGTCTTGCTCGTGCTGTCGTAGTTGTTTGGGTTGCTTATATCGAGGGAGGCAATCTGCTCGTAGTCGAAGTTGTCGCCCCGGGCGCCGGTGCCAAGACCAACGCCCACCTGAAGCTGAAGCTCTTGCGTAAGCGCGGCAATATACGCAAGCTGTGCAAACTCGGGCACCGCGCCGCTGTCGATGGGGTAGTCGGTGGCGTTTAGCACAGCCCACGGAGTCCAGTTCCACGCCAGGATGGCGTGATGAATGGTGTACGAGTGGTGAAGCGGAATGAATCGGCGGTCAAACAGGCCATTCGTCTTCGGGGACGCCGTGGTGCCGGTATACGGATAAGTAGTGAGATATGTCTCGTTTGCGGAGATGCCGCCGTGGGCAGAGTTCTGATACAGTGGTACGGCGATCACCTCATAGGCTGCATCGTCTTTAATGACCTCTGTGGGCGGCGTGTCTGCGTAGTAGTCGTAACCGCCCTGGAGCTTGTCCCTGAACTCATTATCGATGGTGGTGATGTTGTAGTTCACCCCGTCTGACGAGTCTGCCTCCAGCGCGGTCGAGACGGACGGGGTGCTGATGGTGACAGATGGCGCCGTCTTGGCGCCGTACTTGTCCTCTCCGCTACCGCCATCCACGGGGATATTCTGAACGCTTGTGCTGCCGCTATCGCGGGGCATCAGCTCGCAGACAAACTTGAGTGACACTTCGATAGACGGAAGGGTCAAGTAGCGCCCGGCGGAGTCTTCAAGGCCCGGGCAGCTGACCGTAAAGAGCAACGTGTTATACGGGTTGATTGTAATGTCGAGGTCAGGCTGCAAAAACGGGTTGTGCCTGAGCGCCCTGTGCGCCAGTAGCGGGCTTGGTATAACGGTGGTCCACAGAGACTTCTCTAGTGGGTAGGGGTATGTGTCACCGAAGAACATCTGCATCTTCTCGTGCAGAGACAGCTTGATGTCGAGCTTCGTGACGTCATCGTAGGTGAGCTTGCCCTGCTGATCTGAATAGCCGTAAGTGCCTGTGTCCGTGTCGGTGCCGCTTTGGGTCCAGAAGTTAGAGGCAATGGCCGCTGGCTCTCCGCGCTGGTCAAACGAGAATGAGACCGACTTGAGCTTTATCTGCGGAAGGTCGGCATCGTAGGAGGCGTCTTTTCCACCGGGTGGGGTAAGGGAGGTTGCAAAGAAGTCCTGCGTGGGCGGAAGTGCGAACGGTATGGTCATGGTGCCGGCCGGTCGCGAATCGCTGCTCAGGTATGGCAGCGACAGGTTGACGCAGAAGGGGGCCATCGGCCTCTTCATCTGCTCGCGTGAGATGTCGATGTCCGTTAGCTGCGTTGCGGCATCGGTGAGCGGTGTCGAGACATGCCCTGGCATGAGCTTTGTGCCACGGGCGAGCTTCTTGCGTGTGATCTTAGCCACTGGTCACCTCTTCGAGCATGGTGACCGTCATGTGAATCTTCTGCTGAAGCCACGGGAAGTCGGCGCTGTTGTCGTTCGGGTTCCATCCACAGGGCCGGTTGTCGGAGTCGTAAGAGGGGATGACCACCGAGATGCGCAGCCGTGCGTTCTGGTGGATTGGTATATTGAGGCGCCTTAGGGGGATATAGATGCCACCGAGCGTGGTCGCCGGGCAGTTGGTCGTAACGCTCGGCTTGGGGACAAAGTCGGTGTAGGTGGGGACGCTATCGGACTTCTCTGGAAGCGGTAGTCGGCTGAACTGGTCTCTATTGATGCTGAACCGCTTACGCATGACCTCGATGTCGGCCATGTTGCGGTCCTCTAGTGCAAACTCGTTGTCTACAGTCGCCACGATGGCGAGGCCCTGGTCGTTATCCTCAGCGTCGTAACCATCGGGCGGCTGCTCTGTGGCCGAGACCCTATCGGCATACAGAAATGAGTTCTTAAATGGCCTGTCAGAGGCGTCTGCCTGGTCACGCTCTAGCATGAGGTCAATGGCATCCAAGATGCTCGGCTTCTCAATGTACCACGATCGTGTCCAGGCGTACTGGGCCCCAATGGGCACCCCAGCAAGGAAAGCCGGCACGGTTGCGGTTGATTCGCTCGCGCCATAAGGAAAGACGCCCGGCGCTCTCACTCCCTTGAGCCTATACGAATTAGTGATAACCGGCTCGCCTCCCGCGCCCGTGGTGCCCTTCACCACTTCGGTGTAGATGTTTCTCACACGCAGCCAGGGCCAGTGGTGTGTGGCGAACACAGCGCCCTGCTCCGATGTTGTCCCTTCGCCGGTTGGGACTGGCGCGGCAGCCTCAATGTTATTGGGGGCCTGAGGGGTCCACCCGGCCACATAGGTAATGGGCACCCAGCGCTTGCGTAGGTCACCGTAAGGCACGTTGCTGACACGCTCGACGACATCGTCCAGTGCGTTGTCGATACGGTTACCATCAATGGTGGTGCCAGTAGAGAACTGCTCCTTCGTGATGGTTCTTGGGTTTCTATTCCAGGACATCAGAGATTGAGTACCCTCACCGTTCCAGTCTCTGTGATCTGAACCGCCGCAGGCGCCGTGGTGCCATCTAGTCTCCCGTTGCCAGTGCCGTTGACGCACCCGATGGCCTGCACCTTGATCGCCGTTGTGCTGACATTGTCGATGGTGGTGGTGCCGCCGTTAACGAACGTGCAGCCGATGAATACCGCGCTTGACGCGGCGACGCCAGGAGCCGAGTCTTCCATGTAGACCATGCCGCCCACACTCGTCGGGTCTCGCCGGAACAGGCAGCTGACAAAGGACACCACAGCGCCTGAGCCGATACGTACCAGCTCTGTGGCCGAGCGTTGGTCATCGTCAGAGAACTCCACACCAAAGACAGATGCGTGTCCGCCCATGCGGCACGACCGGGTGAACTTCGCACCCGCGACAACACCCCTGATCACATTGTGACTCTCTTCATGGGAGAAGGACGCATAGGTGCCTGCGCCGAGGTTCCACTCGTTGCCGGTCTTCAGTGTCTCTTCCAGGCGCACCCCCACGGGGAGCAGCTTGAGGCCCAGGACCATCTGTTGAACGGCCTCTGTGTAGGCTGCGTTGTTAGACTCTTCGGTCGTTCGAGTGCGATCGATGAGCCGGTTGTATATGCCGTAGCTGGGCATCAGCGACCCCTCCTGCGCCGACCGCCGACAACCCGGAAGACGGCCTTGATACCTTCGAGCATGAGCTTCTCAGCGCGGTTCATCATGAACCCGAAGTGCATCACGCTGAAGCTCTGCCCCTTGACCGACATGCTCACGGAGATGTTACTCGTGTCCTCATCGCCAATGAGCACCGTTCCATCGGAGCCCTCGGTAGACGACGCTGCGGGGTCGCCCCACACGATGTCGGTTCCACCGCTTTGGAAGACCTTGTCGGCCAGCGCACCACTCGAAAGCTGCACGCGGGTGCGAAGCGTGTTGGTGCTTGCAAATGGTGCCGTCTCATCCTGCTGCTCGACAGCCGCCTGGGTGGGCGCCATGTCGACAATCTGAGCCATCCACTCTTTGCGGTCACTACCAATCAGGGTGTTGAAGAGTCCGTAGGGCCACGCCGTATCGAGCTTCTCGGCGCCAGTGCCGTGGCTGAGCAGGTTGGCCCATACGCCCCGCATCTTGAGTTCTTTTCCGGCTTCGAGGCCCACGTTGGTGGACTTGTAGGCCCAGTCAACCGGCTGAGCCACCGAGTCCTCTTTGCGAATAGAGTCCGTGCCCAGAGACCATTGATTGAAGACGTGGAGTGAAATGCGGCAATCGGTTCCACCGTCAACATCCTGAAGCAATATCTGGGTGTTACCGCCATCTGACAACACCTCCCAGGCCATCGCGCTCGTGTTCTCATCTGCCTTTGCAGATATGCGCTTGAACGGCAGGAAGATAAGCATGTTGTGGCGATCGTAATTCAGGTTCATATACGGCGTGAAGTAATGCCCGGCATGTGCACCGTTCCAGCGCAGAATAAGGTAGCCACCGTCCTGCGACGGCGTCGACATCGCCTCGTCACTATACGTCTGAACAGTCCACGGCAGCGTGGCTGCCGCCGCCACCGCGCTAGCCAACCTCTCGGGGGGAAGCATCACCTCGACAGTGTTCAGGGAGGCGTGATTGAACACCGGCTTCCAGTGCGTGTTGTCGAACGAGAGCTTGGCCTCGAAGAGGGATACGCCCTTCTGCGTGACCCCTGGGGTGACGGTAAAGCCGAAGACGCCGGGTGGCACCACGAGGCTCACAGGGATAAGGATATAGTCATCACTGGCTGCGGTGGTGTTGCCCGAGGGGAACCTGTAACCCTGCGGCACCTTGACGGGCTCAGAAAAAAACAGACCGCCAGTGGCGTTCTTGTCGGAGCCAACCGCCGCCACGTAGGCGCCATAGCCCGTTATCTTCCGATCGTCTTCATCGGTAACGCTCCGGTCGATGGCGCCACCCCGACCGTACTCAAGAATCATGAACGACCTGGAGGTCGTGTGCAGGTTCAAGTCGTCCCCGTCAACATCCTCCGCATCGTCCGCCAGGGCCTGAACGTCGGGTCCAGCCAGGGCGAAGAGGCCATCCTGATAGTTGAGCACCCACGGTGCGGGCAGGTTCTGGGTGACACCCACAACAGCCGAGCCGTCTCCGTCATTGGCGACTACAGACTCAAACGTCCACCACGACCACTTGCCTGCGCTGAACACAAGCGCCGCACTCAACTCTGGTATCGACACCACGAGCATATCCATCGATGCCACAAACGCACACTTGACCCCCTTCGGCTTGAGGCGCAGCGTTGTCGTGGGTTGCTCGTTGGCCGGGTCCGTCTGGCCATTCTCGACGAAGTACGAGGTAAGCGGATTCGTCATGCCCAGGCTCTCGAAGAAGGGCGTAATATCCTCTGAAATCGGGCGTATGCTCAGCCCATTGGTGGTCTGATACACCCCGCTTGTGTCGACCCATACGAGACCTCCTCCTGCACTGCACTGGGCGTTTGGCCCGATGCATCCAATCGTATCGCTCACGCGTGTCAGCTTTCCACCCGAGGCCAGCGCACCAACCGACGGTTGATAGAGCCACATCTCGTTCTGGGTGAAGATAACCAGATTGGAGTCACGCTCAGCGATAGCTGTTATCTCCTCCTCTGACGGCACCATCCTCCAGTTATCCGCCATGATATTGGACGGATAGCCTGGCTCTGAGAAGTAGATAGTGTTGCCAGATGCGTAGACGAGGCGACGGCCTATCACCGCCACGTCAACCGGATTGGGCATATCCGCAGTTCGCAGGTACTCAATGCCACCAAACGCGCCGGTGGCGTGGATGCCCGGGCTGAGAACCACGGGCGTGATGATGTTGGATTCACCGTATGGCTGTGCATATTCATGCGGAGTGAGCTTGCTAATGTCGGTACGCCGCAGCCCGTTAAACGATGCGGGTATGTACGCCCAGCACCCCGCGATGCTGTTTCCGAAGTAGAGGATGTCGAGAAACTCCTCAAAAAAGAAGAACTCATCGGTGGCCATGACCCAGGCGGAGTGGTCGGCATTATCCGATGTCTGATACTGCGGGATCATATTTTCGATGCCCGACACAGCCACCCCGACCCACGACGCCTTCGCGCCCAGGGTAGACGGCACCGCATCGTCGAAGCTGGCCGCCACGGCAGACTGGCTGGTGTGTGGATACAGGGGCACCTCGAAGCGCTCGTTGGTCGTCAGGTCATAGATGCTGACAATATACAGAGGGAGCCTTGGGGCCGCAGTATCCACAACCGCCACGTTCACTTCGGCCAGGAACACAGAGAGCATCTGGAGATTACCAAAATTGGTCTTGATCAGATGCGAGCCAAGGTGCTTGGTGAAGCCCCACACGGTGGTCGGGCCCTGTGGGCGCGCC
>Ga0208156_1000278_pt1 | contig 22405 bp, 21 predicted proteins | sample 1_EtaG_FD_184073 | JGI IMG/M metagenome (GOLD analysis project Ga0208156, IMG submission 184073) | Marine viral communities from the Subarctic Pacific Ocean - 1_ETSP_OMZ_AT15124 metaG (SPAdes) (version 2) | ecosystem: Environmental > Aquatic > Marine > Oceanic | place: Pacific Ocean | collected...
CTTGATAGGCCAGCCCATTCATATTACCGTGGTCTGTAAGCGCTAGCGCGTCCATCCCATTCTCATAAGCAAAATCCATATGGTCTTGCGGATACCCAATGGCATCAAAAATTGACCCCGCCACGCTATGGGCATGTAGCCCAACAAACTTCACTGCTGACTGTTTACGATTCATTCTCGTTCCTCCTCAATACATACTCTACCATGTTTGTGGGGTCCTGTCAAGTCTTTATAGGGGGTGGCGAGAGAATATTCCGACCCCAAAAACTGACGGTACTGATTCCATTCTGCCATGTCATAATACCACGGCAGCGTAATTGTGTGAGCATTTTTATCGTTAACCTCCTCAAAGATTTCTGCGAAGGTAAAGTGGCGCGCTGACCAGCGCTCTTCCAGCGGCAGCTTGCGGGAAGGAATAGTTTCAGTGGGGAGGGGTCGCATATATTCTCGGGTAGTTTTCTTGTTGACTGCGTTGCGACAGTCTTTAAAGTCTTGGCCGAACATGGTAAAGGGTAAGCACATATTATCTTTCACAGTTTTTCCCTCATAACTAAGGAAACAATTCTTTTTCACATCGGCAATTTGAGCGCGGCTCTGTCTGAGACTATACACATCGTATACTCCCATGGGAAAGGAGATAAAAAATTTATCTGGGCAGACCCATTTGGAAATAGTAAACGCCACACACCACGCTGAATAAATTCCATACAATACCGACCATCCATATGAATCGCGCCTGTCTCGATCCTTCGGATGAATTGGCACATAATAAATAGGGATCTCTTTGCGTACCTCGCTTGGAAATCTCGCAAAAGTTCTATTATAATGTACAGGATCGTACACCCACTCCCCCACCACCTTTCTAATGATGGGCGCTAAGTCATCGTTCGCCACAATCCAAATGGTTTGACACCCAGCCATCGCACATTCAAAAACTGATTTCTGAATGGCAGTAAAGTCTGGGTTGATTGGTAGCAAGATGGTAGGGGTGGCTAACTCAAAATCACTTTTTAAGTTAGCCACCGGAATCACGCCCGCCAAATGAATGTGGGCGCTCACAACTTCCTCAAAAGTCCATCGTAGGCCAGTGCAGCTTGCGGTAAAGCTTTGAGTAAATCCTCTTCCGTAGCTGCGGCCGTTGTGATGCCGTCTTCTTCCACCCAAGACGAATTAAAGTCTTGGTGTTTCTCGCGATGGAGATGAGACGTTTTGAATTTATAATGTTTGGGTTTGCCATTCGGTGAATATCCATTGAATTTTCCTTTCATTCCTTTGCTTTCCATATCGGAGATTGTTTTAAACCTTGCCATCGTTTCTGAATAATCGAAGTCACTTAGGCTTTCTTTACTCAGGCATGATACTATACAAGCATCCTTTACTTGGGTTGTGCCATCGATACGATCCGAAGGGTAAAACCAAATTTGATTTACAAAATCATCATCAGTTTCTATCAAATCGATTTGATGTTTCCCTCCTCTATGAAAAGCTATCCAATCATAACATGTATAGGACTGGTTTGCAAGCGTTTCTTTTGAGCGCACACCAACGCAATTAACATCACCAAAATAATAGCACTCCTCATAAGACACCTCAGCTATTTTAGAATATTCATTAGAGCAAACAAAACTTTTCCTCGAACGACGCAAGTGGTGACAAAGAGTGCTGAGTGGTACGTTGCCCCTTAGTGATAGCAAAAACAAAAGGCGCTCCCACAACCAGGCCTTCTGTATCCCCACCACCTTATCTTCTTTAAAAGTCCTCAAATTTTTCTGGGAATTTTTTAGCCTAACGGCCGATAAATCCAAAGACGGATCAAAATAATCAAACCGAAACGGCCTTCTTATCTCTGAAAAGAAAATCGGCAGCTCGTTGTTAAATGCAAACAAGACTGCCTTCAGCGAGCTACCCACTACTATTTTTTCATGCTCAAGAATCTTCCACCTCTTCCAACAACTTCTTAATATCTAGACCGGCGCAGTCAATCTTTGTTTTACTAACGTGATAGTGGCTTACGTATCCCTGGAAGTCTCCGTACGCTACGTTCTGTTCGTACTTGCGCGAGGTGGTTCCGAATTGATTAAGCGGAGCTTTATAGGGTATGTCTGTCGCTTCATGAATAGCTGCCCATAAGGCCTTAAGCGCTTCCATCTGTACAGGATAGAATCCCAAAAATGGATCTAGCTGTTGCCCATGTACCCAAGCCCCTTCCACTATGGGTCGCTCGCCAAAACCGTTCTCCACATAGGTCGATTGATATTTAGGATAGTAGGCGTTAGAAATTTCCACCCCCACCGACGGTCGATTAGTACGAGAACTGCCAGCATGCCACCCAGCATGTTGCATGTCTAGAGTTTGATAAATGGTGCCATCGTTATCAATTAAAAAGTGCACCGAAATTCCCCGCTTATCTAATACTCTAGCGCACATCTGCGATGACAAACACACGTCCCAATGGTTAACGAAGTAACGAATCTTGCGCTTAGGGCGGCCGGCATAGCTGTAATAGGTCCCGGGACGTGCGGCGATCCCACCATCGTCCGACCACAAGACTACCTTGTCCCATTTGATGGGAGTGTTTTGACCGTTGTAAACAATGTAATTTGAGTACTGTGGTTCTTCAGCTTGCTGTTCCTCAAGATGGGCCTGGCGCTCCGTCCACAGGCGCCGAAACGTCATGGGCCCGCAGAGACCATCCGCAACAAGATCGCGTAGGCGCTGCCACTTTTTAATAGCCCTTACTAGTTTGTCATCAAAATACTTTTCCCCAAACCAACATGGCGCCCAGCCTAACTTTGCTGCCGAGGCCTGGTTGTAAAAATCTTTGTCCATGCATTGTTTTTCCTTCTTCGGCGTACTGTAATTAGTTCTTTAAATAGGTTAGAGAATTCCAATTACGTAGTTCTCAAGGACTACCTGCACTACCTCGTCTTTCAACATCACCTCTTCAACCATAGTTCGATCCACAATTAGCTCATGGTCAATCCATAATAGATTTTTAAATTTTACATCTTCTGCCCAACCCTTGATGGTCACTACAGCGTGATTCTCTTCATTGGGTTTAAAATCTTCGGGTAAAACAATGCCACTTTCTAATTCGTTGGGTTTGATTGCTGCCATCTCTACATGAATGTAGCGATTCACTGGCGTAAACTTCATTTCTTCTCCTAAATTGTACACGTATCATTGGTACAAAACTTTTCTCCGGAGCCTTCCTCCTGGGTATCCATCCGCTGGAGGGGCTTCGCGGTCTTAATTCTCTTCTCATACTCCTCTTGAGTAATGGGCTCGTAGGGCGCTTGTTGGTACCCTGTCTCTTCATACTTCAAGAAAGACACGGACTTCAGCCGCGTCTCATACATTTCTAATGCGTTCTTAAGTTGAGGAGCCTCATTCTCTTGAAAGGTGACGGTTACTGACACTGAATTGTCGGCCCAATAATGCTGATATTGTGCCGCTATTTCTAACTGTTCCCACATTGTGACGTTCCGCTTACTCTTAACGAAGTAGGGTTCGTGCACAGGAAATTCTACTACCATTGTGTTGGGAGAATAAAGATCCTTTTCCACTTTGTATCCCGCCTCTTTTAAGAACGCCAACGTGTGGGAGTCATTAGAGAATCGAATGCGTCGAATGTAATATTCACTCTCAGGGAAATGAATCCCAGGAGTCGATCCGTTGAGTAGTGACACCGTTCCCGATGGTTTAATTGACGTCATCCGGACGGAACGTGGAATGCACAACCAATTAGAGTATTCATCATCAAGTTCTTTGATATAATCGTATGCTTTGTCACACCAGTCATACAAAGTACGGCGCCCAAACTTATTAAACGCCTGCACAACCCCTGACTGCGACAAACCAATTCGACGGTTCTTTAACATCTTGGCGTTGGTCTCAGGCCAGTGGGTGTTAGATAAAGTGATAGTCTTTCCATACAAATAAGCTATCTTAAGGGTCTTCAAATAATCTTCCAAGTCTTTGTGCTTGGCTGGGAAAGTTTCAACAAGACAGCACAGCTCGGCGTCTTCTAACTGCTGTTCGGAACAAGGGTTAAACCCCATCACATGTAGGTCGTCGTTTCTAATTCCATCTTTAAAGCGGCCGCGAGTGCGCGCGTTGTTCAACCAAATGTACCCGGGCTCTCCGTTTTTCTGACACTGTTCGGCGGCCCATGTATAGTCCATGCCCACATCAGCTACCATAGAATTATTTGAACCCCATCGATGATGATACAGTTTCTCTTGATCATTCTTCATCTGAAGGTAATACATATCGTCATGCTTCCCCATCGCCAGGGCAGCAGATCGGCGTACGTTTCCGGCCACAACGCAACGTCCGATCAAGTTCTCCGTGTCTACGATATCTACTGATGTTATATCTTCTCCTACTTTCTTGGAGAACAAGTTAGTTAAGTCATCATGCAGTTCCTTCAACGGCTTAAAGCCGCTAGACGTGCCACCGAAACCCAGAATGGGTGCACCCTCTGGGCGGATAGCAGAGTAATCAAACTTCGGGACTTTCTCCCCAAAAAAATAACCATCCAATAACATGTGCACAGAGTTTACCCATCCTTCGCGGGAGTCATCAATAATATGTATGTCATTGGTATACTCTGGCTCTTTAATCGTGACGCTTCCTTCTCCCTCGGTGTCAAAGCCTACGCCTACGCCGACCATCAACGCATCCATCATCCACGCAAAAAGATAGCCTCCCTTGTTCCCAAGATCGCGCGTGGAGCGGAAGGCACAATTAAACAAGCCGGCTGCGGTGCGCTCTTCAACAAATTTTGTTCCCATCATCCAGAGGCCGCGGCCGGGTGGAGTCCACTTCAAAGTGAACAAGCGATCATATGCGTTCTTGGCGGTGCTCTGTGCTTTTGCATCATTCCATTCTAACCCAAGCATAATCACATGCTCCTTCTGCATGTTGAACATTCCTTCAACCACTCGCCTACAGGTCTGCCACCATTCTTCGGTGCCTTCGGCGCCTTCTTCAAACTCACTAAGGCGGCGGGCATACGTACGCTTAAAAGTAACGTAGCCGAGGGGCCCCCAGGGCACCTCCGCATCCTTATAGGGTTCAATAAAGGTATCTGACAATCTAAATCTGCGAATGTTTTCTAATGTTCTCATGGTTTTACTACTCCTTTGCGTCTAAATTTTTCATAGGTCTTCTGCAGTAATTCTTTTTGCATCTTTGAATCTAATACTACCGGATTTGCGGGCACTTGTGAAGTGCCGTTGGCAGCATTTGGTGTATTCAATACTTTAATATTTACATTGGCCGTCTGCATGAAGATGTTATACACATCTCCGTCCGGACCGTTCCTGTTCTTCGCCACAAAAAGCTTGCCAGTGTTGTTCTGTTTGTCTTTGATTGTGCGAGAGATGGAAAAAATAAAATCTGCAACAAAACACTTATTGAATGCTTCTGAAATTTGTTCCATAGTTATAACTTCTACGTTTAACCCAGAGCGATTAGTTTGAGATGCGGTCCAAACCGGGCACTGGAAATCTGTTGCAATAGCGCGTAGCTCTTCATAAATAGACTCCAACTCCGTCCTTTTCTCTTTTCTTATTGTAACCGGCTTTAATAAATCTGCGTAGTCAACAATTATAAGCCCAGGATGAATTCCGCGCTTCTTTAATTTCTCTAGATGTGAACGAATAGTATTGGTGGAAGCAGACTTGGTAGCATATTCTTTGATAATAAGTTTCCCTTCTATCTCCTGTACCTGCTCAAAGATATCATCCTTAAAAGATGATAGATCGGAAAGAGGGTAGCCGGTGATGCAACTATCATAGCGACATGCTATCACTGTCTCCTGTAATTCCAAAGTATAATGTACGACTGCCTTCTTTTCTTTCAAGGCTTGAGCCCCCAAGTGAACGAGGACCATGCTCTTGCCAGAGCCGGTGCTCGCGATCACGACGCCCAACTCACTCTTGCCTAGGCCGCCACCACTAATGGTATCAATCTCACTCCAGCCGGTGGTGACCGGGTTGCGGAAGCGTGGACGAAATCTTTCTTCAAAGTCTGCGAGGTAATCATAACCGAAATTACTATCGGAGCCAAGCTTAAGCGCATCATTGATAACTGTTGAAATCTCATCAAAGGAACAACTTTGTAGTAAGTCCACTGACTTAAGCATAGCTTCCTTAAGATTTTGTTTACGACAAAAATCTAGTGACGCTTCTTTAATATAATCCGCGTCAGAAATCTCTTTTGTATGAATGCGTGCAAAGTATTCTCGTACCTGCTTTTGTGTTACTTCGTCTTCGTTTTCTAATTCGGTACGCACTACAGCAATAATAGATTCAACCGACGGGTGCGTGCCATACTTGGTCCGAAATTCCACAATCTTTTGCACGAACACACGCAGATATTCTAGCTCTAAAAAATTGACATCTAACACTTCGGTGATTTGATCTGCGAAGGGGCGATCCTCAAAAATTAACTGGACCAGTCCTTCTTGAAAAGCTTTGCCGTATCTTCCAAAGCTGGCGCCATTATCGTTGAGCATAAACACCCTCTGTTCCGTGTAGTAAGTATAACATTTGCCCTCCTAAAGTCAACAAACTTTAGTCTCAATTTATGATTTATTCGCTCGACGCGTCAATGCATTCTCTCGTAATCTTATTAAGATGAGTACGCAGATCTTCCCAGTTTAATTCACCAAATCCATCATCACGCATCATGCCTAAAATCTCTGTTTTGTTGAACTCGCATTCAAAATTTTCTATTGAGAACCTCACATGGTCTTTGCCCTGCACTGACAGTTGCGGCGCGTACAATTGCATCATCTTATAATTCTTCTCAACCAGCTTCTTATCTGCCACCACGCTGTTATAAAACTTCAGCTTGCTATTGGCGTGCTCACAGTGCTCCACTACGTCATCGAGAGTATAAAATTTTTCTTCTGCCAGGAACTCCAAACGCTTCTTGACTGTCGCAAGCCCGGCGCCCTTGATGCCTGCCAAATTATCAGAGGTATCTCCCACGATGGCACGAGCCATCGCCATGTTAATGGGATGAATGCCATACTGTTCTACAATTCTATTCTTGTTAAGCATTTCCTTGGCCGTGGGGCGCCACAGCACGGTCTCATCATCGCACAACTGCATGAAGTCCTTGTCGTTTGAAACGATAATCTTCTGCCACCCGTCAAAGTGAGACATCTGCGTGACGTAAGCAATGATATCGTCGGCCTCTACCTCTTCAATCATCGCTTGAATGATCGGCATGTTGTTTAGATACTGAATGATCCTACTCTGCTGCCACATTTTATTACGCAACTCTTCATCTTCTGTGAGGTTGTGGAAGGCGCGGTTCAGCCGAATAGGTTTGCGACCTGCTTTGTAATTCTTGTCCATGGTCTTGCGCTTGCGTGAGCCGTTGGGACCATCCCACACCACTACCACTTGGTCAGGGCGCGTGTCGCGCACAAGCTTCTGTAAGATTTTAATGAAACCCTTAAGTCCTCCAATCGGTTGCCCATTAGAGGAGATGCTAGGGTCTACGATGTACGCTCGCAAGTATGCGTTAAGCGCGTCAATAATTAATACTCTTTTCATTTGTTTAATACCTCAATTTGATCTCTATAAATGTTTATTATATGGACAGACTCAGTTTTAAAACACCACATCTTGTCCATGGAGGATGGGTCGGAGGACTCTGCAGTTTCAATAATAAAACCGAGCCATCTTTCTGGGAGGTCTCCCACGATTCCAACTGCGCTGCCCGGATAGCGAACAGCCACCAAGTCTCCTACTTGCAACTTCAGTTCCTCCAAAAGCAACCCCCCCGAACACTATTATTATAGCGTGTCGGGGGGGTGATTGTCAAGTACTTTCTGTCTACTTTCGCTTCTTTGGTTTCCAATGTCCCTTGATGTGACGGCCGTGCTTATCTACATGCGCCGGCGACCACACCCACACGGTGCCACGATGTCTGTGCTGGTGCACTACCTTCGCCCTACGAGGCGGCGGCGGGGCCTGTACATAACTCGGAACACCCTGGTGTAATGTGTGTGCGTGAGCATGTCCACACCCAAGTGACAGCGATAGAAAAATCATTGCTAACATACTTTCTCTCCTTTTTTTAAATTTGATGAGGAACTGTTAAGTCCTCTGGATCTGCGTAAAACGCTTTGGCTTCACCTTCTCGACGGTCAAACTTCCTAACAATTTCCTCATCCATTAGACGCATGACGTTGCTACGAAATTCAGTGTCAGATGTAATTAGTTCCGTCCACTTAGATGGCTGAAACTTTTTAGTGTATCCGTCAGGCATTGCCAGGGTATACCACGCTCCTGCGCTGGTTAGATACTCGGAAGATTTTATGGCGTCGAACCAAGATTCTTCGTCGCGAATACCAACCTCTTCAGTGCCCCATAGAATACGGAACGCACACGATCTTCCCTGTGTTCCGAACCGAGACTTCTCCAACTTCACCTTCACTTCTGATCCAATTCTAAATCCCTTCTCGTCTTCGATAAAAGAACTCTTGGCCTTCCTACCTGTCAGCCAGATGCGCAGCGAATAAGAATAATGCATCGCCTTGCCTCCCGGCGTAATGTATGGCGTAGTCATCGCTACGATACGAGCGTTGGGTCCTTGTGGGATGTTGGTCTTCAACTGATTCAGTACAATTAAAGTTGCGCGCTTATCAGCCACCGGGATGACCAGCTTTGACATTCCCTTTGCGAGAATGCGCGCCTTCATCGCCATCGTTGATTGGGGATTGAAATCTCCCTCAACGTCCGAGACAGCCGGGGTGAAGGCCAAAGAATCCCAGATGAAAACTAACTGTTCATCAGTAGCTCCCAACAGTTCCTCAATTGTCTCCAAGACAAACTCCACAGAGCTAGCTTGAATGTACATTAAGCGCTCTAGATTACACCCTGCTCGCGCTAGAAAATCTGGATCGATGGCTGACTCGGAATCAAAATATACAATCAATTTACCGCTCTTCTGGGCGTTGGCTGCAATCTGCGCAGCCATATAAGATTTACCTGTAGATTCTAGTCCTGCAATCTCCGTAACTTTTCCGACGGGGATGCCTGCCACACGTCCGCGACAGACTATGGAGTCCAACCAGCGGCTGCCGGTTGGGATCCATTCTTTCACTTCTGTTGGGTTATCGCCCGTCAAATCGTGCGCAACATTTCTGCCCGCCTTCTTATTAACGAGACTCATTAGGTCCTGCATTGCTACACGACCTGCCTTTACTTTCTTCTTCGCCATTTTTCCTTTCCTCTTAAAACCTTTTAAGCTGTTCTACAACCGCTTTTAAGAAAGCCTCTTTTTCTTCCGCGGGAATAGTAACTCCCTTTTTGGTGGGTTTCATTTCTTTGCCGTTCCAATAATATTCACGAATGTCCAAAAACGAAAATCCATGATAAGCTCTAGGCTCAATTCGTACTTCTGTTTTTTGAGCGTCAAACTCTCTTTGCTTTAAGCTCGCGTATTTCTTAGCCATTTTCCCTCCTTTATTATATCTTGTTGTACAAGGCATCATCTCGTGTAAAGACGAAGATGTCCTTCCCGGGCTGAGTCTTAGTAATTATAATTTCGTCCGGCGTCCACTTAACATACTTGTAAGAGGAGGTGCGGCCGCGGTTCTTATTCTTAAAAACCTCATTCCACTTTTCCATCAAGGCAGCTGCCCCATAAGTAGCATAATGATTGGCCGAGTCAAAACACAGAACTGTTGTCCAATTAGAGAGTTCCTTTAATAGCGGGTTGCTATCCCGCACTAATGCAAAGAATTCCTTCAAGCGTCTGAGGCCTTCCTCGCCACTAGGAATTCGATTCTGGCTAATGTGAATGAAGGCAGTAACCGCTTCTAATGCAGAGACAGGTATCTCGTCAATATTAAGGAAAGTCGCCTTGATAATATCAACGGCAGTCGATATATTGGGGGCTCTTTTGAGGCCCCATTTTACTTCCTTGTGGTCTCCTCCTACCGAACGGATGACCCGCTGCAGCGTTCCGATCCCCTCGATAAGAGGATTAGTAGAACTCTGATTGGCGTGATCAAGCGAGAACCCGCTAGCGTTAGCAATACTCCATGTATCGCATGCTTGATTGTGGCGCGCGTGCTTCTGATCTAACAACTGCTGCAGAAATTTATCGTACGATGAAATGGCAGCATTGTTTTTGTCTTGCGCATTAAAAAGGCGCCGGCTTTCTTCGGCGTTTTTCACCACACGAACCGAAGCCGGAACCATAAACACCCCGTTGAGATAAGCCGCGGTAGAGCGACCACCCCCATTGCGAATGATATAAACGTCCTCCTCGATGATGTAATCTATATCAATGGCTTCGAACTGCATTACATCAAAGTGTTTTGCAATCGAAAGGATTTTACTATGGCGACTTCGCTGCGTGAGGGCATTCCTCTGGCCATGGTCCTCCCGAATTTCTGCTGTTCTAATATCAAACAGCGGCATCGGGTACCCCTTTACAAAGATGCCAGCGAACGTGGGCAGCAAGCGTGGTGCCGTCTGCTTTGTCTTCCATTCATCGAATTCTTCGCGAATACGCGGATTCTCAGAGATGTTTTCTTCAAGAGTATATCGGATTGTCTTGTGGGCCGTCGCCTGCCGATATTGGGGAGTCACGTCTGACGTGTATTGTGGTTTTAGATTCATAATTGCTCCTATAATTTAATTTATCTAAATTTGTTTAGTACGAAGCTATCTCGTACTTCACAAGTATAACACAGAACAGTGTCTATGTCAAAGCTTTTTACCAGTTGACGCCGGTGGTGATAGCACCGCGCCAGTAATCGTTAATGTCTGGGACATAAACGAAGTGAATAGGCACGCTAAATACGCCTGCCTGTTGTGTCCAGCCAAGGGCTGTTACCAAGTGGAAGAAGTTGTCTTCTTCGGCTGGGTCATAAACTGTTGCAGTCGCTCCGACTGCTACTTGAAGTGCGTCATTAACTTCAAACCCTACTAGGCCACTGACCGAGGGAACAATGACGCTCTGTTCTAAGCCGCTAATTACTACATTCTCGATGAAAAGAAGATCCAGCCAATCTCCTCCATCCATTGTCTGCTGAAGTTCAAAACCTATGGCGAACATGTGGGGACTCTCTAGTCTATCAGTATCGTCGCCATTGTTGAGGTAGTTGTATCCAAACCGCAATCCTTGACGACCTTCCCAGGCCAACGCATCGTCAGCCAGGTCTGTCACATCGTGAGCCGTTGCTGGATTTGATAATCCCAGACACAACAGCCCCATCAAAATCTTCTTAATCATTCTCTTACTCCTTTAATTGATTATATCGTCGTGGTTTGAAAATATGCTCTCGCATATCGTAAGTTGTGTGCTGACTTTCAATGGATGGAATGTATGAATTTTTCACCATTTTATACGACGTAGCATTCATACACCCAAAACCTGCGGCCGCCAACAAATTGTTTACCTCATTATAGTTTAATCCGGCCCGGATTGCTGAGGCTGCTATCAGACGTTCCACTGGCATCTTTTTTGCCATTTTCTCTTCTCCTTAAAAAAACGTGAGGCACCTGTTCCCCGTGCCTCCCTGCGGGACAAGCCATTAACCAGACATCAATTCATCAAAGGCGCGATCAACATCACTCTTAGGACCGGCGCCGTATCTGGCAGTCTCAGAAGAACGACCTTCAGCAGATTTATCGCTGGACAGTTGTTCATCGAGAATTGCGTTGACCTGCTCGGGGCTGAGTCGCTCAAAGAGAGACTCAAAATCAGGCATACGATCAAGGAGGGCGGGGATCGCATCCTTGTCCTCAAGCAACGGCGAAGTATTACGACGCATCTTTAGGCTTGTTTGAGGGTAAGCACCGGGTTTAGTGGGCTTAGTGTATGTTAGTGTGATATCGGTTCCCTCTTGTATGTCAGTGACATCACCATACTCGGGATCGAGGATATATCCAAGCAACAATTCGTAGGCAGTCTTTCCGTATCCATATACCTTAATGCCCTCCTCTTCTCGACCCCGTACAACGACAGGCGAAAAGTACCGTTGGCGTACAAAGAGTGACTTTGCAAGCTTCTTACTTTCCTCATCGTTGTTGTCGCTTCCTTCGCGCCATAGCGCAGAAGCGAATTCACAAATTGGGCAATGCTCACCATAGTTTCGCTTCGGACATAGAATGCCTCCGCGGTGCTCACCCACATTATAGTGGAAGAACATTTCCTTTAGTGGATCACCATCCGACGTCGGGATAATACGAATGTCCGTATCTCCGTCCTCCGGTCTAAACCAAACGGAGTTTCCATTTCCGTTTGCATCATATTCGCCGCGTAGTTGTTTGAGCTTGCGGCGCATCAGCTCCATATCAATTCCCATGTTATATCTCCTTATGTATGGGTGACAATAAGCGTCCCTTACTGTCTTATACTATACCACTCTCGACGTAGCATGTCAAGAGTTTTCTTGTACTACGTTAGTATGGGCAACGCAGAACCCAAAGTCTTGTGTGTGTTCGGTTTCGTATATGGCATACGAAATCTTTTTAAAGGCATTCCGTGGCTTGTCTTTCAGTTGATCTACAATTTGTTTGTGCAAGCTGCCCTCCTTCGCCAACCTTTCATTGTTTATACATAAATAATAACATAAGTCGCGAGGAGTGTCAAGGTCAAAAAGCCATTTTTCTTCTAAATTTTTCATGTTCAGCATGGCCACACTGCGGATGCGATTAATCTCGGCCGGCCGAGCCATCACTCCCACTTCCGGCTCTGCATGGGCGAAGTAATTAAGGTAGTGCGCAGTTGAAAAAATGGAGGAATTCAGCCGATCAAAATAGCTTTTAATAGGAACTTCCCCCAGCGCATCTTCTATGCTCATGTTGGATAATAAAGTGATAGAGTTAAACACACCGGAGCGCGCATACTCTTGCAGCACCCCATACACTACGTTTTCAATCAACTTGGGAATACCGGTTAAAAGAGTAGTGTCTGGTTTAATATAGAATACATCAACCTTCTTGTGTTTCAACTGCTCCAACACAGCCAATGAATAATTGGAACTATAAGAAGAGCCCATTATAAATACTTGGACATGATCGTCCACGGTAGAGAAAAACTTTGTCAAGTCCGGAGGTTGATTTTCGTATTCCTCTGGTTCTTCAAAACGTTTTAATTTGAATTTATACTTAGACGTACGAGCTACCTTATCATTCAACACATAAACATTATATTGAGGTGTTTTGCTAAATTTTTCTGCAATGGCCGAAGCACCATTGCCGATACCAATTATAGAAATCATAAGTTTAAATCTTTTAAATCCAAATAGTTTTTGCCGGCGCGCAAATTAACAAGGTAGTTCCCAATTTGATTGTCTGCGAAAGTATCTCGTATTTCCGCAATCATCTCCCGTTCTTCATCAGCCATGTCGATCACTAATTCATCATGCACGATGTGTGACACAAACGATTTCTTTCCTTCAAGCATCTTATCTACCACGACTGCGCGCTCTATTACCAAATCGGCGGTGGTGCTTTGGATTAAATAGTTCAGTGCTTTACGTTTGTCCACCTTAATCTTGCGCCCAAATGGTGTTAAAATATGATCATCCCGGTACCAAGCCTCTAATACCTTTTCTCTATCATAAACCTCCGTTTCAATAGCTTCAGACTCGGGGTTGTACAGCCAACTGAACAATAAGGTTTTAGCCTCTTCTCGCGTCACGCCCCCACCAAAAATGTTTTTTACGTTCCATTGATGAATGTCTTGCGAAGGCTGCGCCTGTTCAGAGAGGCCCATCAACGTTCTCACCTCGGCCCCATTATAATCCAAAGACAAAAACCAATCGTTCTTCGGTTTTATTAATTGACGAAATCCACGCTGGGAAGTTAGGATGGGAAATGATTCTGGGAATGTGGTTAGGCGACCGGTCACTGTACCAAATAAATTATAATTGATATAATGCGGGCCCTCCAATAATTTCTTGGCCATGGCTCGGGATGGAGTGCTATAAAAAAGTTCTTTACAGTTGTCTGGATTAAGCTGCAGTGTTTGAAATTTTATCTTATACAACAGTTTGGTAGCATCCATGAGGTGCTCGTAGCACGGCGGCTTATCATATGTCGTAAGCACATGTTCAGTAATTTTATTTTTTATCTCGCAAAACTCTTTTAGAAAGTCTTCTGGTACCAACTCAAAAATACAGTGGTCTCGCAAGTTGATTTTAGCAATTCGAAAGGATTGTGCATAAGCTTTTAATCGTCGCTGCGCTTTTGCTAGCGGATCTTTAAGAGACGCGGGTGCTATTCTTTCTAGGGGCGCGCCCTCGCAGTACAAGGAGGCATATTCAATGTTCCCATCCGATAAAAACCCAGTATATTTCCATGTTTGTGCTATCTCTTCGGGCCAATTATCAAAATATAACTGGCCGTTCGCATAAACACCGACACATTCTGTTTTATCATCCAACGCTTGAAAAATCACATCAACCCCGTTCTTTAATAGTTACCTGACGACACGCTAGTTAGAGTACGCGACGCCTCAGTAGATGTTGCATGTATGTACTCTATAATATAACTCAAAGAGCCCCGATAGTCAAATGTTTTGTTAAGAATTCTTTCGAATATCTGTAGGGCCGTGTTGCGCCCTTGATTATAATAAAGCTCAAGACTATCATCTATTAACATTTCTTCTTCAAACGCTTTAAATTGAGATTCCTCTTCCCAAAAACGGATTTTAAAATACAATTTTAAAAAAGTTGAATCAGGATAATTATTTTCTATTTGAGCAGGCGTATAGCTCTGAGGAACAATGATGTTGTTCTTAGTGCTCCCATTACAATATTCCACTTCAAGAAAGTTCTTAAGCTTAACTTTATTATACAGCCCCAAAAGAAAAAATTTAAATTGCTTATAGAAAATTAGGTCAGCCGAGGTATATCCCCCGTTTAATACAAGATCTGTGCCACCGAGTCCATAGTTGGCGGCGTAGGCAATCATAGGAGAAGAACCAATATCGGCCACAAGGCGCCATGGCACAAAACGATCTACCATAAACCCATACGACCGACAGGCGTTCACATAAAATTCCCAATTTTTGCTCTTCACAAATCGATTGATTTTTTCCTCATCGTTAGTATAATTCAAATCAGCTATTTCAACGACGAGCCCGGAACAGTTCATTGGGCACAGCCGGCTTTTAATATAAGCCGGCAACGTAAAAGGAAATCGTCTGGCACTTTTTTCTAATAAGATTTCTACTTCGGTTAAAAATTCATCAAAATTTTTAACTCTTATTTTTCGACGCGTAAACTCCGTTGCAATTGTAGTTTGATAGGTCGATAGATATTGGCCGTACAGCGCTTGCGGATCTTGGTAGGCTTTATACACCACCAAGTTACTCAGAAATGTATCGTCTTTGCTGATTTGTCCACTTGCTGCGCATCTTTTGAATTGAGCATTGAGATCATTGAAAGCATCTACCACAAAACTTGCTGCCCTTAAATTTTTGGCGGCTGCATTGCTTTTATTAAAAGCTTTAATGGGAAGGCGCGCCGGCACAATAGGCATGAAGAGTCGATTAACGCGTCCGTATAATAGCTTTTCTCCAAAATTAAAATTAACCAAATTTTTATACTCTTCTGCAGTGCTGGCCAATGTTCCCCAATAAATATTTCTCTTGTTAAAAAGATCTCGCGTAGATTCTTTATTAGATTCGGCGTAATAGATTCCCATTTTCTAAAATAAATCCTCCGTCCCTTCATCCAACTTCGTGGTTACTGTATCGGTTAGTTCCAAAATCTTTTCCTCCGTAAGGCTCTCGAAAAATCCTTTGTCCTCTGAGTTGCTTAAATTTTTCACCCACGCCGGACACTTAGATTTGCTATTGGTTCCTGCCTCACGTTGGCGCTCGCGCGCATCTTCACACTCTTGATTTTCCTGTTCACCTTCTATTTGAGCAACCCACTTGGCTGTAATTTTTGTCTCTGCTTTGCCGGGAGCAAAGTTATGTTCTGAACGAATAATCATACAATACCCTCCAATACCATATCGTGTCAAGTCTAGTAAAAGCTCTTCACTATCATAAGCTACCGTATTAGGTGCAAAGCCGCGCGGATCTACGAATATGTAGGTACCCGGAAAAGTTTTAGCATTCGCATAACAATCTACATTAACATCGTATACCTCGCGTAGCTGTTGCAAGCCGTCGAAGCCTTCTTTTTGGAAACGTACTTCTTTCAAATATTTAGCATCAGTTTTAGAAAGACTAATTGTCTTTACGATGCCGCGGGGACGACCAATCAGGTAATGAAAAATACCATTGGACTCGTCTTCACTACGTTTGCCATTCATCTTTTCTATCGGCTGTGTGCGACCGGCAAAGTAGACCAAATAATTCATTTCGTTTTGAACGCCGCCGTCCCCAAGAGGAAGATCACGCGGTCCCGAAATATTGAGCAACGGGATGGGCAGGCCCGCAGCTTTAATATTGAGGACAGAAGTATTGCCATGGCTAATTAAATATTTAGTTATTTCATCATGCTTGGAATTACTATCTTTATAAGATGTGACGGCAGCTTGATTCACTCGCACTTTTTGTTTAGTAGAAAAGCCGCGGAAACAGGTGTCGTTGTTTAAAAAGTTTTTAACGAGATCGTTGAGCAAATCATTTAAAAATTTACTTAGGTTATATCGTGTCTCTTCTCGTTTAAGAAGTTTATCGGTTAGCCACTCTAAAAAATAACGAACCGAAACTGGCACATCTCCAAAATTGATATGACGCATCGTTTCACCATCGCGAGGATCCATTATTTCCACGGGCCCCAACACAGCTCTAAATTTTTCAAACTGTTTTTTAAACTGCTTATGAGAATCTATTTCTTGGTCCTTTTCCTCCTCGTCTAGATTGAGAAGTTTGCCGTGATCATAAACATCTCCGTCAGAAAAAGTCTCTAGTCTCTTCCCAATCCCATGTAAAATTACATCTAATAGATCGCTTACATAAAAAAATCCGATGTTTTCTTCAGTGGGGTTTGTCGCCCTCAAAGACAGTTCCAGTTGGGATTTAAGCTTCTCATCGGCCGCACCTTCATCTTCCCATTGACCTTTATATTCGTTCATTAAATCTGTATCTAATTCATCAGCGGGAGAATCTAATATCTCCGGTCCTCCTTCTTGTTCAAAGAAGGGCCCCAGCGTGTTAAACGTTTTAAGAGTCTGGTGTGTAACGTTAATGTATCGTATTTTATCTGCTTCTCTCATTCGCGTTAGGAGAGACCTCATATTCTCAAATTTGTCTACGCGAATGTCACCATTTTTAGCAAGGGACTCTTTCCATTCTGCTATCTCTTCTGATTTACACAGCTTGCTTAATTCTTCATATTGATATTTTCGCGCCATGACGCGGATGGCTACGCCCTCCTCGTAAAAAATATCAAACTGAGGCTGATCATAAAAATCCTCCACAAAGGCCAAATAATTAATAGTAAAAGTCACTCGTCCCATATCATCAATATTAAATTCATGGATGGTGGGGGTTAAATTTAAAGTCACATAGGATTCTGCAATCGCACTCAACAAAGCCTGTCGTTCGGATTCGGTTTTATTGGTAAACCATGTTTCCTCTACGGGGCGCGCAAACCCAACAATGGCCTTAAGTCTAAAATGTAATTTACTTAGTTCGCTTTGCGCCTCTGGGGAATTTTGCCACGAACACTGGAGCGGCTCGTTAACGTCAGGCTCATTTGCCGCTCCCCGTTTGTCCGACCATGTTTTTAATGCCAGCTGCGCATACTGGTATGGGCGAGTTAGGTATTTAGGGTTATCGGGATCGGTGTTGTCCTTGTATGTGGCAGTGCGCAATTTAAGTAACTCATCAAAACTGCTAGCAAAAATAGTTAATTTAGCTTTAATACTTTTTTTAGCCGCGAAGGGGTTATTGCCGTCATAGGTAAAGGAAAAATCTTTTATCCCTGTTCCAAAGCCGCGCTTTGTCGTATCTGCAAAGAGACTTTCCACATCGCCGGCGGAAGCATATGCATCAAAATTAAATTCATGTTGGTACTCGGTGCCATTTTCATCAAAAACTTTAAAAATTCTAATCATGGGCTGCAAACTAGAAAGTTCAGGTGTGGCCATATCAAAAAATTTGTTTTGAGCGGGGTGTTGAGTCACCCGATTCATAAATCCATAGGGATCACCGTTCACCAAGAGCGAAGCATTTCCCGCATTAGCATAATAAGGCAGCGGTTTGACCCAGCTTTCGTTCTCCACAGGCATCGGAGAGGATGAAGGAATCCTTTCCAGCTCTCTCTTAGCGCCGGCGAGATTATAAATTTGGGCCAGCAAGAAACACTGTTCTTTAAAATTAATTTGGGTGCGCCAAAAAGAAGCAACAACCGCTTTTTCAAGAGCCTGGAAGTCTTCTTGATTTTCTTTAAGGGCGGCCTCAGAGTTTTTGGCTGATCCTGTCCCATAGTCCTCAGCAAAAGCTTGACGCATATTGCCCATACGATCCATGTACTCTCCCAGGTCACCCTGCATCGTAAGAGCCGCACAGGTTTGTAGGCCTAATTCATACATGACACTAATGGAATCACCCAAACAATTTCCTCTATACCATCCATATGATTTTTGGCCTGGGCTGTAGCTGGGAAGATCCTCTATTTTCTTTTGATAACCTTCGTGCCACTCCTCCAGCCTAAGATTGTTGCTCGTTAATTCATTAATTTGCGACAACGTGAGAGTATATAATTTATCTGCCGGCAGCCTGTCAGTTAAAAGAGTCATCAAAGTGCCCGTGTTGTCGTCGGCGTAAACGACAGCGTCCTGAGCTTGGGCCTTGAGAATGTCACTATTAAATTCCTCGCTTGCCGATTTAAGGGCGCTCATAAAGGCAGCGAGGGTGCCGAAAGGATTGGCATTGGTTCCCGTTATCGCCGTATTAGTAAAGTAATCACTTTTACTAAATTGCTCGGGGTGTGGGCAACTGTCCTGGCTGTACCAGGGTGTTGCCTCGTCAATTTGCTCCCATTGGGCCGCGGCAGCATCATGTAAACTATCGAGATAATCAACCGCAAATTCATACATTCCGCTGTAGTCAATAAGTGGGGTGTCTTTTGTGAAGCAAATGTCTTTTGCCATTTTATGCCAGCCCCAATGCCTTTAGGGCGCTTTCCACATTTATTGGAATATAAATTACAGCGCCATTTTTAATATCAGCTTCGCAGGGAATTGCGTTCCACCATGCAATCACCCACCAGAAACGCGAATCCCCATAATGTTGGTGTGCCAGTTTATATAGGCGGTCTCCGTATTTCCAAATGTGCGCATTAGTGATCGTATGTGCCCGCTCAGACGTAGTAGGATTTTTGAGCCGCGGCGTCTCGTAATGCTTTATCACTTTAAGTCCCCTCGATTCGCGAAGTGGCTCGTAATATTCACTAGCGTTGGTTAAAATTCTAAATTTATTATATCTTCCCATTTAGGCGTCCTCTTTGATGCCCACGGCAGCACACAAATCGTTCATTGCTACTCCGGCGCCTAACTGTTCTTGAGTGACCCCTGCCGCTAACAGATTGGCTGTTGTGCATTCTTGTGCTGCAGCAGAATCCTGCTGAGCTGAATTGAAATCGTCCATTAGTTCGGTCATTGCTGCCTCTGGATCTTGATAGCTTTCGTTGTCTGGATTTAGTTGAGCGTTAAGCTCCGCAGTAGCAGGCTGGAACACAATTTCGTCCGGGGGCTCAATCGGTTCGGATGTATTAATAGCATAAGGCCATACCTCATTCGTAAACATAACCGGATTTTCCTCATCGCCAGTCGCTGTCCACCCCAAAGCGTGTTCGTGAATGGGAGAAAATGAAATATTAACATCGATATGTTTAGGCATAATAACCCCACTTCCTTCGTTAAATCCTCCGCCATCTGGGGTCTCCAAATTATGATTTACCGTAACGTTATCAATCACCCCTAAGAGGCCCTGGTCCGGGTCTACATTCATGGGATATTTATTTTTGATATAGTATTCATAGTCCAAATAGCCTGTAGCTTTTTCCTCGCGGATGCCGCTCAATGTTTCTACCAACGCTCCATGAGATGTGGTGTCTTGTAAAAGATTCATTACTTTTAATCGTACCATCGGGGACTGAGAAATTGTTTGAGCAAACACGTCACCCCCGAGGGTAGTGTAGTTAGGGTATAAGAATTGAAGTAGTGTTTGAACTTTTCCTAAATTTTGGAACGCTTCGCTTTGAGACTCCGCTGGTACCTTAAATCCTAAAGTAATTTTACGTTGAGTGTTTTTGAAAAGATAAATGGGATCGGCGCGGCCGTATACAGTTTCCGAGGCCCACTCAGAATTATAAGTTTCGGTAAAGGTAGTTATAAAAGCTTTAAAAAATACAGCCGTTTGGCTCGGCATATGCAAAAAAGAAATATACATCTTCTTATGATTTGCATACGCGTCGGTGGCCTTAATTAAGGCGTTTGTATCGGACTGGCCGGTTGCGTTTTCTGTATATTTCTGCGAGTTAAACTCTGCGTCGAAGAGCCATTTGTAGTTTGTTGCCATTTTTATCCCTCCATCCTATGATTCGTCCAGCGCCTCATCAACTTTTGTCTTTACTATTGTACCTAGTTTACCATCCAAAAACGCGGTGGTGGCCGCGGCGTCTAACTGAATAGTTCCTTTAAGGGTGTAGTTTCCACGGCCTCCGCCACCTCCGCCACCCTCACCGGTACCAGTTGCTTTAAAAGCCGTGATAGCGTCAACTGTGGCGGTCATTGCGATGGCTTTGTTCTGCGGGATCGAATCCATGGCTTTGGCCACTCTTTCAATGGCGTCAGCCACTTGATCCAACTTCTCAGATTCCATCTTTTCCATTGCTGTTGCAAACGTGGCTATCGCTTTAAGCTTCTCTTCGTTGATGGTTAGGAGAGCAAAACCGACAGACCCCAGAGAAAGCGCAAATGCTCCGAAACCGACGGCGGCCATGATGCCGAGTGCGGAGCCAGCCAAGAGCAACCCTCCTAAAGCTAGCGCTTTTTCAACTTCAATACTTTTGAACAACAGAGACATCCCGAGCGCCAGTAACCCAATGCCGGCAGCTGCAGCGCCTATTGAAAAGGCCACCCCCGCAATTGATCCAGCGATAGCACCGAGCGGGATCGCCAATTCCAGCAGGCCCGGGGCGGCTTTCTTGCTCGCCCACCCCAGCAGTACCAACGAAGCTGATAAGGCTATCATATATAGCACTAATTTAGACGGAGAAGCAATGAGCATGTAGGTCGTGAGGGCAAAAATGGCCGCGGCCAGGAACCAGATACCCCTGCTGGCCAATTTGGCGGTGCCCGCTACAGCTAGCTGGGACAGAGCTTGGAAAGATTGCGCAACCGCCAGGCCTATGGTGATTGCTCGATAGGCCATCATAAAAGGAATCAGGACCCCAATAAGCGGAGACATGAAGCTTATGACTTTTACAACGGTTTGCATGATTTCCGCTATATCCGTAAAAAGTTCAACATTGTCCGCTAAAATAGCTTGCCAGGCCTCCTGCATGGTCATTAAACGTTGGGCTTTCTTTTTCTGGTCTACAAAACTTTCCGCAGTACCGTCTGCAGCGTTGGTTAAAAGATCCATATTGCCGGACAACATCACAGCCAAATCTCCCACTTCAGAAAGACCCAGAGATTCCGTATAAAATTGTTTCTGGTAGTAAGACATGCTATCAAAACTTAAACCAGCGTCCAAGATAGCATCACGAACTGATTCAAATCTGGAGGCCGGGTCAGTGTCCATCATCATATCCATCGCGTTAACAAAGTTTCCACCGAGGGCAGCGTTCAGCTTTCCCGTCATGGCCGCCGCATCTTCAAACGTATCAAACTTATTAGCAATTCCCAGCACCTTTTCCATTTCCATGCCGGTGATCTTAGCGATGCGGTTGAGATCTGCGAATGCTTGAACTCCTTGATCTCCAAACTTAGCGAGGGCGCCGGCTGATTTGGCATAGGCGCCGGCGAATTCCTCTTGATCGCGGCCTAAATTCCGGGCGACGTCTGCAAGTTTGCTTTGTGTGTGGATAGCATCATCTGCGCTTTGGCCAAACATTTTCATGGATGCTTGAAGGCCGGCGGAATAAGTATCGTTTTGGATACCCAGGCGCTCTGCAATTGCTGTGCTGTCTCTCATCGATTTTTGTTGGCGGGCGCTCATCAACGTGTAATCGGTGACGCCTTTAATTAATGAAGTTTGAGCTTTGGTGGCGCCTTCTAAAGTTACACCAAATTCATTAAGTTCCTTATAAGTGTCTTTAATTTGAGCGGTATATTTGGGGCCCAATTGAAGTTGCTTTTCGAATTCTTTAGTAAGTTTATCATATTCAAACACCAAATCCTTGGCTGCTCCGTATAGCTTGGCGCCCAATTTGTCCATTTGTTCCAGG
>Ga0208156_1000282_pt1 | contig 22208 bp, 32 predicted proteins | sample 1_EtaG_FD_184073 | JGI IMG/M metagenome (GOLD analysis project Ga0208156, IMG submission 184073) | Marine viral communities from the Subarctic Pacific Ocean - 1_ETSP_OMZ_AT15124 metaG (SPAdes) (version 2) | ecosystem: Environmental > Aquatic > Marine > Oceanic | place: Pacific Ocean | collected...
GCCTCCTTCTGATAGGGCCGAAGTTCGAGTCCCTCGATGATGTGGAGCGGCGCGTGGCTCGAGTCCGACAACGCTGGGTACGATGTCTTGGAGATGAACTCCATGTCTGGATAGTCTGGGCCAAGTGCTACCCCTCTCGGAACCATCAGCCCAGTTCCCCAGAGATGACGAATGGGAATCATCTGGCATGCGTAGACATGCGTGTCAGGAACTTGGATGTACTTACCATTCTGCCTTAATGCCATGGCTTGGTTGTACTGCGGGTTTGGGCAGCGGAACTTCCGCTTTATCTCTTCAATGTATGGCGAGCCTGGAGGTAGGAATTTCCCGCCTCCAATGACGCATCTGGTGTCTGACATGGTGTTTCTCCTAACACTAAATATAGTGTAAGTACCCAGTGGTGTCAATGGGCAATTGGCGTATCTATCGAGACCCCATCCCCCTCGCCCGGTGGGGACCGTACTCTCCAGCACGGCGCAGACGAGGGGGTGGGGAGTTCTCTATTCCTCGCTCGACCCCAAGTAGCAGGTCCAAATCTCTTCCTCTGCGTCCCATTCTAGCATGTGCTCGACCGGATCCTCGGTCGTGCCCAACAGGTAGACGCCAGTGTTCTTCATCACGATGACACGTTCAACCACGCGTTCCGTGCCAGCGTCACTATCAACCATTTTGACGACCACCGTTGTTTTTTCGACTACATCCTCTTCTGAAGAGAACTCCTCTGGGTCCGGCCACGGCAGGTCATCCGTGACTTCAGGCTCTGCGAGCTCGGGTGCCGCCTTCGTGAGTCGAGGTAGGCTGTCCGCAAGAACAGGCTTTGCCTCTTCAACTGGCGGTTCCGGCAATGCCCTTCGGATGGTCTCAACCGCAGGAGCTTCTTCGTCGGTGACAAACGCCCAATCAGCGGGTGGGTACCATCCAACGATGGGAATGCCATCACTTCGGCGAGTCCTCTTCTTCCAACCAATCTCTTTCATGGTTGCGCCAATCGACAACTTGACCTTGTGAGGCATGTCCTCTTCAGACTTGGGAACTTCCACATCATTGGCAATGAAGTCGTACGCGTCAAGTGCCAGCTCATATGACCGAATGCCAGGGTACAAGTTCATCGTGAGAATCCTTGCGGATACGTTCTCGTCTGGCTTGACCCCACTCCTCTTCTTCTTCTTATAGGTAACCGCTGGTTTATCTGTTGGTTCAAGTTCGACTTCTGAGAACTCAACTATTGGTTCAAGTTCGACTTCGGATTCGATATCCCAATCTTCGACCTCGTCTACTCCGTTGCCTTGAACATCCTCTTCTTCTGAAACAACCACTTCAGGACGGTGTTCGTCGAAGAATCCATCAGGCGGATACCATCGATACGCTCTGGTACCATCAGTCATCTGCCGCTTTCGGCCCCACCCCAACTGGCGCAGTGCTACACCCATCGCTTGCTCAAGTGTTCGGTAAGAACTCACCTCTTGATCGTAAAGGCCGAGATGGTTGATGATGTCTTTGATCTCGGCTCCAATGTCCTTTTTGGTCAACAAGCCTGTCATCTTATCGGCGTACTTTTTACCGATGTCATCGAAGTTCGGCCCAGGCTTCTGGCGTTTCTTTGTTGAGTTGGACTTTGGCGTTGCTGCAAGCAACCCCATCTCCACTTCTTCAAAGGTCAACTGTTGCCCATACCTTCCAGCCATGTAGACCATGACATCGGCAATCGTGCGCTTTGTCGCCCTTGACTCCCCATCTACCAGAGACTTGCCATCACTGTGGCTGAATCTCCCGACAAGGTTTGGGTCGTGTTTTGCTGCGAGGTATACGCTGTAAACTCCGACGGCCCCTCTGATTTTTTCATTTGCTTCCATTTTCACACCTCCCCGTGTGTCCGTGTTCACTCTTCGCTACGAGATTGCTCAAGCGCTGTAAATCCAAGTGCGCTTTGTACACGACTTGTGCCAACTCAATCCGCTTTGATTTGGTGATGAAGTCTTCCGACCAATCATCCAACATGCGCCACCACCAATCCGGTCCATCCTGCCACCCGTCCAGCTGACGCTGCGCTACTCTCAACCACTTGAGAACAGCAGCAACCCCCAACGAATGCTCCAGGTCAATGACCAATGAAGCCATCGGACACGGCATGCTCGTGCCTTTGTCGTCGATTACCATGCAGTGCGACTCGTGCTCTTGGCCCCACGGCCGTACCGTCAGCGACATGTCAGACCGAAGTGGAAAGCCCTGCGGCTCCTTGCCCGGCACGAAGCGGACGGGGGTTCCAGCAAGAACGTCCATCTCATCGATGGTCGGCATAATCTCTTCCCAACTCATGGTGTTTCTCCATTGTGGTGTTTAACCAGTTTATCTTAAATAACTACTGAAGGCATCACTCTTTGCCTATTTCACCCCAGTGGCGTATCGAGCTGTCTTCTCAATGCACTCGCGGTAGTCTTCATAGGACTTGCGCAAGTCATTGAGCTCTCTGGTTGTGTCCAACGTGCGTAGGTCCAACGCCTTGAGGTAAACGGCAACCGCAATGACAACGTTGACTGCAGCTATGAAAGACAACGGGTCGCCGTCCTTGGCGGATAGGATGGACTTTTCCATCAGAATGACCGACGCCTATCCGTCATCTCGTATTGGTAATCCTCGTAGCACGCGCGCTGTTCTTTGATTTGTTTGAACAGGTTCTCCTCGACGTAGTCCCGCTCTTCATCCGTCAGGTCGGTGGGCGTGCCCGTCTCGGCGATGAACGCCTTTGAGATGTCTACCTCCCCGTCGCTGCCCGAGTCGGTCCAAGTCTGTTGCTCGGGCTCTGAGTAGTAGACCTGGACGAGGAGTTCTAGTTCAGAGAGTACCTCCCCAGTCTCTTCGTCTCGGGTCTCTCGTGGAATACGCATGGTGATTTCTGGCATGGTGTTTCTCCTACCTGCCCTGTACGGCTTTGATAGTGCTCAATACAAGCAGATTATCTTTGAAGGTGACGAAGCCAATGCTCAGTCCCAATTGAAGTAACAGTTGGTCGGAGTTCGATCCGTATCGCTGAAGTGGCGTCAATCGATCCTGAAGTTTAAGTAGACATCGGATGTCGAACTCGAACTCCTCGCGCTCTTGCACGTCGGTTGTGTACCAGAAGTCGTACCGACTCTTGATGTTGTTGTTCTTATAGGTGTAGTAGATGATCCAAGTCTTCCCTTCTGGGTTGGTCACTTGAAAGGCGACTTCAGGTTCTACATATTGCATCGGCATGGTGTTGTTCTCCTGGGCTGGTTGGTTTGGGTTGAACATGGAACACTAAACGAACTGAATTCGGAATTGTTGTGCGCGCTCAGGAGGCCCTCTTCGAGACCTCGTTGAGGTTCTCGACGAACCATTCCAAAGCCTGCGCCACAGCGGCCGCACGAGTAGGTGTGTGATACCCTCGCCCCCCATTTGGATCGCGGACATGGTATAGGCCGTCTGGCCCATTGGTGATCGGGTAGGTAGCCAGAATCCGTTCCATGATCGCGGTCCAATCCGTCGACCATTGTAGGGGCTCAGTTGTCGTTGTGGTTGTGGTGTTCATGGTCTTCTCGGTAAAAAGGAACTTTTCAAGTGCCTCCGAGGGATGTAGTTCCTCTGGGTTGTGGTGTTAGTGTATCCTACTACGGATACAACCTCTGGTCAATTAATGCCCAACTTCGGCGAGGTCTTCCTCGTCTTGGAACATCTCGAGCGCCATGACTACCAGTTGGTTCGCCAACTCCTGCGGACACCCGTGGTCAACCAAGTCCTGCACTGACTCGCACGGTTGGCCAGCTCCAGTGTGCTCCTCGGCAGTGTAGACAACCACAGGCAATATCGTGTCGTGAATGGTCATCACCAAGAGACCAGCGGTGAAGCTGGCTTTGTCGCTACCCTCGGCAACCGCCTCGAAGCGAACCATCTCCATCTGCTCGTCGAACACGAGCTCAGTGTGGTTCAACGCCATGCGCATGAGGTACGCGGCGAGCGCCTTGGCAGGCACGTCAGCAACAGCCATATCGATTCTGAATGGAACCATCATGATCTTTTCAGTGTCGTAGATTGGGTTGCTCATCCCTCACCTCCTTCGGTCTTCAACCACGGGTGCGAGTCACCTTTCGGGACTGATCGACCTGTGTGCCGTTGAATCGTCTTCTGCTCAAGGCAGGTCAGGCTGCAATACAAACCGAGACCGCAGCGCCCACGCTTGTTTCCGTACTCCTCGGGGTTCTTCTCCCTCTGAGTTTTGTACCAGGTGTAGCCAAGCTTCCGTTTGCAATAGATACAGCGGGGGATTGCCTTCTTGCTCATCACTCACCTCCTGCCTTGGCTATTGCTTCGCGGGCTTGTTCACCGATGGGGCATGGCTCGTGACCATCACAGTCCCAACCGCATTGATGCGTGTCATCAAGCATTCCTTTCAGCGCGGCCAGCAGGTCGGGCGCTGCTGCCATCAGTCGGGCATCCTGCTCCTGCTCACCGCTGCGCACATACTCATGATCGGTGCCGGGTCGCCAGTCGCCGCCGGGCACAGATACGACCGGGTAAACCTCGTGCGGGTCATCAGTGTACTTGGCGGATCTGAATCCAACGGTCCATCGTTCAGGCTTGCTCACTTGGCACCCCCTGATCGATGGGCAACGGCAGGCAATGTGGCAAATAATCCGCTCAAGGCTAAGGCAAAATACCCCGCTCTATAGGTCACTGGCATCGTGATTCTCCTGTTCAGTGGTGTGAACTACTATACTATATATGGTGTTCTGAGCTGATGTCAATCAATTACTTTGGCGATATGTTCTCTACCTGGGCACCAACAGCGGCAACTAAGGGGTAATAGAATAGACGCAAGACTCGCCGAAAGTGACGGTGTCCCTACTAGGTAGGGCCAAGTGTCCCTACAGGGGGCCAGCATAAAATACCCTTTGCACCCGGCTTATCTCTATGGCCTTACCTGTCCCTACCTACTTTACTAAAAGAGTCATAGAGAGGGAGTTATACGAATACCATATAGTGGTAAGGTACACTAGAACACTCTAGTAGAAACAGGTAGGGACAGGTAGGGACAGCAAAATTAAACGGCCGATAATGCCCCTTGTACCCACACTATCAGGTGGCCCTACCTCCGAAAAATGACGGAACAAAGTCTTGACGTGTCCACCAGGGCGCCAGCGGAACTATCGAAAATGCCCAAAGAACCTCACTTATCACTGTCCCCGCTTGGAGGACAGACGACAGAGGCCGTAGAGCTGGTTTCTGAGGCCAATGAGGACTCTATGTATAACCCCACCTCTCCGATTAAAGGCTCCAATAATCCGGTCGGATGACATAATATGGAAACCCCAAGACCACGCGCGCGCCAATGACAACTCAACAGTACTGCCCAGCTGTGAAGCAAGTCTATCGTGTACCGCTTCACACCTCGAGAACCGCGCAACCAATTGAATACCGTCCGAGGATCCTCACACACTACTACCGAAAAATCCTCCAACCGACCACCACAGCCAAACCCCTCCTCTACCTCACGATACATAAGGTACAATCGTATCCCACATGCCTGAACCTCACTCCGTAGCCAAGTACCCGTTAAATGACAGTCTATGTCGGCGTAAAATGACGCAACATCACACACCCGAGGTGACGCTCGTGCAAAACCTGAACGCTCCAACCTCCGCTGAGTCCGATACCACCGACTCGCCATTTTGTAATGCTCGCTCATGGAACTCTATCGCAAACCTTTATAGCCTTTCAAAATGTATGTTCCCACAGAATGTAACGAACTGGATTAACCGCGATGATGAAGCCGGGGGAGGGATTGTGCTCGCCGCCTGTTCAAAAGGGGCCCCTTCTGTGTGGTGCAAGGCCATACAGCGAAAGTCCCATTATCGGCGTTTCAAGGGCAATATGCTCATCAAGGAGCGTACTGTAAATCGGGTCAAACCGGTATCGGCCGGGGGTCGGGGTGTGTCTCCTGGCGCGAGCTCGCGGAGGGTTCTTCGTCGGGGTCGGAAGGGGGGCAGTTGACGTCACTGGGTCAAACCCGTGGTCCGCCCCGGCATGTTTCTGGTTTGTTTGCTGTGAGGCAACAGGCTCGAGGATGTCGTGGATTTCCTCCTGGCCTGACATGAGCGCGCGCGTGCGTGCCCGCTTTTGTGATAGGGCGAGCTCCCCTTGAGGGGGTGGCCGTCACGAGAACAGCCAGAGGATTGAGAGTGTGCCGGCGAGCACGATGGAGGTCCAGATGAATGCTGCGGTCAGCTGCTCGAGTACTCCAGGTAGCATAGTTGTTCTCCTTGTCCCAGCTCGGGTGGAATGGGCGGCAGGAGGAGGACACCACATCCACTCCTGCCGCCGGCTCGCGCGAGCCAAGTGGTTAGACGGGGTTGCTTCGTGATTCCCATTTTGGAACCACATTGCGGATCTTCTCGCCACCTTCGGAGATTCGTTCGTACTCCTTGTCGGTAATGTCGAGCGTGTGCGCGCAGATGCCCCAAGTCTCGCCGTCGTCGAATAGCACAATGGTCTTGGTCATTGGCTCTTCGCTCAAGTCTGGCCAGAGCGCGGGCAGGATGACCGTGACGATGTGGTTGCGCAGGGTGTGCAGGTAGACCTCGACATCGTACTTGACCTTGCCGGTCCATGCGACATCAACGGCTTGGCCGGAAAGTTCGACAGCGCCAATCGGATCATGGACATCGACGGGGATGGTCGTGGTTGCACCATCCCAACCGGGCGTGGCACAGATGGTCCAGTTGTCGTCCTCGTCTGGGGATGTCATGCGTTCGATGTAGACGAACGAGCCTGCGTTTGAGCAATCGGTGACATAGACCCGGTAGGTGTCGTCATCGATGTAGATGCGCTTCTCGTGCAGGGCCGGAAGGAGGGTGTAAGTCAGGTAGTTGTACAGGAATGCGTCGAGTGTCATGTTGTCCTCTTGGTGGTGTCGGGTTCATCTGTCGAGTTGGTTGGTTCTCTGACGGCGTGCGGGTCCAGTGCCCGAGCGTACTCTTACGATTCAGGCGACATGGACGAGGCTGGGACGTAGCATTCAGGGCACAGGTACTCGCTGGTCCCGTCGGGTCGTTCGTTGCCGCAGTGCTCGGTCGTGGGTACGTCCTCTCCGCACTCCTCGCACTCCTCGCAGGGCAGGGTCCACTCTTGGTCGTCAGTAGAGCGGAGCCAGTCCATCCCCTGTAGGCGGATTTCGTTGCATGTGTCCCACTCGCGGACCATCGCCGGGTCTCGCTTGTCTGGTTCGTTGCCGCACAGTCCCTGCATGGTGCCGAGTGCGTGGGTGAGCCGGAAGATGAGTGTGTTTGCGTTCATGTTGTCCTCTTGGTGGTCAATTCGATGTCGACGATGTAGAAGTTGTACTCCTCAACCTTGTCGAGTGGGAAGCGGTGGCAGGGTCCACCGCCTTCGGGGTATGCGATCAGCGTCTCGCCGTCCCATGAGTCCACGTGGAGTGCGCCCTCTGGGTAGTCGAACTTGTCGGGGACGATGATGTCGTTAGGTTGAAAGTTCGGTAGTGCGTTCTGAGCGATGGTGCCCTCGATCATCTCGGAGACGGTCCGCGAGATGTTGAAGAGCGGGTCGTAGATTGAGACGACCTCTTTGTCGTTCTCGTCGAGTTCGGCTTGGCGGTCTTTGGTCAGGTGGGGCAACTTTTTGTTGCTTTGGGCATCGTCGAGGATGTCCCCGATGGTGTCCCCTGCCCATCCGAGCAGGTCGTTCAAGGCGTGCGCCTCGGCTTCAGTGAGTTGGATGGTGATTGGTAGTGTCATGTTGTCCTCTTGGTGGTGTGGTGTCATTAATCCACTAACACCGTGGCCGTGGAAGTCAACAGTTTATCTGAGGAGCGCGTGTGTGTGCTGCCCAACTTTGAGGAGGGCGCGCGCGTGTGCGCCCAAGATGGTGATAGGGCGCACCCTACCCTGCCGAGGCAGGGCGGGATGTCGGTGGAGGTGGTTTAGGCGGGGGTGTAGTCCGCGCCACTGAGCAGGAACGTGGCGGCGGTTTCCAGGAACGTGGCGGCGGTTTCGACACTATGCGCCACTGGTGAGCCGTCGCTATTGACCAGTACGTATACGCTGCGGGTGGCCCGCCAGTTGGGGATGTTCGTCGCATTGACTGCAAGGTAGGCCTGTTGAGGGTCGAGGACGATGCCTGTACCAAGCATCTTGAAGGCTTGGTTGGGTTTGACTTTGATGAGGACCATGATGGGCTCCAGGGTGGTGGGTTCAGTTGGTGGCCGTCGGGATAGACGCCGAGCTGTGGGTTGCGGTCGTGGTGAGAAGTAGAACATGTGTGATCTCCTATGGGCCAGGTGGCGCGCGTCGAATCCAATATCCACCCGGACAGAGACGTTGGGCGTGTTGGGGTTTGCGGTAGTGGCTACGGACATCAATGCCTTGTGCGGTAGCCGGCGGACAGATCTGTACCTTTACTGTTCGGTGTGTCATGTTGTCCTCTAGTGCTTCGGATAGTCGACGTTGTCGACGGTGGGATCCCAACACGCACGGCAGTCGATGCCGCCAGCGTTGCGACCGTCACACTTGCCGCCTTGGGTGTATGCGGGACAATGGTTTCCAACTCCGGCGTTTACGCTGGATGTTGGCAAGTCACTATCGATCGTCTTGCCGACCATAGGAGCGGACAAGCGGATCACGAGATTGTCCGGCCATCGATCGCCCATGGTAGCGCGTGCCGCGTTGACCATTGCGCGCTCGCGTGTTGGGGCCCAGAACTGAACCCATGGCAGGGCCTGCGCGACCTTGACCCATTGCAATATGTGGGCGATGCTTTGCATATCACCGCTATCGTGTATGCGGAAGAACGGATCGATCGGATCGGTTCGCTTGCCGATGAGGGTCGCCATTCCGTTGACCCATTCGGGATTGTCGAGCGCGTCAAGCCTACGCTGCAGACCAGCGCGGACGTCGGGATAGATGTAGTTCCCGCGCCTGGCATAGCAGGATTCACAGACACTATCGGCGACCCTTGCCAGCTTCGAGCCGATTTTGCACGAGCTCGCTGGCAGGCTAGTGGACCATCCGGGCATCTTGGACGGTTTACCTAGTCCCGTTCGGTGTCCGGTGACGGTTCGGGCATGCTTGATCGTCATAGTCATGTTGGTTGTCCTCTTGGTGGTGTTCGATATTATCTTAACCGGTTAACTCGGCTTTGTCTGCAGTTATTTCGATTAATCGTGTGGAGCGGTATTCCTCGAGACCTGGACCCCTGCGGAGCGCGCGCGTGTGCGCCCGCCATTGTGATAGGGCGAGCGCGCACGTAGGCCGAGCTCGCAACTGTGGGTGCGGTAGTGGTGCGGAGCGGGGGACCTGCCCCCGCTCCTATTCACCACACTCTATTGATATTCGACGGTGATAGTAGCGTCCGGCATTGCTTTACTGACGGTCTCGACCAGTGTGCTGGTCAAACCTTCGCGTCCGCCGCGCGCATCGATGCAAGGCATACAAAGCACTTTGTACCCTATAGACTTGCCGTTGGCCTTGATAATGACCATCTCGGGCGGCAAGCGGTCAATATCCAGCGCGCGCTCGCAAGCGGCACAAAACCAGTCATCAACACGGCCGTGAGTGAATATGGTGCGCTTCGCTTCGCGTTCTAGTTGTGCTTTGAGTAGGTCTAGCATTTGTGGTGTCCTTTTCAGTGTTGTGGTGTGGTCCCCTTGGGGACACTATCCACTAACCCGATAGCAGGGTAGGTCAATGAATATATCGATTAATCGTGTGGAGCGGTATCCCTCGAGACCTGGACCCTTGCGGAGCGCGCGCGTGGGCGCCCACTATTGTGATAGGGCGAGCGCGCACGTAGGCCGAGCTCGCAGCTGCGGCTGCGCACGGACCTGGAGCTTAAAGCGATACCCGCCAGCTCGACGGGTATCGCGGTTGTTTCAGATGGTAGCGTCTATGACGATCCAAGCCAGCGCTAGGACTGCGAGCGCGATTAGTTCGGGGGCGATCATATGGTGCTGTTTCCTTATGGTTTGGGAAGTGGCGGCTGACCTGGAAAGCCTAAGCCAGCCGCCTACTGTGAGTGCTCTACTTGGATGTCCATGCGCCAGGGCTTGTCGCGTTGAACACCACAGGGTCGCCATCTCTTTCTACCGTCAAGGCCTGGGTTGGTAGTCCACACCCATCGACACACATCACCAGGATTCTGGTTCTGTGGCCGGGGTCGAAGCTACCGCCGCATGCTTTGAGGGTCCCACCACACTTCGGACATGGGTAGTGGGGAGCGAAATGCTGGCCGATACTGTTCGCCGTCTTCCGACGACGTTCTCGCTTTACCTTCCTCTCTTCCAAAGAAAGGCCGAGTTCAGGATATGATGCTGCCATCTGCATTCTCCTCTTGGGATGTTGCGCGGCCCGCCTCGCCACGTTGAGGGTGTCACTCTCCGTGTTTGCCCGCTTTGGGTCAAGCAGCTTCCACGAGTCGTCAAGCTCCCACAGGGTTTCCCATAATTCTGAACAGCGTTCAATGTCCGGATCTGTGCCGCCACTGTCATTGTTCAACTCACCCGCCAATTCTTCTAGTGCTCGAAGAAGCAGGTTCTGCTGTTCTATAGTCAGTTGAATGGGTTTCACTTGGCACCTCTGGTGTGGTGTGGTGTAGTGGTAAAGGGGCGGAGATAACCAATCTCCGCCCCACGTGGTTGCCTCATGCTGTAAGGCTTGCCACAACGGAAATGATGTCGGAAGGGGTCAACGTATCCTTGCCAAAGGTGAAAGAATCGAAGTTGTCCGCACGTAGGTTGTAGGTACGGAACGATCCGATAGGTGCCATACGTCGAATGTTTGCCTTGACCTTCGCTATGTCAGACTTTGGACCGGGCCGCGCTTTACCTTGAACATGGACCACTGAATCCTCACGTATCGCTGTGAGGTACAGTCCATTATCGGGCAGAGGGTTTCCGTCGTTGTCGGTCTTGATGCTGAAGATACGTCGACCACTTGGAGCAGTGGCGACCGTGTCGAAGTTGTCCGCACGTTGTAATCCGCCCAGTGACTTGCGCCATGATGCGACTTGCTCATCGACACCGGCGCGGCATGTGTCCGCATCAATCCCGGTTATGTCTGATAGTTCATTGAAGTTGACACGGTCTGCCCATTGTATGGACTGCTCAAGCGTGTAGGCGCGAGTTACTCCAAGCCTGAGGTAGTAGGTTGCGATGGTTTCAGTGGAACTTTCGTACCTGTGTAGGCATGCGAATGCGCCGCCTGATTTTCGTGCTGCAGCGATCATCTGTTGTGCGTTCATGGTTATTTCTCCGTTGTGGTGCTGTAGGGGAACGTCCCCTACCCCACAACTATACACACTGTTACCCACGGAGTCAACAGCTAATCGGTTATCGGTGTCGATTGTTGCCCTATCACCGATCGCGTTGAGCTCCTCACCGAAGACGAGACCCCGACCGACCCCGACCGACCCCGACCCCCAGACCGAAGACGAGACCCCTAAGCCCATGAACCCACATTGCATCAAGTGTGGCTCTCGGCTACACTTGTGGCGATGAGAGCAACAACAGTCGATTTATTTGCTGGAGCTGGTGGAGCATCACTTGGACTCCGAAACGCTGGATATGGGCATGTACTGTGTCTGGAATCGGATCCGGATGCGGTCTCGACGTTAACGGCAGCAGGCTTTCCAAGTGTATTGGGCGATGTCCGCGAGATGATGCAATACGAATCGATTGAACGAGTTGATGTACTGTGGGCATCACCGCCATGTCAGGCATTCAGTACAGCTGGCAACAGGGAAGGCGCATTGGATGATCGAAACGGATGGCCATGGACGTTGGATGTCATTGATCATCTACATGCTCGTGGCATAGGACCAGAGTGGGTCATCTGTGAGAACGTACCAGGACTCACGTTCCACAAGGGTGACTGCACAGGAAGGGACTATACGCAATGTCCGGGTTGCTATTGGTTGCAGTGGATACAGCCAGAGTTCGAGAAGCGATTCGATTGGGTAGGTACAGTCATGCTCAATGCTGCTGACTATGGTGTTCCACAGCATAGACGACGAGTGTTCTTGGTGGCGGGACCAAGACAAGTACGATGGCCAGAGAGGACACATTGCTCTGCAGAGGAGATGGCACAGCAGAAGATGTTCGGACCAATGCTCAAGCAATGGGTATCAATCAGAGAAGCATTGAAGCTTGAGGCGACAATCATTGGTGGTGGCAGGAATCCAACACCGGATGAGAATGACAAGCGTACATACAGAGACATCACTGAGGAACCAAGCACAACAGTGGCAGCAGTACAGATAGGCAATGCTGGTCCATTCGTTGTAGAGGAGAAGCCAGGTTGGTGGCACAGGGAATCATCGGTAGATGGTCCGAGTCATGCGGTGATGACAACTGAGGTGAAGGGCACGAGGGGTAAGCACATCAAGGGTAGGCCAGACAGGGCGAGTGACACAGCATGGTTGGCTGCAGGCAGGAGGCGATTGACGTGGCGTGAGTGTTCAGTACTTCAAGGCTTTCCGGATGACTATCCATTCCAGGGTAGAACGCAGGCGAGTATCTACAAGCAGGTAGGGAACGCGGTATGTCCGATGGTATCGGAGGTATTGGGTCGATGTGTACTGAAGGCGATGACTACATGATTATCGATGCAAGTGATGAGGGAGAACTTGAGTTCTTTCCGATAGACACGGTTGAGTTCTCAGAGGACACGGAGTGGTTCTTCGAGGGTGCTTGGTTGAGTTTCTTGGCATTGGTGGACCACACGTTTCCGTTGATAGACATTGGTGATCCGATGTGCAGTGAGGATGAGGATGGTGACTTGGCGATTTGGGGCAGGTTTAGTTGTGGCAGTTCAGCGTTGTGGTTGAGGATGATGACGTTTGCGGCGATGCATTGGACATGGTCTGACGGAGAGTTTCACTGATGGATTGGATTGTATTGGCGCAGTTCTTTCCATCAGGTGGGATTGACGGAGTCTTTGAGGAACCGGTGTACGGTGTAGAGATCGATGTTTTACGGGATGCATTGGAGGTTGGTCTTACGGATGAGGTATTGTTTCATCGTATAGTTCGGACGCGTGGTCGTGCTGAGGATTGGTTTGTACTTGGCGATGTAGTGTGTCGTCGGTTGGGCTTGGACGAGGAGAAGTGCGATGTACTTCGGGAGATGCAGGATCGAGTGTATATATCTCCGACTGTTGATTCGGAAGCACACGAAGAGGAGTTGGAAAGCTTGCGTCGTGAAGCTATCGAACGTCACCAGTGGCAGGTCCACCGTGTTTCTAGTTGGCTTACGGTCATTGATCCGCAGGGGAGGGCGTTGGTCGTAGCGTGTCCTGGGGCGCATCGTCGGTGGCGGAAGGTGCTTGAGCAGTTGGTACCGCGTAGGAACACGAGTCGAGCAGCGAAGACGCCATCGTATCGGGTATCAGCAGCGTGGTGTGCATTGAAGACATTGCATCGGAAGTTTCTTGACGAGAGTGACGGTGAGTTGACGATGTCTAACTTGCGTAATTCTGAGTTGTTGGCGTTGATAGTGTACGAGCATCGGGAAGCGTTGGGTAAGTTTGCTGGCGTGGGTCGTTCGGTGAAGATGGTGAAGTATCGGTCAGTCCGTCACTTACCGTTTTGGGAGCGATGCTTTCGTATGTTGGAGGCAGGCGAGCGGGTACCATTTCCTGTGAAGCATGTGTACAAGCATCGGGTGACGAAGTGGGTTGGTGTGAGTGCAGATGATGCTGAGTGGATGTTGTGTTGTTCGTGGTGGCCGGAGTGGGTTGGCCGGGGTCCTGTAAGGTTTGAGAAGTTTAGTAAGGAGTGCAAGTATGCAAGTTGGACTTGGAAGTGATGACCGTCGTTTGGATTTATTGTGCGAGCGAGTGCAGCGATTATTGCGCGCATCATTGAGTGATTGGTACGGGTATTTATCTCGGGAGTCTTTGACGGATTGGAAGTGGCGGTACGAGGTACCGTGGTGGGCGAAGAAGGTACCGGAGCGTTTTGACAAGGATTGGGCGTTGAACGATTTGCGTACGGCATTGGACAGGCCGGGGATGTTGGCGAGTTTAGTGATGGCGGTAGACGAGACGATATTGTCATTGAAGCGTGACGGAGAGAAGTTGAGCAATCCACCGAAGTTGGATGTTTTGAACGCAGCGTTGGACGAGTTGTGTGCAGAGGTTGGTGGTTACGATGTCTTGGGAGTTTGAGTGTTTGATACCGGGTTCACCGATGGGGAAGGGTCGAGCGCGAGCTACGAGCATGGGTGGTTACGTCCGTCTATATTCTCCGAAGGGCACAGCGGAGTGGACACGAGCTGCAGCATTATTGATGCGTTCTGAGTGGCGTCGTCCACCGAGTTCGGAGTTGGTAGAGGTGGAGGTTTTAGCGGTATTTCCTAGGCCGAAGCGTTTGATGCGCAAGAAGGATCCTGGTTGTCGGCTGTGGTATGGGAAGAAGCCGGACAAGGATAATGTAGATAAGATTGTCTTGGATTCGATGGTAATGGCGGGTGTACTTCGTGATGACTGCCAGGTGGTATGCGGTCGAGAGACGAAGGTATATGCGAGCAAGGAAGAGGGTCCTGGGTTGTATGTACGGATGCGCAGGGTTGGTGAACTTCCAGAGTTTGCTGGCAGTTGGCCGGTCTGGTTGGATTGACATGTGTAGTGTGCGGGGGTACGGTTTGGGTGCCGATTGACTTGGTCGTAGTGCGAGTGGTGTCGCTTACGGTCGTGAAGGGTTGGTTGGTGAACACATCAGTGTTGTTTCTCTGGCCTCCGGTTGTTGTGAAGATGACCGGGGGTTTTCTTTAGGTGTTAGTTGGTTGGTGTATGATGAAGTTCTGGAGGCAGTACCATGCGTGAAATGGGGCAAGGGGTCTTGATCATAGAGGTAGAGCCATCAGAGGATAGTGGTCTTCGAGAGTACGCGAAGGCTTGTGGTCCAGCTGGTCATGTAGCGGACGTGAGCGGTCGTTCACCGGACTTGGTGTTGGTGGATCATATGGACAACGATGCTGAGGCGTTTGCCGAGTTGGGTCGGTACGCGAGTCAGAAGAGGTATGAGGCTGGGTTTGGTCATGAGCGTGGCTTGGTTGAGTTGGAGGAATTGTTGAGTGGTTTGTCTCGCAAGGTTGACGGTGCGCATCGTGACGCGAAGGAGTTGGAGAGATTTGGTGGAGATGGTGTAGCGATGGAGTTGGAGCGGGACGTTTTCTCTGATGATTTGTCTGGTAGTGACGAAGAGTTGTTGGGATTGATGTCAGTGGTTGGCCGGCCGAGCGACGAGTTGAACGCGGTAGAGGAGGCGTTGGCTGCATTACGCGAGGACGTTGGCATGGATGCAGTGGCAGAGGTTTTGAATATATCGGATGGCGTGGTTGTGTTGATGGTGTCCACACCGCTTGGTGATGCATCTTATGGGTATGACTTGAAGAGTGGAACTGGGGAGTATCAGTAGGGGGTTTGTATGGCGTTACGTTGGGGAACTGACGACGACACTTTGTCTAGTTCGATGGCCGTAGATAAGGAGAGGGCAGCGAAGTCTGACGTTGAGTCTCGAGCGGAGTTGGACAGGTGGTCGAAGAGTCAACGGAAGGCATTGATTCGCCGGGCGCGCGCATCTGAGGCGGCATCCGGTAGACGGCAGGCGTTATACAAGCGTCAGTTGGCTGCTGATACTGCGGGTCAGTTGGGTCAGGCGGCATTGGCTACAGCGGGTGCGGTTGGTGGTGGTGGTGGTTCGAAGTCTGGGAAGCTTGCTGACAAGTCTGTTCGGCTCGATGCACGTGCTTCGAGGTTGCAGGCTAGTGGAGCGGCAGACCAGGCACGTAGGGCGGCAGACCGGGCAGATCTTCTAAGTGCTCGTTCGGAAAAGCTTTACAAGTGGGGGTACTGATGGCGTATGGATTGACAGACGAGCAGTTATTGGCGACGGCGCAGCGTGTAAATGATGAGCCTACTGAGGACGAGTACGAGTTGGGTCGTCGTCACGAGTTTGAGCGTGCAGCGATGGAGACTCAGAGGCTTGATGAGCAGGACGAGTTGTTGCGTCAGCAGGGTGTTTTTGGTGATCAGATGAGTGCTTGGGAGTCGCAGGGTGTTGCTCCGGAGAATTTGCAGCGTGCGAAGTCGCAATTGGCTCGATATTTTGGTTCAGGGGCACGTCCACCGGTACCGCAGCCACAGAGCGCACCGATTTACGGTCAAGAGGCGGCGATTTCGTCACCGACGCAGGCGGATTTGGTGAATCCAGTTGTTCCGTCGACTAAGTTGGTTTAGCTATGGCTAGTGACGACAAGACGTTGACTGCGGGGATGCATTTACCGAAGGAAGATCCTTATAGGGCGACCAGGGTTCGTGGTTCGGGTCGTTTGATGGTGCCATCGGAACTTGGTCATACGCCTTATGTAGCGCCTGAGAGCGAAGTTAAGCCAAGTCTCAAACAGCCACTGGGCACTCTTCAGGAATGGCAGCAACGTCAGCCTGGCTATGGCAGGGCTACAACACCAAGACCGAAGGAAGAGGAGTGGACGACGGCTGCACCGGGGGAAGGTAAAACACTGGCAGAACAGTGGAAGGCTTACCAAAGTAATTTTGAGGAGAGCGATTCTCCTGATGAGTTTGTTGGTTTGGACGCAGAGGGCAAGCCAGTCATTCGACGCCGACCGACTGGTGGTGACGTGCTGCCGCCCACCGGAATTCCTCCTAGCGGAGACGGTGCTGTTGACACTGCAATGGACATTTATCGACGGGCGGCCAATTATCCTCGCGATAAGCCAATCAATGCACAGCAAGGGTTCGCGGTAGCGGCTTCGACTCAAGACTACAACCGCCAGGGGTACTCAACAGAGGCCCCGGTATCTGCTCAGATTGTTGAGTACGATGGTAGAGAAGGCGAAGTCAGGGGGTATGACGACGGTTCTCGGTTTTTCGTGTCTTTTGATGACGACGTGATTCTGCGAATGAAAGACAAAAAAAGAGGGCTAAGTAAGCGATGAGGCCCGACGACAAGACTTTGACTGCAGGGATGCATTTACCGAAGAAGAAGCGTCGTCGTATAGCGAAGCGAGCTCGTGCTGGTAAGGACATCGGCAAGAAGGGCAAGAAGTTTGACGAGGTAGCCAAGAAGGCTGGTGGTGGTGAGAAGGGTCGTCGGATTGCAGCGGCAGCGATGTGGAAGAACGCATAGGGGTTTGTTGTGGCGCGTAAGCCTGTAGATGTGGGTCTATCGACGTTTTTTGAGGAGCATCCTGAGTACAGTTATTCTCGGATGCTCGACAAGGCTCCACGCATGGTGAACGTTCCATTGCCGAAGGGTTCTCCGGGTTCATTGAGGGCTGCACGTCGTTCGGTATCGCAAGAGGACCGGATAAAGTGGGTCAAGGAGAGAGTTGACGCGGCTTACAGTTCGTGGAGGGAACGTCGTATTCGGTCATCTCCGCGTACTGGTTTGAGGTATCAGGAGGTTCCTCCGATGGCTGAGCATTTAACGAATGTTCAGCGTGCGATAGCCGACATTTTTGGTAAGGCGGACGTTCGGCCTCCGGTATCGTCTGAAGACGAGCCGGCGTTGCGCGCGGTCGAAACGATTGAAGAGATAAAGCGGAAGTGGCGCAAGTCACTGGACGGAATGCAACGTGCGGACAACTTCGAGGCCGGTCAGCAGGCGCGACAGCTCCTCGAGCGTGATTATGTGAATGACCGTCTGAGTCTCAAGGCCCGCCAGCATTGGCAGGACGCTGAGCGGAGATATCGCGAGGCGGATACTGGTGTTTCTACTGCAGGATTAGCACTTGAGTCTGCAGAGAGCCCGAGAGAGGTAGTGAAGTTGGCCGGTTTGTTGGACACAGCACAGTACGATGATGTTTACGAGCGCGACTTGGGCAGCGGTCGTCACCAGATAGATATTGACAGTGCGGATCCAGACAGACGCGGTAGATTCATTTACGATTCGAACGATGACACACTTACGAACGTGACGGGTCTATAGCCATGACGCCACCTGAGGGAATCACCGATGATGAACTATTGGCTGAGTCAACTTATGCGGAGCCGACATATCGTGTAGGCACGCCTGATCTTAGTTCGATGCTTACTGAGAACAAGATTGCTTTAGAGTCTACGGATGACGACCAGGGTTTTTGGAATCAGTTTTACGGTTCGTTGACCTCAACGATTTTTCATGACAACCCTCGATTGAGTGGTAGTGCGATTGAGGGTTTGGGTCGTGTTTCGGGTTCTACTGCGATTAAAGATTGGGGCGAAAGCATTGTTGAAGAGTTTGATGCGACTCCATCGGAGGAGAAGTTTGTTCCTCGAGTATCCACCTATAAGGACGTAGATGGATTGAATTCTTTGATGGACTACGTTGGGTCTTCAGTTGGTCAGGGCATTGGATCAATGGCTATGACTATTGCTGGAGCAGGTGCTGGTGCGGTTGCGGGCGGTGCTGTGGGTGCGGTTGGCGGTGTTGGTGCTGGCGGTGTTGGTGCGGTTCCTGGTGCGGTCGCAGGCGCACGTATTGGTGCAACGGGTGGCGCTATAGGTGGTTCATTCTTGTTGAACTACGGTGACACGTATGGCTATTTGGTTGAGCAGGAGGGTATGGAGCCTGACGATGCAGCGCACTATGCCTTGGTTCCAGGCATGGTCATGGCGGGTCTTGATGCGTTTGCGGTTGGAAAGATCATTGGTCCAGCCAAAAGGAAGTTGGCTGATAAACTGATCAAGCGCACAGGTCAGTTGGCAGCTCGCGGTGCAGGCACTGAGGGCGTGACTGAGGCTGCGCAGCAGGTCATTCAGGAACTATCGGGCGAGCTCGCCGAGGCAGCTGGGTACGCCAGTGAGGACATTCCGTTCTCAGATCGTCTGGACAACGTAGTGAACTCGATGATTGCGGGTGCGTTGTCTGGTGGTGTGATTGGCGGTGTGACCGCTCCGATTCAGAGGCCTGGTGTTCCTGAGTTTGAAGATTTAACTGATGAGGAGTTGGATCAATGGGCGCGTGAGAGTGAGGCATTAGAGGCAGCGCCCGAGGTTGAGCCTGAGGTGGTGCCCGAGGTTGAGCCCGAGGTGGTGCCCGAGGTTGAGCCCGAGGTTGAGCCCGAGGTTGAGCCCGAGGTTGAGCCTGAGGTTGAGGCGGCACCCGAGGCAGAGTTTGAGCCCCCCGCCCCCGAGGCCCCGGCTGCGGCAAGCACTACTGTTGATGGTGTTCCTTACAGGTCCAGGGCAGACCACGCTCGCGAGATGCGCAAAGACCTAACGGCAGAGGGTTACGACGTAGACGACTTGATACGGCAAGACCCCGGCACACTTCGTGGCTGGGAAGACATCGAGCCCCGTATTTTCGATATCGATGATGTTCCTGTGCAAAAGGTGCGTGATGTCGAAAGGTCACGTCGAGCTGCCGAGTTCATTGAGTCTGGTGAAGAGATGATGCCGCCTCTGGTGGGGCTTGACGCTAACGGAAGAATCGTAGGCATTTCTGATGGTGTTCACCGCATCGAGGCTTTGCGGAAAGCCGGAAAGAAGCAGATTCTTGTCGATACATACAGGTCTACCAAGCCCCCCGCAGCCCCCGCTACAGTTGGAGCCGCAGTCGGTTCGAAGCTGCCCTGGCAAATGACGCGAGCAGAGTTCGAGGCGACTGGTGAAGAACTGATGCATGGGACAGATGTTCCTTTTGACCGCTTCATGAGCAAGGTAGCGAAAGATCGTTACGGTAAGACAATGGGGCGCAAAAAAGAGAACTTGGAGCGGTTCTACTTCACAGAACAACCTGATGTAGCTCGATGGATGTCGGACGCGACTCGTTCAGGCGGACATCGGCAGGTTGATTTCGATAAATGGGCGCAACAAAAGGGTGAGGACTGGATTCCTTCTAATGACCCGGTATGGGATGAACTGCTGGAAGAGTTGCACAGCGATGTTCGAAAGGACATGAAGCGCAAGCCTGGGCGTGTGCTGGCTTACATGGATTATGCGGAGGGGGTCCAGACTCCTGAAGGTACCTGGAAGTTTGAGGGGGAGGATAAACTCATCAAGGTCAAAGACCCAAGCGAAATACCGAGAGAGGTTTGGGTGGAAGGGTCCGATGTTCGTCTATACGAGCCAGGAAGATGGCCGAGAGTCATCAAGACGAATGTTTATGGTCGAACACTTGATTTGACTGACCCGAAGAACGTCCCTGACGACTTGGCGAAGTTGTTGAAAAAGGAGGGCCGATTCGACCCCACCGAGCGACCTTGGGGCTGGGAGCACGAGTTTTCTGCTGCGCTTGTGAAGTACGCACGGGAGAACAACTACGGTAAGATCAAGGTAAGAGACGGACATGAGTCTGGGGGGAGGAGCACCATTGGTGTTGAAGAATACATTGGATATGGCATCGACCCGCACCATGCTTTTGTCGAAAAAGCTATTCGTGAAGGGAAGGAAGTGCCGCAAGAGGTTCTGAAAAGCTACCCAGACCTGTATGCTTTGAAATGGGGCGCTCCGAAGACCAAGCCCCCCGCCTCCGCCGCCACGAAGGGTGATGTGGACATCACTGAAACGCCAGAGTTCAAGCGTGGTTTTAGTGGCTCAAAAGTTGTTGATGATGCTGGTGGGCCACTACTTGTTTTTCACGGTAGTGATACTCCAAATATCGATCAGTTTAAGCATGAAGAGGCTGGCGGTCTTTTCTGGTTTACACCAAAGCGACCTGTGGCTGAGAACTACGCGCTTCATCGCCGTGGCGTAAACACGGCGTCTGAAGATGCGTGGGAAGACGCGCTTGAATCAGGTGTAATAGACGATACTTTTGAAAACTACGTGACCGAGGCCTACCTCTCATTGAAGAATCCTCTGGACCTCAGAGACCGCGAGGCGTTTCGTGTGCTTGCGGACCTCGACCCAGAGTTTGGTTCAGCCTATACAAGCGAGTATGGTCAGGAACTAGAAATGTTGGAGTATGGTCAGAAAATAGCTCGAAATGTTATCAATCTGGCTAAATCCATTGAAAAGGGTGGTTCAGATTATCAGTTCTGGATGATGACGCAGCATGAGAAGAGCGCACGCGCGTGGGCCAATATCTTGATACCGCAGCTTGAAGCGCGGGGCTACGATGGCCTCATTATGAATGACGCTGCCGACACGGGGGTTGCTTACGCGGCTTTTCGACCCAATCAGATCAAGTCCAAGTTCAACATTGGCCCCATCGACTGGACCGACCCACGCATCTTGAAGCAAGATCCAATTCAAGTTGTTCGTGAGCTTACTGATGAGGCTCAGGCGGAGGGAATCGATAAGCTGAGAAGCTTGATTAAGGACTTGCCCGAAGACGCGAAAGAAGCCTCCGAGATTTTCCGGCGTCGTCTTGATGATCTGTTTGGTCGGATTTTCTATCGAGAAGCAGGGTGGGGAGTAAGCGACCTGTGGTCTGAATCTCGCGCTCCGCGCATGGCCAAGAGCAACGCCCGATATGTACAGGAGACGTTGGCGGGCGTGCCTATCGGGACTGTATCCCCGGAACAGTACCGGCTGATCAAGTACCTACATGACAACCCAGACGACCTTGCTAAGTATTTTGAAGCAGGCGACCCCGACGCGCTGACTACCCGCGTGGACGAGCTTCGGAATGGTACAGGGCGCATCACGGAGTTGGTCGTAAAAGCATACCGAACTGCTCAGGAGTTGGGCATTCGCGGTGTAACCATCGATGATATTTACAGCGGTAGATTCGCCAAGATGGTCGATGATGCCGGTGGGGCAGGCCATCAGTTTGAGCTTCTTACTCGATGGGCGAGGAAGGACTTTCGCGAAGCGCAGGCTGCAATAGACAAAGCCGGTATAGACTACACGATCAAAGCGGAGGCCCCAAGCCGGTCCATGATCGTAAACCAGCTTGTATACCGCTACCAGCTGGACATCTGGTTGGCGGCAAGATCAGGCGGCCCGATGCCACCTGCGCCTAACCTTGAGATATTCCTGACGCCCGCGCGCAAGAAGGCCCTTCCACGAAAGGGTGCTGGCTACGACACGTTTGGTATTGGTGCCGAGGAAGACTACGCACGCTACGCGGCTGAAGGTGATCGGGCGATAACTCTTGAGCGGTTGTTCGAGGGTGTAGAGACTCTCCCTGAACGACCCGCAATGGGCGTGACGGCACCAGAGGACATCGGCAAGTTCGTCGAGAGTCCTACAGGTACAGCCGCTAAGGACTTGAAGTGGTACGAGAGAGCCGCA
>Ga0208156_1000289_pt1 | contig 21783 bp, 47 predicted proteins | sample 1_EtaG_FD_184073 | JGI IMG/M metagenome (GOLD analysis project Ga0208156, IMG submission 184073) | Marine viral communities from the Subarctic Pacific Ocean - 1_ETSP_OMZ_AT15124 metaG (SPAdes) (version 2) | ecosystem: Environmental > Aquatic > Marine > Oceanic | place: Pacific Ocean | collected...
CGGATATTTGCCCTTAGGGGGCTTCTTGTAGCCATATAGGTCTTCTGCTTCATCTACGATAGATTTATAAATACTAGGGTCCTTTCCTTTTCTAGGTGCCGGAGTTGATGGTACCTGGGGGGAAGGGGATTTTCCTCTTGAGATAAATTCTGGTCTTATATTAATTGAGGAGGCTATATTTCTCTCACCTGTTCCCATAGAAAAAGGATCTTGGAATAGTTGTTTTTCCCACATTGATTTAAATTCCTTTTTAGGAATATCCACTTTAACTATTTTACCTTTACTTCCTGCATAAGCTCTTGCTACTCCTTTATCTAATGTTAAAGATATATAGGGCTCTTCTAATCCTTTTTTAAAATTACTAGGTTTTCCTTTTTTTAATCCTTCTCTCATTATTGATTCAAAGTTTTTACTGGATGTTCCATGATATAATCTAACAAAACTTCCTGAACCATATTTAGGTTTTAATTCTATGTGTCCCACATCTCCTTCTATTGCTCTCCATTTTATTTCGCTTTGTTTTTTAGTGGTTTTTGAAGGTTTTCCTAATAATGCTTCAATAAAACTATCTCTTGGTTTTTTTGGTTTGGCCTGTAATCTTGAAGTTTCAAAAAGGCTTTGTGTTAATTTTTCAAAGTCAGGGATATCCTTTTCTCTATCATCTAAATACCCACCAATCAATTTTCTCTTGGTCTGCACACTAGCCCTTAATATCTTAACTCCACTAGGGGTTCTTGTAAATGCACTTGGAGTATAACTAAATAATCCTTCTGCCTCTTCAATATTTCTCCTCATTTTATCATATTCATGAAACTCAGCTGTTTTCTTTCCATCAATAGTAACCTCTGCTTTGCTCTTAGGTGGTCTTGAAACCCTTTTCACTCCTGCATCTTTTAATGCCTTTTCATATAATCTTGCCTGTTCAACTGGATTTACTCCGGGATTAACATAGAAATCTAAATCAGAATCTGCATAACTTCTTTTAACACCATAAACCTGGGATCTCTGTGCAATACTTCCTCCAAGTATTTGTTTATCTGCTTGTTCTCTTAAGAATTGTTTTGTAGCTCCTCTAGCTTCTTTTGGAACTTTATCTAACCCACTTAGATCAATATCTTTTACTTTTGGTCTTACCTTACCAAGTTCAACAGCATCTTCCCAGAAATCCTTAAACTCTCTTGCTCTTTTTGGATCTGTTCTCTCTAATTCCTTAACTTTTAATTTAAACTGTTCTTTAATTGTTAATCTTCTTACTAAAGGTTTTGTTGCTTTATAACCTGCGACACCAGGTAATAATTCTGTTGTTGTTAATTCTCCAAAGAAATATGGTTTATCTTCTGCCTTACTTGCCCTATATCCAACAGAACCAAGATATCCTGCTCCAGTTCCATAACCGAAAGCCTTGCCTAACCACTCTTCTCCAAATTTCTCAGATGCTTTTTTTGTTACTTTCTCTACACCAGGAATTTTTTTTATTATCTTCCCAGTTTTATCAACCTTTAAAACCTTTGCCCCATATCTTCCAACTTTGAATGCCGGACCTGTTCCCGCCGCTAATATAAGTGAAACCCCTGCCCATTCTGGTTTTTGCCTAATACCTTCATACTGTCCTTCCACAAATCCTTCCACAGCTCTTTGCAATGCAAATTCTTTTTCAGAGAATGGAACCCCTGCTTCTTCCCTAGCTTTTCTTAATTGTTCATGTCTTGCTTCTCTCTCTCCAAAAAGTTCTTCAAATGGAGGAAGTTTTTGTGTTTGAGATTTTAGGCCTTCTTTTCCTTTTTCATAAATACCTATTAGGCCTGTTGCTGGTTTATCTTTAGGTTCTGGTAGAAATTCATAATCTATCCTTCCAACCTTCTCCTCTGAAGATTGATAAGGCTGATATAAAGAAATATTGGGGTGAATGGTTTGTAATCCATATCCACTTACTTTTCCTGTTTCTTTAAATTCTTTTAGGGCTGCCTTAACTTGAGACTCTTCAGCTCTTATGTCTATCCCTCTTTGAATAGATTCAATAGCAGTTTCATGTGTGAAACCCTTTGAAGTCAAATGTAAGTATTGTTTTGCTATTTTTTGAGATGGTGCGCCTTCTATACCTGTTTCTCTTAAACCAAGAGCTATTTGGGCCCTTACTTGTCTTCCCCTAGAAGCAATTGCAGTCTTAACTCCTAATTTTCTTATTCTTGCTACTTCGCTTGAAGGTAGGCCTAATCTTCTTGCTCTAGCAGCTTCTTGCCTTCTTCTCTCATCAGCCTTTGCAGCAGCAGGTGATGATCCAGTTCCACCCCTGCCACCTGTAACTCTATATTCTCTCTTACCTGAGGCCCTAGTTATAACGGCAATCCCACTCCCTTTGCTACCTGGTTTATTTACCATAAATACAATTCCCTTTACAAATTTTTAAACATTAATAATGCAGAAATAACTTAGAGAATTATCTAAGATAGAAATCAGGCAGTATTTCTTTAGATTTAATCATTTATGTAATTTTCTATTTCTAGAATGCTTTCTTCTTCTTGAATGATTAGGTGAGATATGACGTCTTGGTTTTCTTTTGGATCTTCTTGATCTTATTCTATGTCTCTTTATCTTCTTCTTTATTCTAAATCCCCACCAAATAAGAATTAGACCTAGAAGAATTAAAGGAATGGCAAAAGTTAATATGTGGGCTATGCCTTGAAATGGCATGTTTACTTCAAGAACAAATACAATCAATATTGCTCCAATTAAAATACAAATAGATCCTATTTCAAAACGAACATAAGCTTCGTGATGTTTTCTCTTTATCTTTTGCCTATATGCATAATCTTTATAATTCTCATTTATATTGTGCACTTGTCTCATTCTAATTCACGAATGTGTTTTTTATTCTCACAGAATTTGTGAAATAAATTAACCAGATCCCTCCTCCTAAAATGCTTGCTACAGATTGCCCTATTTGGAGGTCTCCGACAATAAATAAAAACACAGTAAGAACCATCCTTATTACCATAAATAATTTATAATATTTAGGTAATGATTTTTTCTTTTTGAAAAACAAGAATGCAACATAAAAAGTTAAAAGAGTTACACCAGAGAAAACCAAAAACATAATAATAGAAAATAAATCTCCTGTGTCAAACATAAGCATTATTGATAAAATTAAAAGGAATAAAATAAGAAAAATAGACATTATTAAATCAAAAGCTGGCACTAACAACCATCCGCCAATCCCTTTAGGTTCTTTCGTCATTTTCTAGTCTTTAATACTGAATCAAAGAGCTTTATTAAATTTTTAGCTCTTGGGTCTTTATTGTTCAGTTTGTGGTATCTTTGTTGTTTAATTTTTTCTACCTCTATGAGTATTTTATATAAAGTAGAGTGATGACTTACTTAAATACTTTACTATTATTCGTCCGAATATATATAATTTAACGAAAGTTTTAAATATAAGATCGTCCTAAAATTAATAAAATGAAACATAAAAAAGAGGACGATATTGAGGAACTAAAAAAATCATTACACCAAGAGGAAACTAGAGATAATTATGATGCAAAGATTTTTTATGATGGAAAACAATATAATATGAGAATACCTGCAAAAGTTGCGAAAATAATGGTTGTAGACCCGAAAAGGAATTATATCAGATTTACAATAGTGAAACCAGCGACAATAAAAGAAAAGCCAAGACTTGAGATATCTTTGGAGAGCAAGAGTGGCAGTTAGCCCAATAGATCAAGCAATTGTAAGATCTGTTGCCTTTGCCTTTAGACCAATGACTTTAAATGGGATAGCAGAATCAACAGGCATTAGTTGGGTTACAGTAAGAAACCACGTACAAATGTTAGTTAAGAGAGGAGTACTTAAAACAAAGAAGCAAGGTGGAAGAGTTTACTATGTTTTAAGTGATAGAATGTATTGAACTCCGGAAAGTTTTCAGAAAATCTTACACAAATAAGATAAAGATGGGATATTTTACTATAAAATGAAAGAAATAGAAAAGTTCACAAATAAAATAATCTGTAAAGATTGTTTAGAAGCATTACCAAAAATACCAGAAAAATCAGTTCATTTAATTATAGCAGACCCTCCTTATTTTAAAACCATCAATGAACAATGGGATTATAAATGGAGAACAGAAGAGGATTATTTGGAATGGGCTGAAAAATGGATAAAAGAGCTTTCAAGAATTGCTAAAACCAATTGCTCATTTTGGTTATTTGGATATGTCAAAATCCTTTCTAAGATATTACCAATTGCAGAAAGGTATGGATTTATATTTAGACAACAAATAGTAGTAGACAAAGGAATGAGATCTATAAGTGGCAGAAAGACTAGTACTTACAAAATGTTTCCAACGACAACAGAAAGCATTTTTTTCTTTGTTAAGAATAACCAACCAAATATAAAGAAATTTTTAAAAGAAAAACAAGTTAAATTAGGGTTTACAGCAAAAGAGATGAATGAGGCATTGGAGGTTAAATCAAATGGCGGAGGACTTTGGTCCCTATATACTGGAGAAAACATATTAGCACAGATCCCTACTAAAGAAATGTGGGGCAAGTTACAAAAAATTTTAAAATTTAAAATGGATTATTCTGAAGTTAATTTTACTTTTAATTCCCAAATGGGTTATTCAGATGTTTGGACAGATATAGACTTCTATAAGGAAAAAAGAGTGCACCCTACACAAAAACCATTAGAGTTAATTGAAAGAATAGTCAAAGCTAGCTCAAATAAAGGAGATATTGTTTTGGATCCTTTCTTAGGGAGTGGTAGCACAGTGATAGCTTCAAATAAACTAAATAGGAAATTTATTGGTCTAGAATTAGATAAGGAATATTACCAATATGCAAAGAATAGATTAAAGAAATCAATGGAACAAAAAACATTAATTTAACGACGAGAGTATTTTTGTTTATATGTTTTCAAAATAAACTAAATAAGAACTAATTTATTTTTTGCTGTCAATAACTACCTCTTCACAAAGGAGTTGTTGGCGGCATTTTATTTAAAGCTTTCTAATTATTAGTTAGGGACAAACCAGAACTAGTTCTTGCCTTCTCAATCCTCAAGGCTTCCTCCAAATGCTTATCCACTCCCTTTACGGATTCTTCTTGAGCTTTTTTGTTTTGTTCTATTGCAAATTCTTCTCTTTCTTTTTTCAAAATAACTGTAAGCGTTCTCCCTGTAATTCCTAACATTGGGGCTAATCTATTTTGTTTAAAATTCTTTTCATCTACTAATACCCTAATCAATAAATCTCTTTGTTTTCTTGTTACATATAATTGGGTATTTTCTTTTTTATCTTTCTCTAATTCTTCCAGTCTGTGTTGCTTCCTGCTATCTTCTTTTAATTTATTATATTCTTCTTTCTCTCCTTCATACCAATCTGAAAAATTAAAATCAAATAAGAAATTAGAAAGTTTTGATTCAACGTAAAGTCTTCTCTTAATTGGAATAGTTGAAACTGCTTTTCTTTTAAAAGCTTTCTTTTTATAATTTTCAGATTCTTTGATATGCCAAGGATCAGCAACATGTGGATCATCATCTCTAGCATGAACAATAGCAATACCCCTAGTCAAAACATGTATCCAAATTTTAACCCTATGATTTCTAAAATTCTCAGTTAGGTCTTTGAACCTAGGCAAAATTAATATTGTGCATTTGTTTTGGAATCTTTCAGTTGCCCACATCTGAACTAAGCTTTGTTGTAAGCCTGACATAAAATTCATTTTATACATTGATTTTATTGCTTCATCAATCATGTAACACTGATATCTTTTCAAGGCTGTAAACCTAGTTTTAATTTCATGTTCTGTAGGTAAGTAAGAAACATTTTTTTTAAGATCAAAACGTTGATCAATTAATTGGCCTAGATAAGCCCCAAGTCTTGATTTACCACATCCCTCTTCTCCAGAGATAGCAATCACTAAATCCCAATCAGCTCTTAATCTTCTTTTAGTTCCTCTAACAAATCTCATTAAGTCTGGATGATGTTCTAATATTTGTTCTTCTGTCATTCTGATTTTCCTAACAACACATTACTAATTTTATTAGCAGTAGTATTAGCTCTTTGTGTTGGAACACCAAATCCTAATCTTTTCTTTAAGTCTAATAAATCTCTATGCAACTTTCTAAGATCTCTTATCAGTCTTGGATCAATATCACTCTGACCATTTCGTGAATCTTCTTTCCATTCTTCTAAGGTAGTTTCAACTCCATCAATACGTTCTTGCCATTCATCTTTATTAAAAGTTATGTAAGGTTCAAGGTTACTATAGAACTGATATAAAACTGCAAAATAAGATTCAATGTCTACTAAACTACCATTGTTCATTTGAAAAGCTAACTGATCAGCTGCCATAACAATAGCATGCAATCTCTGAAACTCTAATGCCCATGGAGAGAATTCTGTTGTATCTGAGAATCCTTCTGGTGTTGTTATATCTCCTGTCATTTTACATTATTAATCTTTAAAAATTGTGGGGTATTGTGTATCACAGAAATTTAGGCATTCAACCTAGAGAGAATAATGTAACCTGTTATTTATAAGGTTTTTTAAAATTGGAGTGTTCTTTTCAGAGAACTAACTTTATATAGAATAAAGGAAAAGACCCGATTTTTTGTTCTTTCTTTCCCCTGTCAGACAAACTGCCATTTGTTTGACAACCAAAAACAATGGAGGCGAGATTATGAGCCAAGACGAATTTGAATTAACACCATCGGATAAAAGAAGGTTGGACAAACACATGCCCCTAATAGTTATAGGACTGATGATTGTATTGGTGTCCCTAGCAGGATATGCTCTGTGGAATCAACACAAGCACATAGAGCTACTTAAATCACATCCTTGTGATTTGTGTAGGCAATATGGATATCAATGCTTTGAGACGCCTAGATTTGAACCTGAGTGGAACGTCAATACAACTATAGATCTTAGAGGTGATGATGGAAACATATCTAGGTAGTACAGAGTTTACGAAGCCCTGGGAACTCCAAAAATATTTGGAGACTCAAAGGATACCTACAGAGGGAGATATGAAACTCTTCGCAGCAAATATAGATAGTGTAAGAAATAGGGCCCTATTTATTATGCTCTATATTACTGCTGGAAGGGTAAGTGAATTATGTTATGATCTAAAGAAGAAGCATTTGGTTGTTGATGTAAGAAAAGGTAGACAAGTCTTATTAATCAATATGCCAAATAGGAAACATAGAAAAAGACATTTTAAAGATATTCCAATACCCTTAGATAAAGAAGAAGTCCTATTAGGCTTATTGAATCAATTCCTACAAGGTAAATATGAGAATGACCCTTTGTTTAACTTTAGTCCAAATTGGGCGTATAAGATTATTAGAAAAGAACTAGGTTGGAATGCCCACTGGATTAGGCATTTAAGATTAACACATCTAGTTGTTAATCATGATTTTAATGAACAGTTATTAGTTAGGTTTGCAGGTTGGACCGATAGCAGACCAGCTAAGAATTATATGGCATTAAGATGGGGAGATATCCTTGATAAGTATTGAGGATGGTCCCCCGCATGGATTGGCACACACGAGGGACAAAGTGGATTTTATATTATGTCTCCCAACATATCTCCAAAGCCCTCTCTTCTCTGTTTTTTCTTTTTAGATCTTGGCCTGGTTTCTCCACCAAAAAAAGGATCAGGTGCTGGACTTTGTTCTCTTCTTTTGTCCCATGCCTTTTGTCTTTGTTGTCTTATCTTAGCTTTTAAAGTTTCCTCTTCTAATTGACTCTTTAATTTTCTAACTCCAGATTTTCTTCTAGATTCTTTTCTTTTACCCATCCCAGATTGAACAGCTTCAATGTCTTTCTTGGCCTCTGAGATTCCTTTCGCAGCTTGCTTTCCAAACTTCTTTAATTTAGAAGTAAAAGTTTTCTTAGTTTTTTTTGGAGGTGTTTTTCTAAACTCTTCAAACTCTTCTTCATCCATCCTAGAAGTTTTTACTCCATATTTGTTTTTTACCATTTCTTCTCTTTCACCTTTACCGCCCACTTATCTCTATATTTAACAACGTCTACTTTGTAAGGCTTCCTGGACCTACTCTTAAGATACTTATTAGCTAATTTCCCAGCATTAAACCGACATTTTCTAATTCCTATTGTTTTATCATATTTTACCATATCATAACCTCTTGTAATTTTTGCCCGCTTTCCCAACAGCATTCATAGCACTAGCTTTTCAAACCCACGGGATTCTCCCGTTAATATCCTCTTAGTGGTTTCAACATCATTTGAAATTTAGATTTCTTTCCATAATAAGTGGATTTAACTTTCCTTTTTCCTTTCTTTTTATATGCCATTTTATTTCCTATAATGTCCTTTTACTCTAACTTTCTTGCTAGTTCCTGGAACCTTTCTTAAGTAGCCCTTCACATGTGATCTTCTTTTTGCCATTATTCTTCACCTCCTTTTCCGTTTCCGTTTCATCTTTTTAGGATCATATCCGCCTTCTTTCTTAAACCCCTTGATTCTTCCATTACCATCTAACATAAGCTGTGCATTCATTTTTTCACAATACTCATTTAACTTTTTGACTGCTGCAAAGACCTTCATTTCCCACCTCTGGAATATAACTATATTATGGAGGGATTTAGCTCCTATAATTTTTAAAGATTAATAATGAAAAAAGAATTATTTTTTCTTATGAACTAACCAGAATTCATAAGATTTTTTGCCAGTTCCCACTATATTGAAAATTTCTTTTATCTCTGCATTGGTAAAACCATGGATATGAATGAGTCTATCTGAAATAGCTACAATCGTATATTTCAATTCATCAGCGTAAGCTAGTATGTCCTCTTCTGACATAATCCCATTAAGGTTCTTATCATTCTTAAGTTTGATCACACTGGTTATCATTTGGTGTTCTACATCCTTCAACTTCCTTAAGAAAAGAGTCAAACTTAATTTTTCCTCTTCAACAGAAGGACCTTGTGGGGTTTGTTCCTCTATGGGTTGAGACTCCTCAGGAATGCCTCTTGGTGGAAGCTCTTCCTGAGGTGGAGTCCCTGGAACCACTGGCTGTGGCTCTGTTGGAGGATTCTGAACTTGCGGCTGTTTTACATTATTTTCATACGGTAATTTCATTTTTCTATCTCCTGTATTCTTGGTACTGTAATTCTATTATTTTCACAATAAACTATTAAATCATTATCCCAGACCTCTGTTCCTACATAATTCTCTTCATAAAGCTCTGTACATAAGCTGGTCCCAAGTGAATTAACTCTTTCTCTCCATACATCTCTCACATCTTCTATATCAGATGCTGAGCTAAAAAGCATAAGAAGAACCACACCCAATATTCCAATGTAAAAGATTCCTACTAGATAATTGATTCCTTTTCTATAACTTTCTGACCATTTCCAAGTAACTTCTTTTAATTCTTCCCCTTTGTACTTGGAGAATATATGGTCTAATTTTTGTCTTCTTGTAAATTCCTCGTTACTAGGAACTAAATCCTTAAGCTTAGATTTTTTTATTTTTTCAAGATTATCACTCATTTGTTTTGCCTCCATTAATTTCAAAATTTTCAATTAGTTGTCTATTCTTCCTTTTAATTCCAAGAAGAGCTATTCCAACAAACATGAACATTATAATGAAAGGTATCCAAACTAAAACATAAAGTTCTGGAAACAAATAGTAAATTAAACCTAAACCTACTACAAAGAAGAATAAAGCAGTTCCAAATACAATATCAGCAAATTTATTGGCCTTAGCAACATGATCTTGAACTATCAATGGTTTACTCTCCTCCAAATCTACAGAAACAACTTCCTCTTTTTCTCCAAATAGATCCCCTACAATCTTATCAGCTCTGCTAGCCGCATATTGGTATTTTGGATCTTCTTCGGCTTTCCGCCTAATCATGTCTTGAAATCCCATTTTCTATCAGATTCTCCTTTCTTTTTTCAATATAATTTTTAGTCTGTTCTTTATCCAGGGCCAAACAAGACTTTTTTCTCTTAGAACAATCTAAACAAACTCTACCAGTCTTAGAAGCAGTTTTGAATGGCTTCAAACAATTATTGCATGTTTTCATTCGGATTAACATAAATCTACCCTTTAGTAGTCCATTGTCAACCCCTAGCCATACTAGTCTCTAGATTCCAATATTTATAAGGCTTTTTAAAAAAATTTATAAAAGGTGATTTCTGGAGTATTTATGCTGAGAAATTGGGCACCCGACAGCCACCTGGTGCCTAACTTCTCTATGAATTCTTCTCTAAAATTGTTTTACATCTTCCATTTCTTTGGTGAAAGTTTCATTTTTTTGTAAAAGTGCAAATACCCTTCCGTTTCTAGTGGAAACATTACGCTTTACACCTTTTTAGGCAAAAACGTAAGAAAATTATGTAAATTATGTAAATTATGTAGCACTTACAAACCTTTTTTATATATAGATACTTTTTCATAACTAGTACATAATTTACATAAAATACATAACAAGGAATTGAAGCCTGTACCCTTAAAATTCTCAAGAATTAAGTTTTATCCCTTCAAAGAAAAAACCACTTTCATATTTTTCTTCGCCAAAATTACCACTTTTTACCACTTTTTTGGTAGTTCTGGTCTGAAAATACCCACATTCATTGATAGCAAAATTAAATTCAGACCTTTTTACAGGTCTTAACTTTCTATTCTGTAAGTAATTACGGTAAGCCTTCCATAAATCAGTAGAATTTACATATCCATTTGGATCATTAGTATCACAACATTCTTCAATAAAGTATTCTATAGGATTACTCACCATCATATATCTCTTTCTTCTATCTGCAATAGTACCCTGGTTAGTAAATTCCCCTTTATCTAATAAGTTCTTTAATATATTCAAAACTTTCCTTGCTAGATTATTATATTCATAATCAGGGATTGTTTCCAATACATCCTTCCCTCCTTTGAACTGATTAGGGAAGTCAATTATTAGCCATCTACTCCAAAATCCATCAGTAGTATCATCTGTAGTGGGTAAGCTATTAGAATTCATTATTATCTTAGCATAGTTATAATCATCAAATAATTGCCCATACTTCTTTTGAAAACCTAGCTTATCCTGTCCCGATATCTTTTTTAAAGTGGATGTATTCTTTAATAGTCCAAAATTTGTCTCTCCTACCTGACATACTAATTTTTTGTATAATTTATGGGCTTCAAATCTATCTTTAACTAATTGATCTAACTCAGATGCACAGATATTGCTTTCTCCTAGAAATTTAGAAATTAATGCTTGAAACCTTCCTTTCCCATTTCTACCACATCCGAATAAACAAACTATGATGTGGATTGGATATTCTGGTAAACAAGAATAGGCTAATATTTCATATAAGGTTGGGACATATTCCTTTCCAACCCATTGACCAAATAGTCTATCCATAGTTGGAGTATCTTCCTTTTCTCCAATTTCCCAAGGAATTGGATTTGTTATAAAATAGTTAGGAGATGCTTCGTGCCTTTCTCCTGTTTTAATATCTATTATCTTATCTTTAAACTGCACCCATGATTTTGGTGGTTCTTTAGGTATTTTCTTTCTCCCAACTCTTTTAAAAGCTTCTAGATAATCATTTTTTACTCTTATATTAACTGTTTGACCTCCCATATTGAGATTTTCATCTAAGGAATTCATTAAATCTATTTCATCTACATTTGCCCATCTACAATCCTCTTCTTGCCAAAACCAAAAAGCACCTGTTTTGTCATAAAAGAATGGTTGTTTTCCATAAAATGTTTCTACATTTTCAATACAATCATTAATTTTAATAGGGCTATCAATGATTAGTTCTTGTTTCTTTTTAGATTCCTTTAATCTATATCCACACATATCTGCACAGATTTGTTTCGCTTTGATAAATTCACAATTCTCTTCTTCCATTACAAAGTGAAAGATATTACCTGTCTTTTCACAATGAAAACAATAAAAGATATCTTTGCTTGTATCAAAACTAAAACATTTTCCACCCTTACTACTATGCCAAAGGCATTGAGTAGGATTATGGCTTAAGTTCATCCCATAATGGCTAAGTACGTCTCTTAGGGATAAGGATCTTTTGATAGCTTCACATTCATCATCTGATTCTATTGTTTTCTTAGGGGATGGTTTTTGAAACTTTATGATTAACTCTTCTATTTTATTATAATGAGCTTCAGGAGCTTTCCCTCTTATGATCTTATGCATGGCTCCTTTATACTTTGCTTTCCAGTGAGGTTTTCCTATAATAGGAATTAATGTCTTCCCTAGATTTGTTTTATCTAATAGATCTGCATATTTTTTAGGCACCAGCATATCGGCTATAATTTTCTTGGCTTCTTTCTCATATCCTTCAGGAAGTCCCATAAGATTCCAGGCATAGAAATAAGGAGAGGTTCCTCCATGATCCACAATACAGTAGTCTAATTGCAGTTTTCTGGCTTTCTTTTCTACTTCATTAATGATCTCTAGATTTATTGGTCTAGTGCCTTCAAATTCAATAGCTAAAACATTAGGGGGACAATCTATAAGGATTGGCTCTTTCTGGCTATTTCCAAAGCCTCTGAAGAGATATTTCTCTCTTTCCTTGGTTCGGGCTGCCTTTACTCCAGAACGTCCCTGAGAATCAATGTATATGTCTTCTGGATAAGCACAAGTTATCTGTCCGACATATTGGTTATAAATCTCCATTCCCATTTATACCCTCTTTTTTTATCCTAATTTCTTTTGTATAATTTTGGATGGCTTTTTTTGCCGATTCTTTATATTTTACATATGGCCATATGATTTTAAGCAATGAATTATGAAGCATATCATGGTGTTTTTTACACACATACATTCTTCCATCAGCATCAGCCCCATTTATGCTTTTAGGAATTATATGATGTAAATGTATTGTTTTTGGATCAAAATCATACTCATTCACCATACACCTGCCATATTCACATCTAATCATAATACAATCTCCCTCTTCTTTTTAATTACTAAATAGATACAACTTCTTCTATTTTGATCTTTTTCTTTTTAATCTTGTTAGCGACACCCATCATGATTGATTCTGTTAGATGTGGCACAGACTTATAGATCATACTTTTATCTACAAACTTCTCTAATACTTTAATGTCTGTCTCTTCAAGATAATATCCAATTACTTTTTTAGTTGCCATTGTGTAGTTTAAATTTAGAAACTTATTAATATATATTTATATTTACTAATGTATAGATTAGGAACTATATATTAATAAATGATAATATATATAAATAAGTAAATCTAATGAAGATAAATCATAATCCTAAAAAAGGATAGGAGGCCATAAAATGGTAGATTGGGAACAAGAAAGAGATAGCTTATTACAAGCTGGAGAAAAAAACTGGTGGAAACCCGAAGCAGGACAGTATGCTGTTCACTTCTTAGACACAGGAGAATTCTTCTCTTGGACCCCTGAAGGACAAGATAAAGAAGTTTCTAGTGTTAAATTTAAAATAGAAGTAAATGGAAAACAATATGATTGGGGAATACCCAAAGGCATAACTGCTAAAAGTGCTTGGGGACAATTAGTTCTAGTAGCAGCAGACAGAGGCAAAATACAAGGAGAAACTATTAGTTTGATAGTCAAAAGCAGAGGAAACGAGAAAGGTAAAGATTATACTGTATTAGAGGCTTTATCTTTAATGAATCCAGAAGGAAAACCAAAAGAGGAAAGGGGAACCCCAACCCCTTCCTCCAACACTTCCACAGAGAATAAAGGAGATGACAAAGGAGTTAATACAGGATGAATTGGCAGTTTTGGTTTGGATGGTTTTTACTTTTTCTCGGAGGAGTTTCAGCAATAATTCAGGGAGAAAGTTTTAGTATTGGGCTCATTGATGAGGTGAGAGGAACAGAAGAAGGAGACATTGAAGATGAGAATCGTAATTCGTGAAGATGATTATTTAGAAGTTGATGAAGGAGGTGAGGATGATGAAGAGGAATGATGAAGCAATATCTGCATCAGTGTCTAAGTCTGTAAAGACAAAATTGTTGAGAATGGCAAAGAGAAGTGGTCATGCTCTTAGTGCAGAAATTAGAGTGGCATTGGAAACTTGGGTGATCACATATTACGGGCAAAAACCTGTAAGGCAGAACAAGAAATCGGGCAATAGTAGAAAAAAATAATCGGGTATTTCGTAGGTGTGGTTTTGGGCTTACCTCTCTTTTCCATACTTATGAACCTAGAGATTAAAAGGATGTGATTGGAATGGAAGGAAAAAAAGTTAAAACACAAGGATGTTGCCAACATAGCTGTAATAGCAGTGAGGCAATAGTAGAGAAAGAAGCAAGAAGTTTATGCAGTGATGAACTTCATTACTATGTCAAATGTGTTAACTGTCGTCATGTATATTTCTATTCCCCATTTAGGCAAGTGGAGGATTCAAATGAAAGCTGAAAAAATAATAGGTAAAATTATATTATCTCCTAGTGCATCAGACCCTGGTGAGAAAGTAGAGTTTCCTATAAAATATTTAGAAGAAGAAACTATTGTTTTTGAGAAAGACCTTAAGAAAGAAATTAATTTTTATTGGAAATTTAGAAACAAACCTAAAGATTTAGTTAGAATACATCCAGAGTTCAAACAGAAAATGAAGGATGAGTTTACAGAAACCCATTACGGGATTCTACTAGAAGATGATACTAAAGATTTAGCTTACGAATATATCCATGAAGCAGAAGACATATTCAAAGACTGGTTATTTTCCACAATTTTTGAAGATTTATTTTACCCAACTATTTTAGAGGAGGAAATTACAAAATGAAAGACACAGTTGAAATCGTAGCTAAGACAGGAGGTCTTAAGCTAAAATCAGAACCAGAGAAATGGTTCAACCCAGTAGAGTCTCTTAAAGATACAGTGAGAGAGACAGTGCATAGAGGAGACGTAATTGAATTTGAGTTAACAGAAAAAGGAAGAATTGGTAAGTTTGAAATTGTAGAGAAAGGCAAAGTAGAGAACAGATATTCTGAGAGAGACTTGTACGATAGAGAGAAACAAAAACAGATTATTAGGATGAATTGTTTGAATAGGACAACTGATCTAGTGTGTTCTAAGAAAGTTGAATTTAATGAACAAAACCTAAACAATTTCTCAAAAGCCTTTGAAGACCACATCATAACAGGAGAGAAAGTTCAATTACCAATTGAGGAGATTAAGAAATGAAAATTGAAGCAGAGACAGTTAATAGAATTATCAGAGATTGGTTTTGGGAAGAAGTACAAGATAAACTTAGCATAGAAGACAAAGACGAGTTAGAAAGAAGAATTACAGAGTTGTTTGAAGGTGTTAAAATAAAAAATGAATGAGTGCGGACTGAGAAAAGCGGATGATGCAAAGTCCAATTGGGCACCCCAAAAAAGCCTTTTTTGCTTTTCGTCTATAGTAATCATTCATATTCGCCAATAGGGGTATTGTGTGGAGCAAGAGGGAGTTAACGCTCCCTCTAATATTCAAAATGAAAAAAGAGTGTGATATATGCAAAGTAGAGTTTGACTTTAAGTCATCCTTAGTAAAATATGAAGATGGGAGTTTAGTATGTTCTGCTTTCCCAAGAGAACATAGATTCCTTTCTGAACAGATTGGAAATAAAACACTGGAGGTATTTTCAAATGAATAGTTCATCAAAAGTTGGATTGGTAATAATTTTGTTTGTTTTAACATCTGGAAAACTACTTAACACAAATTTACCAGGGTATGAGTTCTTTTTGTACTGGGTAGGGTTTGCACTAGGATTCATGATGTTTATTGACAGAAATGAATTGAAGAGGGAAGAAGATGAGACTTAAGACTTGTAAAGACTGTGGGGAACATTTCAAAACAATGATCAAGAGACCAGCTTATTGTAATCTTTGTAAAAGAGATAGAGAACTTGCAAGTAGGATGAGGAGAGGATGGGTAATATGAATTTAAAAGAGTTAAGAGTTAAACTATTCAATTGGAGAGCTATACGTAATATGACAGAAGAAGAGAAAGAGATTATTGAAGATATAAGATACAAACTTGAAATGGAGTTTGGTCTTTTAGAATATGAGGTTGACATAAGGATTAAAGATTTTATTGTTGAGAATGGGTGGCATAAATGAGAGTTCCTAACTGGCCATATATCTATTGGGCAATATTTGTTTTCATAGTTATTGCAATCTTATGTATAAGGTTTTGGAGGAGGTTGGATAAAGAAGATGATAAAAAATAAACCAGTAAAAACAGAACTAGGGAAGAACATAGAATCTCTATTAGAAGAAGCTATGGATAAAAGAGAGTTTCCACCTTATATAGTCGCCCAGGCATTAAGAGGGTTAGAATCTCAAGGTTATGATATTGAATACTTAGAAGATAAATACATGGCTACAGTGGAGGCTTGTAGAAGATGAAACCAATCAAAAGATATGACTTAAAATATACAACAGATTTTGGACATATGTTAGAAGAAAATAAAAAAGGAAATTGGGTAAAACACTCGGACATGATGGAGAGGGTGAAGGCGTTTAAAAGAGATTTAATTATGAGTAGAGGGTTAACTTATAAGATTTACAAGCTAATTAATATAGACAAATATTTCCCAGAGGAGGATGACGATGGATAAACCAAAGAAAAGAGGAAAAACTGTTTGGTGGGATTTGAATTACGAGGAGATATTTAAAGAGGATGGAGACAAACACAATATTAACAGGTGATAGCTTAGAAGTCTTAAAGACATTGCCAGATAACTCAATAGACTGTATAGTAACAGATCCCCCTTATGGTTATTCTTTCATGGGGAAGGATTGGGATAAAGCAGTTCCTAAAGTAGAGGTATGGCAAGAATGTTTAAGAGTATTGAAACCAGGGGGATTTGCTTTTATAATGTCATCTCCAAGACAGGATGTTCTTTCTCACATGATAGTTAATTTAGATAAGGCTGGATTTGAAACTGGTTTCACTTCTTTATATTGGACGTATGCCTCGGGATTCCCGAAAGCCAGTAATATCGGGAAGATGGTGGATAAGAGAGAGGGTGCTGAAAGAGAAGTTATTGGAAAAAGAGAAGAATTTATTAAAAGACAAAACAAAACAAATGACTCAAGAAGTATTGCTTATGGAGATTATACTTCTAATGAACAAATAGGGATAATTACTTCTCCAGCAACACCCCAAGCAAAAGCCCTAGATGGTTCTTACGCAGGATACCAGCCCAAACCCGCAGTAGAGATAATCCTAGTTTGTATGAAACCCTTACAAGAAAAGACCTATGTAGACCAAGCCATGAAGAACGGGAAAGGGATAACATGGCTGGATGATGTTAGAGTGCCTTATGAAAGTGAAGATGATGAAAAAGAAAATGTAAGAACTAATCGTTCTAATAAAGAAGGTTATTCAATTTGGGGAAATGTAAAAAGCAAACCAGAAGATTTAACTTTGTCTCCTCAAGGCAGATTCCCAGCCAACCTTTTAGTTTCTGATGATGTGTTGAATGATGGGAGAATTTTAGGGAATGGAAAAAAAACAGTATCTTTCCATAGACCAAGTAGGAATAATTGTATGTCCGGGGATAATTTAGGACATACAACAATTAGTAATCTTGGAGATTCAGGTTCTTTCTCTCGTTACTTCGACCTAGATAAATGGGCACAGAAAACCTTTCCATTCTTCATAGTTCCAAAGGCTAGTAAGAGTGAGAAGAATATGGGATTAGATGATTTTGAGGAGAAATCGGTTAAAGGGAGAGATGAAGGGCAAGATAAAATGAATGTTCCATATAAACAAAGTGTAACACCAACAAAAAACCAACACCCAACTGTAAAACCCCTAAAGTTAATGCAATACCTCATAACACTAGGCTCAAGAGAGAACGATATAATCCTAGACCCATTCATAGGCTCTGGTACAACAGCAATAGCAGTCAGACAACTATCCAGAAAATTCATAGGTATAGAACTTAATGAAGAATACATAGAGATAGCTAACAATAGATTAAAACCTTATTTAGAACAAAGTAAATTGATGGAGGTCCAAGACAACGATGAGGTGTAAAGGAATAACAAAAAGAGAAGAACAATGCCTTAATTCAGCAAGAATAAACCACAGATGTCTTATGCATTATAAAATACTGAAAGACATTAAAAGGAGATATTTAGATTTTTTAATTGGGGGGGCAAGATGATGAATGAAGAAAAGTTAATAAAACTGATGCAGAAATGTATTTACAGAAGATATTATCATGATGTAGTTTCTGTTGCAACTCTTAAACATTTAATCAATATAGTAGCCAAAAAACATATTTATTGTAAAGCTGAAACAAGGAAATCAAGAATCAAAGGAGACAAACAATGAATGAGAAATGTCATGTATGTAAGAAAAGGTTTAAACCTTATACAATAATTATGAACTCTACTCCCGTCTCTTTGGCAGAATATTTCCATACAAGAGAAGATGGTCCAATATGTGAAAAGTGTAATGAAGATTATATTAAAAAACAAAGAAAGGAGACGAGCAAGGATGAAAACCAATACAATCCTACAAGGAGATAGCTTAGAAGTCTTAAAGACACTGCCAGAAGAATCTATTAATATGTGTATGACTTCTCCTCCTTATTGGGCTTTAAGGAATTATGGGGTAGAAGGACAGCTAGGGCTAGAACCCACTTTTGAAGAATACATCAATAACTTATGTGGTGTGTTTGATGAGGTTAAACGAGTTCTAAGGAAAGATGGAACTTGTTGGGTGAATTTAGGAGATACTTATTGGGGTTCTGGTTCAGGAACACAATACGAACCAACAATAGAAAACAGCAAAGAAGTTTATGTTATGCCTTATAATTCTGCTAAAATCAAACAAAGAAATAAAGATTCTAAATTACAACCAAAATGTTTAACCCTAATCCCTTTTCGTTTTGCAATAGAAATGGTGAACAGAGGATGGATATTAAGAAACACAATTATATGGCACAAACCCAATTGTATGCCTTCTAGTGCAAAGGATAGGTTTACAGTGGATTTTGAGTATTTATTCTTCTTTGTTAAGAATAAGAAGTATTGGTTTGAGGCTCAGTATGAAAAATCATTAGACCCAAAAGACGATATAAGAAGGCTTATGAAAGCGAATAATTATTCAAAAATAAGACAAGGGGGAAACCGCGCATTTTTAAGTAAAAGGAATTTAGAAAAAACTAAACAAAGGATGATGTTGGGCAAAAACAAACGTACAATATGGGAAATCCCTACACAACCATTTCCAGAATCCCACTTTGCAGTTTATCCAGAAGCCTTATGTGAAATACCAATTAAATCAGGATGTCCAGAAGGAGGAACAGTTTTAGATCCTTTTATGGGTGCAGGAACTACTGGCTTAGTTGCTAGAAAATTAAACAGAAAATTCATAGGTATAGAACTTAATGAAGAATACATAGAGATAGCTAACAATAGATTAAAACCTTATTTAGAACAGAGTAAATTAATGGAGGTTGAAAGCTAAAACCCTAGACCTCCCCACTATAAGTCTTTGGAGTATTATGGTGGGAAAAGCTGTGGTGAATTTCCCAGAAAGGGATAGATGGCTTTACTTTTTGGCATTGTCTTCACCTTTTCATAACGAGCCACAGCCGAGGGGGGAAATAAAGAAAATGAAATGTCATAAATGTGGAAATAAAGAGGATATTTGGGATAAACATTGTTTAAAATGTGGTATAGTTATTCAACCCAAAAAAGTGATTAGAAGTGGAGTTGGAGGAGATTGGTGGTGGTGAAAACATACACATTCAAATTTGAACTATTAGAAGGAGTTTCAGATACACAAAGGTATAAGCAATTAGGAAATGCTGTAACTGTTAATGTTATTGAAGCGATAAGCAAAAGATTATATGCAAAGGGCTAGAGGTCGCTGTCTGGTAGAACTCAAGTTGGTTTAGCGAACCACACCTTAAAACGTAACACCTAGGTTATGGCATACCTCTCACCGCAAAGAGAGTTAAGGTAGGAGAGCGGTCAGCCAGACTTTGCATTTAAGGAGAAAAGATGAATCAAGAAAAGTTTAACAAGACATTAATTTCCCATAAAAAATGGGTTGCACAGATAGGACACAAGAAAAAAGAAGAGTTTTTGATCCCAATAGATAAAACAGCGAAGGAATTAGTCTTAGCCTATGCAGAGTGCAAATGTGAGAGTTGTGGAACAGAAACAGACTTACAATTTCATCATCTATTACCTAAAGTCAATAGAAAGTTCTTGGAATTCTGGAAATATGTATCTCAGAGACATTACTGGGCTAATATAGCTCTTTTATGTAAGAAATGTCATGCAGATATAGAAGATAGACCAATACAATTAGAGTCAATGTCGATTCCGCAGGAATCCATAAACAAAGTAAAACAAAAATATGAAATAGGAGAAGAAAATGAAAGATAAAAAAGAACTAAAAAGATTAATGACAACAATAGAGGGTTGTAGATCTTTTATACTATTTGCAGTCTTTGATGGACCAGACGAAGATCCGGTTATAATGACTGGAAGTGAATTTAAGAATACTGCCGATAGGATTTTTCTTGATTGGCATATTAAAGGTTGGATAGAGAAATTTGATCAAGGTTTAAAAGACAAGATTTTTCAGGAGGGAGAAGATGTGCAAGGTTAGATATTTACATAAGGTCGGGGTTAGTAAAACCTCAGGAGAAGGTTTTGAGTTAGAAGTAGAAGTCTGTAGTGATCCAGAACATACTCAAGATTATGTAAAAGAACTAGGACGTAGAGCATTAGAAGCAAATAACATCATAAGGAAAGGTAAATTTGATGTTCAATAAATTGAAGGATTGGTTAAGGAAACCGGAAGAAGTAGTACGTTGCAGACAATGCAAGGTCAAACTTCTATCATTGCTTGGCTACTGGATGCACCCTGAAAACGGGTGCCCAGTCCAAGATGGATTATATGTAGAGGTAGAAGTATTGGATGAATTTCTCCAAAATAAGTTAAAAAAAGAGTGTGGTGATCCAGAAAAGGAGGATTATTTCAATGAATAAAGCAGAATACATGTTTTTAATGGCACCAGCACATATTTTGGCAGAGTTCATAGTGCCTAACACAGCATCCAAAGTAGCAAAATCTACTGATATTACTTATTCCCATATAGTCAAAGTATGCCATCTAGCAATAGAGGAAGGGTTGTTGGAGGTTTTACCGACAACCAATAAAAGAATAATAACATATAAACCAACTAATAAAGGATTAGAAGTAATAAAAAACATCTTAGGAGTGAAACAAACATGCCAAGAAGTACAAGTATTAAGGAAGCAATAGAAAAAACCTACTTAGTTAAAGCAGCCAATGTGGGACGTAATTCAACAGCAGGAAGAGTTACTTTCCCAAAAGTATTAATAGGTAAAAGAATTAAAATCGAGGTGCAAAATGAAGAAAATAAAATTTAGAAACGGAAATAGCATCGAATTCATTAAAGGAATAAATGGTCCTTTAAAAGGTTCTTTTAAGTTTAGAAACGGATTTACTGAAATAATCTTGGAGAACGAAAATGAAAAAGATAAGTGAAATATTAGCAGAAGCATTTGCTCAACATGCATATGAGAATACAGACAAAGGACAAGTAGTTTATGACCCTGTAGTTATGGAAGAGGTTATGGAGATAGTTAGACGTAATATTGATGATGAATATGAGATTTTTGATGAGTTTATGACTCTTCCAAGACTTAAACAGAAGTGGATATATGAAACAATGCATCCTTGCTGTAAAATAACTGCACAAGTGATTTATGATGATATTAGACAAGACATGAAAAATAGAATTAATAAAGCAA
>Ga0208156_1000290_pt1 | contig 21776 bp, 27 predicted proteins | sample 1_EtaG_FD_184073 | JGI IMG/M metagenome (GOLD analysis project Ga0208156, IMG submission 184073) | Marine viral communities from the Subarctic Pacific Ocean - 1_ETSP_OMZ_AT15124 metaG (SPAdes) (version 2) | ecosystem: Environmental > Aquatic > Marine > Oceanic | place: Pacific Ocean | collected...
TTTCTACGATTCCAGCCATAATATATTACCTCCTATAATTAGTTAATACCTGCTAGTTTTTTCATTCTATCCAAAAATGGATCAGTAGTTTGCGTCTCTTTACGAGAAGCACGAATAATGGAAGACGGTCGACTGATTGCCTCGCTCAGTGATTTGGGCCCACTTGTAGGTTGGGACGGCACTGCGCTTTGAAGCGTCTCATAAATTGTCTTCGCTTCCATCACTGAACCAGCATTGGAAATAGCTTCGGCAATCTTTGTTTTTTGCCGCTCATTTAGGGAGGTATTTCTCAAAACACGGTTCGTGTAAAGCAAGCGCGCATTGGAAATGTTAACATCATACATGTTTTCTTTCAATTCCATAGTTACTTGCTTGTACTTTTTGACGTGGCTCTTGAGTTGCTTATTTTCGTAAAGCAACTCTTCTTGAGCCTTCTTCAAATCTTTTAATTCTTCTTCAACATCTGTGCTGCGGCGGTAGGCCATTTCTTTTTCAATTTGCCATTTCAAAGCCTCGGGGGAACTTCCAGCCCAGCCTGACTTTTCTGCTCGCATGTCTACAGTAAGTTTTTCCATAATCGTATCAATAAGTTCTTCGGGGATATCAAAGTCTTCCTCTAATCCAGCCCGTGACATAGCATCAGAATCTGCTTCTTCCTCTGCCGCCTCGCCTGCTAAAGCCGCGCCGCCGTCATCCTCTTCGGCCTCTTCGCCCGCAAAAGTTCCCGGGTCACCTTTGGAGGCTCCCGTATCTTCATCAATGATCTCTTCCTCATCCTGCAATATTTCCGCCAACTCTTCTGCATTAATATCAAAATCTTCTTCGGTGCTTTCTTGGAGTTGGCGGATGGTTTCCTGGAGAGCGTCCAGATCCACGTTCACTTCAATGTTTTCGCCGGTATTGGGTGTCGAACCAAGATTCTTGCCCTTCAAGTGCGAAAAGCCATCGGTTGCAGATAGCGGGATATCTTCGTCTTCTAGAATGGGATCGCCGGCTTCTTCATCAGACTCTTCGAGTTCGGGCGCCATCGGGGGCGCTGCCATGGGGTCGGGGGCGCCTGCCATTGGATCTCCTCCGAGATCGCCAGCGCCACCCAGATCAAGACCACCTTCTTCTTGTTCTAAAAGTGTATCGAGAGTTTTACGAACTTCATCGGAATACTTTTCGACAATAGTTGCTTCAGCATTTTTTAGCGCTACATCACGCAGCGCCTTTGCATCGATAAAGGCTTCCTTTAACAAAGTTGACATTTAATATCTCCTAAAAAAACGGTTTTTCAAAATAAATAGTATTGTTTATCACAAAAAGACGATATTATGTACCACTCTTATTTATAATCCACCAATTCTTACCATCCGAATGAAATGTTCTAAGAGAGTAATTGTTTTTTAAGGTAATCTCCGACGACATGTCTATTAATCCATCCTCTACTTTTACTGTCAAAACAAAAGATCTGAGCTTATATTTGTTCTGGTGGATCTTTTTAATTGTTATCATTCTTCCCACATTTTCTTTAGCCAAAGGTAGTGTTGCTACGATACTATGCGTGGTTGTATCAAATAAAACTGTATTATCAGTGTCTTTAAACTCATATGTTTCGGCTGCCGTCACTTTTATTTCTTTATATAAGGCGCCATTGATTTCTAAATCTCCAGTCGTTTCTAGTTTTTTAGTCACGCATGCGTTTAGAGTTTTAATTGTCCCCTTAACCGCTAACGTATTATTGCGTGGCTCATACGTAAATCCGCGCTCTCCTTTAAATCCTGCATTACCTTTAAATTGAACGCTATTCATGGACCCTTGTGGCTTAGGAACTTTTAAATGTAGAAAACCATCATATAAATTCTTAAAGGTAGTGTGGCGGACCTCGCCGCGTGTGCTGTCATAGGCTAACAGTAAATCAGCATCACTAATGTTTTGGCCGTTCGTCGTAATATCTAAAGAGTTCTCCGGATTGACGGTGAGTTTGCCACTTTTAAAGCCCAAGCCTCCATTGGTTAAGACATCTACCGCCACTCCTTCTTTGTCTGATTTAATTCCATCGGCTGCATTTACTTTTAATGTAGCTCCGTGCGCTTCGAGACCACCCCCAAAGTTAATAGAATGTGCTGGTACCTTTCCTATCAACTTAGTAGCGGGCACATCCCAGAGTCCACAACCAGAGCCGCTCAATATTTTAAAGACTCCCTTTTCCGTATGTAAAGCTTTACCGTTAAACGTTAAATTATAATGACTTTTTACTACTTTGCCTCCCTGATAAGTTAAAAGAGAATTCTTGGATCCTCCCACTAATTTATCAAATGCAACATTCTTTTCGGTGGCACATGGGCTTTGAGCATCCGTATCGTAAAACACGCTAGCACTAATGGTGTTCTTAAAGATTTTAATGCCTGATATCTCTTGATCTGCGTGCTGATCCACGGAACCCGATACAATTCCGTTTACTACATTATATGCCATTTTTTTTCCTCTCTCAATTAATTAGCTTTCTTATCTAAATAGTCAAAAAAAAGGATGCCCCCCAAAAAGGAGGCATCCAAAAAGATATGTCCCTAAATCTAAGGAAAACCGTAGATTAGAGTACTACAAATGTATCAACAGAAACGTAGAAAAGTGAGACCGCACCGTAAGGTGATTCAATCACCAGTGAAGTTTCGCCATCAAAAGTTTGCGTACCCGCCCTTGCAATCGTTAACGTGTTAGTGGTGGTAACTCCAGCAGGAGCCTTCACACGAACCACGTCTCCAGCACTTAAGTTAGACGAAGCAAGCATCGTCCACGTGCGAGCAGCATCGAAAGTGGTCGTACCGTAGTTAATACCTTCTGCCAAAGTTGCATCGGCATTTCCAATTCCGTTAGGGGTGCTTGACGCTCCAACAGAAAATACACCATTAGTAGCAGTAATGCCCGCTCCAGCCATGGCGGTAGCCAAGTCCGCAATGCTTTCTTTGCGTGATTGGCTGCTGTCGCTAGAATCAACAATAGCAATACTATCCATAGCCACATCAACAGCAGCAGCCGTTAACGTATTCATGTCTAGTTTCCAGTCACTTACAGCAGCAGAAGCGTCATAAGTCGTTCCGCCCAAACCTGAGTTAGCAGCTTTAGAAAGCGCGTTAGTCAGAGTAGCAGTTAACTTAGGAGTGCCATCACCACCAAGAACAAGAGCATCGCCGGTTTGTGTCAGTGACAAATCACCATTATCAAAGTTGATAACGGCGCCTTCCGCAAGGAAGAGATCGCTAAACTGTAAGGCAGTTGTACCGAGAGCAGCACCATTACTAGCAAGTGGGGTGATACCAGAGGCGACTGTAACGACACCACCATCGGTTAATCTAAGCACTTCGGTTCCATCAAACTGATTGAAAACCAAATCATCGCCATCAACCATGAGATTTACATCAACGTCGCCTGCAGTGGTATCAAGATCGATAGTCAATTTTGCAGTACCAGCATCTTTGAATTCAAAGTTTCCACCAATAGCATCGAGAACGATGTCGGCGGACGAAGACAGAGTTAAATCTCCAACTGATTTAATAGAGATTGGTGTGGCCGCAATGGTTAGACCAGTTGTTCCGTCGTGTGTGAAAGTAGCATCGCTACCTAAACCCATCGAAAGAACTGCCGAATCAGACAAAAGATCCAAGTCATCACCGATAACTGCACTTTTTGCAACGCTCAAACCACCATCGGTCTGTAAAGAACCGTCAGTTGTCGAAGTTGCTTCAGTTGCGTTGTTAATACTCAGTAAACCAGCAGCCGAGAAGACAGCAGCAGTGGAGGCACCTATTGTCACAGTGCCAGAATCCGCAGCAAAGACTGCCGATGTTCCATTGTATATTGCTTTAGCAACACTCAAACCACCGTCAGTTTGAAGTGAACCATCAGTTTTACTAGTAGCATCAGTTGTGTTGTTAACATTCAGTAAACCAGCCGCTGAAAAAGTAGCAGCCGTGCTAGAACCTATTGTCACAACGCCGGAATCCGCAGCAAGGGTTGCCGCTGTTCCGTTGTATATTGCTTTGGCAACCGAAAGACCACCATCAGTTTGAAGTGAACCGTCAATTTTGCTAGTAGCATCAGTTGTATCGTCGGTATTAAGAATACCAGAGTAGGTACCCGTTGTTCCGACAACAGCAGCGAATGAACCATCCGCAACACTAACAGCACCGATTGTGGTGCCGTCAATATTACCACCGTTGATATCAACAGTAGTCAAGGTTGACGTGCCAGTTACTGTAATTGCATCGATGTAACCAGTATCGATGTGAGCTTCTGCGAATTGCAAAGCCGAAGTCCCGAGATCACGGGCGCTATCAGTTGACGGAACAATGTCCGAATCAAACCGACCTGTACAGGTAATGGTATCGCCAGTAGCGTTACCCAGATCGACATCACCAGTCGCACTAAGCGTGGTCGTAGTAATACCTTCTTCTTGTGTTAGGGAACCGCTCATCACGGCATCCCCTAATTGAAATTTATAAGCCATATATTAAACCCTCCAGTAAAATAGCTTATTTGAATAGGCATACACCTATCCAAATAGGAGTGAGACAGCCATAAAGATCTGTCCCGCTCACATGTAAATAGTAATCTCAAATGCTTTATTTTTTAGTAAATGAAGTATTTATTGAGCCCATTACAATAAATCTGAATAGATGCATAAGGAGACTCCAAAACTACTGAAGTTTTTCCCTCAATAACATCACTTCCTTGGGTTGTAACGGTAACCGCATGCGTGTCAAGGGCGCCCCCCTCATCTTTTACTACATATGTTTGTCCGTTTAAAAGCCCAGATGCGGCAGGGAGAGTTAAAGTCATAGATGCCGTAAGAGTGTCCGATTGTATACCAACTAGATAATCGATTTCTCTGATGGTATAGTCATCAGCAACAACCTTTCGAATAAACCCGATGCCTCCAAACATTTGAATCTGGTAGGCTCTCAGTTTAAACATGTAGCCGGGATCCATGAATATACCATTATTCTTAAAATTCATGAACCCCACATCAAAGCCCTTGGTGGTACTACCAGAACCAAATTTCAAATTGTTATCCTGGACGCTTAAAGTATCGGTACCAAAATAAATGGTACTGCTCGAAACATATAAATTACGCCAAGGTTTGGCAGCCGAACCAAGATCATGAATGTTAGCCGTGGTTGGAAAAAAGTTACCATCTACATGTAGTGCTCCGGTGGTATGCATATTACCTGTCAGAATGTATGTGCCATCTACCATAGTGGTACCCGCCACCGACAAAGTATAAGATGGTGTGGCCGACGAACCTACTTGGATACTGCTTGTAGTATAAGCCTTAGTTCCATTGACTTCTGTAAAAATGCCGCCTGCAGAACCGCGTACGCCGGAGATCCCCGTCAGTTTTGAACCATCACCCGTAAAATATGAAGCCGAGATGCCAATACTGGCTGTGAGATGTCCAGTAATACTTAAAAGAGAACCATCGAACGTTAGGTTTGATTCACACACCAATGAATTGGCATTACCATCCACATTTGTTAATATCGCATTATTCGTGGCGTTAGAGACGCGCGGGATATTAATAACATTAGCCCCATCTGAGGTACTTAAGTTTCCCGATACTGTGTTGGCTGTTAAGGAGCCGTCAAACCATCCGGCGCTGTAATCACGCGACGTAATTATAGTACCAGATACAGCGTTATAAGCCATGGCAAATGTCTCCCTCTATTAATTAGAAGACAAACCAGTTAGTACCATCCGAATAAAGGTTAACTGCGGGCATTGTTCCGTTTAATTGATAAAAGGCTTTATCTTCCACCGAAAAGCCTCCTACCGGATTAGAGCCTGAAATATAAACGGCCGTAGCGCTGCGATTATTATATTCATCTTTAATAATTAAGAGGGCGCCCTTTCCTACCGCAGAGGCGCTGGGCAAATATAAAGTTTGATTAGCACTGCTACTGCATCCTATAATATAATCATCTGCCACCACATTATAGGTCGCGCCCCCAACGCTCGCGTACTTCCCTCCAAATCCTCTCACCCACACCCGTTCAGTAATGGCGGAAGCACTGAGAACATAGTTAGAAGCACCAGATACAATTAGGCTTCCCTTGCGGCGGTGTGTATCATCGATACTATCACCAAAATAGGTAGAACCAGTGGCATCAATCGTGGTGATATCTTTGATATGGAATGTGCTGGCGCTAACGGTACCTGTAACAATTAAGCTTCCCGATAATACCACCGTATTTGGCAAATAACCATATGCGCCGGTAGAGCCCGTATAATAAATCAGATGATTAGACCCAGTAGTCTGTCCTCCCGATTCAGTTACAAACTGAAGGGAACCCCGTGGACCGGCAGACCCAGAACCGCTAGAGCCCTGGTCGGTGCAATCAATATATGCCCAACCAAACTTAGCCATTCTTAACCCACTCCTGACGAACCTGAGAAACTAGGACCATCAGAGGTATATCCACTTCCGACGGAAATATTTGTTAAACCTGCAATGACATCTACATCACTGGAGCCCGAAAGCCATATTTCGCTAACCTTCAATTCAAGCGGTGCGAGCAAAGAACCTCGATCTGGGGCGCCGTGGTGATTGTTTTCAACAACAAAATAATTGGTACCCGCCACATTACCAAGGGTTGTCACCCAATCACCATCTGCGCGGACGCCCGCCTCAGAAAAGCCCACCTTTAAATCTTCGGCGGCGGTGACGCTCCTATTTTGAACCCATACCCAGCGGGTTATGGTTGGAAAACGCACTACCGTTGTTTCCATACAATTGATACCGCCGGATGCAAACGGCTTTCCGCTACACTGATAAGAACCGACGTTACTAAGGCCCGGAACTAATTTCCATGAATCTGCTGGCATTGAAAATCTCCTAAATTATGAACATTCATTATAAATAGTCGCTAATTATTTCTATTACGTTTTTGTTGCATTCTCTGGCGTTTTCGTTCTTCTTTGAGTCTTAGGCGCTGGGCTCGAATGCGTTTTTCTTTTTTAGCGACAGAAGGCTTTTTATACCGCTTCCTGTTGCGAACTTCTTCAATGATCCTTGCTTTCTTAACTTTCTTTGTAAATCTCCGAATCATACGTTCGGTATTGTTTTTACATTCTCTCGATGTTACACCAACATTAGCCTGTCGGGCCATACTACACCTACTTTATTGATTGCCAAATGTGAGAGGCGTTTCCTAGAATAGAACTAATGTCCACCCCTGAATCACGAGGGTCTCCCAAATCGGCTTCACCTTCTTGCGCTTGGGCATATTTCATTGGTCGTGTGCCTTCAAATAGATCTACACCATTGTAAGCATCCCCTCCAATGGAGTCCATCAATTTCTTCCGATGTTCTTGGAGCTTCGCTCTCGTCTCGTCTGACTTACGTTGCACGTGCAAGTCCTCATTAACTAGAAGTTTATCTTCTTTTTTCTTACTCTCTACAACCAGATTACCTTGAAGTCCTTTTGTTACTTCTGCCACCACATTCGAAAGAAGTCCTTCTTCTAAAAGAACTTCGTGAATACATTCTTTAACCAAGGGCTTGATCAATTGTTTTAAATCACTTTTCTTCATTTTTCCGTCTCGGGGGGCTTCGGTTCCTGGATGGGTAATTGAGCCGGCTTTTTCTTATAGTCGGGCTCGATCTCCTCAAAATACGCTTTTACTACCTCATAAGGACGGCTAGCCGCAATCTGTGCAAACATCTCGCGATCCTGTTGTGATAGCACTTTCCAAAATGCCTCTATTTTTTTAGGGTCTTTCCTCACTATGGCTCCATAAAGGGCATTAAACCCCTTTTCTGCAAGCCATATTCCCAAACGTATCTGAGTATTGAGTACTCGACTCGCGGGATCGGTGAGAAACGCCACTGGTTTATTAGCCCATCGATGAGTGAACATAATTCTTAAAAGAGATCCCAACGCTTTCTTCACTACAAGAGGGGCCGCCATAATTTCGGGGTCCGACCAAAAATCATTATACGCCTTTAAGAGCGTCTTTCTCCATAATAATATTTTTCGAGCATATTTGGCGGCCTTTAAACCAACTTTAGGAGATTGTTCTTGTATCGCGCGATTATTTACAACTCGCTTAAGTACATCTTCTACTAGGTCGACCCATGCCACAACGCCAGTGAATGTGGTAGCCTCGTTAAGGGCTACACCACCATTTTGGGCTTCTGCTGCGTATACTTTCTGAAATATGGGATCATCAGTCAACTCATCCCAGAGGGCTACTAGTTCTTCGGCGTTTACTTCGGCTTCCGTCAATACATCGGACTGGGTGTAGCGTCTCCAGTTTTCAAACAACATGTGTTGTTCTTCAAAGCTCGAATAAGTTTTACTCATCTTCTAATACCTCATTTAATAGACGATTGATTTTGTCTGCTTTGGTGAAGATGTTTGACTCTCGCAAGTCCTTTGCCTCTTTCACCATAAAGGCACCTGGGGTGGATGGCTCCGAGACGAAATCAAAGCAGATCAATTGAAAGTCGTCTTCCACCATAGTTTGTCCATTGCCCTCACTAACAGAACCCATGCCGCGTGAAGAGATACCAAGCTTTACTCCCGATTCTACCAATGATCTAAGAATGTTTCCGGAAGGAGTCTTTAATACTTTTACCTTTCCCATTACGCTTTTCTCTTCCATCCAAACAGAAGTAACCATATGAGAAGCATTTCTAAGGTTAATAACCGAATCGTCAGGGTGATCTAATTCTCCTAGGGCTCTGTTTTCTTTTACGAGCTTTTGGTAGGTTTTAACTTCTCTCATTAAAGTTTGGTATGGATAAACTCTTCCGTTGCCGTTTTGTACGTCAGCTTCTTGTAGTTTGCCGGAAAGCATCATGCCGCCGTTAGCCACAAATCTTTTTTCATCTTCTGTCAAAAGATCTTGGCATACGCCGCCATCGCATAGTTCGTAGTATTCTCGTAAAAGTACTTTAGCCATGGCTAAGATCCTTTACAGCACAACCTTACTGGTTGAAGCATCCATTTCTGTGTCCAAAAGTTATTCATTTTTTATCTCTACTGTTTTAGTAATTTTAATTCCGTGATCTCCAAAAACCATATTGAATACATATGATGTTCCGGACGATAGCCATCCCAAAAGAAAGAAATTTGCGACAGTAATATCAAAATTAAATAGTTCTGTAAACGGAGAAAGCAACAATAAAAACCATCCAACATGGAAACCCATGCACATGGGACAATTGGCTAATTCGCCTGCTTTTCCTTTCTTGGGTCTTATTCTCTCAAATAATTTGCCATAGACAACAATTTGTGTGAGACCATAAGCGCAGAGTATAAAAGTTAAAAGTTCCATTTCATGTTCCCAAAATTTCAACAGCAGCAGTAGATACAATATCTGCGGCGGGGGCTGCAGATTTAGCCAATTTCATCATTAAATTAATATCGCCAAGGTCTACTGGAGGATCGGATAGTTTCATCGCCACCAGCGCTAGCGCCAGTACTGGGCCCCCATATTTCCTTATCTTTGTACCCAATGGTGATTCGAAAAACTTCTGCACTGCAATATCTCCTTGTATATAAGTAGAAAGCATTTTATCCGCAAGGGCGCCTTCTGTAAGATCGTTTTCTGCAGCCACAGTCTTAAAGGCTTTAATCGCATCGGTTACTTCGGGATCTGCCATAAGTGCATCCCACACCTTGCGTTGTTCCTCGGGGGCAGCATCAAAAACTTTTTTAATTAAATCGGCTGCTTCGCCAGGGGTGTCCTTGATAGTAGTCAATGTTTCCTGTGATTCGGGCGCCTGAGCCTCTGTCAAAAACACATCCCATCTTCCCATTATGGTTTTCATCTCCCACACAATAAATCTCCTACATTGTATACAACATGTTCAAGGAGTAGGGATCCCTAACCATTCCGGGGAAGATCGATCCCTGCTCTACCTTCTGGGGTACCTCTCCCAATTTGGTTGAATCTTCATTATCTGGATGCGTGAGTGCATCATCATCCATGGCAATGATAGCCTCAGTGGCCTCAAAGTAGGGTCGTTCTTCCTCGATAAAAGTAGAAATGTTAATCAATGTCATTTTAGCTGTGTTAAGTTTATCATTAGATGCGGTCTCCATAAGACCCTCCAACGATCCATAAAAGGCGCCTGCTTGAATAGACTCGGGAATGATTAATCCTTTCTTACGTAAATGAGCAAACAAACGATTTTGAGCACCATAAGTTAAATCATCTAAATGATTCTTGGGAAAAACCACCACCTTATTCTTCTTCGTAGATAAGATAATATCAACGTCACCATGATCGAAAATCATAAGATCGCCATTCATACTTTTTCGCATGTCAAGCTCTAATGTAACAGATGCCTGGTGGGCGCCTGCACCTATTCTAACTGTGATCGGCATCGTTATATATTTCCTTTACAAGTTGTTGGGTTTTCATAACAGTCAACAGAACATCATCTGTAATCGGTGAACGAGCATAGGACTTCAGTTTCTCCACAATCTTCTGAGTTTTATTCGCCATTTCAACATCTGCTCTAATCTCTTCAATGTCGTCAGCCTTCTCAAGCTCTTGAATTAATCTTCCAATTTCTTCATTTAAAAATAATTTAAGCTCTACCGAATTGTCGGCAAACGATGAAACATAATGATTTAATAACTGTTTTTGCTCTTCCAATAGTTCTGTTTCATATTTATTATTAAACTTCTTCGCAAAAGTTCTGTACAGTACGTCATCAACGTTGTCATCTTCGTGAAGGTCTGCTGGCGCCAACATATTAATAATAATTTCATTTTCTAAAATTACTCTATCTTTGGGGGAAATCTTATCTGAAAAGATTTGCGCAATGGTTGCCAAAGATTTATAGTTGGGAACAAAGTTGTTAAACACTTGAGGAGATAATTCTTTATTTACATCTTTAATTAATGCTGATTGGGCTTTAAACAAACCATTCGCATCCAAGACTCGTCTCTGTAATTTAGACTCTCTGAGGATTTTTTCCGAAGTAAGTCTATCAAAATTTTGTTTTTCATACAAAGACCGATAACAATCCAGATCCTTGCTTAAGCTGCTTCCTCGTTTAAAGTGGACCTTAATTAGCTCTACAGCTTTATTTCGCCTAGGCGCATCTTTCTTTAACAGTGCCACTGTGGCTTCTTTAATAAGTGCTTCATAAACAAAAGCAGTGTTTCTTTTTTTATTATGTTTAATTCTCATTTGGTGACTCCACTATGGCTTGAGCGCTTTCTAATCCTTCTAATAATCTACGAATAGAATCATTTAATTGAAAAAGCTTCTCCTCTTCTTTCTCTTCTCTCAAAGTATAAATAGATTGTTCATCCTCATAAATACCTTCTGCCTGGGGAACAAACCCTTTCCCAAGCGATTTAAGTCCATCCGCATAACCAGGTAGGATATTTCGCATTGTAGAGCTTCCTTTTTCTGACGCATATTGAGATCGTGTAGAACGCAATCGCGCGCCACTATCGCGTCTATCAACTTTCTTGGGATGATATACTTTACCTTTGGCTCCCGGTGTAAGACGGGGTGCCTTACGCGAACCTGGGGGGACCGCCAGGAGCGCCGATTCCTCCCCTCCTTCTGGGGCTGCTTCCGGTGCTGCTTCGGCTGCCGGCATTTCTTCTGGGCCGGCAAGCTCTCCTCCCAAGTCTCCTCCCAAGTCGGCGCCCATATCCATTTCGCCGCCCATGCCGCCCATGCCCGCGCCGCCGGCGCCTTCTGCTGCGGCGGCTTCTGCAACAGCCTGTAATGCTGCATCGTGCTTCCGATCATAATACATCTCGCGTTGATTACGCAGAAATTGTTCATGAGACATGCCAAAGATGTGTTCGGTGACCCACCGACGCGAGAAATAACCCTCTGTGGCAGATGCGGCGATATCAAACTTTTGTTTCCAATGCTCTATCTCTTGGAGTTCTGAAATCTTAGACGGGTTGTTTAATGAAAGAGAGAAGTTCAATAAATCATCTCCTCTAAAGCCTAGCGTATAGAGATGAATAATGCCAATCTTTGTTAGTTCAGCAATAATCACACGTTGTAACCTCTGAATAGTTCGTGAAAAACGAATGTCTTTCTGGGCTAGAGTAGTTTTGTCTTCTTCAGCACCTTCGCCCATTGTAAGATACGACTGAGGAATCTTAAGTGCTGAGAACAATTTGTCTCGCAAATATTTAATATCATCAATTGCCGTCGCATTAGCACCACCAGCAAGGTTTTGAATGTCTGTCACAGAACCAGCACGCACGGGAATAAAATAATCCTCTTCGATGCTCATTGGGTTGTAACGAAGATCAACGCGACCTGTATCAGGATCAATAACCTGATGACGCTTAAGCTGAGTCACAATCTTTTGCATGTATTGTTCCACTTCTTGCGGTGGAATAGAGCCTACATCAATCTTAAACACGCGGCGTTCCGAAGAACGCACAATACGATAGGCCATCATTGCATCTTCCATCAATACTAATTGGCGCCAGATGCGTCTAGCTGGCTCAAGAATCGAGGAGCCATAGGGAGCATACTTATCATTTCCTAAAATGCGGAAATGGCACACCTGCCAGTTCTCGAATGTCATTCCCGCAGAGTTCCATTGAAATTGGAGATAATTGGGGTTAGTGGCGTCCTTGCCTTCTAACCGTTCGATTTCAGCGGGAGGAAGCGGAATCACTGCTTTTATCCCAAACGTTTCATCAATGTCTAAATATAAAAAGAAATCTCCATATTTCGACATCGTACGAGCCCAACCAAAAAGATTATATTGAAGGTTTAATACCTGATCAAAAAGGGCCGTCAGTACTGCTCTAATTTCTTCATTGGGGCATTTAATGTTTAACATGGGGCTGAGATTAGAATAGGTCGTCATCTCATCTGAGTAAATATCTAATGTGGAAGCAATCTCAGGTGTATATTCCATTTGATCGAAATCAACATATCGTTCGGTTCTGCGTTGGTTTGCGATTGCATTGGTGGCTATCGTATCAAGGGGGCTATAAACAGCTTTCTTAAACTGCTGACCCGACGCAGATTGAAATCGTGATGCAAACTTATCGAGGTGTTGTCTCCTAATTCTTCTGCCCGATTGAGAACGATAATTAACAATCGGTCCAGAAAACAATCTAGTTAACATTTTAAATAAATTTGAATCAGGGTTTACATTTGTTTTATTAGGGGGCATTTAATTTCTCACTTTATAATCCATTTAAATTGGTCATACATTTGTTTGGATTCATTCATTTTATCAAAAACATTATCTTTTTTGTAGCCTTCTTGTCCACTGATTCGAGTGTTAAGTGTTGTCTTACTCGTTATAATGGCGTCAACAAATGCTCTTTGATAGTTTAAATCTCGCGCATTCGCTTGAAGTGCTGTGTCGCGAACCCAGCAGCCAATTGCTAGCGCCATAATTAAATCATCGTGATAACTTTTCATTGCTTGTGGTTTACCGTTCTTCCAAATAAATGTTTTCATCTCGTTGACAGTACGAGACGAGTATATCTTAATTAGTTTATTTCTGATAAACTCCTCTAATTTCGCCACTATAAGGGGGCGCGTCTTCATAGATGTAGTAAAGCCTGGTACAGCGCTGTTTCTTACTTCTGCTTGGTGTTGTTCAATATATTCGTGTGTAGACTTAATAGAATAATAAAGATTAGGATAGGCGTAGTCAATTAATTTATCTAATACAGTATAGCCAATATTATTATTTTCGACCACCAACATACAACCGCCATATTCTCTACCTACTTGATTCAACATATTGGCATACATATCTGGTGTTGCTTTTCCTTGATACTCTCCTATGATCTCTAATGTTTCTAATTTAAAAATATGAAAAGTAGAATAATCTGCAGCATCTCCGCGTGCTACATCTACCACCATCAAATAATTACAACTGGGATCGTGTTCTTCCCATATCCAAAAATTACGATCAAACCCTGTGCGATACTTAGGCTCCTTAACTTGAGTGAGAAGCCATTCCATACATTCCGGATCGATAACCGTTTCGCCTGATGTGTTGAAGTTGCATTTAAGCTCTTGGGCTATCTGTCTTTTGGACATATTCTTTGTTTCTTTTTTATACCATTCTTCGTCTCGATCAGGATGCACGTCCCACATGAGAGTGGTCAAATTAAAATTGTTTGTTCCTGCGTCTGCGTCTGAGCATGTCTTATGAAACCAGTTTCCTACTCCATTGGGTGTTGAAAGAGCAATACAACGCCCACCTGTTGACAACGTAGGATATAACCCTGTCCACAATTCTTCAAGATTCTCAATGTGTGCGGCCTCGTCAAGAACCAAAAGAGACAGCGCTTCAGAACGACCGGCATCGCCAGAGGTTGAAGCCGCTTTAATTGAAGATCCATTAGAAAGCTCAAAAGAAGTTCTGTTGTCCACGTCGATGGTGGCGATTTTTAACCAGGCGGGAACGTTCCTCATGATACCTTTTACTTTCTTTACCAAGTTTCCTGCTGTCGCAAACTTTGTTGCCATTACCAAAATAGCCTTATCACGATGAAATAACATCATCCATACAATATAACCAGCCGTAATAGTAGAAATGCCAAGTTGGCGCGCTTTTAAAATAACATTAAATCGATAGTCGTTAAATTGATCAAGAAGATCATCCTGAAAATCATACGTATCAAATAAAATCAACCCGTGCATCGGGTGAGATATACGGGCATACGTTGTTAAAAAATAGGATGGGTCTTTACCGCATTTTAATATTTCTTTTACTTTTTCCTTTTTTGATAATTGAAAACTCATTAGTCATTATTGGTCTTCAGGTCCCATTACACTCCGACGCAAGCGACTCGTTTGGGGGCCGCGGCCCATGGGATCTTGTGTAAGTCTTCCTCGAAGATCAACTATATCTTCATCGCTAATATCAATCGTTTCTTCTTCGGGATCTTCTTCGGGTCCTAATAGTTCCAGGGCGAGTTCCACACCCCCCACAACAGAATAAACGCTATCTGGTTCGTCTGGGTCGTAAGCATCGCGGGCATCTAATAGTGCTTGTTTAAGCGCTTCCAAATCAACATCGCCCTTAAGGGTCATCCCCATACTTTGAGGTTCTAGTTCCTCCGGTGGGATAAATTCATCATCTTCTTTAATCATCTCTTCTTTAATCATTTGGATTAATTTGGATCTAGCGATTTTCATTTTTCTACCTCCGACCCTTTCTTACGAGTATCGTTCTTCGGGCGCTTACCTTTCCAGCCGCCCTGATCAAGGAAAGTCTTCCAACTCTTTTCTAAGGTGTCCTTGGAGCCGCCTTCCACCACTACCACGTCATCGAGACCACCAATCTTATACACCTGGTAGGCAGTTGCCCACGTGTGCTTGCGATTGGCGCTTTCAACGCGAACATCAATCTCGCCTTCTTTCGTTAGTGCGACCGACTTACCGGTAATCTTACGATATTCCTTCTTGAGGAAACTCGAAATATCTGCCATGGATTGATCCATCTGTCCTTCGAATCCGCTTCGGTAAACCTCTTTGAGTGCAACTTGTGTTTGATAACTAATGCACAACATAGGTCCCATAAATTTCACACCAAAGCCATCCATCACCCGTTTGTCGAGAATCGGGTTTCCAGCTTCTCTTCGTAATCCAATTTCAAGCAACTTTCCTTCCTCATCGGTTGCTCCATCATATGCGTTAGCGGCTGCTTGGGCTAGTCCGCGGACCACCTCTAAAACCGAAACGTTATCTTTCTTTTTGGCCATTATTGTTGTTCTCCTTGTTCTGGGGCATCAGGTTTTATAATTTTATCAAGTCTTTGTATAAGAGTTTGGATGCTCATCTTGTGCTGTTTTAAATCTGCCTGACGTGCCTTCATCATTAAAAAATCTTGAATTTGTTTGATATACGTAAGCTCTACTTTGTCCACGGCGTCTGGATCTTGTTGGGCGATCTTCGCTGTTTCCATTCCAGCAGTTCGAAACTGCCCTGCAGTAGTGGCAGTGCTAGCAAGCTTAGTGGGATCTTGCGCCTCAAGTTCATTTAAAGTTTCGCGAATCATCTCTTTGAGTATCCTTGCGTTCAATCTCATCCGGTCTCCATCCTTTTAACCAGCGCTCTTCTCTGTCTTCAACATATTGTATATAGCACCTGTAACAGCAATCAAACTTAACTAAACACACATCATCTTTTGATCTTCTTGCGAAGGAATCACAAATTGGACACGAACGTATAGCATCTCTATTAAGTAGTTTTTTTGATACCTTTATCCCATTAACATCCACTTTTTCTTGAGACTCCTCAAGTTTCTTGGTTTTTTTATAGAACTCTTTCATTTGCTGAAGGTATTCTTTTTCTTTAGTCTCGTCCCAATTCCCTTTAGGGTTCTGAATAGTCTCTATCCCGTATTTGTCTTTGATAGCTTTTTCGACGCTAGCAATGTAATTGGGATCTTTGTCCATCTCAGTTATCTAGTGCGGCTGCTAGATTATCTGCTTCAAAAAACATCATTCGATCCATCTGAATTCTTTCGATAAATTCTAAATATCTCTCATTTGAATCAAATACAATCGTTGATATCACACTACCACCGGCTGGTTTTCCTACACAAATAGTCATAACAGGTTGGTGAATTTCTTTTGAGCCCAGCACCGATACAAATCCCTGCATCTTATCTACTGATACTCCAAATGGGATTGTAAGCATCAAGCGGCCTCCCATATCAAGTTGTTTCTCTAACACCGATTGGGGTGTTTCTTCTTTAACTGGCGCAGCAAATGTCATTATTCCTCCTAATTGATAAATTGTTTTGCTATAATAACTGTTGCAACCACACCGGACGCACCTCCGACACCAAACCACGCCCACTTGTTCGGTGGAGATTGTTTCTTAATTGTTTCTTGTAACTTGGCGATCTCGATGTCCTTCTGCTCGACAATCAGTTTATATTCTTGATCTAACGCTTCATACCGAATTTCACAATTTTTTCTTTCTAGTTCGAATTCAGTGTTGGCGACATCTAAATTATACTCTACTTCTAAATCACATTGTAGCTTCCAACTATTTTTTTCAGTCATGATGTTGGCAGTAGCTATGGGATCAAATAAAACACCCGCAAAAGGCGCAGGTTGTTCTTCTGCTAAAAGAGTAAACTGTCCTTCAGTGGCATGAGCCGTTGAGGAAATTAAAAGCAAAGCCAATATTTTATTCAACATAATCAAATCCAAATATAGATTCTATTTCTTCAATCAAAGCGCGTGGATCATCAACAAAGTCTTTAGTAAAATCTTCTTGCTTCTTCTTCTTCAGTCTATCGAGTTCTTCTTTGCTCATCTCGTAGCGCTCTTCAATAGCGACTAATTGCTCTTCATAATCTCGCAATGCTTCTTCGCGCTTCTCTAATTCTCTTTTGTGAATCTCTTGAAGTCCCTCAATCTGGTTCTGTAAACTTTCTTGGGTCGTTATGTATGCGCTTTCAAGCTGCTTATAGTCATAACGCATTTTGCCTATTACTAACAATAGGCAAATTACAATTAGGATTTCCTTCCAATTCTTTTTAGCAAACTGTAAAACTGTTGCTACATTCATTAGGCTCCCTTGAGTTTGGCAATCGCATCAATAATGCCCTGACCGCCTAAATATAGACCGGAGATAATCACCCAGTCAGCAGACTCAAGATTGGCCGTCAGCATCAGTCCCGTTGCTGTAACCCATACTAATAGTTTACGAGAAATTGCTTTCTCAAGTAATAAATCTAATTTTCCTTTCATTTTGTTTAACCTCTCTTTTTCTTGGCTGATGCGCTCGCCGCAATCGCCATCTCTATTTTCTTTTTCTTGCTCTTCCCTTTGAATTGTGGAGCATCAGATTTTTTAAAATCCTCTATATAGTCTTCGGTGGACGCGTCTGAGTCAAGAATTTCTTCGTATTTCTTTAGCTTCGTGTAATCTGGGACATCCTCTTCATCTTTGTCTCGCGTGGCTCCGAGATTAGAGGCGCGTCCACCAATATTACCGAATTCTTTTATAAGCTCTTGCTCAATAATCTTTTTTAGTTGGGACTTGGTCATCACTACTTCCTTCTTGTCTTGTGTTCGTTCAAAACTTTCTCAAGTTCTTCATCAATAATTTGTTTAATATATTCTTCCATCTTAAGTGCTTCAGTGTTTTCACGCATTTCAGCCCGAGGACGTTCTTTGGGGGGTAGGCGATAACGACCCATAATCTTTTGTCCCATGCCAATCGAAAGGGGGGTTTCCCCGGTGAACGCTGCGGATAAATAGTCGATACTCAAATCTAAATTATCTATTCCTTTGGTTAGTTTTTTAAGTGCTGCTAGTAGCTCAGGACCACTATCCCCATCTATGCTCTCTCTAATAAGTTCTTTTAATTTGTTACCGGTGAGTTTCATTTCTTTTCTAAATCCTTTTCATTAATTAATGGAATGTGTATACGGTCTAACTTTCTAAGTCTTTTTTGGATTCGTACATCATCAGGTAAATAGTTCCTAATATCTTCTATGACATTCTCCATTTCATAAACATAGTCCAAGAATCGATGGATATCGTCAGCATCTATTTCTTTTGGATCTTTGATATAGGCGCGGGCATCTATCACCTTCTTTTTAGATTCATAAGGGAGGATGATAAACTTTTTGGGCTCTACGATTTTATTATTGGTGAACATATGCGAAACCGTTTTTCTTCTCAATAACGATCTGCATATCGACACAATCTTTGAGAGAATCAAGGTGAGAGATCAATAATACTGTTTTAAAGTATACTTTAACTAGTTCCAAAATACGAATGAAACCTTCCATATTTTCTTCGTCCAGCGCTGTGCCTGGTTCATCAAGAACAAAAATATCTCCCTTGGGTAGCGACGACACCGATAACAAGGCTAAACGAATTGCCATCGCGCCCATCGTTTTTTCTGCGCCTGATGCCATTTCAATCGGTCTTGGTTCGTGTTTGGGGTGCTTAATAAAAATATCAAACTTGTTTCCGCTATCTTCAAAGAAGACTTCAAAATCCACAATATTGGCCAACACCTTTGCAATCTCTTGATTGATGATTGGCAGCTTCTTTTTAATAATATCATAAGCGATCCCGCTAGAATGCATACACCGCATGTACAGATCGTAGGCAGAAAATTCTTCACGTAAATCATGAAATTCTTTCTTTTGGTCTTTGAGTGACTTTAACTTTTCTTCCAGGGAACCATGAGATTTATATAATTCTAAAATTTCGTTTTGACAATCCGTAAGTTTTACTTGTGTAGATGCTATCTCTCTCACAACTGCGTTTTTATCTCGCATCAGTTGTTCAAGATTCTCAATCGCTTCCTTGTTGTCTTCATAAGATTTAATATCGATCTTCAGTTCAGAAATCTCTTTTTGGAGCCTCTCGTAAGAAACGTTGTTTCTCTCAGTTTGAAGTTGAATGTTGGTAATCTGAGTTATTAAATTGCCTTGTTGTAACTTAGCTCTTTCATAATTACTAATCGTATCGTAAACATCTTTAGAATTGAGTTCATCCATCTCGGCTTTATTTTCATCGAGGGCACTCTTCGCATTTTGTAAAATATCATTGCACTCGGGAATGCGAGCCACCGCAACATGCGCATTTTTAATAAACCTACATGCAGGGTATTGATCTCCACACGGGATGTTGTTCAACAATTTAGACTTAAGTTGATTCTCATTTAGTTCTCTTTCGGCAGAGGCTAGCCCTTGATACAGATAACTCATTTGAATATTTAAATTAGAGATCTCTCGCTCTTTCTCTTGATAATCGCGGATATCAATATCGTCTAAATATTCTTCGACCGCAACTAATAAATCAGTTTTTATCTTCTCTTCTGTTCTTAGTTCTGCGTTTACCCCCTCTATAGATATAGATTGATTAGTTTTGTATTTTGCTTCTTTTTTGAGTTTGACAATATCAACTATATTCGCAGGAATAGAATCTATCATGGTGTCTAATTCCTTAAGTTTTTCTTGTCTCTCAGAAACACTTTCGGTAAGAACATCACACTCCTCTTCTTGCTCTTTTAAAGTGTCCTCATTTTCTTTAAGCATGGCATAGGCTTCTAAAATAGACTCCTTAAATTCTTTGCCTTCTAATCGTTTTAAGGCACCCTTCAGATCGATGCTGTCTTCTTTGGCCATCTTAAATTTATTCTCAAAGACTTCCAAATCTAGAAATTTCGCAATAATCTCCTTACGACGAGTGGAACCCTCATCTATAAATGCCAACGAACCGTGCTGAGCCGCCATAGAAGACATCAAAAAATCATCCATAGTACCCAGGCGCTTCCTGATATTCTTGTCAGTCTCAGGGCGCGAGAGACCGTTTAAACTGGTAGTAGTTTGATCTGCGTGGTCATAACATTCAAAATTTAAATCTGTCTTGGCCTCTTGTGTCACCTCTCCTTTGAGGCGCTTAATATATTTCTCTGAAGAACGCTCAATCAAGAACGTTTTATCCCCGATATCTATTTCGATTCTTCCGGATCCCGATGGCTTGTTTTGATTGATGACATTAAGATTTTTACGTTCGTTCTTAGATGTCGAATTAAATACATTGTAAAGGACAGCATCGATAATAGAACTCTTCCCAGAAAAGTTCTTTCCAAAGATCCCGACAACCCCTGACATCCCAGCAAAATCAATTTTATTACCCTCCCCAAAATTAAATAAGTTGTTCCACTCAAAAGATCTCAATTTCCAGTTAATATTTCTTGAAATTTCTTCATTCTCTTCTATAATTGTGTTATATTTTTTATTGAGATTAATGACTGTGTCCATCAAAGAACTTTCTACTTGATAATCTTTTAAGTATTCTCGCATCAGTTCTTCTTGAACAGCGGGATCCCGTAAGTTTTCTGTCTTTAAGGAATTGGTTAACTCTTCGACGTTGCCCCGGTCACCAGCAGCCCGATTCAAAAATGTGATTGCCTCTGGCTTGAATCTATGTTTTGCTACATTGAGTGCTTTCTTCATAACGCTCAAAGGTAAATTATTATTGCTTACCAATCGTAAGCGTGCGTTCGGTGGCACACTTGTTTTATGGGGCATTCGACCCTTTGGTGTAAGCTCGATGGTTATAAACGGTTTTGGGTTCTTAAAAGCAATTGGTTCTATTTCCCAATCATCTTTGGATTTAATGTCCCAAAGCAGAAGTCCCTTATCATTTGTCTCGCCATGATTCTGCTGAACCGTAGAGCCGGCATACCAGACGCGGCCTTCCAAATCTAAGAACTGTCGCCGGTGAATATCACCCAACATCGCATAGTCATGGTCATCAAAGATCGTAATCTCGTCTTCACCATATTTCATCGTCCAATTTGTATCAGTCTTGCATTTGCTGATGGAGCCATGATAGAGTGCGATGTTGATCTTGTTTGGGTCTGATGGCTTAACCCACTTATCTCGATCAAAAACAGAAAGCACATTCAAACAAAACTCATCATTTAAATGTGTCTCGCCTGAGTCTTTTAGCAGATGTAGGTCCGCCATATTAAGAGCATTCACAATAGGTGTGAGCGCATCTTGTCTGCTGCTGTTCTTTAGATTGCCATCGTGGTTGCCGAGAATAATATATGTCGGCGCAATGCTGGCTAAGTTCATAAAGAAGTTCGAACACATCTCCACAAACTCCGGAGAGATCTGTGTCTTCGTGTGTGCGATGTCCCCACAATGGACAATGCAGTCTACTTTTTCTTTTCTTAAAGTCTCATACAATTCTTCAAATATGATTCGGTATTCGTAATGATATTTTAAATTCTTAATGTGGGTGTCAGATATATGTGCAAATCTCA
>Ga0208156_1000292_pt1 | contig 21672 bp, 29 predicted proteins | sample 1_EtaG_FD_184073 | JGI IMG/M metagenome (GOLD analysis project Ga0208156, IMG submission 184073) | Marine viral communities from the Subarctic Pacific Ocean - 1_ETSP_OMZ_AT15124 metaG (SPAdes) (version 2) | ecosystem: Environmental > Aquatic > Marine > Oceanic | place: Pacific Ocean | collected...
CCTGGCAGGGCGACCGCTTCCACGCCTGTTCCACAAGCAGGGCGTGAGCGATGGTCGGGATGTCGGCCTCGTCGGCCAGCCGGCGGAACTTCTGCAGGTCGAGGATCCACTTGCCCTTCGTGGACCGGTCGACTCGGACACGCTCAACACCGACAAGCTCCCACACGGGAGCGAGGAACAGGCGTGGCTGACGTTCGTCTTTGGGGAGGTGGTGGTCGTGGGCGTTGTCTCTGAGGAGGTAAAAGACGCCCGGGTACCAGCGCAGGGCCTTGCGTACCGTGAGTTCATCGAGAACGAACAGGTCTCTCTCATCAACCCCATCATACAGGTGCCATCTACTTGTCAGGGGTTGATTCTTCTCCTTGATTTCCAGCATCCACCCGGGCACCCAGATGTCCAGGTCGTCCTTGGCGTCGAACCGGGTGTGGTTGGGTACACCGAGGCGCCCTGAAACGTATTCCTCGTAGGCCCGGGCGTTGGCGAAGTCGTGGGACCGTTGGGCCGCCGTCCGGGTGTAGGTCACCGGTCGACCCAGCTCCTCAGGAGCTCCTGGCCGAACTCCCAGTCGACGACCATGAGGGTCCCGGGGGACTCTGCTGCCCTACGGTCGCCGGAGGCAACGACGAGCGCCCACCTGTCGTCACCCCCGGCCGCTGCCCGCAGCAGCCGAACCCACTTCGGGATCTCCCACCGTTTCCGATGCTTTGCTTCAATCGGGAATGGCGTTCCGTGGAAGTCGTTGGAGGGGTTACCGGCCTTCGCCCGGTCCGCATCCGGCCAGATGTTTCGTAGGCCGTCGAGCACCTCGTTCTCGAACTTGGTTCCCTTAGCCCGGGCTTTACTCACATCTATAGAGTAAAGGCACGGGGGGGGCAGGATTCAACATATGGAAGTGTCACCGTGGGAAAGGCCCCACCGGAGAACGGGTTCAAGCCATTGGTCGGCATCGTCAATGGCTTCTGCCACCCGGCCACCCGGCGGAACAAGGCTGCCGGCCCGGTGTGCACCAATCGCCTCGGTGATGCGCTGGGTCGCTTCCTGGCCGGCCTTGTCGTCATCCAGGCACAGGATCGTGACGTGGTGGCCGTCAAATATCGACATCCATTCGGGTCGCCAGGTGCCGGCCCCACCGGGGAGGGCATACACCCGGACAGCTGAGTTGAGGCCCCGGCTGTTGATCCACTTCTGGACACACCACAGGTCGGACTCTCCTTCGACAAGGAGAGCGACCCCGGACTGGAGTACCGGTTCGACCCGGTACAAGAACGACGTGAACCTGGAACCCTTGACGGCGTGCTTGACGCCCGAGTAGGTGTCCCGAACCTTGATGCCCCGGACGACGTCCTGTCGGTCCCGGTGCGGGATCCACAGTGCATGCTCGCAGACCTTGACGCCGAAGCCAGTCAGGTCATCCAACTCCAGGAACGGCCACTTGCCGGCCACCCAGCCGGCAGCCCTGGCCTTGGCGGACTTGGAGCCGACCGGTTCGTCGTCGAAGCGGTCGGTGAGGTCTTCTAGCTTCGGCCTTGAGACGCCGTACTTGGACCTGGTCGAGATGCCGGCCTTGCCGCCCAGCATCGACAGGGCTTCACCGAACGTGCACCCGGTCACCATCTGGCAGAACCGGATTTGGTCGCCGCCCTCACCAGTCGAATAATCAAACCAGTGGTCATGATAAATGTGCAGCGACGGGGTGTTGTCCCCCGGGTTAGCGACCGACCTGATTTTGTGCTGCCGGTTCGGTGGTTCCATCCCCAACAACTCCAGGACCTGGTACATGGAGACCGATTCTTTGATGTGGTCACGGAGCCGATTGTCAAACTTGGACCTCACGGTCACCCCCGGAGACTGTATGGCTGCCATGCCTTTAGGTGCACGATCGGCCAGCAAAAGTCCGGGCCCTCGTACTCTTCCCAAAGGGCCTCGTACTCTTCCATGTCGTCCCGGGCTGTTCCCTCGTGGTGTGAGCACACCCATTTGCCGCAGAAACCACGCTCGATTCCCTCGGCCAGCCACTCCTCGGCGGTGCGACCGGGGGCATCGTCTACCTGGGAGGGCGGCGTGAAGGTTGAGCACACGACCGACAGGTTGGCGGTCATCGTCGCTCCCAGTCACCTGTGACGAGGGCCCGGCTAGCCGCACTAGTGGTCTTGAAGTAGTGGGACTCTCTCGACCAGGGCAGGCCGTCCTTGTCGGTGTAACCGAGGTAGTACCCGGCTGCTGACACGCAGACTTCAAGCTTGGCGTCGGGGTACGGGAGCTTCCCCCCTCGGTGAACGGTTTCGCCTTTGACGGCCATTAGTTTGTCCTTTCTCTTTGTCGGCTTTCCACTGCTCATTGCCTAGAGTTGATGTACTCCCCCTCGACGAGATTCCGCTCGACGTGGAGCGGGCCGCTCCCTCTCACGTTCGTACTCGGCTTTGGTCATCGCATCGTCGTTGTAGTACTTGTTCTTGCGTGTCCGGTGGACGACACCTGTCGCAGCTTCTCTGGCGACCCGCATGGCGTTCTGGTGGACGTTCGTGCATCGGTTGCACCGGCACCCACGCCGTTGATACATCTTGAGGGTCCCGTGCTTGAAGCCCATCACGCCCCTACCGCTCCGTCGAGGGTGGGCGGACTTTGTGAAGCGATCGGAGGACGTCCGGGGCGAACCGTTCGACCACCTCTCGTCTCTGGCGGTCGAAGTCGGCTTCGAACCGGCGGATCATCCGCCAGCGGTAGTTGAGGAGGACGAACAGGGTGACGTTGATGAGCAGCAGGATGAGGTGGTAAAGCAATGCGACTCCTAGAAGTTGAGGATCGGTTGTCGGATGCGGCCGGTGTCCGGGTTCCAGACGTGCTGGACCCCATCAGGGTGGATGCCACCGCCGGTGCGGGTTTTCAGAAACTGGAACCGGAGGTCTTTCTCCAGCCGGTCCCGAATGTCTTGGTTGATGTTCGGGTTCAGGGACGGCTTGTACATGCCGAGGACGTAGTCCGCCGACTCTTCGCCACCGAACTTGCCGTCGGTCAGGTCCAGGGGCTTGTGGCCGGCGTTGGCCTCCCCCCTCTTGACCTGGTGGAGGACGATGAGGGCGAGGTCGTGCTCCCGGGCGAAGTTCTTCAACGCCCTCGCCATGGATTGGACCGAATCCATCTGGGATTCGCCCCAGGTGCTGATCAACTCCAGGTAGTCGATGAGGACCAGCCGGGGCCGTTGCCCGACCCGGGTCTCGTAGTCATCGAGGACCTTCGTCATGTCGCCCAGGCCGAGGTCTGGTTCGTCCTCGATACGCAGCAGGGATAGACCGTCGGCGGTCGATTCGACGGCGGACGACGCACCGTGTGTACGCATGCCTTTCTCGATGGCCGTGGTCGGTGTGTCGCTGTAGACCGAGGCCAGACGCTCCAGGATGTACCGGCCGTGCATCTCCAGGGAGAAGAACACGGTCGGTATCTGGGGCTGGTTGACGGCCACGTTGACGAGGAACCAGGTCTTACCTACCCCTGTGCGGGCGAGCATGATCATCACCTGGCCGGGGGCCATTCCACCTTGGGTCCGGTCATCGAAGAAGCTGTAGCCGATGGGCACCCGGACGATGTCCGAGGACGCCCACCGGTACAGCTCCGCCTTGACCTCTGGGAGGTCACGGAGCACTCGGGCCTACGGAACGATGGTGCCGGCGGCCACAAGGGCGGCGTACTCGTTCTGCAGGCCCAGCTTCGTGAACGCCCACCCGGGGGCGCACTTGCTGGCGTCACGCTGGTCGATGAGGAAGATGCCGACCTTGTACTGGCCGGCCATGATGTGCTCGTGGGTGATGTCCGGTGCGTTGCCACCCTTGACGGTGCACTTGTCTGTGTCCCACACCTTCCAGTCGCCCGGGTTGTGGTACAGGGCGTCCTCCAACTTCTCCACCATCGTGGACTTGTCGTGGATCGGCTTCGGGAGGCCCGGCTGGTGTACTGCGTCACCGGCGGCAGGTATGACCGGTGGCACGGCGACCGGGGCCGCCCCGGTAGGGGCGGTGAATGCCGCCTGGGCGAGGGCCACCGGGTCGGGAGCATTCACGGCAGGGGCTGCGGAGGGAGCGACACCTTCGTCAATCCCCGCCGTGTCCAGAATGATGTTGTAGACGGCCATGGCCGTCGCTGCGAACCGGCCGTTGTGGACGGCCCCCTCCCCCTGATCTTGGAGGAGCGAGGTGGCGATGTAGGCAGAGACCTGGGCGATGATCGTCCGGTCTTTGAGTGTGACGGTTTCCATTTGGTGTCTTTCTTCTCGTGGGTATTAGTTGTGGAACGCTGCCCCGAAGGGGCACCTGTCCCAGTAGTCGCAATAGGCGGCACTGCACAGGAAGCTGTCCGGGCTGGGCAGGAAGGGCCCCCCGGCGTCGATCAGGTCGGCCAGTTCCCCGGCCTGGGTCATCGTCGCTGCGAGTTGACCAGCGGTACGGACCTCCTGGCGGCGGAAGAAGACCTCAGCCTCAGGCTTGGCGGCCACCACCTCGGCGGCGTTCAGCAGCGTGACGTCGTAGCAGAACCCCCGGGGGGTGTCCGGGTGGATGAGGCCCGGCATCTCATCGAGGTGGTGCAGGTAGTAGGACGCCTGCGGGGTCTTGTAGGCGGCGTACTTGTCCTTCTGTGGCTTGGACAGGCTGTGCTTGTGGTCGACGCACCAGACGAACCCGTTGGGTCCCTGGATGATCAGGTCGCTGGTGCCGTGCCGGATCCACCCTGGGTGGCCCTCCCACTCGAAGTTGAACGTGACTTCGACAGCGAGGACCTCGAACCCGGCAGGCCAGTAGCACTTGGCGGCGTGGTAGTACCGGATCGTGCCTGCCATCATCTCCAAGGCTTCGGCCTTGGTGAGGACCCGTTCGTCCTTCTTGGTCGTTGCCGGCTGGTACATCCAGTTGAAGTTCTTGCCGGACCTGTCCAACTCCACTTCGAGGGAATCAGCGGTGGCCCGGACGAGGAGGTCGACATCGGCAACAAGTGGGCCGCCTTCCATCCGGGCCCGGTAGTACTTCTCGTGGGCGGAGTGCAGAGCGGTGCCCATTGCCCTCACTATGCTGCTGTAGTACGGAATCGACGGGTCCAGGTCGTACATGATCCGCCGCTGACATATCTGGGCGTTGTTGATCGTGGACTGGCGCATCAGTTTCACGGGTGTGCTCATCGGCGGTTCTTTCGGGCGATGTAGTTGACCTGATTGATGGTCGCTCCGGTCCGGGTCGAGATCGACGCAATCGGTTCACCGGCCCGCCACCGTCGTAGAACCTCTTCCTTCTTACGGGCTGACAACTCCTGTGCCCGACCGGCCTGGATGTTCGGGGTGAGACCCCGGGCAGCGAGGACCTTGTAGATCCACGCCCGGGAGAACTCAGTCGACATGTGGATCGCCTGGACACTCATCCCCTGGGCGTGCCCGTGGATGATCGTCCACGTCTCCGGGTTGATCCGGCCAACGGCCTGGGCGACGAGTGCATCGTCCATTCCAAGCGTGTGGGCGATCTCCCACGGCAACCAGCCGAGGAGGAACATCTCCCTGGCCCGCCCCTTGTCGGACATGTCGAGGAAGTGGCCGATACGGAGACCGTGGCGGACTAGTTCGTTGCTCTCCCACTCGGGGAGCGGATCCCCATGGATGAGAGAGTCTTCGAGGGCTTCCCTGACGGTGACCCATTCAGGCGGGTAAGCGAGAAAACCGTTACCGACCGACGTTGTTCCCTGTGCATTCGTGGATGAGTTGGTCATTCATGTGTCCTTCTCGTGGGTGTCCGCTGACCAGAGTATGCAGCATAGCAGTGACACCCACCAGAAACGGTGGACACTCGCAGACAACGGGGGTGGACAGTTCCACCCGTCGGGGACCCGTCAGGTCGTTACAGGCCCTCGGTCCACAGCACCCACGCCCAGGTCTGCTCGGTGACCACACCGGTGGCCGGACCGAGCCACGGGGCGATGAAAGCTTGCACGGCGAGTAGCCGCTGCTCTGTCATAGGACCAAACTTTCCATCGGCGGCGATGTCCGGGCCTAGGGCACGTTGGAGGCGGGCCACGTCGGTGCCGGTGGCCCCACGTCTGAGAACCGTTGGCAGTGCGGGGCCTCGGAGTGCCGGGTCAGAGCCCGGTTCTAGGGCACCGTCGGCAAGCAGGCCACGGAGCAGATCCCCGGGGCACGACGTTGCCTTCACCTGCGAGTGCGGGACGATGTCGAGGGCGCCGGGCCACTGCCGGCGGGCCAGAGCGACAGCCCGGGCGATGCCGTCGACCATCGGTTCCGGGATCGGTTGGCCGGGCCCGACGAGGGCCACGATGGCGACGTACCGGCGGTTCAAGATACGGCCACCCTGGGCCCCGGACTCGATGTCGAGGCCACGGCAGGCCCACACCTCGCCAGCCTGATCGACGGCGAGGTTGTAAGCGATGTCCCACCAGCCGAGCCGGTCGATGTGCCCGGTCTGGATGGATCGGAGCAGGGCATCGGTCGGCCGGGTCGGGTCGATGGCGAACCCGGCATAGTGGACGCAGACGCCCTTGACGTGGGCCGCTACGAGGCGGCGGGTCTTTACCGGGGGGCGTGCTCGCCAGTCTGATCTCGTGTGCATCACATCCACCTTAGCGACTCGCCGGGTGGTTGTTCAGAAACTCGGCGTAAGCCTCGGGGCTGTTCAACACAATCATCACCCCACCCGATCCCGGTTCAGATGACCGGCCAAGGGTCACGCTGATTGCTCCGATAAGTGTGCCCACAGCGACCAGTAGTCCAGTAACGGCCACGATCAGTTTTGTAACGCTTCCCATTAGTCCCCCGTCGTACCTTCCTCCCGGCCGGTGGCTCCAAAACAGAAAGAGCCCCGAGCCCCACCGAGAGGAGAGTAACGGTGGGACCCGGGGCTCAGGTCTGTGATGCGGTGACCAGTCTAGGTTACCCGACAGCGAAACCAGGGCGGAACCTCGGCTCCGGGTACACGAACGACAGCGTCGGCTCCGGCGATGAACGCCTCGACCTCGCCCGTCGACATGTACGACTGCTGGATGGCTGCTCGGCGGTATTGCCCGGGAGAGCAGTGGGACGACACCAAGATCAGCCAGCGGCGCCGGGTGGGCTCCGATGGTGAGTGCTCTTGGTGGTAGTCCTGAATCGCCCCGAGCCGTTTGAGGCTCTCGAGCGATTCGGTGATTCGTGATTGTCTGGACACGGTTCTCCTCCTTAGATAACCGGATGTGCTGCGTGCGTCACCTGGGTGGTCGTCATGTGCAGACGACCCCCGGCTGGCTACAGATGTGCTCCAACTCCAAGCCGCCGGCATACCCGTAGGCAGCGACCGCCAGCAAGGACAAGAGCAGTCCACGCCAGTGCAGGATGACCCACAGGATGGGTCTATACATAGTGTTTCTCCTCGTGGGGAAGGGCCCCGGCCGAAGCCGGGACCCCCATTTCCCCTATGTAGTTGTATTGCTGTCCCCACCTGATGGTGGGGATCGTGGAGCAGCCGGGAGTCGAACCCGGGTGCCAGAGGGTCCGCATGCGGCGATTACTCTGGTCGATACCTTTCCTGCCCCGGGTCCCGGACCGCCGGAGGGAGACGGCCCGGGAGGGGGTGCTAGCCCAATGCCTCAATCAAGGCGTGGTTTGCCTCGTAGTCGGACGGGTTGGCATGGCCCAGCAGTTCCTGCAAGGCGGCCAACTCGTCGTCGTCCAAGGTGATGATGTGGGCCTCTTGGTCACCTGTTCTGTGCCAGTCGACGTCAGCCATCATCGTCACCCTTGCCGACGGCTTCGATGACCGATTCGGCCAACCGGCAGCCGATCATGTAGATAGCCGCCGTGGCGTTATCGGTCATGTCGGCCTCAGGCCCGCCCAACTCGGTGAGGTCCACGTTCCATGCGTACAGGTCGTGGAACGTGTCCCACTGCTCGTGCGTCGGGACCGGGATGCACGCATCGGCTGCGGCATGGGCCTGATCGGAGCGTTCGCCGTCTGGTTCGGATTCGATCCGCTCCAGAACGTCGGTGACGACACCGGTCAGGTAGTCCGCTCCGGCGTTAGCCAGAAGGACGACGTTCCCGGTAGCGACCGTGTCGCCGTCCCTGTCTGTGTACACCGCTTCGACGTGTTGCTGCCGGAGCGACGTGTGGGCCTCGTTGGCGCAGCGCATCGCTGTCCATGTGGACGGGTGTTCTTTCGTGATGTTCATGTTGCTCTCCTCGTTGGTATTGCTGTCCAGAGCGGATGCTCTGGATCGTCCCAGCCCGGGGCTCGCACCCGGGTGCCTGCTGGTCTGGGGTGGGGGTCAGGCGTAGTGCTGACCTCCAACGGTCTGGTCGAAGCCGACGATCCGCTCTGCGGTGGCGTAAGCCGTGAAGGCCGCCCCGGGACGGTTAGCGCCATGGTCCTCGATCCACTTGGTCGCAGCATCGTTCGCCTGCTCGGCGTGCTCGTCCCAGTACGGGCTGTCCGGGATCTCGAAGACCGCCACCAGATCGCAGCGGATCCAGGTCCAGCCGCCCTCCTCAGGTCCGCCGCCCCCATGGGAGGTGGCGTACACGGAGACGACTTTGGCGTTGGCGTAGAGGAACTGGTGGACTTCCACCGGTTCGGCGAATGCCCATTTGCAGTACTCGCCGTCGATGTGGTGGTCAGGATTGGAAACCACCTCGATCACCGGGATGTAGCAGCCGGTCGCCCGTAGTGGCAGGAGTTGCTCAGGTAGCACCGGCAGGAAGTGGTCCTCGTCGGCCCTGAACCAACGGCCTGCCCGGACCACGGCCTCGATGAGGTCATGGTTGGTCTTGAAGTTTTCGTTGATCATTGTTCTCTCCTCGTTGGTATTACTGTCCCCACCTGATGGTGGGAATCGTCCCCTGCCCCGTCTCGCTCGGGGTGCTCGGCCAATGCCGAGTCAGGGGTGAGGACTAGTCCTCAGTGAGGAAGTGCCGGAACACGTTCCCCAGTTCGGTTGCGTCGACACTCCAGATGGTCTGGTACCAGTCGGTGTCGGCGACGCCGACCCGGGCTTCGGGCCGGACGGTCAAACGGAACCCGTCGACCTGCTGATCGACAAGGGCCACGTCTTCGGCGTCACCGGACTTCTTGTACCGCTCATCCCAGTCAGCCAGTTCCACGAGCCGGAGGGCCGCAGGGAGACTGACGAGCGATGAGCAGAGCAAGACGTCCGAGTCGTCATAGACCCGGACGACGGCGGAGCCACGGCCAGAGACACTGACCGTCCCGATGACGTTGGGCATCCACATGGAGGTCCCCAACTTCTTGTCCAGTACCTCGACAAACACGTCGATGGTCCGGGCCATCTTGTCGATGAATGTCTGGGTGCCGTCGGCCCAGTTATCTACGGCGGATGTTGCATTCATTGCTCTCTCCTCGTTGGTATTGCTGCCACGGGCTGGTGCCCGTGATCGTCCCCTGCCCCGTCTCGCTCGGGGTGCTCGGCCAATGCCGAGTCAGGGGTCGCCTCATACGAGGCCAGCGTCGATGTCAGCCCGGTACCCGTCATCGTCTCGGGTCAACTCGTTGAAGTCGCCACATACGTCGGCTGCCTCAAACACTTCACGACGCTTCTCGTACTCGTCGGAATCGATCTCGAATCCGAACTCTGCACGCTCGTCCTCGCCGTGGCCTTGGCAGAAGTCGATGACATCGCCGCAGTAACCACAACGACTAATGATCTCATTCATGGTTCTCTCCTCGTTGGTTGGTTGTGCCCAGTCTCATCAGGACGGGTAGGGCAGTTCCCGTCGACCCCCCTGGAGGGGGGTTTCGACTAGCCGTAAATGACCTCGCCGAAAATGGCTGCCTGCACGATCATGTCGGCAGTACCGGCGTCCAGCATGTCCTCGAAGTCGGCGAACATGGTGAACCCGGAGGCCACCACAGTCGACAATGCGTAAGACAGTCTGGCGTGCTCGGACCGGGGGTGAATGCGGTGCTCTTCCCGGTACTCGTCAGTCTCACCGGCGAGTTCCTTCATGCCCCGCTGGATGGTCTCACGATCGACCCGGTGGCCGATGCTGTCGTTGACGTCGCCGACCCCATACCGGTCGACGTACTCCTCCCAAGGGAGGTCGGCGGTGGCAACGAGGGTGGCGTACCAGCCCTCATGGCCGACGGAAGGCCGGTACTCGGCGACCTGCGCCCAGTACTGGACCCCACCTTCGATAGCGGTCGTAAACACGTCATATTCAATATCAGTGTTCCTGTTCATGGTTCTCTCCTCGTTGGTTGTTGGGTTGTCTCTTCAGCACCCGGGAACCCATCCCAGATGGACCGCCCAGAGGGCGGTTTCGACTTGATCAGCCGCTGCCGGAGCACCACTTGCCCGTCGTCTTGTTGTAGATCGCCCCGGCGGTGGGGTGATCCTTCGACGTGCAGACGGCGTGAAACATGCACCCCAGAGGGCCTTCGACGTCGTTGCCGACGGGGTGACCCCAAGCCTTGTCAAACTCGAGGCTCGCCGTAAGTCGCTCGATCAGGGCCCGGCGGACGTCAGCCCACTCGGACACCGAAATGTCATGCTCTCCGGCATTGACGGTCACCTCATCGAGGTACCCATGGATGACGTCCACCAGTTCCTCTGCGACGGCGTCCACGCCCTCGTCAGTGCCGAGATCGGTCTCGTGCAAAATGTTGTAGTTCGGCATATCTGTCTCTCCTCGTTGTTGGTTGGCTTGTCTCATCAGTGGGTGGGTAGCCATCCCATCCCAGACCCCCCGGAGGGGGTTTCGACTAGCGGTCAGAAACGCTCGTCAGGGTCACAACGCTCGACCTTGACCAACTCATCGATGACCGCCCGGACCGTGTCCTCGTGGATCGTCCGGCAGTCCATGGTCGGGCTGTAGAACGACGGCACTAGGTAGACCCAGTAGCCCTCGTCGCCATCGTCCGGGTCGCTGGTCGAACCGACCCGAGGGTCGGCCTGAACCTGCGCCCAGGTCCGAGGCTTCGTGGTCGGCACCTGAATGGTGACGCAGCCGTCGCAGACCCGCCACTCAGTCTGGTAACCCTCAGGGTCGACGGTGACCTCGACGATGTCCTCGTCGAACGGAATGTCCTCGCCGCACCGGTCACACTCAAAGACCGATCCCAAGCACTCGATGCACTTGAACCCGTCGGCGAATGGGAGCCGATTGACCCACCGGCCGAAACCGGGTGCCGTCTCCTCGCCACACTCGACACACGGTTCTATTCTGTCGCTGGTTGTTGTGTTCTCGCTCATGGTTCTCTCCTCGTTTGGGCCTGCCTCATCAGGGCGGGGACGGCCAGTCCCCCACCGACCCCCGAAGGGGTTTCGGCATTCAGAATCCAAACTCCTGCTTGGCCTGAGCCATCAGTGCTGCGGCCTCCAACTCGGCCTCGTCGACAGCGATCAGGATGTTGTCCGCATCCCACACGTCGCCGACCTGACAGCCGTCAAAGTCACCGACCTTCGCACCTTCGGCATTGCCATCGAAGTCGACTAGGAAGTCGACCCACGACTGGGTGACGTAAGCCACCAGCCAGAGCGTGTTGTTCTCGTCCAGCCCGTAGGTGTTGCCACCGGCGAAGGAATCGTAATGCTTCGGCTTGATCTTCCAGTTCGGTTCGGTCTTCATGGTTCTCTCCTCGTTGTTGTTGATTGCCCTGTCTCATCAGTGGCAGGTGGGCAGTCCTGCCAGACCCCCGGAGGGGGTTTCGACTTGCTCAACCGGCGTGTCGGCTCGGGGCCGACGAAGCCGGTGCGTCCGGGTGGAAGCCGATGATCTCGCAGGCGTAATGGATCGTCGCCAGCCGGACCACGTCGTCGAAGTCGACACCGTCTTGAGCGGCAAGGTGCCGCAGGTCGGTGACGAAGTCGACTATCGCCGTCTTCGGGTCCTCGTCGTAGCCGTCGTTGGCTTCGGCGTGCTCCCGGACGAACCAGTTGACTCGCTTGGCCTTCTGTAGGTCGCACTTCATGGTTCTCTCCTCGTTTCGACCTTGACTGAGGTCTCATCAGGGCCGCTGGCAGCGACCGACGAGGAGGAGATGTGCCAGCCATGCCCCGGGGCTCCACCTCGTTAGAAGCGGCTGGCCCGGGAGGACCTAGACGGCCGGGGAAAGCACACCGTGGCCCCTGCCGAAACTCACCATGTGGTCTGGTGCTGACCTGCCGGGCCCGCCTCACCCCTTGGGGCTGGCTAGGAGTTGCGCCCTCTGCTGGGCGGGTCTCCCCCGGTCGAACCGAAGCGGTATGTGGCCTCAGCAACGACCAGAGTCAACTTGAATGATCAACAACTGTCAAGAACTAATGTTCCCAACTGGGCCCAAACGTGGCCAAACCAGCAGGTCAGAGCACCCAAAAAAAAACCCACAGAACCGAACACTCTTAGACTCACACCCCCCCTGTGACCCTAGAAGTGTTCGGAATCTTGGGATTCCCAGCCGGCCAAGGCCGGCCCCGCTGCACCCACCAGCCCACCAGCCCACCACCCCGACACCAGCATCGCCGCCGCAGCCACGGAGGGCTGTATGAGCACGGCGGCCCCGGTCAATACCCCTCGAGGCCACCCAGCCAGCAGCGGCAGCCTCCCCCCAGCCGTGGCTAGGCGGAACACAGAGGTCCCCGGCCTGCCCCAGCCCAGAAACCCAGCCTGACCAGCGGATCCGGGCCCACGATCGCCGCCGGAGGGACCCCCCGGGACCGGGGTCCATAAAATCGGCGATGGGGGGGGAGGGGAAAGGCAGCACACAAAGTCGCCGACAAAACGACAGGCCAGCTAGACGGGTCCTGGTCGGCTAACCACGTCGGTTCTTCGTCTTAGGTTGAAGGCGGTGTCGCTGTTGCCGGCACCGTCACCCTGGGGGGTGCCGCTGCCGGTCAGGCAGGGGTCTAAACCCCCCACCCGGTGCTACCCCGACCGATTCAAGGACCGTCGACGCCCTTATTCTCCTCTGACAACGAACTTCACTGACCGGTTTCGGTGAAAGCCCCTCCCGATCAGCCTGCGAGTGGCTCGGGGTTCGGGGCGCCGGATCAGCGGGTTGTACCGGGGGCTCGCATCACTGTCAGTACCCGGCTGTCTACTAGATAGCCCGAGCATAGTCGACTCGACTCGGGTGGGGGATGGATGGGTAAGCCACGGTTGAAGAAGTACGAGACTTGGTCGAAGGACCGCCTGTACAAGGCCGCTATCGACCGGGTTTTGAACCAGGGATGGACCCAGTCTGATGCTGCCATCGAGTACGGCATTTCCCGCCAGCACCTCTCGGGTCGCCTCCAGAAGGAACGAGAGAAGCGGGCCGGCCGGGTAGCTGAGGCGAAAGCCCAGGCAGCTGTCGGGCCGCTCGGCATCAACGAAACCCGCCGCATCGGAACCTTCCCCGAGTTTTGCGACCATTACCTGCAGGGCTGGATGTGCCCGGACTGCGGAGTGCACCACGAGACGCCTGGCTTTCATCACGAGATCGCTGCGGCGGTGACTGGTGATTTCCGGCGGGTGTTGATCTGTATGCCTCCGTACCACAGCAAGTCGACTTTGGTGACGGTGTGGCACACGGTGTATGACATTTGCCGGGATCCGAATCTGCGGACGTTGTTGGTGTCGAAGTCGTTGCCGTTTGCTCGGACGTTCATGCATTCGATTTCGGAGATGCTCCAGAACCATGAGCTGTATGGGGATGGTCCGAATCCGATTGTTGATTGGGGGCCGTTCAAGGCGGATGGTCAGTCGAAGTGGTCGTCGGAGTCGATTTACGTCTCAGGTAGGACGACGGCGGAGAAGGATCCGACGGTGGCTGCGTTGGGTGTCGGGCAGCAGATTTATGGCCGGCGTGCCGATGTCATCAAGTTTGATGACGTGGCGACGTTGGAGAACCAACGTAACCCTGACCGGGTTGGGCAGATGTTGGAGTGGTTCGATAAGGAGGCCCTGTCGAGGCTCGGGAAGAGGGGCCGGGCGATCTGGGTCGGAACCCGGGTGAACCCTGGGGACGTGTATTCGACTCTGTCGACTCGGGCTGGGTACAACGTCTTGAGGTATCCGTGCATCCTGGATGATGAGACGGAAGCCACGTTGTGGCCGGAGCATTTTCCGTATGAGCAGGCGTTGATTCACCGGTCGGAGATGCGGCCTGCTGATTTCCAGCTGATCTACCAGCAGGTCGACATTCCTGGCACGGGGGCGTCGTTCACGCAGGACATGATCGACATGTGTAAGGACACGTCCCGGGTCCGGGGTCAGTTTGATTCGTCGTGGCGGCTGTTTGCCGGCCTGGATCCGGCGGGGGGTAATAAGGGGTCGGGGTACACGGCGTTCACTCTGGTGGGGGTTGACCCTGCTACCGGCAAACGGTATTTGGTGGATTCGTTGGCGGTGAAGTCGATGAAGGCCCCTCAGATGAAGGACCAGATCCTGGATTGGACGGACCGGTACCCGTTGTTCGAGTGGCGAGTCGAGTCGAACGGTGTGCAGTCTCAGATCGTTCAGTACGACATGGAGCTGGTGCAGCATTTGGCGAAGCGGGGGGTGCGGGTTGTCCCCCACCACACTCACGGCAACAAGTGGGACCCGCAGTTTGGTGTCGAGTCGTTGGCTCCTCTGATGGAAACCGGCCTGGTGTCGATCCCGTGGGGGAACGCTCCGACAACGCAGGTGTTTCAACCGTTGATCGAGGAGCTTGTCGCTTTCCCTATGGGGAACGTCTCGGACCGGGTGATGTCTTTCTGGTTTGCGGACCTGGGGGCCCGTGAGTTGTTGAACCGGGCGCACCTCCCGATGTTCCATGAGCGGATGAAGGTCCCTAACCGCATCAAGCGGCGCCGCCGGGTTGTCGACTTTCAGAACCAGGAGATCCGTGGGGTCGCTTTGCGTGACCAACGCCCTGGTCACATGACTCGTGGGCAGTGGGGGTATCGCCGTCAGACGGTCGGTCAGGCCCAACCGCATGGCGATGTGGACGAGTATGACGCAGCTGAGGGGCCGGCACCGGAGAATATTGACCCGACAATCTGGAGTCCTGGGTGACACCTGTCGGGTAGGGCAACGAGACCTATGTTCGAGAAACTTCGCAACCGTCGAGCTTTCGAGCAGACGGCTCAACAGGCAGGCGACGAAGAGATCGTTTGCGGAACCCTGATAGACGACAAGCCCGTGTACTTCACGATGCCGATCGCCGCCACGGAGGCGGACGTTCGGGCCCGGGCGTTTGAGGTGAGAACCGGACGACCCATGACACACATCGAGCACACTCTCCTCGACATAGCGGAACGGCCCCGTACCTGATGTTGGACATTGAGCGCCTGCCAGCGATGTACGCCCAGTGGCGGTCCCGGCATTACGACCGGGACGTCCGCATGGAAACGATCGACCGGGTATGCGCCGGCGATTTTGACGTCTTCGACCCTGATGAGGAGTCGGTGGATTCGAGGTCGCCGAACCTGATCCAGGTGGCGTTGGAGGACACGTCCGAGGCGGCGTCTCTGGTGCCGACGGTTCGGGTCCAACCGGACAAGCCGACGAAGGCGTCTAAGGCGACGGCCCGTTCGATGGAGCAGATCGCCGTGTCGTACATGGACATCAACGCAATCGACATGTTGATTCCCCGTTCGGTGATGGACAAGGGCGCATACGGCATGTCGGTGTGGACGGTTACCCCCGATTTTGATCAGCGGATCCCGTTGATTGAACGCCGGGACCCACGGCAGTGCTACCCGGAGCCAGGGTTCCGCCCTGGTGACGAGGTTCGCCGTTGCCTGTTCGCTAGGGAGGTGTACTTCACTCAGCTTCCCACCGAGTACCAGGACAAGATCCAGGACCTGGTCGGTCAGGACTCCAAGTTGCAGGCCCCCGACGAGAACGCCAAGGTGGTCCTCGTCGAGTACTACGACGAAGACGAGTACGTCCTCGCTGGTCTGTACACGGCGTCGTCTTCTGGGATCGTCGCCTACAACGATCGTGACGATGTTCCCTACCCGGTCCTGTTGGACCGCATCGAGAACAAGGTGGGGATCTGCCCGGTGGTGATCGGTTCCCGGATCTCTCTTGATGGTGAGATCCGAGGACAGTTCGATCAGGTCATTGGCCTCCTCGAAGCCCACATCCGCCTGATGGGTTTGATCCTCGATTACGCCGACCAGGCCGTCTACTCCGACATTTTCGTGAAGGACTTGATTGGCGAGATGCCTTATGGTGGCGGTTCGTTTATCGAGCTGGGCCCGCAGGGTGCGATCGGCCGGGTTCCGCCGGCCGTGTCTTCACTGAACGTGCAGGCCGACCTGATGTCACTTATAGACGGCATCCATGTTGGTGGCCGTTGGCCGAAGTCCCGCCCCGGAGAGATAGACCAGAGCATCGCTTCAGCGAAGTTCCTGGAGGCGTCCGCCGGGATGATGAATACGGCGATCCGCACCTACCACCAGATCCTGCAACGGCAGCTGGAGCGGGCTTTGCGTATCGCCTTGGAGATCGACAAGGCGTACTTCCCTGGGGCGAAGACCGCTGCGGGGATCCTCCGCAACCAGGAGTTCCTTACGGAGTACAACCCGGCGGCGGACATCGACACGTCCCATCGTCTCCGGGTGGAGTACGGCCTTGGCTTGGGTCGGGACCCGGCACAGTCAGCGGTCCTCCACATCCAGTACTCGCAGGCCGAGTTCGTGTCGAAAGAGTTTGTGCAGGAAAACATCGACGGTTTGACCGACGTGGGTCGGGAACGGTCCCGCCTCGACACGGAAAAGTTCCGAGGTATGGCCCTCGCCAAGCTCCTCATGGGGGTCGAATCGGGCCAGATTCCGAACAGGGCCCTTGTCGAGGTTGCCCGTGCCAGGGAGAAGGGCGACGACCTGTTTGACCTGTTTGAGGAGTACATCGTGAAGCCCGAAGAGGAGTTGGCCGACAGCCAGATCGACACCGGTCTCGGTGCACCGATCCAGCCTGGGATGCAACCACCTCCCCCTGGCCCTGACGGTGGCCCGATGCCTCCCGCTCCCCCGTCGGCCCCTGAGGGCGCCGACCTGTTGGCACGCCTCGGCACGCCGGCCGGTCCGGGCGGCATGCTCGGAACGCAGGTAACTGGCTGATGGCGTGGCCTGACAACCCAGAGCTTGAGAAGACCCCGACCGGTGACACATCGGTCAACGCCCCGGAGAGCGGCACCTACGGTGAGAAGGCAGAACTGGCTCGACTCCGTCAGTCTCTGCCACCGATGGGGCCTCCTGGGGCGGGGGGGACTGGCGCTGCTCCGCCGGCCCCTCCCCCCTCTTCACGTCCTCCACAGTCGGGCCAGGGTGGTATCCCTGCCGCACTGCTGTCTCCGACTGACCGGCCGGACGTTCCGTTGGGTCAGCCTTTGGCACCTGGCGGCGTTCAGATGCCTCCCCGGGCGCAGGCCGCCGACCAGCAGCGACTAGCGATCCTTGACGCTTTGACCACACACCCGGATGTCTCCCAGGAGACCCGGGAGTGGGCGAAGCTGGTTAGAGACAGCCTGATCGAAGGCAGGCGGTAACCGTGCCCGGCCCGGTAGCCGCCCTTGGAACCCTGCCCGAGGAGGAACAGGTAGTCGAAGAGGGCGCCATTGGCGGTCTCCTCGACCCGATCAAGGAGAAGGGGGTCCTCCGAGGCGGCCTTGAACTCGCCGGGATGATGGTCCCTGGCGCAATCACCGGGTCTATGGCCGCAGAAAGGGCCAAGTCGGATGATGCGTTCACCACAGAGGAGTTGTTCGCCACCCTCAAGGACTTCGCTCACGAAGCGTCTTTCGTAACCCCCGGCATCGGCGAGGTTCAGGGCTTTCGGATGGGCCGAGAGCTGCTTTCTGCCCCCACCGACTGGTTGACCAAGGGCCTGGGGGCACTCGGTGTCTCCGCTTTGCCGCTGTCCGCCGCTGGTGGTGCCGCCCACACCATGGGCGTTCTCGGCTTGCCTATGCGGGCCAGGGTGGCGTCGCTGACACCAGGAGTACGTTCACCCAAGACAGCTGACGTTGTTCCGGTGATTTCCAGGGTCACTAACCCTGACGACCTGTCCCGCCTAGCTGGCGTGACCGACACCCCAATCATGGCCGGCGGTGTCATCCCGACCACGTCCGATACGTCGCAGCAGCTGATGGTGGCGCTGAACGGTGTCAACAACAGGTTCTCGGAAGCCGACCGGGTCACCCGGCTAAGGACCGCAATCCTGGGTGGCAGAATAGGTACCGCCGACCAGGTTGATGGTTTCCTCATTGGTCTGGGTGACGCCTTATCCAAGCGTCTCCCCGACTATGTCAGGAGCATCACCGAACCAGGGATGACCCCTGGGATCGTCCGGGTATCAGCCACCGGCATTGAGCTTTCCAAGTTCGACACGATGGCCCGCCGGGGCCTCCTCTCCGTCGAAGCCGGCTACGCCGACGTAGGCGGGCTTTGGGCCCGGATGAAGAGAGGCGAGGTCCTTTCCCTCGACGAGTTGAACGACCTGACCGCCGGGGTCCTCGAGCACGCCGAGTTGACCGCTGCGATTGCTCACCCGCAGATGGCGTTGCTGGGCGACCCCCGGTTCGCCGTCGTCGGTATCCACCTTGGTGGCCGGAACCGTGGCGTTTCCCTGGCACCGGTCCTGTTCGACGGTGTCGCTGCCGGGATGCTGACCGAACCGCAGCTCGTGACCCGCCTTGAGCACATATCGAGACATTCGCCGGAAGCCACAGTCACCCACATGACGGAGATCATGGTCAAGTTCTGGGACGACCAGGTCGTCCCCCACATGGAGGAGTTGCAAACCTCAGGGGCGTTGGGCCCGAACCGCCTCCAGGCCGAACCTCCCACCGTTGGAACTGCCGCCGTTGACTGGTACCGGCTGGCCTATGCCGACGCTGACTCCGCCGCCCAGTTCCACGGCTTCAACACTGACCGTGTCATCGGGGTTGCTTCCCTGACCTCGGCTGCCCAACGGTGGGAAACAAACATCGACAAGGCGGTAGCTGTGCTGCTGTACCTCCGTGAAAACCCGACGGCTATCGCCGAGACCCTCCATGCCCACATGAACGACCTGGGCATGAAGCTCGCCATGCCGGAAGCCCGCAACATCATGGCTCTCCATGCGGTCCCCGACAAAGGGATCGAAGGCCATTTCCTGGCGATGCTTTCCGACGGGAAGGCGTTGAAGCAACCCAACTTTGTTCTGGCAATCATCCACTCGTCTGCCGAGGATTCGGTAAAGCAGGCGTCCCTGGCCTGGGCGATGAGTAAGGGCCTGATCGACGCTACCGAAGCTGACGGCCTGTTCAGGGAACTAGGCATGACCGTTCCGAGAGTCGTTGACCGGCATGCCATCAACATGGCGTTCGGTGGGTCGTTCGACCCGGCGGGTTCGTTTTCCGATTTCGTCTACCCGTTGGTCGGCAGAGCTTTGGAAGCCGTTTCTGTCGCTATCGGCCCGCAACAGGTTGGCGGTGTCACACGCTTCCTGTCCCCATCAGAGGTGCAAGCCATCATGTGGGTTCGGTGGCGGGAATGGCGTGGCGTCACCGACCGGTACAAGTCCGTCGTTGCCGAAACAGGCAAAGAGGTTCGCCTCCCGAAACTGTTCATTGACGGCATCGGTTCCAACCAGGTGTTCGACTCCCGCTTTATGAAGTGGGCCGGTCAGCCCCTTCCGCAGAACGTCGTCTACTCCGGTATTGCCCGGGAAAGCAGTGGGGTGTTCCTCACCGCCGAGCAGCTTCGAGGCCGCCACAAACCAGCTGCCCGCCACTCCGGTCAAGGCCGTGTCACCCCAGGCGGGTTGACGTCAGCCGGCAAGACCCCGGAACACACCGTTGCCCTGTCGATGACTGAGGACGGCATGTTCGTGGTGGCCCCACCAGGGGCTATAGAAACGCAACGCAACATGTACCACTCGGTGGGTTGGACAGACGCCGGTCAGATCATGCGCCCAAAGGTCGGCGCAGCAGTCGCCGACATCGACGTCCAGCTCGACCTGCTGAACCAGGCGATGAGATCCAGGACTGAAGGTACCCAGGGCCTGACCGGGCACCGGATCGAAACGGCCGGCCATCGGGCCCCCCTGTTCGAGGACGGCCGCCACATCGGCATTTCGGCCGCCAAGCTCGCCCCGGACGGATCAGACCGTGCCATCCCCGGGCACAATGCGACAGTGGACCTCCTCACCGAAAGAGGCGTCAACTTCACCCACCAGAGGGAACCGGCTCACGACGGCTCGGCCAGCGTGTGGCGCCATCCGAATGATCCTGACGTTGAATACTGGTCACGAGCCGAGGTCATAAAAGCCGGCCTGAACCCGGACACTTTGATCCCGGTGGTGTCGAAGGAACCTGACCGAATCCGAATGATCCTGTCGTTCCCCGACGCCCAATCGATGAATCGGGCCATGGTGATCCTGTCTGAGCAACGCCCCCATCGGGCGTTGAATCTGGACATATCCGTCCAGGCCGCCATGGCGTACATCGACGGCTACGGCCGGGCCCTCGACCTTCATGTCCCCCGTGGGATCAAACAGCAGGCACGGATGGGTACCACCGTGGAGTCGCCGGTAGCCGGCCGGCGAACCGTGTTCGACGAGGTCCACGCCGAGGAGATCGCCAGGGCTTTTGAGGCGGCCCCCGTGAAGCCGACGGCGAAGCAGCGGCGGGCCACCCACCGGTCGTACCGCCGGTTCGTCAAAGAGATCGAAGCCCAATACGTCTTCATCCGTGACGACTTGGGCATCGAGATCATCGTGCAGGCCACCGACCCGTACAGCTCACCGGGCGAGATGATGCGAGACATCAGAGACAACAAGACCCTGCGGGTCTGGTCTACCGAAACAACTGGGGCTCACCCTCTCATGTCGAACCGTGAGTACGACATGTTTCGAGCGGTCCACGACTTCTTCGGCCACGCCGGCCTCGGCAACACGTTCAATCGTCACGGCGAGGTGGTCGCCTATCTCAAGCATTCGCAGATGTTTTCCGAACTGGCCCGAGGGGCGTTGTTCACCGAAACGATGGCTCAGGCCAGCACCCTGATCCGGCGCAACGGGCCCCCACCACAAAAAGCGGTGCTAATGCCGCAACGCTTCTGGTCGAACGACACCCTGTTCAACGATCCGTCGCTGATGACAGGCTCCGATGTCGGCCGGCGCCTCGACGACATCTACAGGGAAGAGATCCTGGACCTGGTGGCGTACACCAACGGCGACCACGAAGCCCCCTACGGGTCGATTGCCGTGAACGAACACCACTACGTTGACCCGTCAGGCCGACGCCTCGTTCAGATTTCCCCGGACGCCGACCCTGGTGCATCCCATTCCGGCCGGGTGTATGTCATGGAGCACGACGGCTTGTGGTCCTACATGTCGGACTCTGAGAGCCTTCGCCACTCCAGCCGTTCATCGTTAGCCCCACAGCATCTCCACAGGTTCACAGAAAGCAACGGTGCCATGTTCTGGGACAACACCATCAAGGTGCTGAACTCTGATGCCGTCAAGTCCTGGGACGAATCCCGCCACCTGTTTGACGTGAAGGTCGACGTAAAGGTCGACGGGAAGGTCCGTCGACGTGCCCCGACCCACATCGCCATGTACGTCCCGGATGAAGGCACTGGCCTCCCCGAGGTCATGTACAACCAGCGGACCATCCCTGGCCGGCCATCATCCAGGGTCGTGGTCTTGACCAGGACCGCCACGTCGGACTTCAAGCGGAGTGGAAACACCATCTCGATCGA
>Ga0208156_1000294_pt1 | contig 21539 bp, 19 predicted proteins | sample 1_EtaG_FD_184073 | JGI IMG/M metagenome (GOLD analysis project Ga0208156, IMG submission 184073) | Marine viral communities from the Subarctic Pacific Ocean - 1_ETSP_OMZ_AT15124 metaG (SPAdes) (version 2) | ecosystem: Environmental > Aquatic > Marine > Oceanic | place: Pacific Ocean | collected...
GGAAACGCTCCAGCAGCTTGACAAACAAGTTAGAACTACACTTGAAAATTTCGAGCTATCTGACAGGGATGAGAAGGTAGCACAACAAGAAGGTTGGATTTCTGATGCCTAACTACCCCGTACCTTTTACAACTCTCCGTCCACACCCCTTTGCGGCTAGTGGCCCTAATATTAGTTTGGACCCTGATGACCCCATATCTGATCCTGATATTGATGCCAAGGTTAAGGATAGGTTGGATGAGGTTTTTGGTGGGGATGTAGGGGCTGGTGATCCTGCTGGGTTTGATACTACTGATTTTACTTTCGGCAAGATTGTTGATATACCCACAAGTATTCCGGGGCTGATTGATAATATCTCAAGCACATTTAGTATGGACCCAAAAGCTTCTGTCGAAGCTAATGCTAAGGCTGCTATGGAGGGTAAGTTTGGCATTGGTAATTTTAATCTTGGTAAAATGAATAAAGAAGAGAAATCTTACTATGAACTATCACTTCAAAGGGCACAGCAAGTTAAAGACAGAGATGCTGCTACGAGCGGTGCTAGCTTGGGGTTCGCCCCCGGAACTATTGGGGCAGCACATGCTAGAACCATCGCATTTGGAGAAGACATTTCCCCTGATGCGTATGGTAATATTGGTACATATGGTAGTTATTCTTTACCTGGGACTAACTGGGGGTTGGGTATTAATGATGAAGATGTTGTTGATTTAACCGAGGCTCAAGTAGAGACTATGACTGCTCATATGAAAGATGGAGTAGAAAAAAGTGCTGCTAGAGCATTAGCCGTTCAACAACCCGAGCTGACGTTGATCGAGCCGAGGATGCCTTTGCCGAAGAGATCGCCAACGGCAGCAAAGGAAGAACACTCTCCTACACCTCCGCCACCTCCGCAGAGATCAGGATCAATTACCCCTACCACCACTACAACCGCTGGCCCAACTGGTATTGCGGATGCTGCGGATGCTATGGCTGCTAATGCTGCTGCCGAAAGTGTTGAAGGTACTGAAGGTATGTTTGGGGACAGTCCGGGTGATTTTGATCCAACCTCCAGCCAAACCGGTCCCGGACTCTCCCCGTGGGCAAAAGGCGGGAAAGTAAACTACCAAGAAGGTGGATGGGCTGGCTCAAATGATGGCTCGGCCGGAGGGTTCAGCCCTGTAGACAATATAAGGGCAATCTTCGACGCTACTGATAAAACCCTTACTAATGCGCAGATTAACGCCGCAATGAGAGCCATAACCCAGACAGAAGAAAAAGAAAAAGCAGAAGAAGAAGAAGCAAAATTGGAGAGTGAGCATGAAAAAGCAGCGCGCGAAGCTACCGAGGAGGATAGAGAGCGTAAGGGTACAGGGTATAAGTGGGATTTTATCCAACTACCGACTATGGATGAGCTAGAAGAAGCTGCCTATCTAGGTCGGAAGGCTGGCGAAGAACAGGAGGATCGCGCCCTTGCGCTCCAGGAGGCGTTACTAAAGGGGGTAGTTTTTGATCCCTACGGAGCAGCACCACCTGGTGTTACCTCTGGTGTCCCCGCAGGTAGCTCAAAAGGTATTGGGGCTGAGTATGGGCTGGATGATCCCGCTACCTCTGGTGTCCCCGCAGGTAGCTCATATGGTATTGAGGCTGAGTATGGGCTGAGTGATGCGGGAGCTGGGTCAGGTAATCCTGATGCATCTGTGGGTGGGGCAGGTGAAGGGACTTCTGGTGCTGGAGGAGAGGGTACTGCTAGTGCTGGTCCTGCTGGAAGTGATGCAGAAGCTGACGCTGGCGGACAACTACAACAAGGGGGGCTTATAAGTACAGAATATCAAGACGGCGGTTTCGCCCCACCCCCAGAACCAGGGCCAGAAATGGGAGGGGGATTACCCCCAGAGTTGATGGGTATGTTGGCAGGGGAAGGTGGGCCACCCCAAGGCCCCCCAGAAGCTGGTATGCCCCCAGAGATGATGGGTGGGGAAGGGTTTGTAGAACAGCCACAACAACCCCCACCCCAGTCCATCCCAATTATTGTTGGAATGGTACGGGGTCCAGGCACTGAAGATAGTGACAGCATTCAGACAAGGGTTCCTGCAAACTCATATGTGGTCAATACCGACGCTGTTCAGACAGTGGGTATCAAGAAACTACAAAAGATGTTGGAGGAAGGGGCACAAGCTACTGGATGGCAACCTGACCCACAAGACCCCTCTCTTGAGGTTATTAACGTGTCGGCTGGAGAGTTTGTCTTCCCTGGTCCATTTGTAGACTATTTTGGTGTAGAGACTTTTGATAAGATTAATGATAAGGGTTTTGCCCAGTCTGGTGCCACCCAGAAAAGACGGGAGCAAGGGCTTGAGGGGACTGGTGAGAGTATCCCAGAGGAAACCTTAACCCCAGACCAGATGCAGGAGATGGGGCAGCCCGCTGGTTTTTATGGGGGTGGGTATACAAAAGATAAATACCAAGATGGTGGTGTAAAAAAACCAGAAAATTTTGTAGAGGAAGAATTTCAAAGCTTTATAAAGAAAACAAAGTGGTGGGATGAATATGTAAACAAATATGGGGAAGAACCAGACTTAAATACCAAACAGTATGACTATAGAGCAGCCTACATGGCTGGGGTTAAGCCAGGACTTGATTTAGAGACTGGGGAGCAACACTGGCCTAGTGATTACAAAAGTGGAGATCACCCCACGTTCTGGAAGGGTACTGGTCTGAATATGGGTGGGTATTCTGGTAATCTAAAAAATAAACCACAAACAGACCTTTCAAAGGGTGGGTTTGCTACTGGTGGCAGCACTGACCCTATGCACAAAAAAAGCTATAACCCCAATTGGCAAGACCATCTTAAATTTAGAGAGGAAGCTAGGAAAGAACGTAGTAAACTCCCAATTGCCGAACAGATTAAAATGATGGGGGGTAGGCTTGAAGAAAACTTCTATGATGCCCTGAGTAGAGGTGCGTTTGATGACCAGGAAGAAGCTGAAGCTCTTGGGCGAGGTAATAAATTCAGGCGAGGTAATAAATTCAGGGGCAACTTTAGCCCTGGCATCATGGAGTATGGCCCCGGGGCAGTCCCTCCCGGATTTATGGAGCCTAGGGATGTACCTTTAGAAAAACGCCAAAACTTGCTGGAGATTTTCTGGAGAAAGATAGTCCCCTTTATCGATGACGACGTAATGGAAAAACAACTTCAAGGCATTATCGATGGTAGATCTTATAAGGATGGTGGAGAGGTAAAACACCAGAATGTATTCCAAGCGTTGGGCAACTGGGCGTATGGGTTTAAGGGCGTAAGTGGTAATTGGCCCAGCATTAAAGATGCCGTTGACTTCATATTTGGCGGGGAAGAAGAGAAGCCAGCCCCCGTAAAAAAAAAGATGAGTGAAGTACCTGACCCACCCTTCATTCCAGAGGCAGAGGCAGACCCCGTAGAGTATAACCGCTCAACCTACAACAAGCTTCTGGGTGGAGCATCTGAAGAGGCCATTGACCATCTAACCGCTATGGCTATTGGAGAGGGTAGGAACCAAATAACAAGAGGCCACGGTACAGATGCTTTCAAAGGGCCAATCTGGGTAGCTTTAAATAGGGTGAGGGAACATCAAGTAGGTGATTTAAAGTTTAAGAAGAGTAAACACGTAGACCCGGTAATGGCAGTTATAACCAGTGGGGATTTCAAAGGTTACCATCTTAAGCATTTGAAGGACAAAGATTTTCACAAGTACAGAAAATATGTAGTGGATGCTCTAAACACAGAGGTACATGAAGACCCCACAGAGGGAGCAACATCATTTTACAGCGGACCTACCCCCCCTTACCATAAGGGTAAGACTGAAACAGTGAAGTTAGGGGACCACACATATATATGGGATTAGGATGATTAACCCCCACCACTTCCGCATTTATGTAGTCAGACCCACTCTTGTAATTATGGGGATGCACACACAAGCTGCTGAAAACTTACTGGTGGGTACTGCGATTACTGAGAGCCACTTAACCTTCCTGAAACAACACGGCCCCGGTCCAGCTTGTGGTGTTTATCAAATAGAGCCAACAACTGCCCAGGATGTCATGAGGTACGCCACTGAAAGACCACAGATACAGATACCACTCTACCACGGTGAGTTGGAATATGTATTGAAGACTGACCTGGGTTTCCAGACACAAGTAGCCCGGTTAAAATATTGGATGCAGCCAGAGAAACTACCACATGAGGATAATGTAATAGGTTTAGCACAATACTGGAAGACCTATTACAATACCCCCAAGGGGGCTGGCGAAGTAGAAGACTTCGTGTCTAAATATGAGCAGAATGCTTTGTAGTTACAACAAATAGAGTGAGGCTACCCAGAAATTTAATCATGAATATTCTGGCCCCTTGAGTAGCTTCAAACTAGCCACCCACATTTTTGTGGCCCTAATTTGAAGGAGATAATATGATGCCTACCACTAATGAGGAGACTGTCACCCCGGAAGATACTCTCTATCGTAACAAATACCGTGAAGGTTTGTATGATAGCGACCCTGCCGAGGATCCAGAACCTGAAGAGGACCCTGATGAAGAGGGTGAGAGCTTCACAACCACTCCTGAACAGGTTGCGGATACAACGGACTGGAAGAAGCGTTATGGCGATCTCAAGTCCTACCATGACAAAAAGTTAAACGAGGTCAAAGCTGAACAAGAGCAATTCAAGGCTGAAGTGAGTGCTGCTGCTAGGCAAGCCCCACAAAAGACCAACGAAGAGCTTGAAGAGTTTAGGTCCGAATATCCAGATGTCATGGAGATTGTAGAGACAGTAGCCGAAAAGAAGGCACAGGAACGTGCTGCTACCCTAACTGCTGAAGTTGCCGAACTGCAACAGAAGAACAGGGGGCAAGAGGCACAGACCGCTTACCAAGAACTGTTGAATACACACACAGACTTTGATGAGTTGCGTGAGGATAAAAACTTCCTGGGGTGGTTAAACGCCCAACCCGAAGAAATTTCGGACGCAATCTTCAAAAACAACACAAATGTCATGTGGGCATCCCGTGTTGTGGATATGTATAAAGCAGAGGTAGGCATTAAAAAGTCCGACAAACCCAAGAGGACTAAGAACCAAAGAAACCGCGATGCCGCCACTTCTGTTGGGTCTAAAAGATCAACACCCTTGAAAACAGATGACGGTAAACGCATTTGGAAACTATCAGAAATCAGGTCCCTCAAAGGGGCAGAGTTTGAGAAGCATGAGGCTGAAATAGACGCTGCCGTTGAAGAGGGCCGGATTGTTGATGATTAAACACATGAGGTACACAAAATGGCCGTAGTTGCTAAAGCTGCTGGCTGGGGAAACCTCAACACTGGTAACTGGGTTCCAGAAATTTGGTCCCAGAAGGTGCTTAAATTCTTCCGTCGCGCAAGTGTTGTGGAAGATGTTACAAACACCGATTATGCCGGTGAGATTTCCTCGTTTGGTGATAAGGTAAATATCATCAAGGAGCCAGCAATCACCGTGGCCGCTTATGCTCGTGGGCAGAAGCTAACCACGCAAGACCTAGCAGACGATGAGATTGAGATGCAGGTGGATAAGGCAAATGCCTTCCAGTTTAAGGTGGATGACATTGAAGAGCGTCAGTCACATGTAAATTGGCAAGCCCTCTCAACCTCCAGTGGCGCCTACAAGCTCAAGGACACTTTTGATAGTGAAGTTCTTGAATACATGCGCCAGAACGCTCTTGCCGCCAACTATTATGGTTCAACTGGTTCTCCCATTGATACCGGCTTCTCCGCTGGTGAGGTAGACCCCCTAACCGTAATGGCACGGCTACAGCGCCTGCTTGACGATCAGGATGTTCCTGAAGAGAACCGTTTCTTTGTAGCGGCTCCTATCTTTTGGGAACAGATGTCTGATGTCAACAGTAAAATCCTTCCTGTTGAGGTTACTGGTGACAACCAGTCCCCCCTACGGAATGGTCGGGTATTTGATGGTCTTATCCGTGGCTTCCGCTGCTACAAGACCAACAATGCGCCTAAGTCTGGTTCCACTTGGTATGCTAGTGTTGCTGGCCACATGTCCAGTACCGCAACTGCCAGTCAGATTGCCAAGACTGAAGCTTTCCGTGACCCCGATAGTTTCGCGGATATCGTCCGTGGCCTACACCTTTATGGTCGTAAGGTCATTCGCCCCGAAGCCCTTGCCGTTGCTTACGTCAGCATCGACTAGTTATCATAAGAAAGGAATAAAATTATGGCTACTTATGATATGACGCTGGGTGCAGAGGCTGGTGGACATGCTGCTACAAACCGCTTCCCCTATCTGATGGAGAACACCATTAACGTGGGCCTCATCAATAGTTCTGCGGGCGTGGCTGCGTCTGACGTTCTTCAGGCCATCGCAGTTCCCAAGGAGACTTTGATCTTGGCTGCTGGTCTTGAGGTTCTAACTGCATTCACCTCAGATGGCACCCCAACTCTAGACTTGGATGGTGCCGGTCAAGCTGCTAACGGTTGGGCTGCTGCTTTGGATAGTACGTCTGCGGGTTACAGTACTGCTGTTTCCCCTTCTGCTACCAATCAGCGCGTTATGGTTACGGCTACCACTGGTGATACTATTGATATTACCGTGAACACCGCAGCTGCTACCGCTGGTCTTGTTCGCATCTGGGCTGTCCTGTTGGATGTGTCTGGTCACCGCGAGACTGCTACCAACTCCTAGCCACAATATTGGGGGGGTCTTTATGGCTCCCCCAGTATCCTCTAATGACCATAAGGACTTGTAATGGCTACTACAGTGACCTTTTTGACACTGGTGAATGATGTTCTCCGAGAGTTGAACGAGGTGGAGATTACTGATGTCTCGACTACTAGTGGCTTTACAAAATATGTTAACACGGCAGTCAACCGTGCCGTCCGTGATATATACAATGAAGAGATTGAGTGGCCGTTTGCTGTTCAAACTCAAAATGATTCAACTGTTGTTGGCCAACAAGACTACGACCTCCCGTCTTCATACCGCCAAATTGATTGGGAGAGTTTCTTTCTCTATTCTACAGACCTTGCTACTAATGGTGCTTTTGCTTCATCTATTACCTCTTGGACTGATAATTCTAGTGACACTGGTAGTTTTACTCACACTACTGATGGTAATGGTCGTGCTAGGCTAGCTGGTGGGGCTTCTGGTGTGGGGGCTATGGAACAGTCAATATCCACTGTTGAGAACAAAAGGTATGTTCTTGATTTTAGGATTGTAGGTGGGACAGTTAATTTACAAGTGGGTACTAGCACAGGTGCCCAAGACATTCAAAGTTCTACAGCATATACAGTTTCAGACTTGGGAGCTGGTGAGTTCCATCGTGTAGAGTTTTCCGCCACCTCCCAATGTTCATATATCCAATTTGCAAACTCTACAAATGCCAACCATGATGTTGACTTTCTCCAGGTGTTCTTCAAAGATGCACCTGTGAAACTTGAAAGTATGGACCTGGAAGAGTGGGAGAATACTAGACGGGCTGATGAGAAGTACCAAAGCCCAGCTAACTTCTCTACCCCTGACAGTGTTGTTAGGCGTCAGAATGACAAGTACTCCCTCAGCAACATTCCTGATAGTAGCCAGTACACTGTTGAATATAAATATTGGGTAATCCACACCGATGCCACTGTTAATGCCTCTACGGTGAGTATCCCAGACAGGTGGAAGGATGCCATCAGGGAGCGGGCACTTATGTACTGTTACAGGTTCAGGCAAGATATGGCAGCAGCCTCTGACAGTGAAACCAACTACAAGGATATTGTAGCAAGTATGAGGACTGAGTTAATCCAACGTCCACAAAACTTCCGGGCACGTTAATGGCTACAACCGCTGCACACAAGCTTGTAACTTCTGACCTAATTAAGGCACACGGCGGTCTTGTAACAAACGAGAACGTGTTGCGGGAAAACAAGAGTGAGGCTCTCAATCTCCTCAATTATGAGGTAGGCTTGAATGGTGGCTACCGTCGTATTACTGGGCACTCCAAATATTCTTCCACTGAGGTGTCTGGATCTGGTGTAGTCTTGGGTGTCAAAATATTCAACTCTGGCGTAGTAGTTTGTAGATTGAATACAGTCTACTTTGGGACGGGGACAACTTGGGCCACTGTAGCCACTAGAACAAGTGCAGGGGTGTACGACTTTGATATATATAACTGGGATGGTACCGCTAATATCGTCATGTGTGATGGTGTCAACCAAGCCGCTATTTACGATGGTTCTACCTACACTCTTCTCAACGGTACTAATGCTCCCACAAACCCTGGAATTTGTGCTGCCCACTCTGACCACCTGTTCTTCGCAGGAGAGAGTGCAAACCTTGGCCTCATCACCTTCACCCAGCCCTTCTCTGACACAGTTTTTGACCCAGCACAGGGATCAGGAACTATTCAGGTAGGGGACACTATCATTGATATGGTGTCTTGGAGGGATCGCCTTATTATTTTATGTAAAAACTCCATCCACCAGCTTGTAGGTACATCAGTTGCAGATTTTCAGTTGAAGAGGATTACAGACAATATTGGGTGTTTGGCAAAGGGGTCTGTCCAAGAGATTGGTGGTGATGTTATTTTTCTAGCACCGGATGGTATCAGGACAATAGCTGGTACTGAGAAACTTGATGATGTTGAACTGGGGAGCATCTCCAGGAATATCCAGCCACTCATCAACGACATGTCCACCATCTCCAACTTCTCCAGCACCGAGATTAGTTCAGTTGTGATCAGGGAGAAGAGCCAGTATAGATTATTCTACCCGGTGTCTAGTGTGAGTGTAGCTCAGAGCAAGGGTATCATTGGTGCCATCCGACGCAGCCCTGATGGGAATGTTGGTTGGGAGTGGTCTGAGATGAAGGGGGTTAAACCCCGAGTGTGTGACAGTAGCTATGTGGGAGATGCTGAGATAGTATTACATGGTAGCTATGCCAACGGGTATATCCACCAACAAGAGAGTGGGGATGACTTTGACGGCTCCAGTGTCCAGTCAGCTTACCGGACACCAGACTACTTCTTCGATGATATTACAATAAGAAAGACCCTCCACTCAGTCCGTGTATTCTACAGTGTAGAGGGTGATGTCAGCATTGGTATGAAGGTCTATTATGACTACAACAAAGCTGGCACTGAACAGCCCACTCAATATACTCTTGTAAACAGTGGTGCCGCAGCTATTTATGGCATTTCATTTACATATGGGGCATCCAAATACGCAGCCACCTTTGAGCCTAGTACCAGACAGAATGTTGAAGGGTCAGGGTTCACAGCCGCCCTAGAATTTGTGACAGATGATACCAAGTCTCCCCACTCCATTGAGGGATTTGTGATTGAATACGTTCCATATTATCGGAGATAAAAATGGGTACTGGATATACAAGACAGTCTGACACTGAGATCATTGATGGCGAGGTTGCTGATGCCAGTGATTTCAACAATGAGTTTGAGGCACTTGAAGATGCCTTTGACGGTACCTCTGGCCATAGTCACGATGGGACTACTGGGGAGGGACCAATTATTACCGTCCCTGGTGGTGGGACTGGTGTTGCCACTCTAACTGATGGTGGGGTGTTGTTGGGGTCTGGCACTGGTGTTATAACGGCAACGGCAGTGTTGGCAGACGGTGAGATGCTTGTAGGTGATGGTACAACTGACCCTGTCCTTGAAAGTGGTGCAACCCTTAGAACTAGTGTGGGGGTGGGTACTGGTGACAGCCCCCAATTCACCGGAATTGAACTGGGCCACGCGAGCGATACGACAATCGCAAGAGCATCTGCCGGTGAGATTTCTGTAGAAGGTACACAGTTAGCAAAATTGGACGGCAACCTTCAAGATTTGGATACTCTCGGCGCAGCATCATCCGATGGGGAGTTTGCAGTAGCCACTGGCGCTGGTGCTTTGGCCTGGGAGAGTGGGGCTACACTCCGAACGTCTGTTGGTGTTGGTACTGGGGATAGCCCGCAATTCACCGGGATCGAATTGGGCCACGCTAGCGACACAACAATTGCACGGGCATCCGCTGGTGAGATTTCTGTCGAAGGTACACAGCTAGCAAAACTTGACGGTAATCTCCAGGATTTGGACACACTCGGCGCAGCATCATCTGATGGGGAGATTGCGGTTGCTACTGGTGCTGGCGCCCTTGCCTGGGAGAGTGGTGCTACTCTACGAACGTCGGTTGGTGTTGGTACTGGAGACAGCCCGCAACTTACCGGAATTGAACTGGGCCACGCTACTGATACCACTATTGCACGGGCATCTGCCGGTGAGATTTCTGTCGAGGGCGCACAGCTAGCCAAAGAGAGTACGGTAACAGCACTAGCAATTGCCTTGGGATAATATAGAAAGAGAGAGAGAAAGTCATGGCCAATACATTCAAGGTCGTCACAAAGGCGAATGTAACAACTTCAGACGTTATTTATACCGTTGCCGCTAGTACGACTACCGTTGTTCTCGGGCTTATGCTGGGCAATACTACAGCTAGCACCACCACTGCCACGGTTTCATTGGGGTCTGATACTGCCGGGCGCTCAGGGAATAACGATGAAGCAAACCAGACAGTGGAGATTGTCACGGGTGTCAGTATTCCCGGCAATTCCACGCTCGAAATAATGGGTGGCAATAAGATCGTCATGGAGGCCACTGATACTCTATCTCTCACGGCTGGAGCGTCGACCGATATTATCCTCTCAATTATGGAGATGACTTGATGCCTTATCTAGGACCGCCCCCTGCCAGTAAACTGGCATCAGCGGCAGATATCGCCAGTGGTGCAGTGGATAGTGATGAGATTGCTGCTGGTGCTGTTGATATCGCTCATCTAAGTGCATCAGGAACTGCCGGGGCAGGTAATTATCTACGGGGTGATAATAGCTGGACAGCAGTTGGTGGCGGCCCGGTCTTCTCGTTTTATGGAACCGCTGCTCAATCGAATGCCACTGGTGATGGCACGGTCTTTACCGTGGTCTTCGGCACCGAGGTCACAAATGTCGGCTCAGATTTTGATGGCACCAGTACCTTTACGGCAGACGAAGCGGGATCGTTTATTCTTAATGCGGGTGTGTCGGCGTATGGTGGCACTACTTCGCATACCAATGCACAGCTTACCATTGTTACTTCAAATAGATCTTATGAAGTTAGCCGAGACAATCCAAAGGACGCCATCGGCACTTCATACACTACACGCGGAAGTGTGATAGCAGACATGGACGAAGGAGACACCGCTACAGTGACCTTTACAGTGTCAGGCTCAACAATAACCGTTGATATAGACAATGATCCTCGCACAGGATTTACTGGGTTCTTCCTTGGATAATGGAGCTAGACATGAGGGATTTGACACTAGATGAACATACCGTGTTAGCGCACGTTGTGCTCGATCCTGCGGCGTGGTGGGGTACAAACACTGCCGACGCATCAGGTGGCGTATACGCGAACTGGATATCAATTCATTTAGTTGCGTAAACAACAAGGAAAGAACATAACACTTAAAGGAAAGAACATGACACTAAAGATTACCGTAGAATACAAAGGCCAGACTTTCACCAAGTCTGTGACGGGCAATGCTCTCTTGGCTCTGGAGAATGACCTCCGCGATGTCGGTAACGCCGACGATCCCAGCGACATCGTTGGTTGGATATTCGCTGGTCCGTTCGCGGGCAAGATCAACAACTGTGCCAAGCGGATGGCTAAGGCCGAGGTTGACCGGCTCAAGGCTGACCCTGCCGTAACTTCTATGCCAGCAACAGATGATGCTCTTGTTGAGTCTGCTACTGCCGCGCCGGGGTACAAGAACCGTTCAGCACGGGATGCTGAGATGAACGAATAGGCGTTAAAGATGCGAACCCCAAACCAGAGTAAAGACGTATAAATATAATCTAAACAAGGGACGTTAAACATGCCTTACATAGGACCAGCCCCAGCAAAAGAACTCGTCCTGGATGCGGACGGTGATACAATCATTACATCTGATGCGGACGACCAGATAAATGTCAAAGTCGGTGGCGCTGAGGATTTCAGGATATCTGCCAATACACTGAGTGTGCTATCTGGCACGACCCTCAATATTGATTCCGGCGCGACCATAGCTAATAGTGGGACTGCTACGGGGTTTGCTGGCGTCGATACAAGCGGCACTCCAGCCGACAATCAACTGGCTATATTCACTGATGCGGATACCGTGGAGGGGGACTCCAACCTGACGTATGACGGCACCGATCTGATCCTTGCTGGAGGTAATATCAACGTAGACAGTGGTAAGGGTATTGATTTCTCAGCGACTGCCGATAGCAACGCTGGTATGACAAGCGAGTTATTCGGTGATTACGAAGAGGGGGTATACAACCCCACCTTGGTGGGCAGTACCTCGGGAAGTTTCAGCCTCCTCGGAACCGATGACACTCTGGCCTATACCAAGATAGGACGAATGGTGTATATCCAGGGCTATCTCTTCCCAAACGTCGACAATTCTTGCTTAGGGGCTATGCGTATCAGTCTACCCACAACGCCAGCAACGCTACCTGATCTATCTGACTACAGCGTTACATGGTGCTATGTACAAAATCATGGCGGCTCCTTCACAAACCCCTCTCTCATCATCTTGCCAGCCCTGGCATATGCCCAGATGCAGGACGTATCTGACGCTGGCGTTAAAGCAAACATGGATGGAGACGACGTTGATGACTCATGGCAGATGATACTGAACTTTAATTACATTTCTTCATAAAGGAGAGAAGGCAATGGCACTAATAGAAAAAACAATCGTAGACAAAATCGAAGTGGTCGGAAATTTCAAACACATCCAAGTTCGTCAAGACCGGCAGATCGTTGATGACGCTACTGATGAAGTGCGGTCACGGGGAAATTTCAGCCGCTATGTTCTAGCCCCCGACGCTGATCTATCCGGTCAGCCCGATGATGTATCGGCAATCGCCAATGCGGTTTGGACCGATGAAATTAAAGCAGCGTATGTGGCGCATCAGGCTTTGATGGACGACAAATGAGGACAGATAAATGCCCAGCCCCGCCAACTCTCTCCCCACGTTGAGGAAGCTTTAGGAGCTGAGGATGACTGATCAGCACGTATATCCCGTGGGCGATCTGAGGGAGCATGAGACCGAGGGTGGCGACTGCTGGTGTCGGCCACGGGATGATGATGAAGCTGCCCTTATTAACTAAAATTACTAAATCATAGGATAAAATATGCCTGAGTTTTCAAGTTTCGGTGACATTGACTTCTACAAAGACGCGAGATTGTCCTCTGGGGATTTTATAGGTAGAGATTTTAGTGCTATAACAGACCCAGCAGCTAAGAAGGCATATGAAGGATTTGTGGGGAACGACCCAGGTGCGGGCCGTACCCTTTTGGATCTCATGAGTAATAATCCTGACACCTTGGCCCAGTTCAAATCTATAGCTACTGGTAATGAGTATGTTCCTGGTTCTAGTGGTGGTGGAGGTGGAGGTGAGGGGGGATCACCAGACCCTGCCGCAACTACAGGTGTAACCCTTGGGGATATTGATAAGAGACACGAGGCCAGTTTAGCTATGACTGGCACCAATGCCCTCTCCCCATATATGTCCTCCACATTCACCCACACCCCAATGGAGTTGAAACCGGAAGAGTTACAAAAACACCAAACTCTTGGGGCAGAACCCACAGCCACCACATTCCTTTCAGATGGTGCCACCAACATAGCAGCCCCCACCCCAACAGATGCCACAACCATGTCACCCTACATGGCATTTTTGGCAGAGCAGATGACTGCTGCTCAGAAAGCCACACTCTCCCCTGAAGCCATTATGGAAGCAGCAAACGGTGTTGTAACCCCTGAGAGTACCGTCCAGTTCCAACTAGCCGGATTATTAGATCAATTCAAGGATGGTGCTGTACCTGCCTGGGCTGCTGGTGCTGTCAGAAACGCTAATTTAGCTATGGCTCAGAGAGGGTTGGGCAAATCTAGCATGGCTGGGTCTGCTATTTTATCCTCAGCTATGGAAGCTGCCACACCCATTGCAGCCCACGATGCCAGTGTGTATGAGAAGATCAATCACGCTAACATTGCCAACCTACAAGATGCCCGCAAGTTCAATGCCACTATGGCTGGACAACTTGACTTTGCAAACCTCAACAATGTTCAGAGGGCATCCGAGGTAAACATGCAAGCAAGACAGCAGGTTTTGTTGTCTGACCAAGCTGCCATGAATGCCTCAAAACAGTTCAACGCCACCTCTAAAAACCAGATGGACCAGTTCTTTGCCAACATGGGTAAGGAGATTGCCATCAGTAATGCTACAAGAACTGATGCGATGGCTCAGTTTGACTTGGATCAAGCTAATGCTCTACAAAAATTTAATGCCCAGATTGTAGACAGTCGGCAGAAATTTGAGATGCAGCAGCGGGCTGTTATTGATCAATCAAACGTGGCTTGGAGGAGAGCCATCAACACTGAGAATAATGTGGGCGTCAACAGAGCAAACCAACAAAACACTCAAGCCATGTTGGGTATCTCTGCCCAGGCTCAGGCTAACTTGTGGCAGCAATACCGTGACGAGGCTCACTGGGTTATGCAGAGTTCAGAGAATGAAAGAACTCGTGACCACAATATCGCAATGGCTGCTATGTCCAGACAGTTTCAGAGTGAGTTGATGGATGAAAGTGGTAAAAATGCTTTCGCTGGTGCCCTTGGGTCATTTGCATCTAAGGCATTGTTGGGGTACCTGCAAGGGAAGCAAGGGTTTAAGTTTGGCGGGACATAGATAGGGGAGATTTGTAGATGATTGCTTGGGGTCCTATAATTTCAGCAGTTGGTAGTGTTGCTATGAGTGCTATGTCTAGTAAAAGCTCTCCACAACAAACCTCATCTGCTATGATGAAACAAGATGATGATTTAACAAGCAGGTTGATAGAAAAGCCGCCAAAACTGGAAAAACCTGGGAAAGCAGAACAGGGTGATTGGTTACATGTTTTGTCACAATCTTGGGCTAAATATGAAGCAGCAGCCAAACGTAGAAACCCAGATGTAGAGGATGTCTACAAAGACCTCCTAGCTCGTAGCAAGCAACAAATGTCAGACCGCATTGAATATAGACAGTTTGAAGTGGAAGCATAATGTTACCACAAGAACCACAAAAACCCTCACTACTAGATGCCCCGATCCCTGGTGAAAGTTTGACAGCCAATCCTGGTGAGATGTCTTGGGAGACACCCCCACAGATTAATACCCCACAGGAAGCTGTTGACCATATTAAAACACGGTTGGAAGATGAAGAGGTGTTGACAGAGCTGGTGTCATTAATTGACAGTGGGGTGTCAGCAGAGGGGATGGCAAAAACACTAGCATTCGCTGGGTTTGTGGAGGGTTTGTGGACACCTGATGTTGCTGAATTAATCCAACCAGCTATCTACCTGCACATATTAGAGATAGCTGAGGATACTGGGGTTGATGTGGTTTATAAAAATCAGGTTACTGACAACTCCCAACAGTACCGTGATAATGCTGAGTTAAGGAAAGCCCTGAAACCCGAAAGTTTATTGGACGATGAACCTGAAGAGCTACAAGCCTCTTATGTGGAAGAAGAACCACAAGCAACTGAAGGATTTATTTAGATGGGATTTGCAACATCGTTTGGGACTGGCTTCTTTAGCGGCTTGGCCGATACCATTGATAAGCAGCAGGCTTCGAAGTTGAAGAGGGCTGAGTATAAAGAGGGGTTGGAGGAGAAGTACAAAAAAGATAAACTGTTGGCTGATGCTAGCAACAACGCTAAAATTAGGGCTGCTGAGATTTTAGCTGGGGCAAAGAAAAAGGCAAAAATAAAATATTTTGCTGGGATGACTAATGAATATGGGGAAGATGTAGCCATGCCAGAAAACATTTCAGCACTTGTAGACACCTTTAAAGGGGAAGAAGCAAATCCTGAAAGAGTTGTTGCTGCCTACAATGCTGCCATTAACCAGGGTATGTTTAAAACTATAACTGAAAAGGAAAAAGTTTGGGCTGCTATAGGACCTAATCTTTTAAAATATATATCCAACAAAGACCAAAAAGATATATTTGAAATACTACCCATGAAATATAGTGGGTTTTCCAAAGATAATTTTTATAAAGATAGAATTGCCCAATCTCTTTATGATAAGAAGGTTTTGTTTACTAAAAACATGTTAAGACCTTTAAATATAAAACCTGGGTACATCTCCACAACACTCGGGCTTTCCCGAGACAAAAAACTTTTGTACACTATGCTGTTAAGAAAACACCCAGGAGATATTATAACTGCTGGGCTGGAAGATAAGCCAGGTGATCAAGGTCCTAGAACACCAGATGAACTAATATCTTATTTCACCCAAGTAGACAATATGGCTGTTTTAAATGATGGGTCTGAATATGTTGCCCCAAGTCATTTTAGGTTTGGTAAAAAACCAAGCGCTAATCCTTCTTTAGTTAGACAGGCACTGGATAACTATAATCTTTCAAAAAATGGGGCTGGAGATGCTTTAAAACTAGCTGTAATGATTGAAAGTGGGTTAACAGACCCCCATAAATATGTATTTTCTGGGGGTCTCACATCTGCCTTTGTTAGAGTTGCTAAAAGACTTTGGTCAGACCTTAGCGAACTTTCTGGTGATAGACAAGTAGTTGAAAATAGACTTGTAGCTGCATTAAATAGTGTTGGTGGGGGAAGTAGGATGACAAACAGTGGGCTTCAATTGGGGGACCACTTGAAAAAGTCAGACAATTTTAATAACATTGTTAAGAAAATAATGCAAGACCCAACCCAAGGTCTTATTGAGTATTTATCAGTTGGTATAGCCTATGCTAAAGCTAAATCTGATGACCCTGCTGGTAGAATTTCTGAACCTGATTTTGAGCGCACATATCAGTCTTTATTTTCCGAAAAGAGATTAACCCCTCAAATTATGAGGGATATAGCTCAAGAACTAAAAACAAACCAACTGTTTTACGGGTTAGTAGCTGAGGATATTGCCCCCACTGTAGCTGCATCTATTGCTAGACAATATTCCCCTGGAAAAGGTTATGATTTTAATGAGGGTGTGTATAATAAACTTGGTGTTGGTGGTGGTGGTAGACCACCATTTGATAGAGGTGGGGGGTAATTAAAACATGACAGATTTACACCCTACGGACCCTGAACTTGAAGCTTTGTATACAACTTTACGTAACCACAGAGCTGCTAATTATGGGCTATTGTCACGAGATCAAAAAGTTGAAACTCTTCTGGGGTTTGATGACCTAGAGGAAAAATACAAAGGGATGTTGAGTTCCCCAGACTTTCCCTTGCCACAAGAACAAGCAGATCAAGTTAGAAATGATCTTGCAATGATAAGTAGAGAGAAAAAAGAAAAGGGTGAAAAAGATGAGGGAGGTAAACTAAGGTATGAGTATGGTAAATTACATAATGAAGTAGGCCAAGCCATACCAGGGTTTAAAAAAGCTCGACAAGAAGAAGATGATGAGGTCGGGGACCCCGATGAGACTAGACGAAAAGCTTTCTTTGCTAAACCCCCAGGTCAAGAACATATTGGGGAGTTAGTAGATAGAGCAGCAGGTTGGGGAGAATCCTTTGGTAAAGGGCAAGCTATGGTTGCAAACGTTTTCTCTGGACTACTGGGTAATCTACCCTTTAATGTTACCCAAAGAATACTGGGTGGTGGTAGAGAAGACAGACCCCTGATTGGTGGGAGAGAAGAAGGAGGCTGGATTGATAGAATACATTTTTCAAGGCTTTTTGACCCCACATTTACCCCTTATGATGAGGGGGAATATGTAGAGGGAGCCGGTCAAATTATACGTAAACTAGCTGAGCACTATGGGGGTGTAGACCCCGGGGTAAAGTTGTATAAAGACCCCGCTAACTGGGTAGATGCTGCTCTACATATTGGTTTTGAAGCTGGTCCAATGTCTATAGCTTTTCTTGCCCCCTCTTTGTTCAGGGCACGACAATTATACAAAGCATTAAATAAAGCTGAAGCTAAGGATGCTGCTGCAATAGGTGCTGGTCGCTATATGTCTGGTAGATATATAGATGATTTGACAGGTGAAACTAGATATTTACCCGGTACGTATGTTGAGCTAGCAGAGATTGGTCCTTATGGCCCAAAGGTTGAGGCTATTTTTGATAGGGCTGGTGTGTCCTACCTCACATTTACAGAAAGCAAGAAACTAGCTAGTGAAGGTATTGTAGTAGGAGAAAAATTCTTAAGAATGGGAAGACGAGCAGCCGCAATGCGTTTACATGAAAGTGGTTTAGGTCTATATAACTTTAAAAAATATGGTCTGGAGGGTTTGATAATAGCTTCTCAAGTATCTGCTGGAGTTATGTTGCCTAAGCTTCTTGAAGGTTGGGTTGGACACGACAAGGCAAAAATGTTAGGTGAAGTTGGGGGTGGGTTTACTATGGCCATGTTCCACAGACAACTTTCAAGGTGGCTTACTTACCCCCACAGAAAAGGGTTTGAGTTATTTGGTAAAGAAGAGCCAGCCTTTTTTAGTAAAATGTTAGATATCAGGGAGAGTGTTGTAGAGACTCTAGGTTTGGATTTAAAAAACCCAAAGTGGTTGGAAGCTCTAGCTGGTAATGAAGGTATGTGGAGAAAAATTAAAGTTAGAGATGCTGGGGGTAAACTACGACAGCTAACAGACCATGAAAAAGGTTTTTTCACAAAAATAGCTGAGGATATAAAGTTGGGTGGAGATCGTAGTAGGATAGCAGATTTAGAAGCATCCCTAAACAACATAGCTGAAATACGCAAACTCCCAGGGATGGAAAATGTACATGTAGCCTTGGGATCAGCACTTAATTCTTGGGTGTTACAAGCTCTGACTAGAACACTTAGAAAAACAAAACTTGTGGGCACGTTTGGTAAAATTGATATGAACTCTGTTACTGAAAGTCTTGCTAAAGAAGATTTAAGAATTAGGACTAAAGGATTACAGATAGTAAAGGATATTCTAGAAAGGGTTATGGATACTTCTACAGGTACAGTTGTACCAAGGTCAGCTACAAGAGCAGTTACGCAACTCCAGCACATGTTTATAACATTAAAGAAAGCTGCTTTAGTAGATATTGATACTAGGTTTGCAACTTCCCTAGCCAGGGAAGAAACAAGTCTACAAAAAGCACTATCCAGAGATATACAAGCTTCAGCAAATACTGCATTTACAGGAAGAACTGCATCTTTGCTTGCAGATGTTAATGCTCCAAAACTATCTAAGAAGGCTTCTGGTGAAGCTCTACACAAATTAGCTAAGGAAACTATGGAACACACTGCTGAAAGGTTGCGTGGTAAACATCTTGGTAGTGTTACAGAAGTAGAGGCTAGTAAACTTTCTGATGTAGTTACAAACTCCCTTGATAGTTTAGATGCCACTATAACTCCAACTGTCAGGCGAGCAACCCCTCGTGTTTCAGTGTCTTCGTCAACACTAGCAAGAGTTAAAGAAGCATTCTTAGAGGCAGAACAAGAAAGAACTTGGCTTACCTTTAGAGATAGTGGGATGATAAAACAAGTAGATTTTTTAAGGAAGAGGGCTGGGTTAAACACAGAAACAGTTAAATCAACGCTTCTCGAATGGGTTTATGATAACCCAAAAGAAGCTGAAAAAATGTATGCACAAGCTGTTGCCAGTTTAGGTGGGGAATTACCAGCTAAAATGAAAGTTGATGATATTCTTAGAGTTATGTCTTGGGCTAGTTCAAGAGCAGCTAGGTCAACAAACCCCACAGAAGCAGATGAATATACTAAAGTTGTAAAAGCTATTAACGATGGATTAGATGCTTCTGGGCTAACTAACATTAAAGAGTTTAGAACAGCGTGGCATGAAGAAATAGGTAATGGATTTTATAAAGCTTTTGATGCAAAGTTTGGTCCTGATAACTGGAAAACTGGGCAACTGTGGAAAGACAGTGAAACAGCCACTAAAATTCTTGGGTATATAAAGCGGCTACCCTCTGAAACCCAAGAGTGGGCAACTAATTTATGGGGTGTAAAAGGTAAAATGCGTCCCTCTGTTGGTAGGTACCTTGCTAATGAAGTTGAACACTTAATTGGTAATATACTAACACCCACAGTAATTAGAGAAGCTAGTAAAAGTGGAAAATTTTCACCCCAGATTGTAGACCAACTAAAAAGTATAGTTAGTGAACCCTCATCTTTTAATGATGCTAAGGGGTTACAAAGGTATTGGCCAGCTATACATGAACAAATTAATAGCTACATTAAAAAGGTAGAAGACTTTAACCGCGCCGGTACTTTACACGAAAGAAGAGTTGTTGATTTTAATTTAAAGAGTGAAGAAAATGTAAAAATAGCTAGAGCGTCATCAGATGCAGCTAAAAAAGTTTCTAAAGAACACAGGGCAGTTGATCTACTGGTAAAAATATCAGATGCTGCTAAGGGTGGAGAAGATGCTTTAGGTGATTACCTAGTCAAACTTGATAGTGAAGCTCTAGATGGTGTGCTTAGAGAAATTAAAAAACGCACTACTAAAAAATTCAAAGGTAAACATTCACGTTTTGCTACCAACTTTGTAGAAAACAGGATAAGAAGTGTTATAGCTAACAGAATTGTTGGTATGAGTTCAGAGTTGTTAGACATAACTCGGGTGGTAGACGATATTGGAAAAATTAAAGGTAAATTCAGACGAGCTGTCGCAAAAATTAAAGGTAAACATAAATTCATAAGGGGATACAATCTTGAAAGTTCAATGAATATACCCTCTTTCTTACAAAACTTCAAATCTCACAAACATATTTTAGAAAAGCTGTACACCCCGGAAGAATTTAAAAAAATTGAAGATTTAGCTATCTTCTTTACACAACGAGAAGGTGCTTTTAGTAAACTAGATGCTATAGCTTCAGGTGTTATGGGGTTGATACAGGGCTATACTGTACCAATGTTGCAGGGTAGATTATATTCTATAGCTAAAATGAAGCTCTCTAAAATGTATTTTGCTGGTGAATTAACAGCAAGACAACTACTATTAAATAGAGGAGCCATGCTAGCTTTTACCCTTTCAAATCCAGAAGCAGCAGATATTGTATATGCCCTACTAAAATCTCCCCACCTTCTAAAACAACCCCACCAAATGACAGCTTTAAGTAGGTCAATGGTAGCTTGGGCTAGAAGTATAGAGAATGTTGACCTTAGTGCTGGAGAAAAAAGAAAAAGAAACCCCATGACAAAAACCTGGGTAAAAGATATTTCTAAAAGGAAAGATGTTAACCGAGCAGCAAAAACTACAGGTGAAGTTTTTGATACAATTCTTAAAGAGTGGAAAAAAACACCACCCAACCGCAGATTTTCACAGTTTTAGAGGGTATAACATGAAACCCCTATTCCTAGTACTAGCACTATCTGTAGGCTTACTAACAGCTAGCCCGACACTGGCACAAAACGAACAAGGCTTCCAGGTTGGGGACACAAGACCCATCAGAGCCTTCTGTGCAAAGATGGAAGAGTATCTTGAGATGGTTGCAGTCCACAAGCAACAGGGTATGCAAGCTGCCCAGGCAAAGTGGCGAAAGAAGATCATGGA
>Ga0208156_1000295_pt1 | contig 21527 bp, 14 predicted proteins | sample 1_EtaG_FD_184073 | JGI IMG/M metagenome (GOLD analysis project Ga0208156, IMG submission 184073) | Marine viral communities from the Subarctic Pacific Ocean - 1_ETSP_OMZ_AT15124 metaG (SPAdes) (version 2) | ecosystem: Environmental > Aquatic > Marine > Oceanic | place: Pacific Ocean | collected...
AAGTGGTTGGTAAGGAGCTTCGACCTGGGGTCTCTTCTGATGATTTTGATGAAATCCAATCGTTTTTGGACGATATCACGAAAATGGGTGGAGACTTTGGGGAGAAGCTATATCCTCTCATCGGGACAAAAACATTAACTCCAGAAATATGGTCTAGACTTGAGGATGATACTAAACAAAATATTTACGAGACCGTTGTAAGTTATGCGGCTTCACTCGAAGAAGATTATAAAAGATAAATTTTGGGGCAGTCAATTCTGTGCGTAGCACAAGAGTGTAGGCATACACCCTCCTTCTCATTGGCTGCCCTACTATTATGATTGAGATTAAGGTCTGTATTACTTGTGGATTAATTTTCGACCCTGATGATGAGGGGTATTATGACTATTGCTCCCCATGCAGAAGGATCAAAAACGCCAAAAGATTTAAGTTCTACCCAAGATATAGTAATAAAATCCCCGAATCAAGACGTAGAAGCGGAAGAAAAGCCTACTATTCCCGCCTCGCTAACCTCTACTTTTCTGATAAAGAACGCTTCGAGAGACTGTTTTCTAAGTTTAAAGCTAAACACCCCCACAGAGCAGGACAGATTACACGCAAAATTAATCAGATTAAAAATGATTTCGTTTTCCGTTAAAGGAAACCCCAAAGCACAGAAACGCCACCGTCATGTCAAATCAGGCTGGACTTATGATCCCTCTGCCAAAGAAAAACAGGACTTCCTGACAATGATACAGCAATATGCTCCAAAACAGCCCCTTAGCGGTGCAATCTGCCTAAAAGCAGGGTTCTACCTATACCCACCTAAAAAATGGCTTAGAACAGGCAAACACGCTGGTAAAACAAAGGATTCTATGCCACGCTATGTCTCTAAAAGACCTGACATCGATAATTATCTGAAATGGGTCATGGATGCTATGGGTAACGGCATCTTTTTCAACGATGATTCACAAATAGCTCATGTGATTGCTACAAAAGAATATTCCCTGTCCCCAAGAGTTGAGGTGGAAATTGATGAGCTATTTACCTAGGTGATCCATATGTTTTGCGGTATTCATGTTTTGCTTTTTTTAGTGCTTTTGTTCTCTCTTTATTTAGTATGTTATCATAATGCTCATAAGCTCTATCAGGTTTTAAATGTGGTCGCAGGTTTCCTTCTAGTGCTATCTTTGCTTTTTTGCCGTAGAAAATACAATAGTCCCTATAAAAATCAGCAGGGAATTCTACTTCCTTACCACGTATAGTCACCCTCTTGCCTGGAAGCCCAGGATAAATACCTACTCTCTGCAATTCTAATTCCAGAGGGTCTTTAGTTTCTTCTGACCATTTATAAGGTATCCACTGTCTGAACACGCCGCCCTCAAGAACAACCTCTTCTCCCCACACATTTATTTTTGCTGGTGAATCTTTGGATAGCCCTGGGATCACCTGGGTTATTGCATCAAAGAAAGTTTTCGCTGGTCTGTATTTTGCTTCGCCTTCGGTAAGAACCTCAACTGAACGATTAATGGAACGCCAGAATCCAGAGTATGGAACAAAACTAGCACCAAGCCGTTGAAACATTCCTTCTCTATTTTGATGTTTATCCAGAACGCTGGAGACACCCTGTAAATAACTGGCATCAAGTAAATTTTCTGCAACCCCTTCACTGGCTCTGAAAAAGATTTCGGCTGCTTTGTCTTCATCTTTTTCTTTTTTCAGTGCCTCTCGAGCTATGACAACTGATGCTATCACCGTATTGAATGGCTCTATCCTTCTGTATTGTACCCATGTATCTCCAACTTTTATAGACCATGCCTTTTTCTTCTGACGGTAAAACGCCTCCCTTTCATTTTTATTCTTTGGGGCTTTACCGACTATTTCATCGTCATCTACTTTGTATATTAAATATAAAGCTATTACTGCACCGACTATCTGCTTCGCTATAATATCTGCTGCAGCCTGACCTTTATAATATTCTTTTCCTCTCACTAATCCCACGCCAGGAGTCATCTCTATTCCACGTTTAAGTAAATTTGATATTGTATTCACAAAAGGAACAATGAATCTAGAGCCTGGTGCAGTATCTCTTAATTTTATTATCCCAGCCGTAAATTTACCTGGGTCATCCATAAATGTGCTATGTTTAGCAAAAGTCTTGGCATCCTCTATCATCGCATTGGTCGGATGACTCTTTAGCTCTTCCTCATAATCTGTCTTTTCTTGTCCTTTCAAACCTTTGTTCTGTGCCGATCTTCTTGCCAACGCAGCGATCTGGGCATCAAAAGCAATGGAGTTTGCCCAGACATCCATACCACGCAATGATCTTGTTGGTACAGTTATTGGAGTCGCAAGTTGCCTCAATACCTTGTAGGGAGACCTTTGAAATGCAGAAATGTTCTTGCCCATCTCTATTGCCCATTTATCATCGATATCCATAGGCGGTTCGCCAGTCTTCATTGTTTTCCAGAATCTTCTGCCGCCTTTTGTGACTCCTGTGCGGTAGCCAGCAAACATGGGAATCATTTCATTGACATATCTCTGACGTTGTTTACCTGTAAACGTGGTGATTAATTTATCTATGCCCCCAGCCAAACCCCGCATTGGTATTTGAAACAATCCCCAAGCTGTGTTGCTCGCAATATTGACAGCGTGTGTTGGAATGCCAGATAAAATTGCATTGTACCAGTATTCATATACATAATTCATTAACGTCGGGTCTCCCAGGCGGTCTATGAATCGTTTAACCTCCATGGGATTCTCAAAATTGAGCTTTTTGAATTCTGCCAACTCTCTTTCATTCAAGCCTCTTTTTAATTCAGTAAATGCTTTTGCCACCCTGTTTTCACTGATATTTTGCTTATGTATATTTAATGCCCGACCTATCTCTGAAGATACATCAGAAGTCAATTTAAATATATCTTCATAATATTTCTCATATTCATTAATCAAATCTTTTTCAACATCATTTTCAACCATCTCTTTCATGCGATGGATGGCATTAACATTAATTTGTCTCAATGCAGCCATTTCCGCTGCATTTACTATACCCTGCCTTTTTGCCTTTTGAAGTAACTTAATTGTTTTCTTATAATCGCCTAATATTTCATCTCGTATTTTACCAGTCTCATCCCAGGTCTGGACTTTCTTCGCTTCTATTTTACCAAGGTTAACTTCTAATATCTTCAAGGCATCATCAATAGCCTGTTTCTCAAGGTTGATGGAACGGGCATACTTTGGCAACTCGGATGTTTTTTCATCAACATCCCGAAGTGTTTCAAAGGTTTCTTTAGCTGTTTTTAGGGCTTGTTCGGCTTCGGATTTTTCTCGCTCTTCCCGAAGCCTGCGATCTTTAGGAGAGAGCTTCTTTAGCTCGTAGGTGGGTAGTTTGGATGAGTGGGTTTTATCCCATTGTGCATCTTCTCTTTTTACACTTGATGCAATACGGTCTATTTCTTGGGTGGTCTCCCTGAAACGATTACGGTCGTTCCTGTATCTAATCCGAGCTTTCTCTGCTCGCTCAATGTCAGACTTGGAAAATCCTTCGAGGATATCCCCGACTTCCTTTCTTCCTTTAACCGCTTGCGAAATTCTTTTCTTAGTGCCTCCAATCTGGCTTTGGAGTTTCTCGATTTGCCTTCTTGAAATTTCATTTTTTAAATCCTTTATGTAATTGGCGTATTCTGGTTGTTCAATATAGTTAGAAATATAGGTATTATCAAAGAGATTTATGTCAACTTTGTCACCCAATACAGTCTTCAAGGCAGAGCTTAAAATGTGTTTGTCTGGGGCAGTCATTGTGAAATCTTCATTGAAATGCGGATTGACATCAACAACAGTTCCATTTGGTACTTTTTTGATATTGAAACTAAATTGCAATCCGCTTTCTCTATTTAATACATTTTCAATTGCTTCTATGTCCCTACTGTCTATAATGCCTTCATGTTCAATCAGTGCTGAATGTGTGTCTGGTGATTTACTTGGCTCTGCATTTGTAAAAGAACTTGCAGCCATTGCCGCTTGTTCTAATTTATCTCCTAAAATTGCAAGCAACTGATTAGTCTGATTATTATCTAATGCAGAGCTTCCTTTTGGAGCAAACTTTGTAACAAGTGGGATACGGATGTTTGGGCTAAAAACTCCTTCATATGTCCCACCAACTCCACGACCGTACTCGATTCTGGTTACCTTTGTTGCTCTATTAGAAATAATTCGTATCAGATTCTCTGCAATACTTTTTTTACCAAGATTAGCATTAGGCTTACTGAGTTTCCCAAGATTACGCCTTCTAATAGAATCATATTCATCCAGAGCTTTATCTATGCTATTTAATTTTCTTGAGTCGGTGACTCCTTCTCTTAATTTTTTTAAATTACTATTTAACTTTGCTGCAGACTTGCCTTCAGGAGTCAAAGTAGTACCAACTTCCACAGTAGCAATCTTCGCCTGCTCAAATTGTTTTGTCGTCGGAGAAAGAACATCTACTATTCTTGGGTCTTTAAGAAATTCTTTAGATATATACATTTCCCCATTTTCGTTCACAGGCACGTCTAAACCAGCATCTTTTAATTTTTTAAGATTAATATCTAATGCTTCCAATAAATTATCACCAGATTCAGATACTTTTTTATCATACCTTACTTGTACCCACGGTAATGCCTGTAATTGATAACTCTCATATGGATTTTTGCCTTTTTCTATTTGAGTATTGACCAGATCACGTATCCCATTATGAAATTTAGAAGCAGCCTCGTACAATCTCTTGTCTGCTGCAAAAGCACTTTCATCAACATTCATATATTCAGCGACCTGCCTGTCATTGGTTGTTAAAGGTGGTTTATCAATATTTCCCATTAAATACGAAAATGTTTGCTCGAAATTTCCAGTTTTTAAACCTTCTAATAGGTCATACAATGCACTGGTAATTGATTGCGGTTGTGGAACTCCAGTCATAACGGGAACGCCTCGCTCAACCTCAGATAAAACAGCTATAGTGCGAGCAATTTGCAGAGTAGGTTTAGCGAGTATGCTGGAAGCAGCACTCACAGCTAATGCAGTTTGCATCTCCACTGGAGTTAAGTCTGGGAATTTTTCAGAGAACCCTTCTGAACTAATTTCATACCAATATCTTGCCCCATCTGGAAGATTAAATGCTCTATTCCAGAAATTAGCATCATATGGCTTCATCCCAATCAGGAGCATCTCCTCAGTCGTTATCTCAGTAGACTCCACTACTTCTCCCCAGATAGCTTCTAATTGCTCCTGAGTTATAGATACGTTTGATTCCGTCTTATCAAGATTGTCTAAATCTTTAAATTTCTTTCCACTTATATGACGCATAGGCTCACCTTTCGGCTTCTTACGAGCTACACGCTTGGATTCTGGGATTTTTTCTTCAAGTTCACTGTGAGTTCTTCCCTTCTTATTTAACTCAAGGCTGTATTTTGGTACTTTTGGTTCAAGAGCTATATCTCCTTCAACCTTCTTAATTGGTTTCTTAGCTCTTTTAACGACCTTTTTCCCAACTTTTGATTTCGCAACTTGCTTAGGAGTCTTAATCGGCTCCTCAACGCTTCTCCTCAAAAGATCCTGAAGTTCTTTTGATACCTTGCCTTCTTTGATGTATTTTTCTAGTCTCTTTGCACTTTGTCTGAGTGCCTTTGCGTATTCTTTAAATTTATCGAAGATTCGTTGGAGAGAAGCACTGAACGCCCCTTTTGGTTTCGCACCAACCTGATAGTCCACAGACCTGTCACTGAACCATTCCCTGTTGCTTTTTGTTGGATCGTCTTTTTCTCCTGTCCTTTCATGGAAACCCTTCCTTTCTTTCGTAATCTTTGCATCCCAAACCTCGGGATTCTTGCTTTCTTGTCTTCTGTACCACGTTTCAGAGCGTTCATGTATAACTGTACCCATGTCAGCACCCTTGTGTAGCTTAATAACATCTACAAGAACCCCATCTACCAATACTTGATAATTCTGTCCAGCAATCTTAATGTCTTCAAACTTCACACCAGAGAATCCATTGCCAGCCTCTTCAATTGCCAGTGCAACAGATTCTGCTGTTGCGGGGTCGCTGGAATCCTCTATTGCGTCTTTGACTGTTCTTATTTCAGATAGATGATCCTCATATACTACCTCTGGATCAACCCCTTGGAACAAATCCTTCAATTCTATAATTGCATCTGTCTCTGTAGGTTTCTTCTCTAATGTAATGCCCTCTGTCTTGGCTTCCTTCTCTAAGGCTTCAATCTGCTCTGTCGCCTGCTGGAAGCTTTTCTCATATAATACTCTCCTCTGCCTGAGAAGACCCTCACCCCTGAGACTGGTCTCGGCAGCTAACTGTGCCTGCTGTACTAAATTGTATCGCTTGTTTAATTTATCTGTCTTATCTTTTCTCGCACCCTCAACAACCTCTGTGGGTGGTGCTTCAACAGGGGCTTCAACAGTCTCTGAATATCGTTTCTTTAAACCCTCGAGATAAGCATCTAAACTCTCAGGCTCTATGGCTTCTCCCAATAATCTCTTTGGTGGCTTCTTCCCCTTCATAATTAAATCTGAAACAGCTTGACCTTCAGCTTCTGTTATAATTCCTTCATCCTTTGCTATGTCAAATAATATCCCTACTTGACCCTGCTCATTTCCTGTAGCTTGTTGTGCTTCATATACATCTAATAAGAATTTTGCCTGTTTATCTTTTAATTTTTCTACCCTTGATTGTTTTATCAAACTTTCAAGTCTATCAAACTCACCAGCTTGTTCTGCTTTGCTTATCCAATCGTACTTTAATACATCTTTACCAGTGATTAATTTCTCACCTTTAGGGAGTGGGTCTGGTAACGCCAATTGTTTCACAATTCTAATTTCATCTTTTGAAATAGCAGGTGTTACTTCAGGCTTAAATTCAGCTTCTACGGGCTTTTCTACCTTAACTGGCTCTGTTACTACTTCACCAGGTTTAACAGCCTCTACGGGTGGTTCTGTGGGCTTTACGGGTGCTTCTGGCTTTATTTCTACAGGTATTTCAACCTCTACTCGTGGCTTTTCGACTTTTACGGGTAATTCTGCCTTGGGTCGCACTGCTTCTTTTGAACCGCTCATACTATCTATGGGTATTTCTTTCCCTTGCATCATTCTGGATAACCATTCCACTTCCCGTCTGATTAATGCCTGTGCGCCAGCCAGAGTATTAATATTTTTTATAGGATCATATTCACCAGTTTTAGGATTGTATTTAGAAAAATTCTCATAATTTTCTTGCGCCCATTTAAATTGCTTATTGTATATTTCAGCTTTCTGCTTACCGCCCAAGCTAGCCCACCATTCGGCATCAAATTTGCCTGATACATTTTTACCGTATTCTATTTCTGTTCCTGTTTTTTTACCTGGTATGAATCTTGTATATGTGCCAGCCGTGTGTAATAATCCCATCATCATATATGTTTTTGCAAATTGTCCCCAACTCAATTGATCACTAATATCAATTAAGGTCTGCATTGCGGGTTTATCAGGATTTTTTCTTAGTTCAACTATATAATTATCTGCAAATTCATTGGCTGTTATTCCAGTGCTTAACACTCCAGTTTGAAATAAAAATTTACCGAATGCTTTGATTGTATTGGGTTCTCGTATTACTTCTCCACCTACTCTTGTCATCCAGGGAAACGATGCACCAAGTATAACATCTAAACCAGTGCCGACAACAAAAGATACAGGGTCTAAATCTTTAGCAATATCTGGATCAGCTATTCTTTCCACAGCACCCATCCCACCAAAACCAATAGCTCCTGTTGCTGCTGCTCCAAAACCCAACGCACCAGCAATTTCAAGCGCACCCATTATTTGAAAAAGACCACCAGAAGTTTCACCTACTCCCCTAAATATTCTTGCTACCTGCATTTGTGGATTATCTTCACTAAATGGAGTTTCAATAATATTTTTTTCTAATAGTTCAGTAAGTGCTGGCTTATCCATTATTCTTTTTGCCCCACCTAGTGTAAATAAATTAGCAGTTTGATAACCTATATCTTCCAGCACAGCTTTTAAAGGTGTTCTGCCAATCAGCGGAATATCTAACATCCAAGGATCATCTATCAATTTTTGTCTGTGTTCTTGTAATTTTTTATTTTCTAACCTTGTTTCTAACGAGACAAGCTGTTCGAGTGTCCCGAATTCTCCCCTTGCCATTTGTGATATTACGTCTTGAGGTTTTTCATATAATGGCTGGTTTAACTCTAGTGTTGATTCGACTTCGTGGTTAGCAGGGGCACTCTCAAGAGAAAGCTTTATTTTATCATATAATTCCTGATTGCCTTTGTCTTTATACAAAGGTTCTGGCTGTTGATCGTGTAAATCTTTAGATGATTGCAAGGCTTCCTCGGCAGTATCAAAAGATGGGTAGTTCTCAAGCCCTTGCTCCACAGCCACTTGCCAAGCTTGTTCATTGGTAAGCTGCTTACCTTCAACCATCGACGGGACAACGAAATGCCTCCCATCAGACTCCATAGTTATTGTTTTTACATTGCTGGTCGTACCGTCTGGATTTTGAACCATAGGATGGTCTGTCGGAAACGGTGCTTTATTTCTTTCTATCTTGTTTGTTAGAGCTTGATGGGTAGTCTTGTTGTCTATATTTGTATAAGGGGGTAGTGTGAATATAGAAGCTTTATTGCCCGCTAACCATTCCCTTGCTTTTACTGGATCTAAATTCCTTGGGTCAATTGCTCCTAGTCCTAAAGATAATATTTCTTCGTTAGTAAGGGGTGGTACGTCTTCACCTAGACCCCCAGACGGCAGCTCCCCTGTGGGTGGTTCTTGGGGTGGTTCTTGGGTTTGTTGGGTTTGTTGGGTTTGTTGGAAAAAATCCTCCCCGAATGTTTGTGCAAATATCTTGGTTAACTCTTCCTCAGTAGGAGAATGATCGCCCTCTAATATTAAAGTCTTACCACCATACTGGACTCGATATTTGGGCATCAATCAATCTCTTCAACAGTAAAACCTTCAACCTTATGTGTGCTTTGATCACTATCACCAGGGAGGGTAACCTTCCTCAAAAGCTTTCTATTATTATTAATTTTCGTTATTAGTGACTTGTACCACTGTGGCTCTTCATCGTATTGGAGGTAAGAATACAACTCACTAAGATTATTTCTTATCTTGATCATGTCCCCCTTAAGCAGTGAATGCGTAGGCTCCCCATTACCGCCAGGACTCCCAAGATCTTTTAATAATTCTGCCTCTATTTCCTTAATAAGTGTTTCTGCTATTTTTTTATTATTATCATCAAGATCTTGTATGCTAATATACATACTCCCTGCAATTGAATAAGATACATCAGCAGCATTGGAATAATTCCTTGCACTTTTTATCTGCTCATCATTACTTTTTTTCTGCTCCTTAGTCAAGCCCTCCATCTTCCTGACAAATGAGCCTTGTTTTTTTATATCGGCATTTTTAAGGCTCACAAAGTTAGTTTTAAATCGATTCCATTCTGTTTTGCTCCGAGGTGTATCAGAAAAATCCCTATAGTATTCCGCAGCACCCATATTATTATCTTCTAAGTACTTATAGTACCCCTTATCTAACGTAATCCCTATCTCCGAAATTTGCTTACGAGAAATGCTCACCAATTGATCCAAGCTCAGATTGGGATAATCCCCCCTTAACGCTTTGGCTCTTTCTTCGCCTATATTATAAACAATCTCTGATTCTTTCTGGCGTTTTTCTGTTTTTAACACAAGCTCTTTGGGATCACCTATCAATTCCATTTTCTCGGCAAACGTCAGTTCCTCGCCCGCTTGATACCTCTTTTTAAGTCCTTCCTGGTATTCGGTTAGCTCAGGCTGTGGTAGTTCTTGTCCTTGTGTCATTTAGTTCTCTTCTTCCAATTTATATAATACTGCTTTCTTCTTTCCTTCCACTGAGCATAAGTTTCGCCTTTCCTTTTCTCATAATCACTTCCCATTTCTTTTTTCAGTTCTTGATTTTGTTCTATTTTTTGTTCATGAGTCATAGTTGAAGTTTGATACTCTATTACTTGCTCTGCACTCTCTGGAACGTCTGATACTTCTGGTACTACTTGTGCCTCTTCGGAGGGTTTACCATGTAATTTCCTGTGTTTATCTTTGCCCGCCAACCACTCTTCTTCAGTTTTAAAATACTGTACACCACCAGATTTCTCAGTTCTGTATACATATTTTTCAAAAGGAGTCATCTTCTCGAACTTTTCAGCGGCTGTTAAAGGAACAATACTTGCGATAGGCTCACCTTTTTCATCAACATAATAATCAACACCTTTTATTGTTTTTATTTCCTTCTTTTCAAGCTCAGAAAAAGCTCTTTTTTGTTCTTCTGTGCCTTTTTCATATATTTCCTTTTTTCTTTTCGCCAACATCTCTTTTTCCCTTAATTCTTTTCCAGCCTCCCCTTTAGACTTTCTAAAAACCTCTAATGTCTTTTCCTTGGTTAAACCTTTGCCTTCTTTCAAAAAATACTCTGGATCAGAAATCCTTGCTCGTCGAGATTCATCCAACTGCAAGCTCTCCTCTGCTGCTTTACGTTCTTCTTCTGCCAAACGCTGTTCTTCTGCAAAAGCGTATTCTTCTGCTAAACGCTGTTCTTCTGGTGAACTAAATCCAGATAGTCGAGCTTCCTCGGTTTGCCTACGATCACTTGCTCTTTCTCTGCCAGCCTCTGTTAGCAATTCGCCTGCTACCCACTTACCCTCCTCTATTCTTTTCTTTCTATGCTCGAGAAGTTTTTTCCCAGGATACCACTTATTATCCTCCTTTTCTACCATAGTCTCTGAATCAACTACATATTGCTCTTCTTCAGCTTTAGCGGCTGCAAGCTCTTCCTCGTGTCCTTTTCGAAGCCGTTCCTGATAAGACTGCCGAGTCTCACCTTCAGCCGCATTGTCCGTAACTACTTTTGGTTCTACTACTGGCTCATCTTCTGTCACACCAGCAGATGGGTCTGTATCAGCACCGTCGCCTGCACCTTCTACGTCTAGGTACTTTTGTGAAAGATACTGGTCTAATGTACCCTCACCAAGTTTACCTGTCCAATATAGCTCTGCTTTATATTGTTCTTGAGCAATTTGCTTGATGTCGTCAGGGCTTACGCCAGCCGCTGTCATAGATTTAACCTTCTCAGCACCAAGGTGTTCTGTGCCAAATGCTAACGACTCTTTATTTTGAATCCCCTGAGATATACCTTGTCCTGCAAGGGCTCCTGCTGCCTGTAATCCTGTAGACACCATCTGCCTCCCCCATTGAGACTTGGCAGTCTTATATGCCTGTGAAGCTCTCTCCTCTTCTGCTCCAATCTTTGCCGTCACATCAGCAGCCGTATCTCCTAGCCTTCTCGATTCAACCATCTGTGCTGCTGTCGCCTTTTCTGAGGCTTCCTGCATCGCTCCCATAGTCATCTGCCCAGCCGTTAAGCGTTGTTGTGCCTCAATACCACTGCCAGATACACCAGCTCTCTCTGTTTGGTAGCCAATCTGCCTCTGCATCTTACGGCTCTGTCCACCAATAGCCCTCAAAGCAGGTCGCATTGCCATATGATATACATCTCTGTCTGCCTGCCTACCACGCAAATGAGAGAGGTATTTCTTCATGTAGCCAGTCTGTGGCTTGAATTCTTCTTCTCTTGGGCGGTTTATATATTGACCAGCAGCCTGTGCAACAGAAGGTAGTGCAGCGGCTAATAATTGCCACGCCATTACACCGCCACCTCTGATTCTATTTTAAGATCATACATAATTTTCTCTATTTTATCAGCGTTTTTAACCTCGAAACTTACAGCTTTACCACGACTGTTTGCGAGTGAAATTCCCCTCCACTTATTGGATTCTATGGAGTTTATGGTATTTGTCTTAGTAATTTCAGAACCGTTTCCATCATTTTTCTTCATTTGAGAGGTGAAATCTACATTATTACCCTCAAACCCAGCCTTGATACGCCTCAAAGTCCCCTTCTCAAAAAACATCTCTTTAGTCTGAATTAACGATTCTACCGATGTGGTGGATGATGTTGGATATTTTTTAATAGCTCCGTCTGAGTCTAAAAACAGATTAATATTGTCTAACTGTGACCCACCCGTTAAACCCGAGGCACTGACTATATCAAGACCCGTATATTTAGACCATGCGTTACGGTCTATCTGAAAAATATATGTAATGCTTTGATTCGTTCCTTCTTGCCCAATTATATTCCTATGCAAAACATATTGATTCTTCAGGTTATTATAAAATCCAATCACATCTTCTTCTATCGGGATATCCACGATATCCTTTGAGATCAGACGTAAACCCTCCGAAGTCCACATCATTACTCCAACCTCACTCAGCCAGAAGAGAGCATCTCCTGCTCTTACCAATGACTCGGGAGCCAGCAGACCATACTGGGTCTTTTCCTCTATCATCGCATTGGAAGAACCACTCCATCCGTCAGCCGAACCTTCCAAGACAAATCTGTTTATTGAGTTCCTCGTAAATATGATAAACGTATTCTGATACTCAAACTGCAAAAAGGAAGGTGCCGACATAATTTTAAGCACTGGCTCCCTTACACGCTTGTAAAATAGATCAGGAAATGATGAATAATTAACATCTGTCCATTTTACCATACCCTTGTATTCTTTAAATTTAATCTCTTTGGTCTCGCCAAAAACGATGTTGTTGTTGTGTGACGTATCAGAATATTTATACCCAATTATTTCGTCGAAAGCAGGCATGAAATTAAAAATATTATTTACCATATCCATATCATCATTGCTATTTGGGTCTATATATTTATTAATAACTAAATCTAAATTCCCCAAATGACTTTGTGCTGGAGAAACATCTGCTGATGAAACAGCACCATAACACAGACCGCTTAAATTCCCCGATATTATCTCTAAATCATCATCAAATTCTTTAATATATGTTTGTATTTCTTCACCTTTTACTTTGAGTAAAACAGAAAATTTATCTTTATCCCAAGAGAATATTAATTTAAAATACTTTCTATTTCCTGTACCACCAGATGATACTATCAATTCAGGTTCCCAATTATAACCATTAATATATGGTCTTATTTTATAAGTAGGATTATCTTCAGTACCATAAGCACTAACTACCATTTTAGTATAATATGCATTAGGAATATCCCCATCACTGTCTTTTACTGTCACAGAAAAAAGCTCAGAATGGATTAGTCTTAAAAAATGTCTATTGTCAATATAAACATAACCACTTTCAGGCATAGATATTTGATTATCAGAATCCCACCAGTCTATCTTTATATAACCATGGTTCTCATCTGTTACTCTTACCGATTTTTCTTCACCTAAAATAAATCCTATACTATCGATATAATCGACAGAGTCCTCGCCCCAAGATATATTGTTTTCTGTGACATTATCATTATTATTAAATACATTAATACCATCCTGCTCCAGCCATAATTTAGTTGATACTCGATTATTAGAATTACTTACCCTTGATCTATTCCAAACCTGTTGCCTGCTCCAATTATGACCACCAATAACCATAAAATCACCATAATGTATTCCAATATTCCCTGACCAAGTATAATCATTATCTGTTGTACCAGAATAAGCATCAGGTACTCCTGTATAATATGTTTCATTATCTAATGGTGTCCAACATAGATAAACAATATGTGTTGATGCCGCAGCGAGCAAAGGAATTTTTATATATAAATCCATATAATGATTATCCCCATCTATATTCACATCGTCACCATTATTTCCTCCATTATAACATACCATTATTGGTGTTGTTAAATCCTGATCAAATATCCTAATATGTTTTTCTCTTTTAATGTCTAAAGCAGGATAAATAAAATCAGCAACAATGAAATTTTCAATAGCATTAGTATCATCTCCAGTAGCATCTTTATCCCACAGTCTAATTTTTATGACGGCATCAACATAACTCTTAGCATCTGTATTATTAATCGTTATGGGATGGTAATATTTAAACTCCCAAGGAAAACCAATCTTCGTCTTCACATTGCCCAGCATAGTAATCCCGCCAACTTCTGCACCAGTTTTTGCAATAGGAGCTACATCATTCTCCCAACTCGCCACATCTCCTGCCGTCGGCTCAATTGTCAGTGTGTAGTCATTGCCTGTCGTCCCGCTTGTTAGTGTGTTATCACTGCCATCCTTTTTTGCCACAATCTCAAACTGTTCCGAAAACTCCAGCGTTGCGACACTCTCACCCTCGGAATATTTAATTATTCTCATGTACACTTTAAAATATTTTAAGTCATCTAAAACATTATCAGGCACATCTGGCAGAGATAAGTCTTTAATCTCTACTTTCTCAAGCCATCGTTCATCCAAGCCGTCTTCGTCTAACTTGAAAAATTGCATATCCAGAGTATCTGAAAGGGGAGAGGGATTAGATTCCTCGCCAAACTTCGTAACTACTGTATAAATGCACTGGAACAGTCCTGGGGTTGAGAGCCTGGAAGCTGTTGAGTCCGTCTCCCAAAGATCAGCCCGCCATGTGGTCATCTCTGTGACTCTTGCTTTGTTCGTCGGTGCGGGAATCCCCATAATCCCACCCCTGTGATTGCCGTCCTTGTCTGTGGCAACAAAATGTGTCCTGTTTACACCGTCTGCTATGATCACTTTATCAGTACCGATGGTTATTTCTATCTCGGATTCCGACGTATAAGTAACGCCTGTTAAAAGCGTGGATAATTCAAGTTCTTCATCTACCCCGTTATCATTTTCAATATACTCAATCCAGGTTCCGTTCTTGTCCCAGAGAATGTGCAGCTTATAATCATCGCTAGAATCCTGACCGTAGGCGAATAAAAAATAGTCAGATCGTGTCTCACCAGAATAACTCCGAAGAGCCTGGGGATACCAAGGTTCGCTTATATATAATACTGACGCATAAAGAGTGCCAAGTAATACATCTAAAGATGCGTCGAATTGCTCTGGTTCTGTTCTTCTGGCGAGTGTACCATCTCCATCTATCTCATAGTTCTGACACTTCTGTAGCTGACTATTATCTATTAAGTCAGACCTTCCTATTTCATTAAGTCCACCCGTCAGTAAAGGTAACGCCCTTTTTGTCATTAGACTCTCGTCGTCTCACATTCTTCCAAAATCCCTATTGATTCTCCAAGGCTTCTACCTTGGCAGAAAGTTCCTGTACAGCTTTTACAAGTGGTGGTACTAGTTTTGAATAAGCAATCATCTGCTGTGTATTAGTTTCGTCAATTTCAACGATATCATTATTATCATCAAATCCTAAATCTTTTAAAACTGCTCCAACTTCTTGAGCAATAAACCCAACTCTCGATTTAGTCTTGTCTATCTCTCCTAATATTCTTGGAGATGCTCCTCTTTTGTACCAACCTAACTCTTTCTTTAAGCTTTCATCATAATCTATCGGTTGTCTCTTTTTATACTCGATAGACCTTAATTTTTTGATAAAATCTAATCCCAGAACAGAATCTTTAATATCTTCTTTTATCCTTTTATCAGAAGTTTGTACAGTTGCACTGCCAGCATATAGTGTAGCACCAACATCATCAGCCGCATAGACTCTTGTAATGCTTGCATTTCCAATAACTGCATAATTATCAGCAATGCCATTGGCATTATATCCAATAACTATTTCATTAGTGGGAGTTGTGGTTTGAAAGTCTGCCTCTGATCCAATGATCACACACTGGGTTGCTGTAACGACATCGGCGGCAGCATCATCATGCTCACCAGCACTGTATCCAATGGCGACGTTGTCTGACCCGCCCTCATTTTCATAAAGAGCCCTAGCACCCACGCCCACGTTGTTATTTCCCGAGGTGTTGTCGTGAAGAGCATCATAGCCCACGGCGACTCCAAATCCACCTCCAGCATTTGTATATAGCGTTCTATTCCCTAATCCTGTATTATAACTTCCTGTATTAGTATACAAACTCTCATAGCCAACGGCACTGTTGCCTTGCCCTGTAAGATTTTCATACATAGCCTCATAGCCCACCCCAGTGTTGTATGACCCCGAGGAGGTCTTTAGAAGGGATGACCAACCCAAGGCGACGTTGTTATCTCCCGAAGTCAATGCCGACAAGCTTAAGTTACCTACGCCCACATTTTTATCAGCACCACTCAAGCTACCATCAGCACAATACGCTCCGATAAATACATTTTCATCTGAGTTGGCATCAAGACTTTTTCCAGCATCAACACCATATATTGTATTTGTGCCTGTTCCTGTAGCATCAGCAATCCTAATCTCCTCGCCACCGCAAACCAAAACAACTTCATCAGCTGTTTTTTCGTATAGATATGTATCGCCACTGCAATCCGCACCATCAAGATATATTTTGTTCCCTCTGGGGATACCAATATGCGTGTTAAATTGAGCGTTGCCAGCGTTATCCACATATAACCTTTGAGTTAATGCATCGTCTGAATCCGCACCATCGTTTGTGTACAGATAAAGACCACCATCATAATTAGAATCACTGGAATCGTGATCTGCAATAATGGAAGCCAGTTGATGTCCTGCCCCACCGCCAGTTTCACCCGTAAATATGATCTTTGAATGCCTTGCGTTCTGGACATTGGATTCTTCCTGGTTAGTTAGTGTCAATATAGGATCAGATGCGTGGGTCAATGTTATGACATTGGGAGCATAAGTGCCCGAGGTTAGTGTCCCCGTAACTGCACAATCACCTGATACTGTTAAATTGTCTGCTACAGTAGTCTCCGAAGTCCCATTCCCGATATTAATCGGCACACCAGAGGTTGCAGTCCCAATATCTATCCCTGCTGATGTGTCTGTTGTATCAATCGTAATATTCCCATCAGCATCTATGTCAATTAAACCGTTCCCTCCACCTGCGTTTGTTGTGGAAATTGTCATTGTTTTATTGCTTCCACTATTAGCCGTCATCGTGAGGTTGGTTGTATCCGTTGAGTCTATGGATAGTGCGGCACAGTCAATCGTTACACCCTTAACTACGTCTAAATCAAAACCGCCAAAAGAATCAATATCAATCGCCGAAGCACCAGTCCCAGCACTGGTCAGTGCTAGGGTTGTATTGGCATGAGAATTGGAGGCGTAGAAGTAAACTGCTCTAGAAGCCGCTTCGCCACCGTCTATGTATACAGAGCCTGCTTGTGCATCTAATACGATGTTTTCTCCTGCTCCTGAAGTATCAATATCAATCGCATTGGCTGATAAAATATCAATCCCACCAGCACCAATATCCACATCAAGGTCATATCCGTCTACATCCAATATTCCCGATGTGGCTCCAGCAGTAATTTTTACATCACCATCAACATGGCTTGCTAACAACTCAACTGCGACACCCGACGCATTATCACCTTTTATTAAAACTTTATCATCAGCACCGTCAGCATGAATTGTAAGTGACCCATCCGAAGTTTTAAGAATGGATGCAGCAGCGGCAGTTAAATTAACCGCTCCACCACTCACGATTGACAAGTCCGTGCCATCTCCGCTTAGATATTCACCAGCTCCTCCAATTTGTAATTGATCACTTGATGACAATCTAAGACCCGTATTGTGGACATGAAGAAGTGATACATCCTGATCTTCACCAAAATTAATAAAAGCTCCATCACCCAAAAACAAGTCTGCGAAAGTAACGCTTGCACTCCCGAGAGCATCTGTGTTTGTGGTATCTGAAATAATTGCCGCTCCAGTCTTTATACCTGCCGAGTGGACAGATTGAGCCGTAAACGTGGCGATCCCTGTTACTCCTAACGTACCAGATATGTCCGCATTGGCATTAACATCTAAAGTCGTTGTGTCTATATTAACTTCTGTGCTAACATTAATGTCAAAAACTCCGCTCGCAGACGCATTTATATATGCATTCGCATCATCAAATTGTATTTTATTGGTCGATTCAAGCTGTAACACTGACGTAGACAGCTTAAGTGCAGAATTAGTAACAGTACCATCCAGGTCGTCTGTCCACACCTCACTTAATGTTCCGTCCAAGCCAGGACTTGCTTTGTCCCCAATACTTAATAAACACCCATATGTTTCATTGGGATCGTTGTCATAATGATAATCAGTCATTTCCTCTTCTCCTTTTAATATTTATAGATTGAGTCTCTTGTAACATATTCAACCTCAAGGTTTTCGTATTGCCCTTTAAGAGACCTATGCTCACGTTCAAAAATTTCTTTATTAACCTCAAATACATCCTTGTCCTTATACTTGCTTCGACTGGTCAAGGCAAATAATACACCAGATATCAACATCTGCCGATAACTCTCAGGCAAATCAATAACAGAAGAAGAGGTAATGGCTGCTGCAACAAATGAATAACTCTGCTTAACCCGTATATCACAGACAGCAGATGATGTTTTCAGGTCAAAAGGAAAATATAAATATCTCCCTATCTGAGCATAATACTTCTCGGAAGCGTTGTCACTGTCTTTTGCTGTCTCATACGGTACACACTTCCACTCGACAGAATCAAAATATACCTCTTCTACCTCTACCACCACATCTGACAGCCTTAAAATATAATTTGTCTGATCATAGTCCCAGCCATGTGAGAATTTCCCCCACATATCCCATGTCTGTGTATCTTCGTCTTCCCATTCATCTGCATCTAAATCTTGCCAACCAGTAGTAATTGTCCCTGCTGCCACCCGAACCATCTCCCTCCAAAGCCCGATCTCATCATTAACCCTACGGATTACCTTGTTAATTTCGGCACGAACAATGCCAACATTCGGTTGTTCTGGCAATTCCATTGCTATATCAGCGTAAACATCCATAAATATTAATGGGTGTTTTATTGCGGTTACTTTCTTAGTTAAAATAGGCATTATCCCGCTCCCCTCAACGAATCAACTGCTTTATTTATGCAGGAATACAAAAAATTACGACTATATCCTTTGTCAGATATTAAATCAACTTCAGATGTCCAATCGTCTGGATCTGGGTTTTTAATGTATAACATAATAAACTCCCAGCTTGGCGGGGTTGCTTCAACATAATCTTTGCTCAGTATAAAATGAACCCTATCTCTCACCCTGTACCAAAAGCATTCTGTGTGGCTGGGTGCGAATGCTGGCTCCAACTGTATCCTTTTTACCTCCGAATGATCAACTCTTTTTAATGTCAATCCCGACTGCATTAGGTCTGTAGTGTCAAGATATACGTCTAAAAATCTTTGGGTTTCGCTAGGGATTGTGTACGTCGCCTCCCAGTTGTCGAATGTTGTGCTGATTGCATCATCAACCATCAGGTCGGGTATGTCCTCTGGCTGATATTCCCCCTTGGCAATTAAATCACATATAGCCTGAATAAATGCGTTACCGACTAAACCCCTGAACTGTGTTAAATCGGGGTCGTTTAACCGCTTTCCCATCTCTTTTTTAATGTCCTCTAGTGTCATGCTCCTGCTATTTCCATCTTTAATTTTTCGGTTGCATAATTAATCACATTATATTGGAAGCTTGTAGAAAAATCTCCTGTTAATTCACCGCTCAAATCACCTGGGTCTTTGATATAATGAACATATATATATTTATTAGCCAATCTATCTAGTGGGAAAAATCTTAAATAATAATTCCACTCCCAATAAAAAACCTCGTCTGAAAGGGGATCAAGTTCGCTGTCATTAGAAAGCCTGTTATATTCCCCAATGGATATGGGAATAATTTTATAAGTTGAACGAGTTATATCGCCTGGATCGTCAGTTATTCCAAGAACCTTTAAAACATTGTCATTGCCAAGATTATTTGTGGAACCATATACTTTTATCTGCCCTTCATCGTCTGTATCTTGTCCCATAGTAATACCCCTTACACGGCTAAGAAGCGGGATATCCTCTTTTTCATATTTACCAGATTTTGCCAAGGTTGATATCCCTTCATATGCCAAATCTTCAGCACTGCCTCCATAAGTGTCCCTATCAGGATCATTTACCCTACTACAGATTTCACCAATTAAGTCGTCAAATGTCACTGCAAATTCCTTATCATATCAATTAATATGACCTTTTTGACAAATGTGTCATTTACGTTTATCCCCTTCTTAATCGCTAATCGCTTTAAGTCCAGATATAGCATTTTATCTAAACCGTCCCCCATAGCCTCAATTGAAGGGTATTTTTGGGCGAGAAGGTCGCCAACTTTGCTGTCTATGGTTAGTGGAATCTCGTGCCTGAAAATAAAATTAAGCCTGTTCTGCCTGTTGTCAACAACCCCACTGAACTCCTTGTTAAGAAGAAACCTTGACGTGGGAGAGTTTGGTTCGGCGTGTTTGTCTATATATTGCGAGGTAGGGGTCATTTGTTTTCTCCTAAATATAAAAGTCTGATCCTGTAATTGCCAAACTCATACCATGAGGATGTATATCTTCCAGTTGTCTTGCTGTATATTCTTATTTCCATAGCTTCCACTTCAGGTTTATGACGGCTTTAAGCACGTCTAGCATTTCTTTCATTATCTTTTCTTTTTCTGACTTGCTGAGTTTGCCGTCCTTATACGCCACTTCCAACGCTTTAACTACTTCTCCTACCTCTACCATGATTTTGCGGTATTTCTTCGATATTAACGTCACTAACCCCGCTAGAATCAATCCTGCAAGGTAAAAGAAGTTGCTCCATGTTAAATAGTCCATTATCCAATCCATATTACTTCTCCCTAATTGTGCCCTTTAACGGCTGTTTAGTTTACCTTTAATGTAGTTAATATCATCATTCAAATCATTCATCTCTTGAATCAATTGCTCGTGCCGTCTGTCTCTTGTCTCATCTGAACGATTCCATCTGTCTATGAGTTTTACACAGATACTCTCTATCTCCTTCAGCTTACCCATAAGTGTCTTGGTTAGAAACGTAATAAGACCACCGAGTATTACTGCTGACAGTCCTGTGAATCCATACTCTATCCATATTTTATCCATCAACCTTGCTTTCATTTAATCTCTTCATATCATTTGTCCTTAAGCATTCCTTTTATTTCTTTTAATTCCTTCTGGATGAAATCAAATTTAACCTCCACCACGTCTTTGTCAGCCTTATTTGACACCTTCTCTCGCAGTGTATCAACACTGGAAGATATTGATGTCCACGCCATGCTTAGTGATACAATTAATGATATAATTATTAATACATTACCAAGAGTAACACCACCATTAAATTTAATACCGTTCATTCTTCAAGACTCGCATTCAGCATCTCCATGAAATAATTGCGACCACCTTGCATCTGGACTACGTTGAAGCTCGCACTTCGTAGCTTGTTATCCAGGTCTGCAACGTGATTGACCATATCAATTTGTTCTTTTGATAAGTCGCTTACTTTGTATTCCGTACCATCAATGTTTACGGACTGTTCATCGGCTGTTTTTTTCTTTTTTGCCATTGTGTTCTCCTGTTTGTTTGTTATTCGTCAATCGCAGCTAATAGACTTGCTTTTGTGTCTTTTGATTTTGCTTCAACTCCTTCGACACCTTCCACAGCTTCTACCGCTTCGGTGATGACATTGCCATCCTCGTCAACTTCTTCTGCTACT
>Ga0208156_1000296_pt1 | contig 21483 bp, 40 predicted proteins | sample 1_EtaG_FD_184073 | JGI IMG/M metagenome (GOLD analysis project Ga0208156, IMG submission 184073) | Marine viral communities from the Subarctic Pacific Ocean - 1_ETSP_OMZ_AT15124 metaG (SPAdes) (version 2) | ecosystem: Environmental > Aquatic > Marine > Oceanic | place: Pacific Ocean | collected...
TTACTTCTGGATATGTCTTATACATCACATTCTGTACTTCAGTAGCAGTTAAAGCACGATTCCAGATGGCTACATTTTTGAGAGAGCCATCAAAAGGATAAGATGTTGACCAATAAGCCCCGATAATAGTTTTGAGCCCATCAAAGTCCATATCAGTATCAGCAGGAAATGAGCCACTTACACTACCAACTGAAACGCCATCTAAATACATTAATGATGCAGTAGCACCACTTGTATCATAAATACACGCTAAGTGATGCCAAGAAGATGTATCGGTAAAACCATAATACCTATACCAACCTGTGCCGTTTAAAAACATTCTAATATTATTACTTGCAATAGAAATATGAAACTTACCAGCACCACTAAATGAGCCTATATCAAATAAACCATCATCACCACTTGTAACATCTGTTTTAAACCATAATGATACTGTTAAACTCCCTGCGAAATTATCACCTAATGCAGTTCCAAGAGCAGTTCCACAGTCTACATAATCATTAGTACCATCAAAACTGGTAGAACCTGTGCCTACGAATTGAGTGCCTTTGGTAGTGTCAGCACCCTTGTAGGGCATATAGAGTTTTAAGCCGTCTTTAATGTAAGTGCGACCTACTGCTCCTCCTTTAACTAAAGAGGTAGATAACCCAAGCATCTAGAAATTGCCTTGATATGCTATAATAATTCCGCTTGCTAATGTGAATGCAGTCCATTGTCCATAAATGGTCATGCCAGCAGGAAAAGTATGACTACTGGTTATTGCATCGCCATTACCTGAAGCCGTACCTATAAAATCAGATGTATTAGGAGTTAGTGTTGTAAATGTAGAATCATCTACGAATTGGATAGCTATGATTTTTTTACTTGAGACTGCAGTAGTGCTCACTTCAAAAATAGCACCTGCTTGTCCCAAGCCAATATTGCCTGCTTCTACTACTGAAAACTTTTGTAAACTTGTTGCCATATTGTTTCTCCTTTATGCCTTGCCGAGATTGGCTATCTCATGGGCATCTTGGTTTAGTAATCTTGTGGTATTATACTATATCCACTATCATTACGTTTTTTATTAGAGTATTTCTTAGCCTCTATAATGTCCTTCTCAAATTTTTGTCCCCAATATCCTGCAAGTTGTAATACGCTTGCATCTTCTTCCTGAGAACCTTGTATCTCGTATCCATGAGCTATAACCCAATAGGCTAAAGCTCTATGAAACTGCGATGGTATATTTGGAGATTCTCCTAAGGTGAGTTTAGTTACCTTCTTCCATGTTCCTATAAATGTTCCAGAGATAGTAGTATTAGGACTATTCCTAAGATAAAATTGATGGGTATTTCCTGTTATAATCTTTACCTTCCAATACCCATCATAAGTATATGGAGATGGAGTACCAGATATTTTAACAATGTCTCCTTCTAAAAGTTCATGAGCAATAAGGTTGCTACCAGTACTTTCTGTCCCATTACTAAGAATAGTATTTAAATTACTAGGGTCACCACTTGCAGCTATCGAGTAAATATCTCCAGAAGGTTTACTTTCAGCATCAGAAAATTCTTCATCATATTTTGTAATATGAATTTTTACACTTTTACCAGATGCAGGGTCTGAATAAGATTGGCTATTAGTGCCTGATGCACCAACTATAGCAATCTTATCCCTTTCTGTATACCAAGCGTTAGAAGTATCTAAAGCCATTACGTTGCATCAAATACGTCTGGAGTTCCAGACAGTTTAAGTATTCTATTATTATCAATATAAACATCTAAAACCTCTATTGCCTCAAAGAAAAGGTCAGACAAGTCATACCATCTTTTTGATGGAGTCAAACCTAGATTTGTATCATCAAGTTTATCATACAATGGAGAAACATCCTCCAACAAGCCAGTACGCCTGCAAAACTCTTTAGATGCATCATTCAAATATGAACGAGCATCTGCAGCACTCATTGCAGGGTGCATTTGTTGTATGTAATCTATTAGTTCTGTTTGTGTCATAGTTCAATAGAGGGGGAAGTTGCCCTCCCCCTCGTAGTTACGTTAGGTATTAAGAGAATGATGTTACAAACGCTACGTCACTATTAGCATTTAGTATAACCCATTTAGAGCCATCACATACTATATGCATTCGTGAACCAGCATCTGAAGCATCTCCGAATCCTCGACTTGCTCCTGATGTAATAGCAGTCACTGCACCTGTACCATTTAAAATCACACCACCAACAATGTTGGTATCTGAAGTTACTAGTATCTCTGTAGCAGCGTTGCTTGCTACCCCAAGTACCATGTCAAGTTCTACTCCCTTACTAGTAGCCGTTGCAGGTAATGTTATTGTGAAGTTCAATGCAGAACTCCCATCAATAATCATTTTTTTACCTGAATCTGCAACCTGCAAGGTAGTATCTGCACTAATAGCCTTTATTCCACCATTTGAACCACCTAAATAAGGTCTAGCCATTGTAAACCTCCTTTATGATGTGACTTTCATCAAGTTATGACTTTCGATTAAGGTTATTCCAACACCTTCATCGCTGAAGTATTGGTCTTTCACTGCATCGAAAGCGTTATCTGACTTGATGTTAGTCTGATACATTGGTGAACGATACTGTGCATGAAACAGATTGTCATCATCAACGATGAGCATATATCCATTGTAAGCACCACGTAAAGCTGGAGTCGGTATCAACTGCAACATTCCATGAGGTGTCTCTAAGACTTTATAATTAAAGCCAAGACTGTCTCTCTTCATGTCGCCAATGTTAACTGTCCAACCTGAGTTTCCTGCCATACCTGTAGTACCTGCCATCTTAGACCAGTAGCTTAAAGCTCCTGCTCCACAGAATGCACGTTTTACACCAGCAGTAGGTACATATTGGAATACTTTTTCCATATGGTCTACAAAATTAGCGTAAGTGTAACTTGCTTCAGATACTGTAAAAACACTTTGGTTATCACCACTTGTAGCACCAAAGTCCTCAAGTGCTTTTACCATACCATAAGTTGTTCTTACAAGGTTTCCATCTGCATCTAACACACCGCCATCAGCAAATGTATCTGCACCACCTAGATTTGTTCCACCTACACGATGACCAAACAAGAATGCTTTTTCTTTCTGCATCTTGTGCTCTTGATTCTTCTGTGCACGTAAACGTGCTAATTCAGAAGACTCGCCACGCAAGGATGCCTGTAAAAGCGTTCCTGTAATTTGAAGAGGTGTCTTGAATATCTGACAAGCGTTATAGACTACTTGCAATTCATCCGCCCAAGCTTCTGGTGCTACTGTACCTTCACCTTGTGCGTTACCAATAATCTCAAATATGTCATTATTAGCTAATGCAATATCAGAACCTGTACTTGTCCATAAAGTATTTACAACAATAGTAGTTGAATTAGTAACAGAATCAACTCTGATTACAGCTTTCTTTGAGCCGTAAGCAGTTGTCCATACTTCACAAATTGCTCCTACAAGACTGTCATCTATATTACAATTAGATGCTCCATCTACTGTTACTGTTGTATTTGTAGTAGTATCTGAATCAAGATTATCTGTATCTCCATTGTCTAAGAAATACTGTTTTACCCAAGGATTACGATGCTCGAACATCTTATATACTGGGTCTGGGGTTTGTCTAACTTCTCGATTTGAGATTACCGTTGTAAAGGGTGCTACATCCGTCCAAAGTTCTTTAACAACATTCGGAGAGACATAAAAATCTCGTCTGTCGGTATATAGTATGCCACTAGAGGCACCACCATTACCTAAGGATTTTAGCGTTTCAGCCATTTTTTACTCCTTTTATTGTTCCCATACTCCCCTCCAAGAGAGCAGGGAGTTGCTAAGTTCGCTTGAGTGACATTAAGCCAGCGTTGAACATATCCTCATCATTCATGGGAGGAGGTGCTTGACCTTTCTCCACAACTGTTGTTCTGGGGACGTTCATACGGTTGGCTTGATTTGCCATAGCCTGCTGTTTTTGGGCAAGCTGGGCATCACTCTGAGAGGGTAATTTCTCCATTTCGTACAGTTTAGCTAAACGGTCTACAGTTATATTGGCTGGATTCTGTGCCCATTGCATAAAATCAGTTACTTTACCATTATCCCACTTATGGGAGTTCAGCATATGTGATTGAACCTGATTTAACATCATGTTCTCCTGCTGTCTTGCCATATTAGTTTGATACTGGCGTTCCCTGACTTCTTCACGTTGGAACAGGAAATCCTGCATATTATCCCTGTATGTATCCATCTGCTGTCTGTATGTGTAGGAATCACTCTCTGGGTCATTGAAGGCATCAACTTCGTTATATTGGACTGGTCTTTGTGGTTTGACAGGCATCTGTGGTGAACCTTGATTGATTCCGTTTCCATTAGAACCATTCCCTTGTCCACTGGATACCGATGCTTCTAAGCTATCAAGAATCTGAGGATTACGCTCTAACTCACGAGCTATGGGGTCTAATGTCCCTTGATAATACTCTAATTGCTGACTAAGCTTCTGGTTCTCAGTAACTGCCTTGTCTCTCTGTGACTGCCAATACTCGTAACGAGTTGGGTCTTCTTTGGCTGGTATGTTGCCCTCTACAGGGCTTGCTTCTTCCGTAATTGGACTTGGCTCTATTGGGGCTTGTGGATTGTCCCAACTCCCAGCTTGAACATCTATACTCGGATTTTCCGTTGGTATCTGTGTGTTCTCTATTGGAGCTTCATCAGCATTACGTGTTTCTATTATGTTGTCCATAATCTCCCTTTAGTGTTAATTGGAAAAATCAGCATTAACACTGTCTATACCCAGAAGCCCTTCATTACGTTGCCGTTGTTCATTGTCAGGCATACTTAGGGCTTCTTTTAATTTTTTTAACTCATCGGAGGCACGGTTCTCGTAAAGTTTTGTAGCCACTTCTATTTTGGCTTCAAGTTTAGCAATTCGTGTCTCAAATTCTTTGACCTCTACACGTTTTCTATCATGTAAAGATTCTCTTTGTGCTGTCTGCAGGTCGCCTTGCAGATTCTTAATTGTTTCTTCTTGCTGTTGTATAGTACCCTGCATTTGTTGCATTTGACTCTGGCGTTCCATAACGCCTTCCATATCTGCAACATCAGTCTGCTTTAAGACTTCTACTTGGTCTATAAGACCTGCCTGAAATAATTGCATATAATATTCAAACCTTGCCCACCTATTTGAGGGTAATGTAGAGCCTGATACCATTATAATATCATATTTACCTATTGTAATGTCATTAATCCTGCCTAGAAATTCTCCTGATATCTCATCATAAATAGGTTGATTGACCTGTACTTCTTTAGGAGAAGAGTTTGGCTGTAGAAGGCGTATAACTTTCTGGTCGGTATACACAGCCTGTATCATCTGCACAACTATGGCAGCTAATTGATTAATGGCAGACTCTACATCATCCTTTTTGCTCTTTATTCTTCTCTGTCCAAACTCATCAAGGGCTATCGTTCCCTTGTAGGTTTGAGGGGCGGCACCTTGGTCGCCCTGCATAAGAGCATATATGCCAAGTATTCTTTCAATATCTGCTTTAGCATCTGCTTCATTTTTATATAGTTCATTAGGCAATGGAATAGGAGATGCGACTATAGGCTGACCAAGTTCAGGGTCAAACTCTATAACGGCAGTACCTGCTCTTGCCCATTCTTCCTCAAGTTTACGCTTATCCATAGAACCTCTTGGTATAAGCAACTTAACATTAGTAGAGCTAGATGCATGGGCTACAATTAAGCTTCTTACTTTATTAATGTATTCCTGTATTCCCCTTACTTTTCTTACATCTGACAGTGGATAAGGATTACGATTGAACCCATTCATAATAGGAACTATTGGATATTCATCAATTGGAAGTGTCATAGAAAAAAGTTTCATATCACCAACTGAAACACATTGAACTACTCTATCCACTGAGGTTTTATATGACTGAATAGCTCCTTTACCTACTAATTCTCTCTTCTCAATTGGCTCAAGTTTAACTGTAGAATCAGGAATAACCTGACCTGAGCCTTGAGGATTAACCATAGAAGGTGGATTAGGGTCATCTTCTGGTGGATGCTCCTCTCCTTCCATTGGAGTAGGTTGTCCTGTCATGGGGTCTAGCATCATATGGTATGTCTCTCCATATTCAACATACATTTGAGTAAGTTGTTGTACTTGAGACATTTCGGTAACTGCACGTTTACCATTAGCATCTTCTACAATAAATGCAGGTTCCCTTAGATAATCTTCATACTCTTCATCATTTAGTATTCTTTCATCGTTTGACTGAGGGTCAAACACTCTATAAACCATAATAGAAGTTTTATAGAATCTCTCTATAAGTTCTAACTCTCTATCTTTATCAGCATACTCACTTTTAAGAGATAGGTCTGAACGAGAAGATATTTCATTATTTAATAAGCCTCTAGTAGACTCAGTATCTGTTATATAGCTTGTTTGGGTTGCAGAGACAATAGATTCCTCAAAATCAGGATAATGAGCTACTATCTGTGACTGTAAAACTTTTTTAGCTACAATAATATTAGATGCATCTCTGGCGAATGGGTCTTGGCATTGAGGGTCAAAGTATACATTCTGAGGATTAACACTGGCTAGCTTAACTTCGCCTTTTCCGAAGTCCGCATGCATATCCATATATGCATAAAGCACTCCCATACCCATAACATAATAATCATCAATACATTGCTTTAAGACGGTATTCCCATTAGAACTGTCCCATATCCAAGTCATTAAATCAGAAAATATCCTCCCAGCCTTAACATCGCTAGTTTCCCTGCCTGTAGACTGGAATTTAGGTTTATTAGTGGACATTAATGCTTTAGCCTGCTCAACTGCAGGATGTATCACATTAACAACTAATGGCTCTTGGTTTCGCCTTCTGAGGGTTTTTATCTGCTTATCAGACCACTGCTTACCGTTTCTGAACTCATTATCTTCGGCAGCTTGTTTTGCCCATTCATTACGAGCAGATGCATACTCTGATAATAAATCATGGGTCTCCTGTACGATAGGGTCTATTTGTGGCATTAAAGCTATACTTAAAATGAATAACGCAATTCGTTCACTTATACGCATCTATTATTAAAATGTTTCATGATAATAGCCAATCTCCTGTAGTTATTTTATTATTACCTGTTTTCTTTTTCTTATTCTTATCTTTAACATCATGATGTGGGGAGTAGATATTCTTATTTGCATAGAATAGCCCATCCAGTAAATCATCATGCTTTCCCCTAGGGTAAAGGAGTAGTTCATCTTTTAGTTCTTGCATATTTTTTTGGATATAAAACTTCTTTTGTGCAAAATACGGTTCAAGTGTTTCTAGTCTTGAAGATTTAGATGTACGTGGATTCTCTTTAATCTCCAAACCTGAGATGAATAACCTATCCTCCTCACATTTTCTTTTCAGGTAGTCTCTTAACATTTCCTGATAACCAACGGTCTCTATCCTAGTTTTAGTAGGATTGTATATTCTGAAATATTCTATTATACTATCAGCAAGTTTCATAGGAGAGGCATGTTTTCTGTAATATGGAAGAACAAACCTATTCATATCTTTATCAATAGCGATAGTTACAATTGTCGAGTAGTCTGCTGTTCTTTTAGTACTAGATGCAGGGTCTACCCCCATAAACAGGTTAACAGGTCTAAGTTCATCGGTAGACTTTCCTTCTAGCTCTGTAATGTTTAAATAAGAATATCCTCCTTCTTGAACTACCTTGCCTTTATAGAACTGCAGATACTCCTCTCTAAAGAGTTGGTCTTCGTCTCCTACTATCTGGCAGAGATATTCCCTGTAAAATACAGATATGCGATTAATAGACTGTAATTCATTTCTTTTTTCTATTAATCTCTTTACTGGGTGTAATTCTTCCCATAATGATATATTCTTTTCAATGTTAGGAGCAAAGTACATATTCTTCCACCCATCCATCTCTTTTAAGGTCTCCACCATACATCTTTGATGCTGAGGAGTACCAATAATAGCTATCCTGCCCCTTATAGGGTCTAATGAAGGAATAGCAGACTGAAGCAGCCACCTAAGGTTTTGTTCCATAGACTCTGCTGTCTTAGTATTGTTTTCATCCTCAGGGTCATCCACTATAATACACGTTGGTCTTTGAGTTCCTACCTTTATTCCACGAATCTGCTGACCTGTACCCTTGCAGATAATAACAGAGCCGTCCTTTAGTTTAATCTGAGACTTAGACCATTCACTTGCAGAATGCATACCCCAATAACCAAATACAGACCTAAAATGGTCTGAGTAATCAAAGACATCTTTAATAGTGCGTAAAAGCTCAACTGCATGACCTTGAGTTCTGGAGACTAGAATTATAACTTTAGGGGATTCGTCATACATTAAATGGAAAATAGGGTATATACCCCCGACTACAGAACTTTTAGCATGCCCTCTAGGGGCAATGATATTCAATTGCTTAACACTTCTATTCATTAAAGAGTCTGCAATCTCGTAATGGAATTTAGGGGAAGGTTTGCTGAACATCTGTGGCATAATAACCTTCCCAAAAAGAATAAGATTATCCTTTAGCTTATCCTTTAGTTCTGTATTCAGTCCTTATTTCCTCTAAAGCCTGTTCTGCTTGCTGTTTATACCATATAGAGTAAGATGTTTCTCCATATTGAATTGCTTCTAAGGCATCTATGGCTAGTTCTATCTGCCTATCAGCGGTTTCCATAAATTCCACTAATTCGCTCTTAGAAAATTCAATATAGGAGATTTTCATGGGTCAATCTCTACCTCTCTTTCTGCAATCATCTTCTTGCTCTCCTTTTCGATTGTATCGTTTATCTGCTTGGATACATCTATTTCCAATCTGTCAGTCACAGTCTTCTTTTCTGGCTTCATCTGCAAATAGTCACTTAATTCAGAGGATGCCTTTAACATATTACCTGCATCCTGTTTCATCTTAGCAACCTCTATAGCCTCTAAAATAGTATCCAATACAAAAGAGGACGTAATCCCCTTATCAGTAAGAATCTTCTTTAATTCATCTTTTACCATCTTCTTTACTCGCTCCTCTTTAAATAGCCTACGTGCTGTTATAGCAGGGCTTTTTTGGTCTGGTCTGTAGATATTACCCAATAAGTTCCAATCCACCTGCTTATCAGACATTATCTGCATCACATACGCATTTATAGTATCTTTGAACCTTCTGCTCTTAATCTCTACATCTAACCAATGCCGAGGGTTTATCATACTATAGACACCCATTGCATGATTTTTCATAAAAATTATTTTAGCATTCTTAGTAAGCCAGTTCTTACCATAGCACATCGTAACAAGTGTATTGGTTTTGTACTTCTGCCTGTAAACACACTCACCTATATACCCATCATCGCTTATACCGTAATCACCTGCACTGCATTCATTCCAAGGCAAGTAGCCAACACCTTCCTTTTTAGCCTCATCCTCATTATAGATGTTAAAATTCCTTTTACCACTCATTAAGTTTCTCTCTATTGTAATCATATCCCTTGACTCTTCACTCTGCACCTACTATATTGTACCTTATATAAGGTACTATAATACAGTATACTCCTGTGTATTAAAATAAAGGCATAATACTACTATGCACCTACTTAATAAGTATGAAGTACTAGGCATAGTAGTACATATATACTACTATACTAATCCAGACAGTCGTCATACCACTTTTCTATATTAATATGTTGTCTCATTATTTTATTTACTACTTCTTGCTCTGCTTCATATAGGTCTAAATCTCTTAGAAACTGTTCATATACAGAATTATACTCTTTATTATCCTCATCTATGAACTTACCTGTATGCATATCAAATATATCGAACTTCTTACTCATGTAATACTTTAAGTTAAGGCATTAGAATCAATAATACTAGTCTTATATGCTGAGTAGGATAAAGAGTTCCCTAAAAAATAGGTGTAGAATGTGTGTGGGAGAGATACAGTAGACCCACCCCCATTGATTAGTGGTCGAGGGGGTGTTATTACGTTGAGTTGAAGTTTAGTGGCACGGAAGCTCGGCTTTGCCTCGCATACGTTAACATTAGGTACTACGTACCTATGCCCACCCTGTCCTCTCCTCGCTCTCCCCTGTACTACGTACAGCCCTGAGCAGGAGGAGAGTACCTATACATATACCTAACCTATACATACTATTTCATACCGCACATAATCCATGCCACAGTCCCTCTTGTATGTATAAGAACGCACAGAATGTAGCCCTCTTTTAAGGTAACGAAAGCTATGCATATATAGTGAGGTTATTATAGTAGATTAACAAGTCCTGAAATGGCAGTGTTGATATGTACAACATATTAAGAGTTATCTTGGTAATAATAACCTTACTGTTACCTTAGTTTAATGATGTAAATGGGTATTATCTGAGTGGTCTTGCATTAAGGGGGAGTTTACTCCCTCTTTTTTGTATAACTGAGGAAATTCTAATGGAATCAATCTTAAACATAGTATTAATTGTAAGTGGATTGTTCTTGGTAGTTCTTGCTCTTTGTTTGAAAGCACAAATGAATGATATAGATAGTCGTCCTACGCATCACGATAACACCAAGGGTAGTCATTATTATGAATCACATAGGAGTAGTCGTAGTCTTGACTAAAGGGGGTTTTAACCCTCTTTTTTGTATAACCTTAAGGAGACAATTATGCTTAAGCATTTAAAAGCATTTGCAATCACATCTGGTTATGTGGCATTAGGTACTGCGGTCATCACTACTAATCTACTTATTGATTGTGCTGTTAAAGCACGTAAGATAGGTAAGGAGTATGCTGATGAATTGCGTGATGAATGTCCATATGATGAGCCGTTACATAACCACCATGATGGTTGTCCTGCGTGTACTATGCAGTAGTGGTATTAAGGGGGCGTTTAGTCCCCTTTTTTATGTAAATTAACAGGAATACACAATGGATAATTTAATTTGGTTTGTAAATGGTCAACGATTATTGTTTGAAGATTGGTTAATAAAGAACAGTAATGAATTAAATTGTATAATGGCAGAATCAGGTGCTGATAGAGAACTGGACTTTGATTATGAAGATGAATGTGAAAGAATATATGATGAGTATCACATAAGACGAACAATAGGAAAATACATTTACAGTTGACATATAGACATACCTGCAATAGCAGGTATGTTTACCCTCTTTTTTGTATAACTATGGAGACAATAATGAATAAAGCAATTTACATACCATATGATATTGGTTTAAGGGTGCAACATCATTTGTTTAATAGTACTTTATTAATAGAGGATAAGTCAGATGAGGCATATAAACTTTATTGTAAAATCCTGCATAAACATGGATTTGAAGTAGACAATAAAAGTGGTATTGTTATGCTGAAGAACTGTCATAGTACAATTAAACAAAAATCAGTTTATTATACGGCTATCCAAATGTGGAGTTTATATGATAGTACAGTAAGGTTCTCATCAAAGAAACTTGAGCCTAATGATGCTCTTCCTAAAGACTATGATGTTATGCATTATGAGGTCTTATGGGCTGTAGATGATATTAAACATAATGATACCTATAAACTTCAATGTGGGTTTGACCATGTTAAGGCAAATTGGAGTAATAAGACAGACTGATATCATTAAGGGAGGGCGTAAGCCCTCTTTTTTGTATAAATACAGGAGAAGTAAAATGAATCCAGATATGGGAATTGATGACAAATTACTAATAATGGAACAAAAATGGCAAGATAGTAGATTATCGGATATTCTTGAAAAGCACAAAGTTCGTGATAATCTTGGACAAAGGATTATACAGCTTGAAGATAAAAACTTTGACCTAAACTCAGAGATAAGGATTCTTAACCTAGATTCAGTAGAGCTTACAAAGTCTATAATTTGGTTAGAAAAGGAGAATCTAAGATTAAGTTCACAGGTCAAAGTAATGAAGAAAAGGTTAATAAGGTATAAGATACAAAGCTTCATTGATAGAATATTCAAACGTCTTGGATATATTCATAGTACTGGTTGATAGCAATTAAGGGGGTCTTGTACCCTCTTTTTTGTATAATAGGAGAAGTAAAATGTATCATTACATTTGGTGTGACTATGATGGTTCTGGTTTTATGCCTTTTGGTCTTAACGATAAATGTACTATCTATAAAGTTGGCTATAGAGAGAACGGAAGAGACCATGTTAAGTATGAAACTACTAACTATGACAAAGCATTAGTTGAGCAAGCAAAACTCAACATAAACTATCGTTCTGAGTTAAGAGAACAACCATAGTCTCCTGTATAGAGGGTTGCTTATGTAGCCCTCTTTTTTGTATAACGGAGAATAAAATGAATAAACAAGATTTGTTGAAGATGAACAAAAAAGCACTAGTAAGATTCATCTATAATAATGTCTCTAAAGACGGAAACCCAAGAAAAGACCTTGTTGAATTATTAACAAAAAAACAGTTAATAGATGTATATTTAGAAAGGTCTAATGATATCACAGGTTGGAGCAATGATAAAAGGAGTATGCTATACGATTATATCCACTATCATAGAACAGGAAAAACCTTTATGGACTACGAATATGATGAGTATTAAATAAGGGGGCTTATGCCCTCTTTTTTGTGGATTATAACACAAAATAATAGTAAATTCCCTTATTAAAAACAATGCCTTAATAATAAAAAGGACAGTAAAATGGAAGAAATAGTAAAACTATTAAAAGAAGTAATTAAAGAACTAAAAACACTTAATCAGAACATTTGGGTGCTAGTAGAACGTGAAGTGAATGAATAATATAGATGTACCCTCTTTTTTGTAAATTAAATTCCATTAATAACATAAGGAGAGGTATAATGAAATTAGCAGACATTAAATTCACTTTGTTTAAGATAGTTGGCGATAGTGATACTGAAAATGAGAATGTAGGAGATGATATTGATAGAGCCTCATTTGCTATGGTTAAGATTGAACAGAATGATGATGAAGTTACTAAAGGTCAAGCCACTAAATTCAAGCAAGAACTTGAGTTTAGAGGTAATGTAGTAGCATCTAAGAGTGAAAAGTACTGGCTCATCTATCGTTATCCTTCAGAGATAACATTAGCAAGTCTGGGGAAGTAGTTAGTAGTGAGGGGAGTTCATCTCCCCTCTTTTTTGTTCTTTAAAAATTTAAAGAGAATATGTGACTCGAATAAACCCTTGGAAAGGTGTTAAGGTGCTCGATAACAGAAGATTGGTTAGTCTTTGGAGTAATTCAATGGGCAAATGCTTGAGAGTTATTCAATATTTCGGGGCAATGTATCTAAAAAACATAACCATTTCCTTTTTAGCCATATATTTGTAGGTGCGAGGCATCGCATTCAGGTTGAGACCTACCATATTCTCTTAATATTAGGGTAGAAACAGAGTGTACCATCTCTCACATACGTAGTTCTTTGCAAGTGTCACGTTCCACGTGGGGACTGAACTACTTTGTCTTTTGGAGGCAAAAGTAGGTTTCTGCCCTATCCCTTTTTTTGTAATTATTGGAGAGAATATGAAAGTTACAGTACCAATAGGAGAATGTGATTTAGAAATGTTTGAAGGACTGGTAGGAGAGAATACATTTTATAGTAAAAGAAATAGAGAACCATTTACTTGGACATTTGAAACTGAATGCGGTAAACCAATTGATATTATTTTTGTAAAAGATAAAGAAGAAGACGAATGAAATGTCCTATTAATCCAAAACATGGAGAGTTAAGTGTACTAGTAAGGCTTGGTACTAATATCTATGATAGAGATACTCAAGCCTATTGTAAAACATGTAAAGAAGAAAAAAGTGACAAAATACAAGATTTGTTAATTGATTTAATGTATGAATTAAGCAAAAAAGGAGACTATGAAGATAAAGAGAGCACAATATAACATGATAGTCGAAGGTCTTAGATTGTTGTGGCATAAAGAAAAAGACAGTTCTAAAAAAAGCAGAGTTGAAAACTTTGCTAATAGACTAAAGGAAGAGTGGACTATTAATTCCCCCTCTTATTCGTTAAAATATGAGGAAAACAAATGAACATATTTGCTGGTGTAAGAAAAGCAGGTATCATAGGTAAGTCATTAGGTTATGCAGCTTGGGGTGTTAAAGAAACAGCCAAGTTAACGCATAAGGCTACTAAAAGAGGTTTAAACGCCTTAACTCAAAGAAGGCAGTACAGGGTTCACCTTCAGACATTAAACCCTGATACAGGCGAATATAGCACGCATACAAGTGATGATGTGCTTACTTCAGTACAGGCATTGAACATTATGGATAGTATGGATTGTTTCCCTAACATCATAGTGGAAGTGTCAAAGGAGAAGAAATGAGTATACAAGTAACAGAATACATAGGCAAGAAACCTAAGAACAATGGTTCTAAGTTTAGCTATGTTTATGATATGACAAGTAAAGAAGCACATATCAAATACAAGAAGTATCGGAAATACCCAAAAAAGATAAGTTACCTTAAGAATACAAAGTATAAAAGCTCAGTAAATCATTTTATGAGCTATCTTACGAGTTTAAAGATTAGAGCTAAACTTCGTGACAGGTAGTTTCCGATACAGAAGTACAGGCAGGGTAACTTGCCTGTACTTAATTTAGGTGTCTGATTGGTAGAAAATAAGCTATGCAGGTTATTGCTGTAATAAGTCATGAACCCTGCACTAAATAGTTCCAGACGTGGTTATAGACGACTTAAAGAAAAGGTAATACAATTGCGTAACCACCCTTTTCACCTAAGATTTAGGGCAGTATAAATTAACTAACAAATAAACCTGCTGAGGAATACATAAATCAATAGGATAAAAATGGTTTTTTGATGTGTGGACTTAACAATGTTGGTTGGTAAGTACAGAGGGTTGGCGAAACCTAAAAACACATATACTGCCCTATCCCTTTTATTGATATTTAATAAAGGAATGTTAATATGTTAGTAAGTGAATGTTGCAATGGAAGACCATACTTCGCTTTAAGCGAAGCTCATGGTGTAATGGTAAATAATGATAATGAATACTGGGGATATTGTAGTGAATGCAAAGACCCAGCTAAGTTTGTTGAAGAAAATTACAAAAAGGAAAAAGAAAATGTCATTAAATAAAGAACAAGAAAGAATAAAATCTGTTTTAGAATTAAGTTTAAGTATATTTGAAGACTTAGACAGTAAGGAAAAGGAACTACAGAAAACAAAAAAGAAACTATGGGATTTATGGAAAGCTGGAGTAGTTACTGAAAGTATACATGATGCAGTTGTATATAACTGGGGAGAAGACAAAGTAGAGAAAATAATAGAACAGCATAAAAAAGCAAAGTCAAACGGTGAAGTGTCCTAATTGTAGGAAAGACTTAATTGAGGAAGAATATGGCAGTTCACACACAGATGTTACTGACGGAGGTTACTACTGTGAACATTGTGAACTGTCTATTCCTCCAGAAGATATGAAAGACTTTGTTTTAAGTACACTAAACCCAGAGGTAATATAATGAGCATGCAAATAGAGTTTAAAGATGACTATAATTCAACTACATACTATTTTGGAACTGTTAAAGAACCAGAATTATCAAGTCATGGAGAGTGTAATTTTACAGCAGTAGTAGCCTATTTTAGCAACGCTAGAAAATGGACATTAACTGAAATAGAATGGAATGAAGAACCAAAAGAAAAATACAAAGCTGAGAAAAGAATAGCTAAAATAATAAAAGAATGGCATAAAGGAAAATGTGATAACATATCAAGACTCAGGAGGTAAAAATGACTAGTTTTATTTGTTGTATGCAGATATTATATAAACATATGTATTATGGAAGTATAGAGTTCTGGGAATGGCTATGTAAATTAATAGGAGGTTGAATGCCTAAAAAAGCTGATAAGAATTACCAACATATCAATAGGTTTGATTGGAAGAAAGTTCTAAACTGGAAATATCCATATAGGGACTATGGGCTTTACGGAGCCCTGAAAGACCCTAAATATATTAAACATAGAGACGAGTTGTTTAATATTAATGGAAATGGCTGGTGGTGGGGCAACGGATGGTGGAGTACTACTATAAAAGAGACTCCAGCGGCATACCATAGAAGAAAACGTAAAGAAAGAGGACTATAATGAGTCATTTACTAAGTGAGTGTTGTTCATCACCACTATTAACAAATACAGATGTACATGATGGCATTGGTATATGTAATTCATGTAAAGAATGGTCTAGTTTCTACGATGAAGAGGCAGAAGAGCATGATTGTATGATAACTTATGAGGATAAAGATGAAAACTAGAAAAGAAATACTTAAGCTTATTTCAAGAAGACTTGATAAAGGTGCACATAAGTATGGACATCAGGACATTGATGTACATGATGGCAGGGACTGGATAACTGAATCCTTGGAGGAAGTACTTGACCTTGCTGTTTATGTTACAGCTAAGCTATTGCAACATCAAAACAATGAACGGAAGTCCCAAAGAAGACAAGATAATAGAAGATTATCTACTAGAAGAAAATCCATAGGAGAAAGAAGAAAGAAAGAATGAAATTCCCTTTTTATTGTTAATAATTATGGAGTAATAAATGTACAAACAAGAAGAACTACATAGATGGGCAATGCAAGATGCACAGGAAGACAACTTTGTTACATACACTAATCTTGAGAAAGCAGAAGAGCTGTTAAAGAGGATTAAAACAACAGGAAGTCATCATCAAATAAAAGAAAAGATAGATAAATACTTTAAGGAAAAGAAAAAATGCAACTAGACCCTTTTGTACCAATAGAAAAGAAAGAACTGTTTACCCAAGATGGTATGCAGTCACTAGGTTATTCTGTTAGAGTTAAGAATGGAATAAATGAAAAGACACTATTGCCAAGCTATTATGAGTGCGGTATAGTAAGTAAAGACTATTTACTTATACCTAATGAAGATGTTGTAGACATTGCACATAAAGTTTCCAATGGTATGAATACAGATTCATATGAATGGACAGAACAGAAATGCTTATTTAATGGCAGAAAGTTCACCTATTCTATGACACTACAAACCGATGACTTAAGATACACTCCTGAAGTTAAAGTAGGAGAGCCTGTAGGTCTTGGAATGTTATGGCAAAATACATATGATGGAACAAGTTCACTTAACTTTATGTTCTTTGTAAATGTACTGTCTTGCCTAAATGGACAGATTAGTTCAAAGTTCTTTAATAAGTTCAGGTTTAGACATGATAAGTCTTCAACCGACTGGGAAGAGCAGATTCTAAAAGCAACATCATATCTGCAACATGCTCCTGAACAATTGAACGAATTTGTAAGTAATGCAAGTTACCTAACTGAGTATAAGATGGATAAGTGGGGCTTAAATACTGTTAGGCGTTCAAGTATTCCTACTATAGGTAGTAATGCTTGGGGCAACATAATGGATAAGTACCTTGCAGCTAGGGACTATACTGCATGGGGACTAATGCAGTCTTGTACTAATGAGTTTTGGCACAAGAAGAACCTTACCTATAATGACCTAAAGAACAATGAGTACTGTGTTACTAATCTTATGGCTTTAGCTTAGGTATCACCCTAAGAGGGCTGACTGATATCCACATACCTCCCATAGTATAGTCAGCCCTCTACCCTATTATATGATGTTAAAAGAAAGGAATAAGTGAAATGGCAAGTAAAAGTAAAAGTCAAAAGATAAGAGAGATATTAAGTTGTTACAAAGAAGTAATTAACAAAAAACGAGATAATGGAGAAGAAGTGCAAAATACTGCATTTTATAACAGATATCTTGAATTAATTAAAAGGAAAGCAATGAAATGACAGATTATTTTGATATGGTAGAAAGCACTCCATCAGATATATTTGATACTCTTTATGGAGTAAATGTAAATGAGTTCACAGAAAAGAAAGGTAAGTTTACTTATCTTAGCTGGGCACATGCATTAGCTGAAGTCAAGAAGAGGTATCCTAATACAAGTTGGAGTGTTTCTAAGTTTATCGAGAAAAGTGCAATGTATGTAGATGATAAGCTAGTACAAACTGAAAGAACTGTACCATATATGAGAGACAGTCAAGGTTATACTATGGTAGAGGTAGAAGTAACTATAGATGAGATTACTCTTCCAGAAGTATTTCCTGTACTTGATTACAGAAACAAAGCTGTACAAAACCCAGATTCGTTTCAAGTAAATACAGCTATCAAAAGAGCATTAACTAAATGCTATGCTAATTTTGGATTAGGACTTTACATCTATGCAGGAGAAGACCTTCCACAAATAGAAAGCAGATTAGATGGCTCTACTGTAAAGGAAGGCGAAGGAACTATAGCACAATACGTTAAATTAGATAGATTAGTGAGAAATAAACACTTCTCAGATGAAGAAACACAAGTCTATAAGACATGGATGTTTCCAACAAATAAGGAATATCCAAGTGAAGAACAATGTGGTGAACAAATCAAAAACCTAGATTCAATAATTAAAGGAAGGAAAGCAGATGCCATTAGAAGTAATAACAAATAAACCTGTTAAGAAAGAAAACATCTTTGTACAAACTGTTAAGATAGATGAAATGTCTATTGAATACGATACTAAAATGGTAGAAAATAGTAAGTATATAGATGATGTAGGTATTAGATGTAAGCTAGATATAGGAAGAGACTTTAAACCTAACTTTTATGTAGGTGGAAGTTTCAAGAAAAATCCTATAGGAAATACAGTAGAAGGTTGGGGAACAGCATACAAAACAAAACTGTTCTTTGAGAGATTAGGTGTTCCACTTAAACTACAGAAAGGTAAATCTCTAGAAGAGAATAAACTTCCAGAGGGACTTGAAGATTCATTTATTGGAGAGACATTCCATAGATTAACTTACATTTCAACACGTAAGAATAAACATGGAGACCAATATAAGACTGATTGGCAACAGATTGGAGACAGTCAAGAGTCTAAAGATATCCTTAAGAATGAGTTCTTAAATGCAGTTAACCAAGGATATGTAAAAGACTTCTTAAGTCCAGATACAAGCCCTACCTCAGGAGAACCAATAAGTGCTACAAAAGATGAGATTAAGAACATGGTCTCAGGCAATTTGGGGATATGAGATTAACGAATGAACATATACTAAAGAAGTTCTTGCTTAAGAGAATACATGAAGGTAATACTACTATATCTTCTCATAACATTGAGATTGATTTAGTAAGGTATGCCAAGGAGTACTGGGGGAGGATTGCCAACCCCAGTACTTTCTCAAGAGCATGGAGAAAATTAAAAGAGAATGGAAAAGTAATGGATTACAATATAACCCCTATAGTTAAAGAAAGTGAGGGAACATGGCATTTAACAAAAAGTATATCGAACTCGCAACACCATCAGTTAGTGCCAGAGGTCGAGTAATACCATTAGATACTCTGTATTCATACTTAAGTACTAAAACAGAAGTATACAGAAGTCTATATATATTAGATGATAGTGCTGAAGAGCATTTTACCAAAAGAAAGACTATTAAGTCTTTTAAAGGTAAGTATATGCTTGACAGGATATTGTTTGATATAGACAAGAAAAGCGACACAGGCGACTATCTATGTCAAAGAGTTGAAGAGTTTATTGATAATAAGCTATTTAGTTTTGATGATAGTGAAATACGTATATGGTTTAGTGGAAGAGGGTTTCATATAGAGATACCAGATATCTTTGATTTTGAACCATCTGCAACATTACCACATATAGTTAAACAAACTATTAAAGCTAAATTTGGCTCAGATGTAGATAACATCTATGACGGAGGAAGGTTAATCAGAGTAGGCTATAGTTATAATAACAAAAGTAATTGTTATAAAATACCTATAAAGTACGATGAATTAAGTGAACTAGGTTATAGCAACATAAAAGAACTTGCTTCCACTAACTCTATAAGAGATGATTATCACTTTACTCCTTGGTTAAGTACTATTGAACCTAGATGGAAAGATGATAAGATAGAAACAGTAGAAGTTATTGCATCTAAACCTGCTGAAGAAGTGGGACTGAGTACTCATGTAACATGTGTTCAGAAGATATGGAATAAAGGAGAAGAAAAAGGAACTCGACATTCTAGACTCTTGAGAGTTATCAACGCATGGAAAAGGTCTGGTATCCCAAGACAGGTAGCTATAGCAGGCTCTGTTCAATACAGTAAAACCCTTGAAGTTTACAAGTGGGAACATGATGGATACTCCTGCAGTGATTCTGTAATGGTAGAGTTCTGTGACCCTATATGCAGATACTATAAAACAAAGAACTTTAGTAATGAAGTATCATCTATGAGCAAACTTTCTGAAAGGTATAGTAAGTTTGTAAAAGAAGATTTCTCATTAAAGAGTTTAAACCTAAGGGACTATTATGCATCTATTGTTAGTGATTATACGTTTCTACCAGAAGAAATGATAATTATAATAGGAGATACTAAGTTGGGCAAAACAGCATGGGTACAGAATCTATGTATACATGCTAACCATCTTAATACACTATATATGACCTTAGAAGTTGGAGAGCTGCAGATTTATAGACGGTTCTGTCAAATACAGCATAGTATGACTAAACATGAAGCAATCCAGTATCATATAGATAATGATAAAAAGACGATTGAAGAGTTTAGAAGACCTATAAACCATATCAAGACTCTGCAAGTTAGTCCTGAGTTGTCTGAAATAAAGACAATAATAAAGGACTTAAGTGCACAATTAGTAGTAATAGACACCATAGATGGGATTAACCTAGCCTATAATAATGACCCTATTAGCAAGATGGATAAAGTGGCAACACAATTAAAACAAATTGCTCAGGAATTAAGTGTTATTATAGTAGGGATATCTCACATATCTAGAAGTGCTTCAAGAGAGTATCTAGATATACATAGTGCTAAAGGCAATAGTGCAATTGAACAGAAAGCAGATAAGATAATTGGAATAACAGGTTCAAGAGATGAATCAGAAACTAGGATAATACGTGCATTAGGCTCAAGAGATGAGAATAACTTTGAGGTAATGTGCTACTTTGACTATAATACTTTCAAATTCAGAGAGGCGAAATGATAAAACTAAAGAGATTAACAGAGGAAGGTATAAGTGGATTCAGTTTAATACTGTTTTACATAATGAACTTTACTTGTACCTACAGTACCCATAAAGGAGACCACGTAAACATGTCATTAGGGCTACTTTGTCTAGAAGGGACTATAGGACTATCAATTTGGAAAAGGTTGTTACCATGAGCCACCCAAGCAAGTTAAAAGGTAATAGACTTGAAAGGTTGGTTGTAAAGATGTCTGAAGAGGCTGGGCTTTCTGCAAAGAGAGCCTATGCCTCAGACGGTAGAAGTCTTGGTGAAGCCGAAGATGTTGATGTCCTTATAGATGGTAAATGGAAAGTTCAATGTAAGGCAAGAAAGAAGATTGCAAGTTATGTTACACCTCCAGAAAGTTGTGACTTTACAGTAATAAAGGAAGACAGAGGTGAAGTGCTTGCAGT